>OGXT01003274.1_pt1 | contig 11421 bp, 7 predicted proteins | sample 1576361 | NCBI WGS metagenome assembly OGXT01 (sample SAMEA3541514, study PRJEB24748) | human gut metagenome | biome: human gut; feature: human-associated habitat; material: faeces | place: China | collected 2012 | reverse complement strand
AGCGCATGACTGTTAATCATGATGTCGCTGGTTCGAGCCCAGCTGGAGGAGCCATAATCGGAACAAGTTATCTTGTTCCGATTTTTTTGTGTTCTCAAATATTTTGTAATTCGATATTTTAATTAATTCAATTCACTTTTTGTTGAAATACTTACATTATTTGCTACCAAGTTTCCGGAATAAGCTACCACTTAGTCGGAAAATGTTGACAAACATAATATTACTGGGTAGAATTTAATTGTAATCATTTGTTACTGGGGGGTTACAAATTAAGAAAATGTTGTTGATGTTTAAATATATTATAACTATTTATATCATCAGTTCAATGAGCTTATCATTAATAAATATTATAAATTTTATATGATATGAAAATAGCTTGAAATATAAAAGAACATTGCCAACACAAAAAACAAAATATAATACTGACTTTATTTTAAAATAAAATAAAGAGATACCAATGCTCTTAATCTTTGCGGGTCAGCATACATTAAGTTATATTGTGTACCTCTTATGTGTGTTATTATATAACAAATCGTCATAGTTTGTCAAACACATTATAAGAACTTTGTTTTGTTGAAATGAATACAGTATTATAAAAAGAAAGGCGGTTTTGTTATGAAACTAAAAAAATTTATCACGTTAGGATTGGCTGCGGTTATGGCAACTTCAGCAATCGGAATCAATGCTTTTGCTGCTGATAGTGATAACGAAATTGTTTATTCTTATGCTGATGAGAATAACAATATTATCAATATCACTCAAAGTGATTTAGATGCAGAACATTGGAATAAGGAGGCATTAGGCGACACTGCACCGGCAATATACGAGAATTTTCCTATGAAAATGACTGGTTATACAAATGATTTTTCGGAATTATCACTTGATATTGTATATATGAAGAAACTTGAGGATATGGATAAAGTTTCTTTAACCATAACCGATTTAAACGACGGAAATATAGTGTATAATAGTTTATTAACTGAAGAAAGTTTTTATTCTCCTGTTCTTGATGAAAAAGGTCAATATGATGTTGAATTAACAGAAGTTATTGATGGTCAAACCACTAATTATAAACGAATCGTTTGTGTAAAAAAAGAAGATGCTGAAATGCCTTCATATGTAACAAATCCTAGCGAAAACAATAACGATATTGTACTTATTGCCAATACAAATGATTTACGATGTGGTGAAACTAACGATGATGATGGGAAAATCATTGTAAATCCACAAATAGCTAAATACACCCCAATACATGCAAATGAATTTAAGGATTATTGTAATTCTCTACCTGACGGAAATATCTATAGAGTATTTACAATTAGCGATAACCGACAATATGCCGGATTCTTTTCTAAAGATTATGGCGATAACATCTATAATTTAACAATAGAAACATATACAGAAAGTGATTTCTACGCTCCATCTGAAATGTCATTACCTTCTGTTAGCATATCGGATATTCAAAACAAAGCCTCTGAACTAAGAATATCAGATAGTAGCTTTAGATTAAAAGAGTCATCTTCTTCTGGGAAATATGCTGTTTATGAAGTTTATTTACCAGATTCCTATGTAGGATCAACAGATAAGAATGGTCAATTTAGAATAACTGTTACGGGCACATCTAAAATTGCTATGAAATTATGGAGTCATACCAAGAAAAATACTACTCCAACTGCACTAAGAACATATACATCTTCTAACAACGAAAATAGCACCTACGTCGATATCCGAACAAGTGATTATCAAAAAACAGCTGATTTTATTTCTTTTTATGTAATGGTCTATTTTACATCTGCTGTAGATGGATATGGTATGATTAATGTTGAACCTATTAATGGATACGAAGATGATGTTAATGGTTCAATAAACGATGCGTATAACGGGATACAAGGAGACCAATACACGCAAGGCAATAATTATCGTGAATTAAATAATACAGAATTTTATTTAACCGATGCATGGGATGTAGATGCTTTTTGTATGGATTATTGGGGTACTGATTCAAAAATATATAAAATAGAAATTAGAAATCGCAGTTTATCTGACCAAGCAAAGCTTGAAAGAGGCGAAAAAGCAAATGGCGGAAAAGCAAAATATTTAACATTATGGTCTGCTGATGTTAAAGATACAGTTGTGAATTGGAACTCTACAACAGTATACACAATACCAAAAAATACAGATATGGTAATATATTGCGACCCTACATATCAAGGCGAAAAAATCATATCGGTTAATAGTGTTTCGACAGGAAGCACTTCTGCTGATTATTATCAGTTATCGTATAAAATTATGCAATAATATAATAGTACAATAAAGAATATTCAATGTAAAATTAAATGCAGTTTTAAAGAGGTAGAATTATGAAAAAAATTGTTTCAATAATAAGTATATTTGCAATAATATTATCAGCAACACAGTTTGTGCTTGCTGATTATTCAGATGATACAACAATTACAGACGGTCAATTTGCTTACAAAAAAGGCACAAATAATATTCTTGCATATGTAGGAACAACAGGCATATGTGAGATACCCGAGAATACAACTCTAAAAGGTTTAACTCCGTCATGGGCAAAAGATGCGGCACCTATAACTAAACTAATCATTAATGATAATGTAGATATCAATATGATTATCTCCGGAGAACTTGTAAATTTAAATAAGCTAAAAGAAGTTGAAATAAAAGAAGGAGTAACCGAAATTCCTTATCAATTTTTAAAAGGCTGCAATAATCTTGAAAAAATTACATTACCGTCAACGATAGAAATTATAGATGATGAGGCTTTTAGTGAATGTAGCAAATTATCAACATTAGATTTAAATGATGGTCTTCAATCAATCGGCAGATATGCTTTTTCTGAAACAACTCTTTCGGGTAATTTAAATATTCCTGACACTGTAACGCATATGGACGTTACGGCTTTCACTGATTGTGGCAATCTTGACAAGGTTCATATGTCAAACAACATCGAATGCGAAAAAGACAAAAAATATTGTTATTGGTTTCCGCAGACAGATATAAAAGAAATAAACATTCCCGATACTATGCTTAATTGTACTAACTGTTATTTTCACGGAGATGAAATAACATTCAATTCAGATATGACGGTTAATATATACAATAAAGTTCAAGATTCTAATTGGTGTGATTTAAAATATTTAAAAGGCAAAACAGATAAAAGTATGGGTAACTATAAAGGATTTGCAACAGCCGAAAATACCATACTTAGATATATCGGAACAGACAAAAATCCAATAGTTCCCGATGGAATAACCGCAATAGGTAAACGTGCATTTACATATTGTGATATTGATACGGTCGAATTACCAAATTCCTTAACCCAAATAGGAGAGGCAGCATTTTATTTGTCGACATTAAAAGATATTACAATTCCTAAAAACGTCAAAAAAATAGAAGATGATGCTTTTGATTGGTGTCCGTTTTTAGAAAAAGTAACAATCAACGGAAATACGCAAATAGGTTCAAACGCAATTTTAGTTTCTGATAGACTTAGTGAAAATAAGATTGAAGTCAATAATTCAGATATTAAAAATCGTATTCTTTCTTTCGGAATTTCAGAATATGAATTGCCTGCATTTTATGAATTGATAAATTCAAACAGAGAGTTAATCGGTTGGAACAAAGTTGAAGAAGTTGAGCCAACCGAAACAACGGAAAGTACAACAAAACCTACTGTTACCGTTCCAACTGCAACAGCACTACCAACAACAGTGCCAACCAAAGAGCCGACTGCTACGGTTGAGCCGAACGAAACAACAGCACCAACTGCAAAACCGAAAAAGCTTACGGTTGAAACAGGCAATGCAGTTACGGTAAAAGTAGACAGCACAGACGTAGTATTCCCAGACGCACAGCCGTTTGTTGATGAAAACGGACGGACACAAGTGCCGATTCGTGCAGTATCTGAAATGCTTGACTGCAAGGTTGATTGGGACGATACATCAAAAACGGCAACCATTACAAAAGAAAATGGCGATGTTGTAAAAGTGACACTCGGAAGTGATGTTTTGACAGTAAACAACAAATCATCACAAATGGATACAACCGCAATAATAAAAGACGACCGAACATTTATCCCTGTGCGTTTCGTCGCAGAGGCACTGGGCTTGGAAGTTGAATGGTTGGAATGATTAGGAAAGAGGTAGAATTATGAAAAAGATTGTTTCAATAATAAGCATATTTGCAATAATGATGTCATTATGTGTAACATCATTTGCAAATGATTTAGCTGAAGACGAGGAAATACGAGGAGATTTCATTTACGAAAAGGGTACAAATAATATTCTTGCGTATGTGGGTACATCAGATATTTGTGAAATACCTGAAAATTCAAATTTGCTTGGTTTAAATCATATCAAGCAAACACATACGGCAATAAAAAAACTAATTATAAATAAAAATGTAAACTTTTCGATTCTTAATTCATTAAGCAGTTTGGAAGAAATTGATTTTAAAGATGGAATCACAGAAATACCTGACGGTATAATGCAGGAATGCGATTCTCTCAATAAAATAGTATTTCCGTCAACACTAAAGAAAATAGGAAATAATTCTTTTTCTAAATGCCCTAAAATAGAGAATATTGACTTACCGAACAATCTTGAGTATATAGGCGAATATGTATTCAGCGGTTTAAATTCATTGACGGGTGATATTTTAATTCCTAATACTGTTACACATATGGGATATAAAGCATTTTCAGATTGCGGTGATTTAGATAAAGTTCATTTATCAAATAATTTAACTTATACACATGAAAATAAAAATCAAGAAACAGCTTGTTGGTTTGACGGTACAAATATAAAAGAAATAAATATACCTGATAAAATGCTTGATAAAGTAAGTTGTTATTTTGATGGGGATAATATCACGTTTAATTCGGATATGACAGTCAATATATACAATATGGTTCGTGGTTCAGCTTGGTGTGAAGATAAGTATCTAAAAGGCAAAACAAATAAAACAATCGGTAATGATAAAGATTTTGTAATTGTCGAAAATACCTTGTTGAGATATACCGGAAATGACAAAAATCCAAAAGTGCCAGAAGGTGTTAAAAGTATTACTCAAGATGGTTTTTCGTTTTGCGATATAGACACGGTTACTTTACCGCAAAGCCTTGAAAAAATAGAAAAACGTGCTTTTACCTGTACAACATTAAAAGAAATTACTATTCCTAAAAATGTTGATACAATCGAAAGTTGGGCATTTTATATGTGTCCGTATATGGAAAAAGTGACTTTTGAGGGAGCACCGAAAAATATTGAAGAATATCCGTTAGATGGTTATTATATAAATTATGACCACAAAGAAAATGTAATATTTAAAGACCCAAATATAAAGCTGCCGGAGAATTTTTACAGTAATTCTGATGAATATGTTTTAGATGGATTTTATGTGTTATTTAAGGAACATACAGGTATAGATTTACCTAAAGTCAATAAAAAAGATGAATCTGTATCCACCGCAAAAGAAACATTAAAACCAACATCATCTGTAACTCCGACACAAGAGCCGACTGCTACGGTTAAACCGAGCGAAACAACAGCACCGGCTGCAAAACCGAAAAAGCTTACGGTTGAAACAGGCAATGCCGTTACGGTAAAAGTAGACAGCACAGACGTAGTATTCCCAGACGCACAGCCGTTTGTTGATGAAAACGGACGGACACAAGTGCCGATTCGTGCAGTATCTGAAATGCTTGACTGCAAGGTTGATTGGGACGATACATCAAAAACGGCAACCATTACAAAAGAAAATGGCGATGTTGTAAAAGTGACACTCGGAAGTGATGTTTTGACAGTAAACAACAAATCATCACAAATGGATACAACCGCAATAATAAAAGACGACCGAACATTTATCCCTGTGCGTTTCGTCGCAGAGGCACTGGGCTTGGAAGTTGAATGGTTGGAATGATTAGGAAAGAGGTAGAATTATGAAAAAGATTGTTTCAATAATAAGCATATTTGCAATAATGATGTCATTATGTGTAACATCATTTGCAAATGATTTAGCTGAAGACGAGGAAATACGAGGAGATTTCATTTACGAAAAGGGTACAAATAATATTCTTGCGTATGTGGGTACATCAGATATTTGTGAAATACCTGAAAATTCAAATTTGCTTGGTTTAAATCATATCAAGCAAACACATACGGCAATAAAAAAACTAATTATAAATAAAAATGTAAACTTTTCGATTCTTAATTCATTAAGCAGTTTGGAAGAAATTGATTTTAAAGATGGAATCACAGAAATACCTGACGGTATAATGCAGGAATGCGATTCTCTCAATAAAATAGTATTTCCGTCAACACTAAAGAAAATAGGAAATAATTCTTTTTCTAAATGCCCTAAAATAGAGAATATTGACTTACCGAACAATCTTGAGTATATAGGCGAATATGTATTCAGCGGTTTAAATTCATTGACGGGTGATATTTTAATTCCTAATACTGTTACACATATGGGATATAAAGCATTTTCAGATTGCGGTGATTTAGATAAAGTTCATTTATCAAATAATTTAACTTATACACATGAAAATAAAAATCAAGAAACAGCTTGTTGGTTTGACGGTACAAATATAAAAGAAATAAATATACCTGATAAAATGCTTGATAAAGTAAGTTGTTATTTTGATGGGGATAATATCACGTTTAATTCGGATATGACAGTCAATATATACAATATGGTTCGTGGTTCAGCTTGGTGTGAAGATAAGTATCTAAAAGGCAAAACAAATAAAACAATCGGTAATGATAAAGATTTTGTAATTGTCGAAAATACCTTGTTGAGATATACCGGAAATGACAAAAATCCAAAAGTGCCAGAAGGTGTTAAAAGTATTACTCAAGATGGTTTTTCGTTTTGCGATATAGACACGGTCGGACAAGGTAAAGAAACAGACGGTCTTGAAGAAAGAGCAAAAAAGGCAGGCGCATCTAAGCTTTATATCGAAGACCTTAGAGATGATTATGTAAAGGATTATATATTCCCTACTTTAAAAGCAGGTGCTGTATATGAAGGCAAGTATCTTTTAGGTACTTCTCACGCAAGACCTATCATTGCAAAAAGACTTGTTGAAATCGCTCATAAGGAAGGTGCTGTTGCAATATGCCACGGTGCTACAGGTAAGGGTAACGACCAAGTACGTTTTGAACTTGGTATAAAGGCTCTTGACCCATCACTAAAGATAATCGCTCCTTGGAGAATTTGGGATATTAAATCTCGTGAAGACGCTGTTGACTATGCAGAGGCTCACAACATTGAAATCCCTGTTACAAAGAAAGATTTGTATTCTCGTGACAGAAACATTTGGCACATCAGCCACGAAGGTATGGACCTTGAAGATCCTGCAAACGAACCGCAGCTTGACAGCTTGTTAAAGCTTGGCGTTTCACCTGAAAAAGCTCCTAACGAGCCAAAGTACATAACAATCGGTTTTGAAAAGGGTGAACCTGTTTCACTTGACGGCAAAAAGTTAGACCCAAGACCGCTTGTTGAAGAACTTAACAAGCTTGGCGGTGCTTACGGTGTAGGTATTGCAGACATCGTTGAGGACAGACTTGTAGGTATGAAGTCAAGAGGCGTTTATGAAACTCCGGGCGGTACAATTCTTTATACTGCTATTCAGGAACTTGAATACCTTTGCCTTGACAGAGATACTCAGGCATTCAAGCGTCAGTCAGCTATTAAGTTTGCTGAACTTGTATATGACGGTAAATGGTTTACACCGCTTCGTGAATCAATGTCAGCTATGTTTGACGTTATGGACGAAACTGTTACAGGTGAAGTCAGACTTAAGCTTTACAAAGGCAGCGTAACTCCTGCAGGTGCTAAGTCACCATATTCACTATATAATGAAGATATTGCATCATTCGGTGACAGCCATGAGCTTTACAGCCACAAAGACAGTGAAGGTTTCATCAACCTATTCGGTCTACCGCTAAAGGTTCGTGCTATGATGAAGAAAAAGAACGGTTTGGATAAATAATAATCGTATATTATATTGAGGATACTTTTGGGTATCCTCTTTTTCTTTTCCGAAAAATTCTTATAAATCGTTTACATTTTCATTTTTTTATTATATAATAAAAGTATATGAGTTAATAGACAAAGGAGAAAAAATATATGGCTAAATTATGGGGCGGTCGCTTTCAGAAAAGCACCGACAAAAAAGTTGACGATTTCAATTCATCAATACGTTTTGACAAACGTATGTACAAACAAGATATAAAAGGTTCTGTCGCACACGCTACAATGCTTGGCAGACAAAACATCATTCCAAAAGAGGACAGTGACAAAATCGTTGCCGAATTAAAGAATATTCTAAAGGATATTGAGGACGGCAAAGTTGAATTTGAAATTGACGCAGAAGATATTCATATGAATATTGAAAAGATTTTGATTGAGCGTATCGGTGATGCAGGTAAAAGACTTCACACCGGCAGAAGCCGTAACGACCAAGTCGCTCTTGACATTCGTATGTATCTTATGGACGAAACTGCCGATATTGAAGAAATGCTTATACACACACTTAACGTACTTGTTGACCTTGCTTCAGACCACACCGAAACAATTATGCCGGGTTACACACACCTTCAAAAGGCACAACCTGTTACCTTTGCACATCACCTAATGGCTTACTTTGAAATGTTCAAACGCGACCTTTCAAGACTTCGTGATTGCAGAAAACGTACAAATGTTATGCCTTTGGGTAGCGGTGCGCTTGCAGGTACTACCTACCCTCTTGACAGAGAATTTGTAGCAAGCGAACTTGGTTTTGACGCAGTTACAATGAACTCGCTTGACGGTGTTTCCGACAGAGATTTTGTTATTGAACTTGCAAACTGTCTTGCTCTTGTTATGATGCACCTTAGCCGTTTCTGTGAGGAACTTATTCTATGGTCAAGCAATGAATTTTCATTCGTAGAAATGGACGACGCTTTTTCAACAGGCTCATCTATTATGCCACAAAAGAAAAATCCCGATGTTGCGGAACTTATTCGCGGTAAGGCAGGTCGTGTTTACGGTCATCTTATGGGCTTGCTTACTACAATGAAAGGTATTCCGCTTGCATACAACAAGGATATGCAGGAAGACAAAGAGCCTATTTTTGACAGTATTGATACAGTTAAACTTTGCTTGCCTGTATTCTGCGATATGATTGCAACAATGACAGTTAAAAAGGATAATATGCTAAAAGGCTCAAAGGGCGGATTTACAAACGCAACCGATGTTGCCGATTATCTTGTAAAGAAAGGCTTACCTTTCAGAGAGGCACACGCAGTTGTCGGAAGAATGGTATTCTATTCAATCGAACACGATAAAGCACTTGATGACCTTACAATGGATGAATTTAAAGAATTTTCGGATATTATCGAGGATGATATTTATAATGCTATCAGCATGGAAACTTGCGTAAATGACAGAAAAGTCATAGGCGGTCCGGCAAAAGAAGTTGTCGAAAAAGCAATCGCTGACGCAAAAGAATTTTTAGCACAGCAATAAAAACAAAATGCAAGCTGTTAAATCAGCTTGCATTTTTTATTAATTTACTTTAAACGTACCGTAAATATCATTTATATAGACATCATAAATATCGTGATATGCGTGAGGTGATATAAATTCAAACCAATACATATTACCGTTTCTAAACTTACAATACTTATAATATTCCGTTATACCGTCATTAACCGTTACCGCAAAATAATCCGCTCCCGATGTTTTATACGTCACATTTCCTGCGTGATTTTGAATATAGAAATTCAATTCGTTTCCTACCGAGGTATCTGCCGCCGACTTTGTTGCTATAATTTCTCTTGCCGAGCCGTCGGGTGCTTCCACAGAATAAAGTGTTTCTGCTTTTCCGTCATTGTATACTACAAAATGCGACGGATAACTGCACTTAAAACCATATGCACTGCTGTTATACATAGTATAACTTGGATGTGCTACAACACCTGTATCCTGTCTTGGCTGTTGAGGCGGTACATTAGCTTGTTGCGGCTCCTGTGTCACATATACAATTTGCGGTGTAACCTCCGGCATTTGTGTCGGTGTCGCAGTCGGCAACGGCATCGGTGTCGGCATAGGAGTTGATGTTGCTTTCGGTGCAAAAGGACTGCTCCCTGACATCACATTAAACATTATCAAGCCGGCTGATATGAATACAATCAATGTTGCAACTATAATCGCAACTATCAACGCAGTGTTATTGTTATTCTTTTTTGAATGTTTATTACCGTTTGTATTTTTAGAAAAATCATTTTTAATACCGTTTAACTGTTTTTGTGATTGCATATTGTTTCCGCAATTAGGACAAAAAGTCGCATCATCAGGTACTTTTGTTCCGCAATTATTACAATACATATCTTATCCCCCACTATCGAATAATTATTTAAACATATTATACCAAATTTCTTTGAATTTGTCCATATTTAATATTTATTTCTTATTATAAAATAGCAAATCCAATATATAACCAGAACGCCACACAAATTATACGCAATAACTTGTGCCGCATATTCCATATTCACTGTATACAATACTATAATCGCAATTCCGGCTATAACGGCATACACGCTAAATGTCAAACTCCTCGCCTTTGTCCAAATCATTATATTACGTTCGTCTTTTTCTGCAATCTCTTTCTCTATGAAGTTCTCTGTACTCTTAAAAATTCTGATATTCTTTACTATCATCACCAAACCGCAAGCACCGAATGCCGTTCCGAAAACAAGCATCGCTTCATTTTTTATTATTCCGATACTTGTTAAAACTACAAGTAATACACCGATAATTACATAAACAATTGCTATACCTAATCGCATTTTCAGCTTATTTTTAAATTTCATCACTATTCCTCCTCAAAAATAAATACATCTTCAATATTGGTTCCGAAATACCTTGATATTTTGTACGCCAGCTGAAGTGACGCGTTATATTTGCCGTTTTCAAGCGATATAATCGTTTGCCGTGTTACTTCAACCGCTTTTGCCAATTCATCTTGCGTTATTTTCTTTTGTTTTCGCAGTTCTTTTATTCTATTATTCAAATTACCACTCCTTTATGTATAGTTTGCTTTACATTTTTATTATATCATTATTTTATAAAAAGTCAAGTACACTTTACATTTTATCTAAAAAAAACAAGCGACTTTTTCATTGTCGCTTGTTTTCGCATTAGTCATCCAATTTCAATACAGACATAAACGCTTCTTGCGGTACTTCTACGCTACCGACTTGACGCATACGTTTTTTACCCTCTTTTTGTTTTTCCAGCAGTTTCCGTTTACGGCTGATATCACCGCCATAACATTTGGCAAGCACATCTTTTCGTACCGCTTTTACTGTTTCACGCGCAATAATTTTTCCGCCGATACAAGCTTGTATC
>OGXT01003273.1_pt1 | contig 11426 bp, 12 predicted proteins | sample 1576361 | NCBI WGS metagenome assembly OGXT01 (sample SAMEA3541514, study PRJEB24748) | human gut metagenome | biome: human gut; feature: human-associated habitat; material: faeces | place: China | collected 2012 | reverse complement strand
TTCTTTGGGGCTCCACCCCGTTTCTTTGGGCAAGACCAAAGAAATGGGGTGGAACTGGCAGCACAACCTAAAGCCCAGCAGGGCAAAACGGCGAGTTCCTCCACCCCCCCCCAGCTTTTCCGGCCTGGCGCTGTATTTACAACGCCAACATACTGTGTTAAGATAAAATTTACGAGAAAAAACATACGTGGGAGTGAGAGCTTGAGCAGGAGAGATATGACCACCGGGCCGGAGTGGAAGGAGATACTGCTTTTCTCCCTCCCCATCATGGCCGGGCAGTTTTTGCAGCAGCTGTACAACACCGTGGACGGCGTCGTCGTCGGACGCTACGGCGGGGCTACCCAGGCAATTTGCGAGAATATGATAGCCGCAGTCGGCAGCTGCGTCTCGCTCATCTTTCTCTTCCTGGCTATATCCATCGGCCTGGGCAACGGCGGCGCCGTGCTCGTCGCCCAGCTCTACGGCGCGCGCAGGACGCATGAGCTCCGCCGCGCGGCCTCGACGCTGCTCATAACCCTCGTCGGCCTCGGCACCTTCCTCACCGTCGCCGGCAGCGTGTTCGCAAAGCCCCTCGTTGTCGGCCTCATGCGCGTGCGCGACCCCGATATCGTGGACATGGCCATAGAATATTTCGCCATCTATTCCCTCGGCCTCATCTTCCAGTATGTCTACAACGCCGTCGCCGGTATCCTCCGCGCCATCGGCGACAGCCGCGCCACGATGTACTTCCTCATCGTCAGCGCCGTGCTGAACACCATCCTCGACGTCTGGTTCGTCGTCAGCTTCGGCTGGGGGGTCGTCGGCGTTGCGGTCGCCACAGTCATCGCCCAGGCCGCCTCCGCCGCGGTCAGTGTGGCGTATATGTTTATCAAATACCCCATTTTCCGCTTCAAAAAGGGCGAATTTGTCTTTGACCGTGAGAAATTTGCCATCTCCCTCAAGCTGGGCGTCCCGGCGATCATCCAGCAGGCCGTCATCTCCCTCGGCAACGTCTTTATACAGCGACTGGTCAACAGCTTCGACTCCACGACCATGAGCGCCTTCACCGTCGGCAACCGCATGGAGGCCTACGCCCTCGTGCCCATCTTCGGCTTTAACTCCGGCGTCGCCACCTTCACCGGCCAGAACGTCGGCGCGCAGAAGTACGACAGGGTCCACCGGGGCTGGCGGGTGTCCACCATCATGTCCTGCGTCTCCAGCGTGGTCATCGCGCTGACGATAAACCTCCTGGCCGTGCAGTTTGCCAGACTCTTTAACCTCGGCGGCGTATCCATGAACAAGGCCGTCGAATACCAGCGCTACATGAGCTACTGCGTAGTGCTCTTCGCGGCCTACATGCCCACCTCGGGCCTGCTCCAGGGCGCGGGCGACGCCATCTGGGCCTCGGTCACCAGCCTCGCCACGCTCTCGGCCCGCGTCGCCGTCTCCTACCTGCTGGCCTATGCCTTCAGCGTCGGCTACGCCTCCTGCTGGCTCTCGCTGCCCGTGGGCTGGGTGCTGGGCATTGCGATCACCTATCCCCGCTATTTCGGCAAAAAATGGATGTCAAAGCGTGTCGTGCGCGATCCCGTCCGCGTCGTCGAAGCGGGGGAAGAAGAGGAGGAGCTTTTGCTGTGAGCGACTTTTTTGCCCTCATCTCCCGGATGCGCTATATCAGCCGCTGGGGCCTCATGCGCTCCAGCATACCCGAAAATGTGCAGGAGCACAGCCACATGGTCGCCGTGCTGGCCCATGCCCTGGGCGTCATCAGGCGCGACATATTCAAAGCGCCCTGCGACCCCGGCCTGCTCGCCGCCGCCGCGCTCTACCACGACGCGCCGGAAATACTCACGGGCGACATGCCTACCCCCATCAAGTACCACAGCGGGCGCATTAGCTCGGCTTACCACGAGGTGGAGCGAGCGGCAGCTGAAAAGCTCATTGAAATGCTGCCGGTGGAGCTGCAAGAAGTTTATGCGCCGCTTATCAGCGGAGAAGTGGGGGAGGACGAGAAAAAGCTCCTCAAAGCCGCGGACCGGCTCTCGGCCTACGTCAAATGCGTGGAGGAGCGAAAAGCGGGCAACCTTGAATTCCTCTCCGCCGAGGAGCAGACCAGGCGGCGCATTGAGGATATGCATCTGCCGGAGGCGGATTATTTTCTGGAGCACTTCATGCCGGCTTTCGGGAAGAATCTCGACGAGCTGGGTACGATGACCTGAGGAGGACAAAAATGAAAGCGATAGTCACAGTCATAGGCAAGGACCGGGTCGGCATAATAGCCGACGTCAGCCGCATCCTCGCTGAGCGGGGAGTGAACGTCCTGGACATCAGCCAGACCGTTTTGCAGGAGTACTTTACCATGATAATGCTCGTGGACGCCTCGGCCTGCACCGTGCCCTTTGCCGAGCTCACGGCGCTGCTGCGGAGCGAGGGCGAGAAGCTTGGGCTTGAGATCAGGGCTCAGCGCGAGGACATCTTCAACGCCATGCACAAGATATAAAATCCAAGGGGGACCAGCCCCCCTGGATACGCGGCCCCGCCGCGATGATCGTACGGAGGAATACTCGACATGATAAACAGAGGCGAGATCTTACAGACCATCGAGATGATAGACCAGCAGCATCTCGACGTGCGGACGGTGACGATGGGCATCTCCCTGCTCGACTGCTGCGACGCCGACCCCAAGGCGGCCTGCCGGAAGATATACGACAAGATAACCCGCTCTGCCAAGGACCTAGTGAAGACCGGCGAGGATATCGAGGCCGAGTTCGGCATCCCCATCGTGAACAAGCGCATTTCCGTGACGCCCATATCCCTCGTGGCGGGCGCGTCGGAGACGGAGGACTACGTGCCGTTCGCGCGGGCGCTGGACGCGGCGCGGGCGGAGACGGGGGTGAACTTCGTCGGCGGCTTTTCGGCCCTGGTGCAGAAGGGCATGACGCCCGCGGACCTGCGGCTCATCCGGGCCATACCCCAGGCCCTGGCGGAGACGGAGCTCGTCTGCGCCTCGGTGAACATAGGCTCGACGAAGGCGGGCATAAACATGGACGCCGTGGCGCTCATGGGTGAGACGGTGAAGGAGACTGCGCGGCTCACGGCGGACAGGGGCGGCTTCGGCTGCGCGAAGCTCGTCGTGTTCTGCAACGCGGTGGAGGACAACCCCTTCATGGCCGGCGCCTTCCACGGCGTGTCGGAGCCGGACAGGGTGATAAACGTCGGCGTCTCGGGCCCGGGCGTCGTGCACCACGCGCTCAAGGCCGTGAAGGGCCAGAGCTTTGACGTCGTGGCCGAGACTATCAAGAAGACCGCCTTCCAGGTGACGCGCATGGGCCAGCTGGTGGCGCAGGAGGCCTCGCGGCGGCTGGGCGTGCCCTTCGGCATCGTGGACCTCTCGCTGGCGCCTACGCCGGCTGTGGGCGACTCCGTGGCGCGCATCCTGGAGGAGATGGGCCTTGAAGTCTGCGGCACGCACGGCACGACGGCGGCGCTGGCGCTCCTCAACGACGCTGTGAAGAAGGGCGGCGTCATGGCCAGCTCTTCCGTGGGCGGGCTCTCCGGCGCCTTCATCCCGGTGTCGGAGGACGAGGGCATGATAGCTGCGGCGAGCTCGGGCGCGCTCTGCCTCGACAAGCTGGAGGCCATGACCTGCGTGTGCTCGGTGGGCCTGGACATGATAGCGGTCCCCGGCTCGACGAGCGCGGAGACGATAGCGGCCATCATCGCGGACGAGGCGGCCATAGGTATGATAAACCAGAAGACGACGGCGGTGCGCCTCATCCCGGCCCCGGGCCTGGAGGTCGGGGACACGGTGGAGTTCGGAGGCCTTCTGGGCTCCGCGCCGGTCATGGCGGTGCATCCCTTCTCAAGCGCGGACTTCGTGCGCCGCGGCGGGCGCATCCCCGCGCCCATCCACTCCCTGAAGAACTGAGGCGAGAGCATGGAAAAGGAAAAGATGGAGCGCATCTCGGAGCTGACGCGCCTCTCGCGCGAGCGCGAGCTGACCCCCGACGAGCTGACGGAGCGCGCCGCCCTGCGCGCGGAATATATCCAGGACTGGCGCAAAAGCACGATAAACGTGCTTGAAAACACCTATATCGTGGACGAAAAGGGCAATAAACGCAAGCTCAGCAAAAAATAAAGCGCAGGAGTGGGTCTAAGGGGGAACCCTTGCCGGGGATTCCCCACCTTGCTTTAAGTAAATAGTGTAAACAAAAAACGCCCCCATCGGGGGCGTTTTTGCTGTCTGCTGTTCTCAGCTGTTCAGGTAATCCACGGCCACCTGCGCATAGAGGGCGGCGCCGACCTCCATGGCGCTCTCGTCGATGCAGAACATATCGCTGTGCTGCGGGGCCTCGCCGCCGCCGCCGAGGGAGACGAAGGCGCAGGGGATGTGAGCCGTGTATTCGGCAAAATCCTCGCCGCCCATGTTGCGCTTGAAGGGCTGTATCTTATCCCCGGGCACCAGCTTCTCCGCCGCGGCTCGGGCCAGGGCGGTCATGTGCGGCTCGTTCACCAGGGACTCGGTCTTGAACTGGTAGTCCAGCTCCGCCGTGCAGCGGAAGGCGGCCGCAGTGTCCTGAGCGATGCGGCCGATTATCTCCGGCATCCGCGGGTGGATGTCCTTGTTGAAAATGCGCACCGTACCCTCCAGTACCGCCTCGCCGGAGACGATGTTGAATCTCGCGCCCGAGTGCAGGGTGCCGACGGTGACGACGACGGGGTCCAGGGGGCTGAACTCCCGGCTGGAGATGGTCTGCAGCGCCATGACTATGGCCGAGGCCGCGACGGTGGCGTCGCAGCCCTCGTCGGGCAGGGCGCCGTGGCTGGCGCGGCCCTTCACCGTCAGTTTGAAGTAGTCCGCCGCGGGCAGCAGCGCGCCCTCAGAGATGGACAGCGTCCCGGCGGGGATGCCGGAGAAGATGTGCTGGCCGAAGGCCGCGTCCACGCCCTCGATGGCGCCCTGAGCCACGATGTGCTTCGCGCCGCTGGCCAGCTCCTCCGCCGGCTGGAAAATGAGCTTCACCGTGCCGCAAAGCTCCTCCTTCACGGAGGAGAGCACCTTCGCCGCGCCCAGGAGCATGGCCGTGTGCGTGTCGTGCCCGCAGGCGTGCATGTAGCCGTCCCGCTGCGAGGCGTAGGGCAGGCCGGTCTTCTCCTGCGTCGTGAGCGCATCAATGTCCGCGCGCAGGGCTATGCATTTGCCGCTCTTTCCGCCCTTTATCTCGCCTATGAGGCCCGTGGGCTCAAACAGGCGGCAGGCTATGCCCATTTTGCCCAGCTCCTCGGCTATGCGCTGCGTCGTGCGGAACTCCTCGAAGCTCGGCTCCGGGTGCATGTGGAAGTCGCGGCGCATCTCCACGACGTAGGGGAAGACCTCGTGAGCAAGTGTCTTTATGTCCATGCTCAAGCCTCCAGTATCTTCAGCGCCGTGGCGCACATGGCGGCGACGCCGCACTCAAGCGCCTCCTCCTGGAAGGTGCAGCGCGCGTCGTGCAGGGAATGGGGCGCGTCGCCCAGATAGCCAGCGTTAAGCAGCAGGAAGAGGCTGGGCGTGCCGGTGGCGTTGCCGTAGTAGCTGAAGTCCTCGCTGAAGGACAGCGGCTCCTCCAGGTAGTGTACGTAGTCGGCTCCGAGGGCCTCCGTTATGGCCGCGTCAGAGAGCTTGAGCAGCTCGGGGTCGTTCTTCACGGAGCCGTAGCCCTCTATGTGCTCAACGTCGAAACGGCAGGCGCTCAGCTCGCCGATGCCGCGGGCAAGGCGCATGACCTCGTCGTAGATGACCTTGCGGGTCTCCTCGCCGTAGGTGCGGCAGACCATCTCCAGGCTCGCCGTGCTGGGGATGATGTTTACGGCCTCGCCTCCCTTGATGACGCCGATGGAGACGATGGCCGTCTTGAGCGGATCGACCCTGCGGGCGACTATCTGCTGGGCGTTCACGATGAACTGCGCCAGGGCCAGGATGGCGTCGTGGCCGTTCTGCGGCTGGGAGCCGTGGGCGTTCTGGCCGGTGACGGAGACATTGTAGAGGTCGAAGGCCGTGGTCACGATGCCTCTGTAGAAGCTGACGGAGCCCACCTTCGGGCCGCCCGGCGAGATGTGGGTGGAGAGTATGGCGTCCACGTGGGGGTTTTCCATTACGCCGGCCTCGACCATGGGGCGCGCGCCGCCGCGGGGGGCCTTCTCCTCGGCGGGCTGGAAGATGAGCTTCACCGTACCGGGCAGCTCCTCCCGCATGCCGCACAGCAGCTTCGCCGTCGCGAGCAGCATGGAGATGTGCGTGTCATGGCCGCAGGCGTGCATGACGCCCGCGTTTTCGCTGGCAAAGGGCAGGCCGGTGGCCTCGGTGACGGGCAGGGCGTCTATGTCCGCGCGCAGGGCGACGCATTTGCCGGGCTTTCCGCCCTTTATGAGAGCGACCGCGCCGGTGGGCAGGGGGCGCTCCACGCTGTCGCAGCCGAAGCTCTCAAGGAGCTCCACTATCTTTTCAGTGGTCCTGAACTCGTTGTTGCTCAGCTCCGGGTGGGCGTGGAAGTCGCGCCGCCAGGCGAGCATCTCCTCGGATAGCTCATGCGCTTTGGCTCTTATGTCCATATCGTTTAGTCCTTTCTAACTAATAAAACGGCTTCAGGGGAGACGAAAAGCGTCTCCCCTTTATGCGGTTTGCGTATTTCAGAAGACGAGCAGGTTCACCATGTAGCCGGCGATGAGGACGCTGGTGATGGAGACGGAGACCATGCCCGCGATGAGCATCTTGGGCATCATGTGGTCGAGCATCAGCTGCTTCTCCTCGTCGTTGGCGGCGGTGGCGTTCACGACCTCGTTCGTGACGATGTAGGTGCCGGGGAAGCCGAACAGGCAGGTGCTGCCTATGGCGCAGCTCATCTGCCAGCTCACGCCGAAGATCTTGCCGACCAGCGTGGAGATGATGAGGAAGGTCACGCTGCCGGTGACGACGACGACGAGCAGGGGCCAGAGCATGCCGGCGACCATATCGGGCGTGGACTGGGCCAGGTTCGTGAAGATGGACAGGGTCACGACGACGAGCATGAAGCCGTCCGCCCCCGCGCGCTTCATCGGGTTCTCCTCAATGAAGCCCAGCTCCTTGGCGATGATGCCGTAGATGAGGGCGAAGATGAGGGCGCTTATCGAGAAGTCGGTCTCAAAGGTGGAGGCGATCCAGCCGTTTATCGCGTTGGCGGTGATGGTGGCGAGGAAGGCGAAGAAGGCGACCTTGGCCATCATGATGTTGGGGCCGTTGTACTTGTCGGGGATGTAGGGGATGAGGCGCTTCTTGGGCGCGGCGTCGGTGACGATCTTCGCCGTGACGCCCTTGAGCTCCTGCCCGGACTCGACGAGGCTGCGCACGCGCTTGGCCTCAGACTTCAGGCAGAGGGAGCAGACGGGGTAGCCCACGAAACCCTGCACGACCATGACGAGGGCCGCAAACACGCCCAGCTCGACGCTGTGGCCTTCGACGGCCGTCTGCATGGTGATGGTGGCGACGACGCCGCCGGAGAGGATGGGCGCGCCGACGACAACGTAGTTCTTGTCCGCGACGATGAGGCCGCCGATGAAGTAGATGCCGAGGCTTATCGCGATGCAGGCTATGCCCGCGATGAGCACGGTTTTCCACTGGTCGGCAAAGTCGCGCAGCTTGATGGTGGTGCCCATGTGGACGAGCAGCATGGAGACCAGCACGCCGGAGACGAGCAGCAGGGTGGAGTCGTCAAACATCGTGTTCGGCAGCACCTTGGTCCAGAAACCGGCCAGGAAGAGCACCGAGGAGAAAAAGAGCATGGAGACGATAGCCCTGGTCTTCGTGGCGACCATGTCGCCAAGACCGAAGATGAGCAGGATGATGAATACTGCGAGGATGGACAGCATTGGTCCTTGCATAGATAGCACCTCCGTTTGATTTTCACAAATCCCCCCAGACTTGTGAAGACCCCCTCTGTTTCGGGAATCACGGGCTAGATGATACTACTTTTTGTTCGCGAGTGCAATGCGTTAAATCGAAATACAGCAGAATTTATGAAATTTTTGTGAACTCGCACGGTTTTTACTGCCGTTTTACTCCAGATAATTTCAAAAAATCACAAAGGCGGAAGCCTTTGTGATTTTGAGGTTTTTTGTTTAGTTTAAGCTATCTGCCGTAGATGGCGGCCCTGGTGGGTTTTGGTCGGTATTTTATACCGGAAACGAGGCCCATGGCTGCGAACATGGAAAAGAGGGAGGAGCCGCCGTAGCTGAAGAAGGGCAGCGTGATGCCGACGACGGGGGCGATGCCTATGCACATGCCGATGTTCTCAAAGGTCTGGAAGACAACCGTGGAGGCGACGCCGAAGCAGACGAGCATGGACATCGTGTTGCCGGAGCGCAGGCCGATTTGAACGCAGCGGATGACGATTATCATGAGCAGCAGGATGACGAGGCAGGCGCCGATGAGGCCCAGCTCCTCGCCGACGACGGCGAAGATGAAGTCCGTGTGCTTGCCGGGGATGGCGTTGGACTGGCTCTGGGTGCCCTCGCCGAGGCCGGTGCCGGTGAGTCCGCCGGAGGCGATGGCGATTTTGGCCTGGTGCGGCTGCCAGTTGATGCCCTGGTTGGTGGGGTCTATGCTGGGGTCGTAGGGCGCGAGGATGCGGTTGCGCTGGTAGTCCTCCAGGAAGTAGGTCCAGAGGATGGGGATCATGCCCGCGATGGCCGCGGCGCCCATGAGGAACCAGTAGAGCTTGACCCCCGCGACGAAGAGCATGACGGCGAAGATGAAGAAGTACACGAGCGCGCTGCCGAGGTCCTGCGCCGTCACGAGGATGAGGCCGAACATTAGGATGAAGTGGCCGACGATCTGCGCGATGGAGACGACGGAACTGAGGTTTTTGTATTCCTTGAGGTAGGCCAGCTGCTTGGCCAGGACGATGATGTAGGCGAGCTTGACTATCTCCGTGGGCTGGATGCCTATGCCGAAGAATCGCAGCCAGCCGTTGTTGCCCGTGTCGCTCTGGGCGCCGAAGAAGATGAGCGAGATGAGCAGGGCGGCGCTCAGGCCGTAGAGCCATATCCAGTGCTGCGCGAAGATGTCCACGTCTATGACTGTGATGGCGATGAAAAGCAGGATGCCCAGCACCAGCGCCAGGCCCTGGACGATGACGTACTGCGCGCTTCCGTTGTCGTAGGACTTCGTAGCGCTCGCGATGACTATGATGCCGTATATCGCGCAGATGACGCTGACAGTGAAGAGAAACATGTCCGCCCGGCGCACGAAGTCGCGCAGCTGGGGCAGGATTTTTTTCAAGGCGCTCACCTCGGTACAGGGAAATGTGGTAATATGGGATTATAGCATATTCTTTGGCTTTACGCAACGCCGAAGCCGGTGTATAATAAGTAGCCGCAGAAAAAAGGAGGCGGAATATGCGGGAGATTGTTTCAAACAGCGAGAGGGACACGGAACTTGCGGGGGAGCGCTTCGGCGCCTCGGTGCCGGACGGGGCCGTCGTGGCCATGTACGGGGAGCTCGGCTCGGGCAAGACGGCCTTTGTGCGCGGCATGGCCCGCGGCATGGGCATAGACTGCCGCGTCTCCAGCCCCACCTTCACAATAGTTAACGAATACCTGGGCGCGCGGGAGCTCATACACTTCGACATGTACAGGCTCGCCTCGGCGGACGAGCTCTGGGACATCGGCTGGGAGGACTACCTTGCCCGCGGCGCCGTCTGCGCCGTGGAGTGGAGCGAAAACGTCGAGGGCGCGTTCTACGGGGACGAGATCCGCGTCGTCTTCGAGAAAACGGGCGAGAATTCGCGCCTCATCAGGATAGAGGGGGACTGAAGCCCATGCTTATACTCGGACTGGAATCCTCGGCGAAGGCGGCCTCCGCCGCGCTCTGTCGGGATGGGGAGCTCCTTGGGCAGTATACCCAGTGCTCCGGGCTGACACACAGCCGGACGCTGCTGCCCATGGTCGAGGACCTTTTGAAGAACACGGAGACGAAGCTTGCGGACGTGGACGCTGTGGCCGTGGCGCGCGGGCCGGGCTCGTTTACCGGCATACGCATAGGCGTCGCCGCTGTGAAGGGCCTGTGCTGGGGCGCGCAGAAGCCGGCGATAGGCGTCTCCACCCTCGCGGCCATGGCCTGGAACGGCGTTGCCGCCGGGGAGGGCTCGATCATCTGCTGCTGCATGGACGCGAGGCGTCAGCAGGTATACAACGCCCTCTTTGAGATAAGAGACGGCAGACCGGTCCGGCTTGTTCCCGACAGGGCCCTCGCCGTCGAGGAGCTGGCCGCCGGGCTGGAAAAATACGAAAAGCGCGTTTTTCTTGTTGGAGACGGGGCGCGGCTGTGCTATAATCTTCTGGGCGGGCTGGGCGTAGAGAGCACCCTTGCCCCGGAGCCTCTCGTGCAGCAGAGCGCCTACGGCGTCTGCCGTGCGGCGGAGACGGAAAAGGCGGCCCCGGCCTCGGAGCTGCTGCCCGTGTACCTGCGCCTCTCCCAGGCGGAGAGGGAACGGCAGGCGAGATTGGCCAACTCATAATAGAGAATATAAAAGGAGACGAACCCCCATGAGCAATGTGCACGTATTCGACCACCCCCTCATCCAGCACAAGCTGAGCATCCTGCGCGACAAGAACACCGGCGCCAAGGCCTTCCGCGAGCTGGTGAGCGAGATAGCCATGCTGATGTGCTACGAGGCGACCCGCGACCTGCCCCTGGAGGAGGTCGAGGTCGAGACGCCGCTGGCCGTGGCGAAGTGCCGCCACATCGCGGGCAAGAAACTGGCGATAGTGCCTATCCTCCGCGCCGGCCTCGGCATGGTGGACGGCATGGTGGCCCTGATGCCGAACGTCAAGGTCGGCCACATCGGCCTCTACCGCGACCCCAACACGCTGGAGCCCGTGAAGTACTACTTCAAGATGCCGCCCGACATCCAGGAGCGGGACGCCATCATCGTTGACCCCATGCTCGCCACCGGCGGCAGCGCGGCGGCGGCCGCGATGTTCCTGAAGGAAGTCGGCGTGAAGCACATAAAGCTCATGAGCATCATAGGCGCTCCCGAGGGCGTGGAGCGCATGCAGGCCGAGCACCCTGACGTGGATATCTACGTCGCGGGCATGGACGAGTGCCTGAACGACCACGGCTACATCGTCCCCGGTCTCGGCGACGCCGGCGACCGTATCTTCGGCACGAAGTAAAGCTCTGCCGCGCCTGCTGCGGCTTGCTCCAAAAACCGCGGAAAAGCAAAGGGCCCCCGGAGAGGGGGCCCTTTTTTGCGTGCCGCCGCAGTTCCTGCGGGGCGGGGGAGTATGTTCACCACTGTAGTGACGTCCGAGCGCGAGCTGCGGGCGGCGGGGGCCGCCCGCAAAGGGGGGACCCCCGGCGAGGGTCCCCCCTTTGACCCCCTCCTGCGCTTCTTTAGCACAAGGAGAGTTCCGCGCGCTGCGGCGCGCGG
>OGXT01003267.1_pt1 | contig 11447 bp, 8 predicted proteins | sample 1576361 | NCBI WGS metagenome assembly OGXT01 (sample SAMEA3541514, study PRJEB24748) | human gut metagenome | biome: human gut; feature: human-associated habitat; material: faeces | place: China | collected 2012 | reverse complement strand
GAGCTTTTTAACACTTATAGACCGGTAGCATTCATTTCTCAGGAGTGCCGCCGCTACTGTCATAGCAGTTTTCTTGTCATCATACCGTGCAGCATATTCCGGACAATATACGGTTGCTTTTGCGGAATTAATGTATTTGATTTTCCCATCCTTGCTTATAACCTCGAGTACATAAGCCATGCTCCCACCTCACTTTACAATTATCCGATAATAAAATTATAATTTAAAGAAAGGCGCATTTCAATAACAAATCAAAAATAAAATTGAAAAATGGGATAATATGTCAGAAATTTTGTCGAATTTATTGAAATCACTGAAATAATCCGAATTTTACTCTCAGACGGCAACATTTTTTCAATAGTGCGTCGCCTGTTATAAGCACAAATATTACTGTGGATACTGCGTGGATAAGGTCAAAGGGTATGCCTGAAATGATATAGGCGGTAATTGTCTGTAAGTTTATATCAGTCGTGTAGGTAAGCACACTTGATATATTCATTATTCCGCCGTAAATAACGAGGACTGACAGGAAGGAGTAGATACAAAGGGCAAGCGTGTTGCGCTTTTTTGAGAAGAAGATACCTGCGAAAAAGCCAAGAAGCCCCATTGCAAACATCTGCCACGGCGTCCACATACCTTGCCCGAACAGCATATTCGATACAAGCATGGAAACCGCACCGACAAGAAAGCCTGCCTGCGCACCGAGCGCCGTTCCGCTTATGATAACGATTGCGGCAACGGGCTTGAACTGCGGGAACATAAAGAAAAGCTCCCTTCCTGCGACAGCCGCCGCAGAAAGCACGGCAAGCACCGCAATATCCTTTGCGGACGGCTTCTTTTTTTCGAAGCTGATAAAGAAAGCGGCAAGGCACTCGACAAGCACGGCAAGAATTATCAGCAGATGCTTTCTTGTGCCGTTAGGGACAAAAAGTGTGCCGAGTATCACTGTGAAAGGAATAAGAACAGCGGTTATAACGCCTGCGACAATATCGGACGGAGTTACTTTTTTTGCGGTTACGGGCGGCTTTGCCATTGAGTTTTTCGGAGCGACGCCGATTATAAGCATGATCATAGGAACGCACAGTAACGCATATTGCAGCCAGAACGGCTCTGACGGTATCTCAAAAGGGAATATGCCGGTACCGGCTAAAAGCATAAAAACAAATCCGACACTGCCGAGCGAAAGCATTACCTTTCGGAAAATCGACAGCCTTTTGCGTTTTTTGCGTTGCGGTACTGCTGTGTCGGGCTTATCGCCTTTTATGCCGTGAAAACGTCCGGAGAGATCGCCATAGTTTTCAGCCCTTCCTCCGAGAGAAGCTATAAGCCCTGCGACAGTGTAAACATTATCGCATACGTTTTTGGCAATTTTCGCACTGTCTGTAGTGAAGAATGAAGAATCGGCAAAGAACTGTGACGGCGGCAGAGATACGCTTATTTCGCCGTCAAAAAGCAGGGCGCATATATCCGCCGTTTCGGCACAGAAATCCATATCGTGACTGACAATCACAATCGTTTTCCCGTCTGCTTTAAGCTGTTTCAATAATGCCGAGAACATCTGCTTATATACTGCGTCCGCCGCCTTAGTCGGCTCATCAAGAAGAAGTATATCCGCACCGTAGGAAACAAGCTTTGCGAGCGCCGCCTTCTGCCGCTCCCCGCCGGATAAGTCAAACGGGTGACGTGACAGCAGGTGCGTAAGATTAAATGCGGCGGCTATTTCATCGGCATTGCCGGCAAATTCTTCTCTGAGCGTTTCCTTATTAAAAAGCAGGGTAGGGTCTTGCGGAAGAAAACCTATTTTTCCGCCGTTTATCGTTATTTTTCCGCTGTTTTGCTTGAGCGTACCGCAGATAAGGCTTAGCAGGGTCGATTTTCCTGCGCCGTTCGTGCCGATTATCCCGAGAAAATCGCCTTCGTCAAGGCTGAACGAAACATTGTCTACCGCAGTGAACTGCTCGGTCTTTATGTCCCTCTTTACCTTTTTGATAAGGTATTCCTTAAGTCCGATTTCTCTGAAATTGCTTATTGTATACTGAACTGTAACGTTTTTTACATCAATTACCATTTATATTCCTCATTAATAATAATAAACAAACTTCTGCTCTGTCTTGCTGTGGATGAAATATCCGATGCCGAGCATACCAAGTGCAAACGACAGACAGATAATATGCTCCGTTAAACTCGGAACGGACGCCTGCATAACAAGCTGACGCATATATGATATATAATGATATACCGGGTTTACATTGAATATGAATCTCAGCTCCTCGGGGAAGTGCTTGACTTCATAGAAGATAGCCGACATATACATCAGAAGCATTGTGAATATCTGGTAAAGATACTGCATATCCCTGAAGAACACGAAAAGTGCGGACAGGATATAGCTCATTCCTATATTGAAAATAATCAGACAAAGTATCGGGTAGATTATCAATAAAAGATGCAAGCCGAAAGTTATCTTGCAGAATATCATGAATGCAAAATAAACAATCAGTGTAAGAAGGAAATTGAAGGTTGCCGCAGAGTTGGACGACAGCACAAAAAGGCTTTTAGGTACTTTGACTTTTGACAATATCGCCCCGTTTGAATACATCGAGAACATACCGTTAGTAGTCGCATTGGTGAAAAAGTTGAACATCAGCGTACCTGTAAGCAGGTAGATCACAAATCCCGAGTCAAGACGGTGGAATATATATCCGAACACAAAATACTGAACCAGGAACGTCAGAAACGGTGAAATTATGCTCCACAGCACACCGAGAAGCGTTCTTTTATATTTCTTCTTGAAATCACGCTTTGTCAGCTCTTCAAAAAGGAATCTGTACTGCTTCACCTTTTGCTTGAAGGTCATATTCGCACTTGTATTGATAGATACGCTTACCTTTTCGGCTTTTTCCTTAGGCTTTTCATCTGCGTTTCCGAATATGGTCTGAGGCGGTTTCTTAGACTTTTTCTCTGCCTTTAACGCAGGATTTTCCTTTGCCGGTTTTGCCGGTGCAGCGCTGTCGTGCGATGCATTCAATCTATGCTTTACAGGCTTTTCATCATCTTCAAACTCCGAAAGGCTTTTGTAATGTGCATCACCGTCCGGTTTTTTTACTTTTGGGGACTCTGCCGCTTTCTGTGCCTGCTGTGCAGGTTCTTTCGGCCTTCTCTGTCCTTCACTGACAACACCTTTCAGATGCTGAAGGTTCTTTGCGGATATTTCAATGGTATTTTCTTTACCCTGTGTTTTTTTCTTTTCATCTATAGAATTAAGTATCATGGTCGCACCCGGCGTTGACTGTGACGGTGCTTTCTTATCCGCAGTGCCTGCACTTTTTGCGGTTTCCTTGCTTACGTCCTTGTCGCTGCCGATTTCAGCCAGTATATCATCAATACTGAATTTATCGCTCAATCGTAATTCAACTCCCTTAATATTAGCTTATCAGCATAGTTATTCCAAACATCAAAATATAATTCAATTTTACCACATTCACCTGTATATTACAATATGCAATTGCAACAAAGAAAAAAATTCAAAAAGTACCGCATTATGCAAAATGCGTTACAGCCCGACTATACTCCGGTAGTCTTTTCTTTAAGCTTAATCATTGCTTTACGAGGTATAAATCCTAGTAAAATCGGTTTCAGGGCATAAAAGAATCCCACGGGCATAAGGCCGAGCCTTTTGAAGCCCTCTGTTCTCACTTTGAATTCATCGCACCTCATCGAAAACGAAACACATCTTGTTGATCTATCGTAATGGAATCTGTACAGCTTCTCCGGCAGATTTGCGGACTTGAAGCCGTCTGCACAAAGTCTCATAAATAAATCGTAATCTTCGTATTTGCGGTTTTTGCCGAGCGTTCTGTAACGCTCTTTATCAAAAACCTCACGCCTGAACATCATACTGCCGTGAATAAACGGCGAATTGAACAGAAAGCTCCGCTTGTCAACGGTTTTAGGCATTATACGCTCGCCGTATACACCTTCGCCCAGCGAATAAAGCTCGCAATCTGTTCCGATGAAATAAGTATCACCGTGATTTTCAAGGTACTCGGTCTGTTTTTCAAACCTTCCAGGAAGGCTGATATCGTCATCGTCCTGCCTTGCGATATATTTCCCGCTTGCTACATCAATACAGGCATTCAGAGCCGCCGCAAGTCCTTTGTTTTCCTTGAAGGAAATCAGCTTCACACGGCTGTCTTTAATACCGCCAAGCGTTTTTTTTATGTCGTTTTCGGACCCGTCATCACATATTATAAGCTCAATATCGGATACCGATTGCGACAAGACCGAGCGGACAGCGCTTAAGAGCATATCGGGATCGCTGTTATGCACTCCCATTATTACTGATATTAACGGCATAATTTTTTTCTCTCCCTGAGCAGTCTTAGCCTTTCCCATTCACGCACGCTGAGCCTGTAAACCCATGCAGGCTTACAGCCTGTCAGCACAATACTGCCGTACAGCCAGTAAATATATTTATCGGGATAAATGCTTTTTCCTTTTTTCTTTCTGATAATTCTGACAGGCAGAAGAATATTTGAAATACTGCCTTTACAGTTTCCCGCAAGGCACTGAATCTTCGCTTCGGTCACATCATCGCTGAACGGGAACGCTCCCAGAATTTCAGCCTCCTGTTTATCGGGCTTGTACATAAGAGCCTTGAGAAGTCGGGCGGATATATCTCTCATTTTGCATATCGGGATATAATTTTCATTTTCGCACACATATTCCGTAAATCCGACGGCTGTTCTCGTCTGTATTTCCGCCATTTTTACCATTTCTGCGTTTGCGCCCGACAGCACGGGAATGATTTTTCCGTCGCATTCACTGTACCCTGTAGTCATACCGTGCGGCGCACTGCAAAAGCACTCGAACAGATTGTTACAGAAGGTCGGCACATATTTATATGCATCGGTCACGTCAAACAAAAACGCCTTATAATTATCGTCCTCACGTCTGTAAAGCCCAAAATAATATCCGATAATATTCTCGTCCGTCCTGCCGTTTACAAGCGCTGTCAGCGTTTTCTGAACAGTACCCATCCAGCCGCTGTCAACAACGGCGATTTTCCCTTTTTCGAACAGACCGCTTTGCTCAAAATATTTCATTATATTATGATAATTGTTTTCGGAATTATTTTTAATTTCACAAAGCAAAGCGGAATCGTTTTTTATTTTCTCGCAAAATGCGGAATATTCGCTGTCGCTGAGGTCTTTATTTTCGTCATCAAAAAAGCCGATTTTTTCGTAAACCTCTGCACGTTGACGATTATCAAGTCCTGCTCTCTTTAAAAAATTCTTTGCACTCTTTAATGTATAGCCTGTAAATAAACCTGCGTTTTCGAAATCCTCCGCCGTTTCACACTTGTAATAAAGCGCATTGCGGAGCGAATAGCGTGAAACATAAAGATAGCTCGTCTGTATTTTGAGCTTCTTTCTTTCGATTATTATATCCGCTATCTGTTTTAAAATATATCCGTCACGGGAAAGAAAAAATATCCTGTTTATATTTTTCTTTATTACGCTGTCAAGAATATAGCTGACATAACAAAACAGCACAGGTGCGGTAACGTATGCCGTGACCTGTGCCGGAATATTATTCTGCAAGTCTTCATTCATATCATTTGCTGTCTTATCTGCCGCATCAAGAAGTGACAGACAGCAGGATAACAGCCTTCTGTATTTATCTGTTTTCACCCGACAACACTTCCGTTTCAGTTTCTGACGTTGGTATATCAACGTATTTTCCGTAAATCTCAGCCATTTCGGCAAGCGAATTTTCAATTCCGTATTTATCGGCACAGGAATATCCGTTTCTGCCGAGCTTTTTGCATAACTCCCCGTCCGAGCTTAGCAAACGCACCGCCTCAATAAACTGCGACACGTTGTTGCACTCGCACACGATGGAATTCTCGCCGTTTACCGCATATTCTCTCGTTCCTCTGTTATCCGAAACGATAAGCGGAAGACCTGCTCCCATAGCCTCGATAGCCGCAAGTCCGAGTCCCTCACGGTAGCTCGGAAAAATAAACGCATCCGCACCGTGCAGAAGCTCCTTTGCGTCATAACGGTAGCCTGCGAATATGATCCTGTCTGTGCAACCAAGCTCCTTTACAAGATCTCTGCACTTATCCATATTTTTGCCCGTGCCGCAGATAAGCATATATACGCCCTTGTTGGCGGCAACCGCCATTATTGAGCATTCAACATTCTTGTTCTCGTTGATTTCCGAGTTTGACATAACGAGAAAAGCGTCGTGCGGTATTCCGAATTCATCTCTGATGTCTTCTCTTGTACGGGTAGAATTTCTGACACGGCTTAAATCAATGCCGATACCGGAAATTTTATAAGCATCGCATTTTTTGTTGCGGCACATTTTCTTTGCCGCAAGATAGTCCTCTTCGTTTATCGTGATAATTCCGTCGGTGTAACGAATCATAGCCTTTTCTACGCTATAGTATAAACGGCTTATCTTAGGTGCGCCCTTATAGAAATGAAAGCCGTGAGCGGTATAAAGCACCTTTGTGTTATGCTTTTTTCTTGCATTCCTGAAAGCGTAACGTGCGATAGCCGCCGCCACGGGAGTGTGGCAATGCACAAGCTCGTACTCGTTTTCTTCTATCAGCTTGCGTAATTCCTTATATGAGCGGAAATTCTGCGTAGCAAACGGCGAACGGTAAAAGGGTACTATGTAATATTCGTCGCAATAGGGTATATGTCTTGCTTCTTCCGGTTCAAAGTCATCGCCTGCGCATACATGGACCTTGTATCCGTGCTCCTTGAACCACTTCATATACGGCAGATGGAACTGTATAATATGCTTTTTGGTAACAGACGCAACAAATAACACGGTCTTACTCATAAATACAGCCCCCTATCCGAAAAATAAATAAAAACCGAAATACAGCTATTCAATCATACATACTGCTTTTATTTTACTATATCATCAGGCAAAAGTCAATATTATTTGGGAGAAATGCACTATGTGAGCAAAAATTGATCATATTACGCAAAAAAAGCAGGTGGTTATTGTGTCGGCTGTCATTCGACAGATGAAATCCCCGACAGCCGTACTGTCGGGGACACAATTATTCAGAATACAAATTTATCAAGGCCGGGTTTGAGCTTCTCGATAACATCCTGAGAAGTTTCGGGATATATATCAAACGGGAACCCGATACCCATATCATCGTATTTTGTCTTGCACAGCTTTCTGAACGGGAGAAGCTCCGCAAAAGTGACATTATCGTGCTTATTTGCTATATCATTAAGCCTTTTGATATTCGTATCATCGTCATTTACGCCGCATACCGTCACCTGTCTTATCCACGTTTCAACGTTCATTTCGGTCAGCTTGTCAAGAAATTTCAGCGGTGCATCAATGGAACATCCGATATACTTCCTATAGTCCTCGTCATTTGTCATCTTTATGTCAAGCATACAAAGGTCGGTGACCTTGAGAAGCTCCGTAACGTCATCGTTCATTATACAGCCCGATGTATCAAGACAGGTGTTTATACCCTGCCTTTTACATTCCTTAAAAAGCTCGGTTACGAATTTTGCCTGCATAAGCGGCTCTCCGCCCGATACCGTGATACCGCCGTCCTTACCGAAATAATTACGGCATCTCAGCACCTTTTGCATTACATCTTTGACGGTGGATGTTTTTCCGCCGCTTGTATCTCTTGTTTCGGGATTGTGACAGTATCCGCAGCAGAGCGGACACCCCTGCAGGAACAATACAAACCGCACTCCCGGACCGTCAAGCGTGCCGAGCGTCTGTATTGCACTGTATCTGCACTCCATATTACATCACCGTGTGGAACGTTCTGCTGATGACCTCTCTCTGCTGTTCCTTTGTCAGCTTGTGGAAGTTGACAGCATAGCCTGATACACGGATGGTAAGATTGGGATAAGCCTCAGGATTTTCATACGCCTCAATGAGCATCTCCTTGTTGAGAACATTTACGTTGAGATGATGCGCATAATTTGAGAAGTAACCGTCAAGCACGGCAACAAGGTTTTCCACTCTCTGCTCGTCCGTCTTTCCGAGCGCATCGGGAACTATAGAGAATGTATTTGAAATACCGTCACGGCAGTAATCGTACTGGAGTTTTGAAACGGAATTCAGCGATGCTATAGCACCGTTTGTTTCACGGTTGTGCATCGGATTTGCGCCGGGCGCAAAAGGCTCGCCCTTCTTTCTTCCGTCGGGAGTTGAGCCTGTCTTCTTGCCGTACACAACGTTTGATGTGATAGTAAGTGCCGAAAGGGTATGACGAGCGTTTCTGTAGGTCGGATTCTTACGAAGCTCTGTTGATACTCTCTGGATAATGTTCTGAGCTATCTTATCAACTCTGTTGTCGTCATTGCCGAACTTCGGGAAGTCGCCCTTTGTATCAAAGTCAATTATATAACCGTTTTCGTCACGGATAGGCTTTACATCGGCATATTTTATAGCACTGAGCGAGTCAGCCATTACAGACAGTCCCGCAATGCCGAATGCCATCATTCTGTCAACGTCTGTATCGTGCAGAGCCATCTGCGTCTTTTCGTAAGCGTACTTGTCGTGCATATAGTGGATAACGTTTATCGTATTCACATACAGCTTGCACAGCCACTCACGGTAAATATCAAGTCTGCCTCTTACCTCGTAATAGTCAAGCTTGTCGCCCTGTAAAGGCTCCATCTGAGGACCTATCTTCATTCCCGTAACATTATCATAGCCGCCGTTTATGGCGAGGAGCAGGAGTTTTGGAAGGTTGAATCTTGCACCGAAGAACTGCATCTGCTTGCCGACCTTCATTGCCGATACACAGCAGGCGATAGCGTAATCATCGCCGTATTCCATACGCATAAGGTCGTCATTTTCGTACTGTATCGAATCTGTGTCAACGGACAGCTTTGCACAGAACTTCTTGAAAGGTTCGGGAAGTCTTTCAGACCACAGTATAGTAAGGTTCGGCTCGGGTGAAGAACCGAGGTTATAAAGGGTGTTCAGCATTCTGTAGCTGCCCTTCGTAACCAGAGGAGCACCGCTGTTGTTCACACCGCCGACGCTTTCTGTTATCCACATCGGGTCGCCGCCGAAAAGCTCGTTATATTCGGGAGTACGCAGATGTCTTACACTGCGCAGCTTCATTACGAAATCGTCTATAAGCTCCTGCGCCTGCTCTTCTGTAAGAATGCCTCTTTTCATATCACGCTCAACGTAAATATCAAAGAAGGTCGATGTTCTGCCGAGCGACATTGCCGCACCGTTCTGCTCCTTGATGGACGCAAGGTACGCAAAGTATGTCCACTGGATAGCTTCTCTCGTATTCTTTGCGGGCATGCTGATGTCATAGCCGTACATAGCCGCCATTTCCTTCATCTTCTTAAGGAAGCTGATCTGCTGGAAAAGCTCCTCGGAAAGACGGATCGTATCTACGTCCATTATGTTTTCTCCGACCTTTTTCTTGTCAAGCTGTTTCTGCTCTATAAGATAGTCAACACCGTAAAGCGCTACCCTGCGGTAGTCGCCGATTATTCTTCCTCTGCCGTATGCATCGGGCAGACCTGTGATTATGCCTATATGACGTGCAAGCTTCATCTCGTCTGTATATACTCTGAATACGCCGTCATTATGCGTTGTACGGTACTCAAAGTGTTCTTCAACGCTCTGCGACAGCTTATAGCCGTAAGCCTCGCACGCACCTCTTGCCATTCTGATACCGCCGAAAGGATTTACGCCTCTGCGAAGCGGAGCGTCCGTCTGATAGCCTACGATAAGCTCGTTTTCCTTGTCAAGATATGCCGCAGGATAATTGCAGAGAGATGATACCACCTCTGTGTTTATATCCAGTACACCGCCGTTTTCACGCTCTTTTTTGAAAAGCTCTCCAAGCTTTGCGTTAAGCGCTTTTGTGCGCTCGGTAGGACCGCATAAGAACTCCGGTCCGCCTGAGTAAGGCGTGAAGTTTGTCATTATAAAGTCACGGGTATTGATACCCTCCTGCCATTCACCGGGCTTGAATCCGTCCCAGTAATCCTTGAAGCGAACGCTGAGGTCAGTTGTGTTTCCCATAATTTTACCTTTCCTTCCTGCGAATAATCGCAATACACGTTTGCTGCTTTTCAGCGGAATATTTTTCCGCATACAAAACAAAAAGCAGCCCTTTTCGGACTGCCCAGACGGTCGGCATAAGGTGTCCGCTTGATTTGGCGGGCAGGCAGTTACAGCACCCGTGTTGATTCACGGTTATCCGTCAGCGGTAACTGCCGTTTCCTATGGTTTGAGTATAGCACAGCTATATACTTTTGTCAATAGCGGAAATGTAAAATTTATATAACAGTTTTTGCCGTAACGCATGGCATAATTGTCTGCCGTATACAAAAAAATCCGCCCCGGACAATGCACCGGAGCGGAAAATATTCTGCTTATCGCTTACTTGCAGAGGTCTTTCTTTTCAATAAGAGTTACACCGTTGTCGATAAGCACCTTAGATGCCTTCTCAACATCTTCGACACGGATAACAATATCCGCTCTGCCTGCAACCTTACCCATTACGGAGTACATATACTCAACGTTTATTCCGCAGGCATTTATCTTGCCCATAACGTTATATAACGCTCCCGAAACATCTGGGATAGTGAATGCGATGACCTTTGTAACAGCCGCTGTACAGCCGTCTGCCTTAAGTGCCTCAAGTGCCTTGTCGGTATCATCTACTATCATACGCAGTATGCCGAAGTCCGCCGTATCCGCAATAGTCATTGCTCTTATGTCGATGCCTGCCTTGTTCAGTACCTCCATAATACCTGCAAGTCTGCCTTTTTTGTTTTCAACGAAAACCGAAATCTGATCAATATACATACTGTACCTCCTCCAAATTATTTCTTTTCAAACTTGTTCTTTATAGCCCTGTTATCCTGAACTCTTACAGCCTTGCCCATTGAGCGTGCAAGGGTCTTTGGTTCAAGCAGCTTTACATTGATTCCTACGCCGATAGCGGAATCTATCGCCGTTTTTACCCTTCTTGTGTAGTTTTCAAGCGTCTTTACACCGTCGCCGAACATATCCGGACGTGTTTCAAGCTGAATTTCAAGGGTATCAAGATTATTCACTCTGTCAACGACCAGCATGTAGTTGGTAGCCTTTTCGTCAACCGACAGCAGTGCGGATTCGATCTGTGACGGGAATACATTAACACCTCTGATGATAAGCATATCGTCTGTTCTGCCCTGGGGCTTCAGCATTCTTACATGGGTTCTTCCGCACTCGCACTTATCATAGATGAGAGTAGCTATATCTCTTGTCCTGTATCTGATAAGAGGCAGTGCCTCCTTTGTTATACAGGTAAATACAAGCTCGCCCTGCTGACCTGCAGGTAATACCTCAAGCGTATCGGGGTCAATGACCTCTGCTATGAAGTGATCCTCGCAGATGTGCATACCGCATTTATACTGACATTC
>OGXT01003260.1_pt1 | contig 11459 bp, 6 predicted proteins | sample 1576361 | NCBI WGS metagenome assembly OGXT01 (sample SAMEA3541514, study PRJEB24748) | human gut metagenome | biome: human gut; feature: human-associated habitat; material: faeces | place: China | collected 2012 | reverse complement strand
AGCTCGGTAAGACTACCGATCAGCGTATGGCGATGCTCCGTCAGCAGGTCACCGATTTCCTGGACAATGGCCGGATGGAGACCACCGTCACCCGCGCCAAGGAGATCAAGCCCCTGGCTGAAAAGATGATTACCCTGGGCAAGAAGGGTGATCTGGCTGCCTATCGTCAGGCGCTGAGCTTCATTACCAGAGAGACCGTCGCTCACAAGCTGTTCAAGGAGATCGCTCCTGAATATGCCCAGCGCAACGGCGGCTACACCCGCATCATCCGCACCGGCATCCGCCGCGGCGATGCTGCCGAGACCGCTATCATCGAACTGGTGAAGTAAAAAACCCCAAACCGCAAATGAGCTCTTTTGTATGGCACAGCCGCCATACAAAAGAGCTCATTTTTGTGTCTTCTCCGCCGCCGTCCCCTTGACAGGACGGATTATGTATGGTAGACTAAAATCGGTTTACGATACATAACCCGAAAGGAGATGCTCTTATGAATCCCATGCACCAATTGACCCGGCGGCCGGTGAAGGCGGCCTTCGGCGCACTGCTGCTGGCTCTGGCGGGGGTAATTCTGGCCCTGTCCGGGGGCCAGTTCTGGGCGGCGGCCCGGACCCGGGCCGGGGTGGAGGAGACCTACACCACCGTGGCGGTGGTCACCGGACGGATCTCCTCGGATGAGGTTCTTACTCCCTCCGCTGAGGGGGGGAGCAACGCGGAGAGCCTCCGGCAGGACAGTGCCATGGCCGCCGCCATCTTCCTGGCGGAGCCGGAACAGCAGAACTGGAGCATCATCCGTTCCCGGCCCAGAGTGGGCCTGGTCAGCGGGTACAGCCCCGGCCTGAAGCCTGCCATCTCCCTCTACACCGGCCATAGCAGCAGCGATGCGCCCTATGAATACTCCATTGTCGAGATCCGAGCGGACGCGGTCACGGAAGTAAACAACGATTGGTTCGGCGAATCCGGCGGGGCCAATTGGCAGCTGGACGGCCAGGTGCTGGGGATCTATGGCCTGAACGATGCTTTTCGGGACCCCTCCGGCCAGCGGGCCTCCGTGTTGCTGCACCAGGAGTATGACGACCCGCAGGACCTGCTGCATCCGGAGGCGGGAAAGCGCTATCTGCTGCTGTCCCACAGTTACGGAGACAGTGAGTGGTCCCTGCGGCGGAACGTAGCCGACTGGGTTTTCATGGACACCAACGTCCAATTGGACCCTTGGTCCCTGGACATCCCCGGGAATCTGATCCGCTATGACCAGCGCAAGAACCAGAGTGAGCACTGGTATCACACGGCGGGCGATGCTGCGGAGGAACCTGTGGAATTGGCCCCGGAGGAGCTGATCTACCGGGACCCCATCACCGGCGCGGAGGTCATGAACGTCGATCCGGACGCCTTCGGCTGGTTCAGCTTTGCCGTCGATGCGCTCAAGGACACCGGGGAGATCATGGTGGAGGACCCCCAGCAGCCGGGGAACTGGCGCCCGGAGACGGTGGACTATACCCAGTATAACCTGCCCAGCATCCAGGAGCTGCCCGACGGCGTCACCGCCCAGGAGGTCATAGACAGCACCTCCAGCTGGCGCATGGCCATGGAGTCCATCCAGACCAACAACCACAGCGTGCCGGTGCTGGCGGTGGATTCCGTGGAGGGCATGCTGGAATTTGCCTCCGGAAGGACCCAGATCACCCAGGGCCGCAGCATCAGCCAGGAGGAGTACCGCGACGGCGCGGCGGTGTGCCTGATCTCCGAGACCCTGGCCCGGGAGAACGGCCTGGACGTGGGGGATACCCTGCCGCTGTCCCTGTACGAAAAGGAAAAAAACCTGATGCCGACCATGGTTGGAGACAGCGACCCGACGGCATCCTATTACCTGCCCCAGCGGGGTTTTCAGCAGGAAACGGAGTATACCATTGTGGGGTTGTACCGACAGAATAACGAATGGAGCCAGGGCGTGGCCAGTTTCACGCCCAACACCGCGCTGGTGCCGCGAAAGAGCGTCACCTGCGCCGTGGAGACCGGCGAAACGGGGCTGGGCGTCAGCTCCGGCTGTCTTTGGGAGACGATGGTTCTGCAAAACGGTACCATCGACCAGATGGAGGCCCGACTGAAGGAAAATGGCCTGGGCGGCACGGTGACTTACTACGACCAGGGGTACAGCGACATTGTGGAGAGCCTGGACGGCTACACCCGGGTGTCCCGGACGGTGCTCTGTGTGGGTTTAGCCCTTTGGACGGTGGTTTTAGCGGCCTATTGTGTGCTGCTTCCCATGCAGGAGAGCAAAACCGCCCTGCGTATGTGGACACTGGGCGCAAAACGCCGGGATATTGCGGGACAAATCTGGACGCCCTCGGCCCTGATGGCCGCCGCCGGAACCATCATCGCCCTGGCGGTCAGCATCCCCGGTATGTCCTGGGCTACGGACAAAATCCAGGCCCTGACCGGCTCTGATTTAACGCTGAAGGTGTCCACCGGCCAGACTGTGGCCCTGTGCGCCGGGGCTTTGGCCATCGCATTGGCAGTGATCGCCCTGGTCAGCACCCTCACCGCACAGCGGGGCATCCGCAAGGCGGAATAAGAAAGGAGCTGCGCTTATGAATCCCATGCACCAGTTGACCCGGCGGCCGGTGAAAGCGGCCTTCGGCGCACTGCTGCTGGCCCTGGCGGGGGTGATTCTGGCTCTGTCCGGGGGACAGTTCTGGGCGGCGGTCCAGACCCGGGCCGGGGTGGAGGAGACCTATACCACCGTGGCGGTGGTCACTGGCGGGGACGAGCAGGCGGGGGACTCCGACCCATCCCTCGCAAGTGCCTCCGCCGCATGGGAAGCGGCCAGGTTTCTGGCGGAGCCGGAACAGCAGAACTGGAGCATCATCCGGTCCCGGCCCAGGGTGGGGCTGGTCAGCGGCTATGCGTCCAATCTGATGCCCTTGCTGGATCTGTACAATTTCCGCAGTTACAATGGCGATGAGACCATGGACTCCGCCCCGGACGCTCCGTATACATACTTTATTCTGGAGGTTCTGGTAACGGACGCTCTGGAGCGCCATGACCGGCCACAGGAGGGGGCATCCTACTCCGAGTCCACATGGTCCATATCCGGGCAGGTGCAGGAGGTGTACGGCCTGCAGCAGGGGCTGCGGGACCCCACCGGGTGGCAGGCGGATATCCGCTTCACCCAGTATTACAGCGGCGGGGACGCCCCCATGCGGCCGGAGGCGGGGAAGCGATATCTGCTGCTGGCCTGCACCTATGACGACACGGAGTGGGAGGAGCGATGCGGAATCGCCGCCGAAATTCTGTGGGACACCAACGTGCAGCTGGACCCCTGGTCCCTGGACATTGAGAACAACCTGATCCGCTATGACCAGCGAACCCGCCAGGAGGAGCAGGTTTTAGACGAGACGCTTCGGGAGCTGCCCCCGGATGCCCCGGGTTATCGGGACCCCACCACCGGGGCGGAGGTGTTCAACCTGTCCATGAACGCGGCGGACCACCTGCGCACCAACGTGGTCCGGTATTCCGGACCGCTGGAAACACTGGCCCCGGACGGGGATTCCGGCCTGTGGACGATGCAGACGGTGGACTATGGCCGCTATGACCTGCCGTCTATCCAGGAGTTTCCGGAGGGCGTCACCGCCCGGGAGATCATGGACGGCACCGCCTCCTGGCAGACGGCCCTGAAAGCAGTGGACGTCACCAACCACAGCGTGCCGGTGCTGACGGTGGAAAAGGTAGAGGCCCTGGCGGATTTCGCCGCCGGGAACGCCATGGTCACCCAGGGCCGCAGCTTCTCCCAATCGGAGTATGACTCCGGAGCAGCGGTGTGCCTGATTTCCGAGTCCCTGGCCCGGGAAAACGGTCTGAACGTAGGGGATACCCTGCCCCTGTCCCTGTATGAGGATGACCCGGGGCTTCCTCCGATCTATGCCCGGTTTCAGGAGTCCTGCAATCCCCGGGCGTCTGTGTTCGTGCCCCAGGAGGGCTTCCGGCAGGAGACGGAATATACCATCATCGGTCTGTACCGCCAGAGCAGCGAGTGGGTCACCACCCCCACCAGCTTCACCCCCAACAGCGTGTTTGTGCCGGAGAAAAGCGTCACCTGCCAGACGGTTTACGGCAACTATGGCGTGTGGTCCAGCCTGGTTCTGCAAAACGGTACCATCGACCAGATGGAGGCCCGGTTGGAGGAAAACGACCTGGGCGGCACGGTGACTTACTATGACCAGGGGTACAGCGATATCGTGGAGAGTCTGGACGGTTACACCCGGGTGTCCCAGACGGTGCTTCTGGTGGGCCTGGCCCTGTGGGCGGTGGTGCTGGCGGCGTACTGCGTGCTGCTTCCCATGCAGGAGGGGAAAACCGCCCTGCGTATGTGGACACTGGGCGCGAAACGCCGGGATATTGCGGGACAAATCTGGACGCCTTCGGCCCTGATGGCCGCCGCCGGAACCGTCATCGCGTTGGCGGTCAGCATCCCCGGGATGTCCTGGGCCACGGACAAAATCCAGGCCCTGACCGGCTCTGATTTAACGCTGAAGGTATCTACCGGCCAGACTGTGGCCCTGTGCGCCGGGGCCCTGGCCATCGCATTGGCTGTGATCGCCCTGGTCAGCGTATCCACCGCACAGCGGGGTATCCGCAAGGCGGAATAAAAAGCAAAGGCGGGCCGCTGGCCCGCCTTTGCTTTGAAAAAATCTGTTTTAAAACGCCGGTTTACTTCGTTTCGGGGGTCAGATCCCACTTCCACTCCCGGACCTCCGGCAGGTCCACGCCGTTGTCCCGGATATACTGCCGGTGCTCCACCAGCTTGTCCTGCATCTTCTGGACCAGGTAGGCGCCGCGATTGCCCAGCTGGGGCAGACGGCGAACCGTGTCGATGACCAGGTCAAAGCGGTCGATGTCGTTGAGCACGCGCATGTCGAAGGGGGTGGTGATGGTGCCCTCCTCCTTATAGCCCCGGACGTGGAGGTTCTTGTTGTGGCGGCGATAGGTCAGCTCATGGACCAGGGTGGGATAGCCGTGATAGGCGAAGATGATGGGCTTATCCTTGGTGAACAGACCGTCATACTCCTCGTCGGTGAGGCCGTGGGGATGCTCGGTGTGGGGCTGCAGCTTCATCAGGTCCACCACGTTCACCACACGGATCTTCAGCTCCGGCAGCTCCCGGCGCAGGATGCTGACGGCAGCCAGCGTCTCCAGGGTGGGGGTGTCGCCGCAGCAGGCCATCACCACGTCCGGCTCGCACCCGGCGTCGTTGGAGGCCCAATCCCAGATACCGATGCCCTGGGTGCAGTGCTTCACCGCCTGCTCCATGGTCAGCCACTGGGGCCGGGGGTGCTTGCTGGCCACCATCACGTTGACATAGTTGCGGCTCCTGATGCAGTGGTCGAAGCAGGAGAGCAGGCAGTTGGCATCCGGCGGCAGATAGATGCGCACCACGTCGGCCTTCTTGTTGGCCACATGGTCCAGGAAGCCGGGGTCCTGATGGGTGAAGCCGTTGTGGTCCTGCTGCCACACGTTGGAGGCCAGGATATAGTTCAGGGAGGCAATGTCGTGCCGCCAGGGCAGCTCGCTGCACATCTTCAGCCACTTGGCGTGCTGGGCGAACATGGAGTCCACGATGCGGATGAAGGCCTCATAGCTGTCGAAGAAGCCGTGGCGTCCGGTGAGCAGGTAGCCCTCCAGGAAGCCCTCGCAGAAGTGCTCGGAGAGCATGGAGTCCATGACCCGGCCGTCGGGGTCCAGGTGGTCGTCGATGCCCGGGATCTGCTGGTCCAGGAAGCGGCGGCCGGTGACCTCAAACACCGCCTGCAAGCGGTTGGAGGCCGTTTCGTCCGGGGCAAAGATCCGGAAGTTCCGGGCGTCCATGTTCAGCTTCATCACGTCCCGGACATAGGTGCCCAGAACGTACATATCCTGGGCCTCCACGCCGCCGGGAACCGTGACGTCCACGGCATAGTCCCGGAAATCGGGAGTACGCAGATCCCGCAGCAGCAGACCGCCGTTGGCGTGGGGGTTTGCACCCATGCGTCGGTTGCCCGCAGGGGGGAAGGACGCTACCAGCTCCACGGGCGTACCGTCGGAGTTGAACAGCTCCTCCGGCTTATAGGAGCGCAGCCACTGCTCCAGCTGGGCCAGGTGCCGGTCAGCGTCGGCGCCCATGGAGATGGGCACCTGGTGCGCCCGCCAGCAGCCCTCCACCGGCAGGTCGTCCACCTCCTTGGGCCCGGTCCAGCCCTTGGGGGTGCGCAGCACCAGCATGGGCCAGCGGGGCCGCTTGGCCTGGCCGCTCTTGCGGGCCTCCCGCTGGATGCGCTTGATCTCGCGGATGGCCCAGTCCAGAGCCGCCGCCATCTGCTGGTGCATGGGCATGGGCTCGTCGCCCTCCACAAAGCGGGGCTCCCAGCCGCAGCCCCGGAAGAAGCTCTCCACCTCCTCGTGGCTCATGCGGGAGAAGATGGTGGGGTTGGCGATCTTGAAGCCGTTCAGGTGCAGAATGGGCAGCACCGCGCCATCGGTGATGGGGTTCATGAACTTGTTGCCATGCCAGGAGGTGGCCAGGGGGCCGGTCTCGGCCTCGCCGTCGCCCACCACGCAGGCGGCGATCAGGTCGGGATTGTCCGCCACGGCGCCGAAGGCGTGGGCCAGGGAATAGCCCAGCTCGCCGCCCTCATGGATGGAGCCGGGAGTCTCCGGCGCCACATGGCTGGGGATGCCGCCGGGGAAGGAGAAGCGCTTGAACAGCTTCTGCATGCCGTCCTTGTCCCGGGTGATGTTGGGATAGACCTCGGTATAGCTGCCGTCCAGCCAGTCCTGGGCCACCATGGCGTTGCCGCCGTGGCCGGGGCCGGAGAGATAGATCATGTCCAGGTCGCTGCGCTTGATGACCCGGTCCAGATGGGTATAGATGAAGTTCTGGCCCGGGCAGGTGCCCCAGTGGCCCACGATGGTCTGCTTGAGGTCGCTCTTGCGCAGCGGACGCTCCAGCAGCGGGTTGTCCAGCAGATACAGCTGGCATGCGGTCAGGTAATTGGCGGCGCGCCAGTAGGCGTCGATCTGATAGAGCTCCTGCTCGTTCAGCGGCGGCTTCTTGGACAGCCGCGCACCGGGCTTGAATTCGGGCATGATGATTCCTCCTTGTGCAATTGCCTGGGCTCATGTGTGCCGCAAGCGGAATTAAGATTCTGGTTAATTTGAATTTTGACCTGAAATCTTAGGTTAGCATTAGCATAACACATGGATTACAAAAATGGAAGCATGAATTTGTAAATATTTCTTGAAGAATCAAATTTAAGTTTGGAGTTAATACACGAATAGCGGAGGATAAGAACGGGACGGCTGCTCTTCGTTCCGCTGCGGGGAAATGGAGCTGTAGGTTTCTCCGGCTGCAAATTTCCTGTTGCCAACCGAGGGGAAATGTGATAAGATATCTTCATGACGACTCCTCCGCCGCCAGCTGCGGAGCCGGTCTCGCGCAATGGATACCCACGAATCATGTCAGGCGGGGAACCGAGCAGCATTAAGAGGGATCATCCATGTGCCGCGAGTCCACCGGCCCCGTGGCTGGCAGCGGAGGAGTTTGTTCTGTTCTGATTTTTCGGCCGAAGGGAGGGCTGGTTCATGTATCAGGCACTGTATCGGAAATGGCGGCCCAAAACCTTTTCCCAGGTGGTGGGCCAGGACCACATCACCGGCACCCTCCAGCGGCAGGTGGCCGAGGGCCGCACGGCCCACGCCTATCTGTTCACCGGCACCCGGGGCACCGGCAAAACCACCTGCGCCCGGATTCTGGCCAAGGCCGTCAACTGCCTGCACCCGGAGGACGGGGCCCCCTGCAACCAGTGCGAGGCCTGCCGGGGCATCGACAGCGGCTCCCTGCTGGACGTGACGGAGCTGGACGCCGCCAGCAACAGCCGGGTGGACGACATCCGGGAGCTGCTCAGCGAGTCGGTATACACCCCCACGGTGCTGAAAAAGCGGGTCTACATCATCGACGAGGTCCACATGCTGTCCACCCAGGCCTTCAACGCCCTGCTGAAAACCATCGAGGAGCCGCCGGAGCACCTGATGTTCATCCTGGCCACCACGGAGCTGCACAAGGTCCCGGCCACCATTCTCTCCCGGTGCCAGCGCTTCACCTTCAAGCGCATTCTGCCCCGGGATATGGAAAAGCACCTGCTGGGAATCGCCCAGGCGGAGCAGATCGACCTGACTCCCGACGGGGCGGAGATCCTGGCCCGGATGGCCAACGGCGCCCTGCGGGACGCCCTGAGCCTGCTGGATCAGTGCCGGGTAGCCCAGGGCCAGCTGGACAGCCGGGCGGTGCTGGATATTCTGGGCCTGGCCGGCAGTGTCCAGACGGTGGAGCTGATGGACTGCATCCTGCGGCGGGACGCCGCCGGGGCTCTGACCCGGCTGGACGGGCTGTACCGGGGCGGCAAGGACGTGGCCGCCATGCTGGGGGAGCTGGGGGACCTGGCCCGGGACATGACCATTCTCAAGGCCGCCCCCGACGGGGCCGCCGCCCTGCTGACGGGCATATACGATACCAAGACCCTGAAGTCCCTTTCCGGCAGCCAGCCCATGCGGCGGTTTCTGTATCTGACGGAGACGCTGCAGTCCTGCTGCGCCGGGCTGGGGGACAGCTTCCAGCCCCGGACGGATGCGGAGCTGTGTCTGCTGCGGCTGTGTGACGAAAGTCTGTCCGGCGACCTGACGGCTTTGAGCCAGCGGATCGACCGTCTGGAGGATCGGGTTGCAAACGGAATACCGGTAAAAACTGTCCCGCAAACCGCCGGGACGTCCCCCAAAACCGCCCCTTTGTCCCGGGACAACGCCGGGACAAGCCGGGACGTGCCAAGCGATGACCGGCCCCCTATGCCGGAGGAGCCGCCCCTGCCGGAGGAACCCGGCGGACGGGAGCGGGTATACGATATTCCGGACGAGGAGCCGCCTGCGGCTCGCCCTGCCGCCAGACCGGTCCGGAAGCCTGTGGCGGCAAAGTCCACCGCCATGGTGGGCGACACCGGCAAGTGGGACGCCATGAAGGAGCACTGCAAGGGCCGCCTGGCGGTGAACCACCGGGTGTTTCTGAACATGGTCCAGGGAGCGGTGGACGGCGACTGCCTGACGCTGTACTGCCAGAACGAGTTCGTCCGGGACTCCCTGAACAACAATACGGTGCTGCACGTGCTGCAGGAGGTGGCCTCCGCCGCCGAGGGGCAGACCATCCGGGTGGCGCTGACGGTAGGCGGCGCCCCGGCGGGGAAAAAGCCCGCCAAGCCCCGGTCCAAGCCGGAAAAAGTGACAGAAAAAGCGCCGGAGAAGCCCCTGGAGGAAGTCCCGGAGCCGGAGCAGACGCCCCCCTGGGAGGAGCCTCCGGCGGAAAAGGCCCCGGACAAGCTGGACGAGGTGGCCGCCCAGGGCCGCCAGCTGGAAAATTTCAAAATCAAGTGATCGCACGATATTAAATCAGTATTATAAAGGAGATTTCAACCATGGCTAAGGGATACAGCGCCCGCAACGGGTTCGGCGGCAGCGCCGGGATGATGCGCCAGCAGCAGCAAATGCAGCAGAAGCTGGCCAAGATGCAGCAGGAGATGGAAAGCGCCCAGAAGAACGTGGAGGAGAGCAGCTTCACCGCCTCCGTGGGCGGCGGCGCGGTGCAGGCCACCGTGTCCGGCAAGAAGCAGCTGACGGCCCTGACCATCCAGCCCGACGCCGTGGACCCGGCGGACGTGGAGATGCTGCAGGACCTGGTGATCTCCGCCGTCAACGAGGCCCTGCGCCAGGCGGAGGAGGCCATGGAGTCCGCCATGGGCGCCCTCACCGGCGGGCTGAACATCCCCGGTTTGTTCTGAATTTACATGAGAAATAGCAAAAAAGCAGCCGAAAGGCTGCTTTTTTGCGTTTGGCACGACGGTGGGCAGACATGGGCCTCGCCCATCAGGCCCTCTCAGTCACCTTCGGTGACAGCTCTCCCAGAGGGAGAGCCAAGTCCGTAGGGCCTGCTGCCCTCGACGGCGGCGGGAGCGGGGATGCGGATTGCCACAACCAGTCTGCGGACTGGTTTCGCAATGACACCGCAAGGAGGTTTCCGGCCACAGGCGGCGGAGCACATGGGCCCCGCCCTGCGAGAACGCATACCGAAGGATTGGTCGACAGGCGGATGACGTTAATTCCAATACAATTCGTCATTTTTTCATAGAATTATACAGAGCGTAGCATACCGGGGCACCAAAAATCCTGTAGGGCAGGGCCCATGTGCCCTGCCGCCCGGAAGCGCCATATTGTTAGGCCAGCGCTCCTACAGGCCCTCTCAGTCGGCCGCGCCGACAGCTCTCCCAGAGGGAGAGCCAAGTCCGTAGGGCCTGCTGCCCTCGGCGGGGCGGCTTGGAGGGAACACCTTCGCAACGGGCAGAACCCCCGCAGCCCACCGGCTGCGGGGGTTCTGCCTATAGGGGGAAAGGAAATCAGTCATCTTTCTTTCTGCGCAGGAGGACCATGCAGGCGGCCGTAGCGCCGCTGAACAGGGTCAGGGCCAGCCAACCGGCAGAGAAGCTGTCGCCGGTGGCGGGCTTGTCGGCCTGCTTGCCATTGTCCGGCTGGTCGGGCTGGTCCGGCTGATCGGGCTGGCCGGGCTCAGGCTGGTCCGGAGTGGTGGGCTCGCTGTTCTTGTCATACTGGGCGGTGACAGTCAGGTCGCTGCGGACGTTGGTGAAGGCAGCGTCCCAGCCGGAGAAGGTGTAGCCCTCGTGCTGGGGAGCCTGGGGGGCAGCGGCATCCTTGCCGTAGGCCACGGTCTGGGTATCCAGGGTGTCGCCGGTGAGACCGTCCACGAAGGTGACGGTGAAGGTGATGGGCTCGAACTCGGCCCGGATGGTGTGGCCGGTGGTCAGCTTGCTGAAGGTGTGGCTGCTGACAGCGCCCACGCTCTGGCCGTCGGCCACATACTGCTCCAGCAGGGTCTCGTGGTTGATATCCTTGTGGACCACCTTGTGGAAGATGGTGGCGGCGAGGGGATAGCCGCATCAGGTGGTTTCACCCTCCGGGGCCCACTGAGCGGCCAGGGCCGCCAGCTCCTGCCGGGCCGTGTCCGCCGCCGGGCGCAGCAGCGCCTCCAGCTGGTCGATAAGCTCCGGGGCCTGGCCCGGCTCCTCCCAGGGCCGGACGCTGAGGCCGCCGCTGGGCGCAGAAGGGGGCGTTGACCTGTTGATACAGCGCCTCCAACGTCTCGTATAGGATTATCGGTCTGCGCTGCATGATTCCGCTTATGGCTGCTCCTCCTGCGTTCATAGTGGCCCTATTATACGCCATCCGGGGACATTTGGCCATGGGGCGGATGCAGCGGGACGCGGTTTTCGGTTCTATCCCTGCCGCCGGGGGCATACACTGCACCAAAAAGGGGGAATGCGCTATGACAGACAGACCGCGGCCCGCCCGGCGGCGCCGGACGCCGCCGCCTCAGA
>OGXT01003259.1_pt1 | contig 11462 bp, 9 predicted proteins | sample 1576361 | NCBI WGS metagenome assembly OGXT01 (sample SAMEA3541514, study PRJEB24748) | human gut metagenome | biome: human gut; feature: human-associated habitat; material: faeces | place: China | collected 2012 | reverse complement strand
CCTGCGCACGGATTCACCTATGCTGAGTTCTGTCAGGAGAGGCAGAAGGACAATCATAAATATTGCCAGCACGGTGACGGCAGGAGCAAAATACATCTGGAGTGAGGAGAGAGACTTGGGGATCACCTCTCCCCTGGCGGCGCCGTGTTCAACGCTGTTATAGAGAGCGCGCGCCGCAGAGTCCGCAGCCGTGGACGTGACCTCACACCGGAGCTGGCCGCCACGGTTGAGGCTGCCGGAAAGCAGCTCGTCCCCTTCCTGGGCCAGCAGCTCGCCGCCGAAATCGCCCAAGGCACTTCTGTCAAGGCTGGACTGGCCCTCGAGCACTATGCAGTCGCATGGGACGCGCTCGCCGGACTTGATGATGATTTGTTCGCCGACCTGCACGCTTTCCGCAGGGACACGTTCCTCTTCCCCGCTTTCGTGTAGCACGTTGGCGTGATCCTGCTCGCAATAGATTGTGTCGAGAACAGTGCGCTGCGTCCGCGCATAGGCGTATTCAATGAAGATATTGCCTATCTGATACAGCAGCAACAGCGCCGTTCCCTCAATCATCGCGCCGAATGCCATGGCAAGGACCGCAGAGAGCGTGAGAAGAACAGCTTTATCCAGGTACTTGCCGTCGATAATGCTGAGCACGGCGCCGGCAAGAATGTCGTAGCCGGCTACGATGGCAGATACGATGAGAAGGACAAGCGGCCACGGCTCCGGTATGCTCTTGACAAGCAGAGACACTGCAAATGCGGCACAGGAGACGATGAGCCTTACGATGAACAGGACGTCGAATTCAAGCTCCTCCGAGCCGCAATGCGGTTTGGTGTATGCCGCGCCGCAGCAGCCGCCGGAGCAGCTGAAACGCCCGCCGACGATTCTCTCGAGTAACTCCTTAAAGGTCATCGAACCCCTCCTTAAAGACTCAGGGTAGTTGGCCGCGTTCAGTCGGCCTTGCCGTCGCAGCCCAGGACGTCAACTATCTTGTGCGCGACCATGGCCTTAATGGCGGCACGGGCGGGCTTCAGGTACTGACGCGGGTCGAAATCGGCGGGATGCTCGGCAAAATACTTCCTGATGGAGGCGGTCATTGCGAGGCGAAGGTCAGAGTCGATGTTGATCTTGCAGACGGCGCTGCGGGCAGCCTGACGGAGCTGGTCCTCGGGCACGCCGATGGCGCCGGGCATATTGCCGCCGTACTTGTTTATCTCATCGACAAAGTTCTGGGGGACGGAGGAAGAGCCGTGCAGGACTATCGGGAAGCCGGGCAGGTTCTTCTCAACGGCCTCAAGCACGTCGAAGCGGAGCTGCGGCTTCGTGCCGGGCTTGAACTTGTATGCGCCGTGGCTGGTGCCGATGGCGATGGCCAGGGAGTCGCAGCCGGTGCGCTCGACAAACTCCTGGACCTCCTCGGGGCGGGTGTAGGAGGCGTGGCCTTCCTCGACCTTGACCTCGTCCTCTATGCCAGCGAGAGTGCCGAGCTCGGCCTCGACGACAACGCCGTGATCGTGCGCGTACTCGACGACCTGCTTCGTAATGGCTATGTTCTCCTCAAAGGGCTTGGAGCTGGCGTCTATCATGACGGATGTGAAGCCGCCGTCGATGCAGCTCTTGCAGAGCTCAAAGCTGTCGCCATGGTCGAGGTGCAGGCAGATGGGCAGGCCGGTCTCGATAACGGCGGCCTCGACCAGCTTCATGAGGTAAGTATGATTCGCGTAAGCACGGGCACCCTTGGAGACCTGGAGGATGAGCGGGGCGCGAAGCTCAGCGGCGGCCTCGGTAATGCCCTGGACGATCTCCATGTTGTTCACGTTGAACGCGCCAATGGCGTACCCACCGTTGTAGGCTTTGCGGAACATTTCTTTGGATGTTACGATGCTCATAAAAATTATCTCCTTTGCAAGCGGTAAATTTATGCTATTGCTTATTTATTATATCCCAAACGTATGATATAATCAATAACACCTTTATAAGAATTTGGAGGTATCAGCATGGAAAAAACACTCAGGGGAGCCTGTGTCATAGGTCAGTCCGGAGGTCCGACCTCCGTCATCAACGCCAGCGCCTACGGCGTCATCAGGACTGCGCTTGACACAGACTGCATCACGAAGGTCTACGGCGCCGCCCACGGCATCAAGGGCGTGCTCGAGGACAAGCTCTACGACATGGGCGAGGAGGATGCCTACGAGCTCAGCCTGCTCATGAACACCCCCTCCTCCGAGCTCGGCTCCTGCCGCTACAAGATGGCCGATCCCGAAAAAGATGACACCGACTACAAGCGTATTCTTGAGATATTCAAGAAGTATGACGTGCGCTACTTCTTCTATAACGGCGGCAACGACTCCATGGACACCTGCGACAAGATAAGCCGTTTCATGGAGAAGAGCGGTTATGAATGCCGCGTCATGGGTGTGCCCAAGACCATCGACAATGACCTCTACAACACCGACCACTGCCCCGGCTTCGGCAGCGCGGCGAAGTACATCGCCACCTCCTGCGCCGAGGTCTACAAGGACGCGCATGTCTACGACACGGGCATGATAGTCATAATTGAGATCATGGGCCGCCACGCCGGCTGGCTCGCGGCCAGCGCCGCTCTTGCCGGCCTCGTCGGCTGCGGGCCCGACCTCATTTACCTGCCTGAGACTGACTTCGACATGGACAAGTTCCTTGCCGACGCCTCCCGTATATATAAGGAGAAGGGCAACTGCATAGTCGCAGTCTCCGAGGGTATCCACTACGCCGACGGCAGCTTCGTCTCCGAAGCCAAGACCAGCGCTACCGACGGCTTCGGCCATGCCCAGCTCGGCGGTCTGGCTTCTCTGCTGGCCTCCGTCGTGAAAGAAAAGACCGGCGCCAAGGTCCGCGGCATCGAGCTCTCCCTCCTCCAGCGCTGCGGCGCCCACCTCGCCTCCAAGGCCGACGTCAGCGAGGCTTTCATGGCCGGCGAAGTTGCCGTCCTCTCCGCCGTCGGCGGCGAGACCGGTAAGATGGTCGCCTTTGCCCGTGAGCATGTTGATGGTCAGTACAACTGCGTCCCGAAGCTCGTTCCGCTGACCAGCGTTGCCAACTTCGAGAAGAAGGTCCCGGCCGAGTGGATACTTCCCGACGGCAAGGGCGTCACCCAGGACTTCATCGACTATGCTCTGCCCCTCATCCAGGGTGAGCCCGAGCGCCCCACCGAGAACTCCCTGCCCCGCTATGCCAGGCTCAAGAAGGTGCTTGCGAAGTAAACAAGTCCCACTAATACAGTAGAAACAGCGCCGACCCTTGTGGTCGGCGCTGTTTTTGCGTTTCACGGCTCAGGGCAGGCGCGCATAACATGGTTTGAGGGTCCCATCCCCTACACGACGACATTTAGGAGGCAAGGTAAATTGGAAAAGACTGATACACAGGGCTCCTGCACCTACAAGCAGGGCAGCCTGCCCGAGTGCGCCCCTCTCGCGCTGGCGCAGATACCTGCGCAGAAAAGCAGCGAGCCCGCCTATAAGAGCGGCGAGGCGCTTTCCCGCGGCACGCTGTTCCCGGGCCTGGATTTGCCCTTTAAAAACATCGTGAACCAGATGCCGGCCGAGACCACAGAGCTGCGCGAGCTCATGGCTCTGGATTTCGTGACCGAAGAGCTGGGCCTGTATCTCGATACGCACGCTTCGGATACCCAGGCTTTTGAAACGTTCAAGTCCTTCCTCAAGCTCTACGAGGAGGGCCGCAAGGAATACGTCGCCCGCTTCGGGCCTCTCAGCCTCTCTGACCTCTCGACTGCCAAGAGCTTCACCTGGCTGAACGACCCCTGGCCCTGGGAATACAGCGAAGTCAAGGAGGGCTGAACATGTTCGTATATGAGAAGAAGCTGCAATACCCCGTTAAAATCAAAAACACCAACCCCGCCCTCGCTAAGTTCATAATAAGCCAGTACGGCGGGCCTGACGGGGAACTCGGAGCCTCCCTCCGCTATCTGAGCCAGCGCTACGCCATGCCCTACCCCGAGCTCAAAGGCCTGCTCACGGACATAGGCACCGAGGAACTGGGACATCTTGAGATGATTGGAACCATCGTCCACCAGCTGACGCGGAGCATGACGCCCGAGCAAATAAAAAAGGCTGGTTACGACGCCTATTTCGTTGACCACACCGCCGGCATCTACCCCACTGCCGCCTCCGGCACGCCCTGGAGCGCTGCCGGCATCGGCGTCAAGGGCGACGTCATAGCAGACCTGACCGAGGACATGGCCGCCGAGCAGAAGGCCCGCGTTACCTATGACAACATCCTCCGCCTCTGCGACGACCCCGACGTCAGCGACGTCATCCGCTTCCTGCGCGAGCGCGAGGTCATCCACTACCAGCGCTTCGGTGAAGCCCTCCGCATAGCCACGGAGAAGCTTGACCAGAAAAACGTATACGCAATTAATCCCGCTTTCGACAAATAAGCTGCTGTTCAAAAAGCGCCGGCCCAAGGCCGGCGCTTTCTCAGTTTTAATGGCGTTCACGCCTTACATAAGCATAAGGCCGCGTTGAATAAATTCCTCAGCGTCAGAACCTGTCAGCAAATATTCGTCATCCAGCTGCCACAGGTGAGTGAAAAAGGTGTTGAACAGCTCCACAACCCTGTGCGAGCAGAAGCGGAAGGAGGAGTACCAGTCGCTTTCGTTTGAAGCCATAAAGCCCGCGCTACGGCTCAGGTATACCGACAGCCGCGCATCCTTGCGGCAGAGCAGCGGGTTGTCGTCATTGAGAATTTTCAGCGTGCACGCTCCTGAGCGTATGTTCTCCAACAGCTGCTTTAAATGCGCCGTGCGGTCCGCTTTATCCAACTGCATCTCACGTCCGAAGAGATAGATGCGCCCACTGTAGATGTACTCAAGCAGCGCGGTGCGGTATAGTATTACCTCGCGCTCCATGTTAGAGCAGAGGCTATTGTAATAGTTGTGAAAGTCGCTGTCAGGCGGGTCGGTAAGGTAGCGTACGGCAAGCTTGGCGAGAAAGTCGTCATCCATATATATCGGGTGCATAACAGTGAGTAAATATCGCAGAGAGCCGGACATGACAAAGTCATACAGGAAATGACTAGACTCCAGGTTGTCTTTATCCGAATAGCTGATGAGCGGCTGAAAAAATTTCAGCGCACTGCTGAGCTTTGAGCTCAGTTGACGCACAACGCCAGGGTCTGAACATATCAAAAGATCCTCCTCGTGCGTCAGCCAGTTTTCGAGAACGTTACAAACGAGGGTATTCTCTATAGTTATAAAGCTGCAGCCAGCGTTTGATACGGTGTCACCAAGCAGAAACTCGTAGCGCACGCCCTTGTCAAAGCGCAACAGCGTCATTATCGCGGCGCAGTAGCTGTCTATATTTGCCTCAAAAGAGGACATCTCTACAACTTGCTCGACTGTTATAGACAGGTTTCCGCCGACCTTGGGGTTTGCCAGTATGTCCTGCCAAAAATCCATGTTGCGGTTGCTGTAAATGTGCAGCGGGACGTTAACGGTGACGTTTACCGAGCCGCTGCCTTTCTCCTCCGCTGAGCGAATGATGGCGTCGGCAAACACGGATGTGAGCTCTGGAAGCCTGCCTCCCATCAGCAGCAAGGCGTTTGGGGTCAGGCTCGGCCCCTGTGCCTGCTTGCTCGCATTGTCGTATGCGGTCTTCAGCGCCGCTTCAAGCGACTCCTCAAGCCAGGCGTGCTCGGAGCCGCACGCCAGACAGAGCCGCTCTATCGCGGCCTCATCGCTGCCGTCTACTATCGTGCGGGAAATTTTAGAAAACAGGTCTTCATTGTTCTTTAGCGACGGCAACTTGATATCGTTTACCCAGCGGCTTATATAGCTCGTGTCATATCCAAGTGCGTCCGCCAGGTGCGCGGACTTGATGCCGCTCAGGGTCAATAATTGCTTCAATGTTTGGCCAAACGTCATGGCGTCCTCCGACCCTCCGAAAGATATAATGCTAATTGTTTAACTATTTATTGATTATAAACATTTCTATCTGAGATTACAAGTCTTTCAGCGGGCGTATTGCCGGATACTTTGATAATAAATTGTGTATTTTCATTGATTCATGTTGCTGCAATTATAAGCACTTGCAGGCAATGGCGGCACCTTTTGTCATTCTCTTTCATTTGTGGCAAGGCGTTTAATCTGATAACCTTTTAACAGACATAGACCAGGGACGAGCCGGCCGCCCCAAGGTCAAAATACGCTGCGGCGGCGGGGTACCGCTCCGCGCAAGGAGGATAAAAATGCAAGCAAAACGAGGTGGGAAATTCTTTTACGGCTGGGTCGTTGTTATAACGCTGTTCCTGGTAACGATGCTGCCAATGGTTTTCATCAGCAACTTCTACTCCTACTACCAAGTCCCCATTTGCACCGAGTTTGGCAGCAGCTATGTCGAGTTCAACATCTCTAACATCGCCTCTACAATTGCCGGAATGGTCTTCAGTCTGTTTGCCGCCGGATTTGTGACCAAAGGCAACACCAAGCTCTGGATGTTCATTGGCGGCGCGGTTGCAGCGCTGGCAATGCTGGCACAAAGCTACATCACGAGTCTTTGGCAGCTGTACATAACTTTTTTTGTAGCAAACTTTTCGCTCTCGGCAATGACCTATGTACCTATAAACTACATAATTTCCCGCTGGTTTGTGGACAAAAAGGCCCTGGTAACCAGCATTGTTTTCACCGGCTCCGGCCTTGGCGGTGTGCTCTTCTCCGGGCTGGCGTCGGGCATCATTGAGAATATGGGCTGGCGCACCGGCTTCCGCGTGACCGCAGCCATAGTATTCGGTACTGCGCTGCTCGTGCTGCTGTTTGTTCGAAAGGCTCCCGAAGATATGGGGCTTGAACCCTATAGGAAGTCCGGCGTAGCTGAAAACGCCGCTAAGAGCGCTGCAGCTTCCTCCGGCTGGGCCGGGCTGAGCCGCGGCGAGGCCGTCAAAACCGGCGCCTTCTGGCTCTACGTGCTTTGCCTTGTGTGCTGCGGCATAGTCGCCGCCGGCGTTGCGACGCAGATACCCACCTACCTCATTGAAAACGGCATCGACTACGCGCCTGTTTTTGCTGTATACAGCGGCGTCGGTATAGCGGCGAAACTCATTGTCGGACCTATAATCGACAAACTGGGGCTTGGCCGCGGCTCTCTTATTACGGCGATTCTCGGAATCGGCGCCCTCGTGTTCCTTGTGTTGGTGCCGGGCCTGGGCGAGTGGTCCAGCTACGCATCCATGGTGATCCTGCCTTTTGGAGCCGCCATTGCTTCCCTCGCTCCCCCGCTGCTCACTGGAATATGCTTCGGGCACAAGGATTTCGGCCCTATTTACGGGCTTGGCAACACGGCCTTTATGGCTGGGTGCATGGTCGGACCCATGCTCACTTCCGGACTGCGTGACGCGCTTGGAAACTATCAGCTGGCTTGGTACGTTTGCATGGCCGCCTATGCTCTCATAGCCGTGAGCACCTTCATGGCGCTCTCCTCTGCTAAAAAACTTCGCGCTTGAGTCAGTTTTCAATACACTTATAAGGAGAGAACGTAATGCTGAATCTTATGACCTCTGGCGAGATTGGCTCGCTGAAACTCAAAAACCGCATCATCATGGCGCCAATGGGGCCACATTTCGGTGATATAAACCGAAAAGCCGTGGAGTACTTCGCGGCTCGTGCTCGCGGCGGAGCCGCTATGATACTGGTCAACATGACCGTTACGGACTACTTTGAGGACACCAGCGCTTCCCTGGTCATCAACGAGGACAACTTCAAGTATTTCAAGGAGATATGCGACCGCGCGCACGAGGTCGGCTGCAAGGTCTGCGTCCAGCTCATGCCTGGCTGCGGGCGCATGGCCGGGCCCAGCAAGCTCTACCCCGTGCCGATAAGCGCCTCGGCCTGCGGCTGGCTCTACGCGCCCAACGTCAAGTGTCACGAGCTGAGCGTTGAGGAGATAGAGCGCCTCATCGCGGAGACCGAGCGCTCCGCCAGGCTCTGCGCCGCAGCCGGGGCGGACGCCTTTGAGATGCACGCCTACGGCGGCTACCTGAACGACCAGTTCCTGACCGCCGCCTGGAACACCCGCACCGACAAATACGGCGGCGACGTCAAGGGCCGCGCCACCTTCCTGCTCGAGCAGATCGCGGTCGTGCGCAGGTGCGCGGGCGAGGACACGCCCATCCTCGTCAAGTTCTGCCCCGACCACGGCGTGCCCTACCCCGGCTTCCGCCAGCTGCCCGAGGGCCTGGAGCTGGCCAAATACCTCGAGGAGAACGGCGTGAACGCCCTCCACGTGGACGCGGGCTGTTATGAGAAGTGGCAGCTCTCCATGCCCGCGGTGTTCTATCAGGAGGCCGTTTTGCAGCTGCACAGCGCCAAGGCCGTGCGCGAGGCCGTCTCCATCCCCGTGCTGACCCACGGCCGCCTCTCCAACTACGAGAAGGCCTCCGCCGCCCTGCGCGACGGCATTTGCGACTACGCCGTGATCGGCCGCGGCCTCATTGCCGACCCCGACATGCCGAACAAGCTCGCAGAGGGCAGACCAGAAGATATCCTCCCCTGCATTTCCTGCAACGAAGGCTGCATAGGCAGTGTACTCAAGGGTGTGCATCTCAGGTGTGCGCTGAACCCCTATGCCGGTTTCGAGGACGAGCGCAAGGCCCCCGTCGCAGAGACGCCGAAGCGCGTTCTGGTGGTCGGCGGCGGCCCCGGCGGCTGCACTGCGGCGCTGCTTGCCAAGCAGGCCGGCCATGAGGTCGAGCTTTGGGAACGCAGCGGAACCATCGGCGGCAAGACACTTGCGGCCTCCGCTCCGTACATGAAGGCCGACATGCTCCGCCTGCCGAATTACTACAACGTCCAGCTCATCAAGGCCGGCGTACCCGTCCGCTTCTTCAAGGAGGCCAACCGCGAGACTGTGACGGAGTTTGCGCCCGACGTGCTAATATGGGCTGCCGGCGGCGACGTTGTGCGCCCGAAGAGCATACCTGGCCTCGACCGCAGCAATGTCTATTCCTGCGAGGAAGCCCTGCGCAACTACGTGCCGCTTGGAAAACACCTTGCAATAATCGGCGGCGGACAGGTTGGTATAGAGGCAGCTATTCACTTCAACACCGTCGGCCATGACGTGACCGTGGTTGAAATGGCCGACAAGCTCATGCCCGACCCGCCCTTTGTTCAGAACGCGAATGTACTCAAGGAGCTCATGGCCGCAGGAACCGGAACCTATCTCACAGGCACAAAGCTCGTTGAGGTGGACGCCGAGGGTATTGTTGTAGAGACTGCCGAGGGCAAGCGGCACATCGACTGCGACACCGTTCTACTGGCCATGGGCTGGGCTCCCGACGCCTCCAGAGGCGAGGAGCTCTCCGACATATGCCGCGTCATCCCCGTTGGCGACAGCTCCAAGTGCCGCAACATTCTGGCCGCCACCACTGAGGCCTATGAGGCCGTAGCCTCCATCTGAGCGCAACAAAATATCATATAGAAAGGAAATCGCCATGCAGAACATCACCATTCCTTACAACGAGGAGACCCTCGCCCTGGCCCGTGAGATCATACGCGACGTCCGTCCGTATACTCCGGAGCAGCTTGCGGAGATCCCCGCCATCCTTGCTACCAAGGCGCGCTATTTCTGGGCCAACGACCTCAACGACTGGGAGGTCTTCAAGGATGTCTACACGGACGAGGCCCCCGAGGGCTTCCGCGTGAGCATGGGCGGCGGTGAAAAGCACCTCACGCCTGACGAGCAGGTTGGCCTCAATCAGTGGTCGATCGGGCCGCAGGAGAACATGGTCCCCATGCACTTCGGTCACAACCAAATCGTTCAGTTCATAGACGATACCCACGCCCGCGTCCTCACCCGCATGAACGACAGGCACACCTACAAGGACAACGGAGAAGTCTACGCTGGCTGGGGCTTCTATGTTGACGACATGCTCAAATGCAGCGATGGCGTGTGGCGCATCTCCTATGTTCGCCTGTCCTACGGCGTCATGGAAAACCAGCTTCGCTGCATAAAGAACCGCAATAAGGGCTGATAAGGAGGAAATACAAATGAATCGTCTTCTCAATAAAGTTGCTATAATCACCGGCGCCGACGGCGGCATCTGCGGCAAGGCCAGCGAGCTCTTCTGCCAGGAGGGCGCGAAAATCGTGATGTGCGACATTGACCCCCATGTCGAGGAAAAGTGCGCCGAGATAGTGGCCGCCGGCGGCCAGGCCGTCGCCGTTGTCGGCGATGCCTCCCAGCGCGAGACCTGGGACAAGCTGCTCGCCACCGCCCTCGAAAACTACGGCACGGTCGATATCTGCGTAAACGGTGCTGCCCGCTTTGCCGTCGGCGAGTATGCGGGCGACTGGGATACGCTCACCGTGGAAAAGCTGCACGCGGTGCTCGATATGAACCTCGACGCCGTCCTGCACTCCTACCAGACCGTGCTCAAGTACATGATCGACAACGAGATCCGCGGCAACTTCCTCAACTTCTCCTCCTCCACCGCCCTCTCCTGGAACGGCAGCGGCTTCAGCAGCTACCCCATATCCAAGGCCGCCATCCAGAACGGAACGCTGAACATGGTCAAGAAGGTCAGCCCGAAGACCGGCATCCGCTTCAACTGCCTCGCGCCCAACTTTGTCTGGACGCCCAAGACGGCCTATCTGTACGAGGACCCTCGCATCAGCGCCTGGTTCAAGAGCGTTACCCCCTTCCCCACCCTGGGTATGCCCGAGGACTCCGCCTGGGCTATGGTTTACCTCTGCTCCGACGAGGCAAAGTACATAAACGGCGTGGTTCTGCCCACCGACGGCGGCTGGCTCACCTGCAACTGAGCCTGAATAAATCAAAAACACAGGCCCCGAGTATTCGGGGCCTGTGTTTTATTTGCTCAGTGAGTCTATCCAGTCACAGACTTCGCCGGGATAGTCGGCTTCGCTGTGAGGCTGGTCCCAGACCAGAGCGTAGTCGGTGTCTATGCCTGCGGCGCTCAGGCTGAGCGCCAGGGTCAAGCCTATCATCGGTGAGGTGCCGGCGTCTCGGGCGCCTACTCTTATGCGGAGGCTCCGAGCCTGCTTGCCGCCGGGCTGGCCGATATAGCTGTAGGGGTCTATGAGCCGCACAATGTCCTCCAGGCCCGGCTGCGCTATGTCGCGGGCGTATTCTTCTGCAGACATTTCTGAGAGCGCTTCTGCAACATCGCGGCTGAAATGGCGCAGGTTCTGCTCCGGGGAGCCAAATTCTTCGTTCTCGCCGCTGTCGCGGCTGAGTTTATCGAAGGAGGTGCAGGGCTTCATGCGGCGACGGTGGTTAAGGACGTAGTCGTCTATTCCACTGATATGTGCCCGCTCGCCGTCCCAGTTTAGCCAGGCGCGCTTGTCCGTGCCCTTGACGGGCAGCATGGGCGGTTCAAAGTGCGGCGCGTCAACGCCCTTAGGCGGGCGGAGCATCAGTATTCCCGGACAAGCCGGATCTGTTCCTCTCTGGATAATTCTATGGGGAGTG
>OGXT01003248.1_pt1 | contig 11501 bp, 10 predicted proteins | sample 1576361 | NCBI WGS metagenome assembly OGXT01 (sample SAMEA3541514, study PRJEB24748) | human gut metagenome | biome: human gut; feature: human-associated habitat; material: faeces | place: China | collected 2012 | reverse complement strand
GCGCCATATCCCATCAGCTGAGCGTTCTGAAAAAAAGCAAGCTGGTCAAAAGCCGTCGCGACGGCAAAACCATTTTTTACTCGCTGGCAGACAGCCACGTCCGCGCCATTCTGGATCAGGGCGTGGAGCATGTGACGGAATAAGCTGAAGGAGGCGTTCCCATGAAAAAGGCATTCAAGCTGCGGGACCTGGACTGCGCCAACTGCGCCGCGAAGATGGAGGCGGCCATTCAAAAAATCAGCGGCGTGAAAAGCGCTTCTGTCAACTTCATGGCGCAAAAGCTGACGCTGGAGGCTGCGGACGCGGACTTTGAGCGCGTGCTTGCGGAAGCGGAAAAGGCCGTGCGCCGGGTGGAACCCGGCTGCATGCTGATCAAGTGAGGCCACGGGAGGGCATAAAGATGTCATGCAGGCAAAAAAGGGACCTGGTGCGCATTGCGGCGAGCGCCGTGCTGTTGCTGGCGGGGGTGCTTTGCCCCAATGAAACGGCCCGCCTGATTCTATTGTTGCTGGCCTATCTGGTCGTAGGTCTGGATGTGCTCAAGGAAGCTGGCGAGGGCATTGTGCACGGGCAGGTCTTCGACGAAAACTTCCTCATGTCCATCGCCACCCTTGGCGCGATGGCCGTGGGCGAATATGCCGAAGCCGTGGCGGTGATGCTGCTGTATCATGTCGGCGAGCTGTTTCAGAGCTATGCGGTGGGCAAATCGCGCGCTTCCATCGCCAGCCTGATGGACATCCGTCCCGAAACGGCCAATGTGGAACGCGACGGCGGCGTGATCTCCGTGGACCCGGAAGAGGTGGCGCTGGGCGAGGTATTCGTGGTAAAGGCGGGTGACCGCATTCCCCTGGACGGGGTGGTGCTGGAAGGTTCCTCCTCGTTGGATACGGCGGCGTTGACGGGCGAAAGCCTGCCTCGGGACGTTTCCGCAGGCGATGAGGTGATCAGCGGCTGCATCAACCAGACGGGGCTGTTGCGCGTGCGCGCCACCAAGGTGTACTCCGATTCGACCGTGGCCCGCATCCTGGACCTGGTGGAAAACGCAAGCGACAAAAAGGCCAAAGTGGAAACCTTTATCACCCGCTTCGCACGGGTATATACGCCCGCCGTATGCGCCGCCGCGCTGCTGCTGTTTTTGATTCCTTCGCTGTTCGTGGACGGGCGCTGGGCCGATTGGGGCATGCGCGCGCTTAGCTTTCTGGTGGTAAGTTGCCCGTGCGCGCTGGTCATTTCGGTGCCGTTGAGCTTTTTCGGAGGCATCGGCGGAGCTGGCAAACACGGCGTTCTGGTCAAGGGCAGCAATTACCTGGAAGCGCTGGCCCAGGCGGATATCGTGGTGTTTGACAAAACCGGCACGCTCACGCGAGGCAGCTTCCACGTGACGGTGGTGCATCCCGACCAGATCAGCGAGGAGGAGCTTTTGCGCATCGCCGCCACAGTGGAAAACGCGTCCGATCATCCCATCGGGCGGTCGATCTGTGCGTGCTATCACGGCAGCCCGCTTCTGGACCAGCTCACCGGCGTGCGTGAGCTGCCCGGTCAGGGAATGAGCGCCGTGCTGGAGGGGCAAACCGTCAGCGTGGGCAATGAAAAGCTGATGCGTTCGCTGGGAGTGACGCTGCCTGACTGCCCGCATACCGGCACCGTGGTGCATGTGGCGCGCGAGGGCGTCTACCTGGGGCACATCGTGATCTCCGACCAGATCAAGGAAGGGTCGAAGGAAGCCATTGCCGCCCTGAGGCGCGAGGGCGTGCGCAAAACCGTCATTCTCACCGGCGACAGCCAGGCCGTGGCGGGCGAGGTATCCGCGCGGCTGGACGTGGACGAGGTGCATGCGCAGCTTTTGCCCGCGCAGAAGGTAGAGCAGGTGGAGCGGCTGCTGGCTGAAAAAAAGCCCGGCGGGACGCTGGTGTTTGTGGGCGACGGCATCAACGACGCGCCCGTTCTGACCCGCGCCGACGTGGGCGTGGCCATGGGCGCGCTGGGCAGCGACGCGGCGGTGGAAGCCGCCGACGTGGTGCTCATGGACGACGATCCGCGCAAGCTGGTCACCGCCATCCGCATCAGCCGCCGCACGCTGGCGATCGCCCGGCAGAGCATCGTATTCGCACTGGCGGTAAAGCTGGCTGTATTGGCGCTGGTAGCGGTGGGCACAGCCAACATGTGGTGGGCCGTATTCGCGGATGTCGGCGTGTCGGTACTGGCCATTCTCAACGCCATGCGCGCGCTGCGCGTAAAGGACATATAGTCGTGCATCCCGGCAGGTGAGGGGGCACAGGCGGGCGAAAAGCCCGCCTTTTCTGTAAGCCGACTGATAGAACCCATGCTCATTCCATTGCTTTTTATTGGATATGGCGGTAAAATACAGGTGATGGAAGAACTCTGTTTTAAGCGGGCGCCGGCTGGCTCCCATGGGGGACGCTCTGTGCAGTCTGTACCGGCTCAGGGTATCTGTTGCCTCCCCTGCCGGCCTGCACAGGCCGGGTTCCACGGTGCAAACGGACAAACCTGCGAAGCGCTATTCTCGCCCGGCGCGGTGGCCACGCACCCATTTCAAACCAGTAAGGAAGTGTTTTTATGGCGCATCTCCGCGCTCATCGCCTGTACCGTTCTCTGGCCTGCCTGCTGTTGACCTCCCTGCTGTTGGCCCTGCCCATGCTGGCCGCTGCCACTTCACTTGCGGACGACCTTTCCGCCTTATCGGATGACGAGCTGCTCCTTCTCAAGCAGCTCATTGACGCAGAGGTCGAGGCCCGGGGCCTGGTTTCTGCCGCGGGAGCTGTTCAGGCCTCCGATGAGCCCCTTGTATGGATTCCCAAGTCCGGCAGCAAGTACCATGCCACCAGCACCTGTTCAGGCATGAAAAATCCCGTCCAGGTCACCCTCTCCGAGGCCAAGGACGGCGGCTACGAGCCCTGCAAAAAGTGCCATCCGCCGGTCTAGTTTTAGCGGGTGGCGTGGCCTTCGCCCATTCCTGCATTGCCGCTCCCGGGCGCAAACGATCGCTGCAGCCAAGTTTTTTCCACAAACACAATGCCCCTGGCCTTCGCCAGGGGCGTCGCTTTTGGGAATCGGATTTTGGTTACCGGCAGCAGCTGTTGCATCCGGTGTTGCAGCCCGTATTGCAGCTGGTGTTGCAGCCCGTATTGCACGTGGTATGGCAGCAGGCATTGCAGCCCGTGTTGCACGCGCTGTTGCGCAGGCACACATCGTCGTTGTTGCACAGCGAGGCGGGCGGGAAGAGAGGCAGCGAGAAAAATTCATCGCACACATTTTCCGCGAATTCCTCGCAGGGCGGAATGGGGCAGAAGCCGTAGGAGGGGATGAGGATCTCCACCTGGGCCAGGACCTTGAGGATGACCGTCACGCAGACCGTCAGCTTGAACTTGTTATTGCCCTCATAGGTACCGGCCACGCAGATGGCGCTGACCATGCTCTCCAGGCAATAGGGCACGATGGACTCGTCGGGGATGGACAGAAGGACGTCTTTATCCACCGTAATGACGCCCTTGCCGATGTACTCTACGCAGCGACTATCCACGAAGAGGATGTCGATGGGCACGTCGATCTTGCAGCGCACGCGGGCGAAGCAGGGACGGTCGCACAGGCGTTCCACGGAAAGGTTACGGATGGTGCCTTCCGTAGTGGTGGAGCGGCAGCTTTCGAACGTGATGGGCGGCACGGGCGGGCTGGTGGGGGGCACGGTTTCGGTGTTGTCGTCGCAGCAGCAGTTGCAGCTGCAGCAGTTGTTGGCCACCATGGCGTAGCTGGTGATGGTTACTTCCTTGTCATCCAGCTGCTCCTGCTGCAGGCAGCTGTCGTATACGCGCTTGACCTGCACGCATACCTTTTCCTGCAGTCCGTCCAGCGCGCTGCCATTGGTGATGGTGCCGGGGCAGCAGCAGGGGTTGGCGTTTTTGTAAGAGTAAAAAGACATTGGCACGCCTCCTTCTTTGTTCGTCGGCCGCAGGGAGGCTTTGGCATGGCAGCGTCCCTTGCGCCGTTCACTGATACAGTATGACGGCGGGACGGACGCGTGCGGAAAACGTTTTGGCTTTCAAACTTCTTTTGGCAGGATGCGCTCCACGGTATATCCCATCTCCTCAAGGCAGGTCAAGACGCTGTCTCCGTCAAGCACCAGGTGCAAAAGGCCCAGGGTCACAAAATGCGTCTCCCCCGTCTCCAGCCATTCGGCCATCCGGCAGGCCATGCGCGCGTTGCGGTCGGTCACCAGCGCGGCGTGATATTCCCTGGCCAGGGCCTGATCGGGTTCGGCGGCCATGCCGTCCAGGTAGGCGGATGCAAAGGCCTCCACGTCGCCCGCGCGCCACCAGTCGGGCCATAGGTCGATGGATGCATCCATGCCGGTGGCGCTCTCCGGCTCCAGAATCACACGGCAGGTGGAGCATAGCAGGGATTCCTGGAGCGCAGGGCTCAATCCGTCCAGCACCTCCAGTTCGGCGCGCGTGTCCTCGAGCCAGGCCTGAGGCTTATTGCCGCCCAGCTTGCGCACCTGCTCCTCCACGCCAAGCGAGACGGACGCTTTGCTTCCCTTCGCCCCCAGCGTGGCGGTCACCGCGCCGGTGTTGAGCATGCTCATCACGGCCCATGGTTTAAGCGCGTCCAGGCTGTCCATTCGGTAGCCCGCCTGCTGCGCCGCACGGACCACCAGCGCGTAGGTGTCCGCGCTCACAAGGCTCTCCAGGCTTTCGCCCTCCGGACAGCACATCAGCTCCCGATAGGCGGCCTGTGCCTGCGCGCTTTGGGTGTCGCACTCAAAGGCCAGCACATCCGCGGCTTCCAGCGCATCCAGAATGTGCTGCCCCATGGGGTACATCTCCTCGCTGCCCACATGGATGCTGCCCAGCAGATACAGCTCGCTTTTTCCACCGGTCACGCGGTACAAAAGGCCGGCGCTCCCTTCCCTTTGCGGGGCGCAGCCGCCAGCGCCCAGGGGCAGCAGCAGTGTCAGCGCAAGGGCGATCATCCTTGTCCCCCTTCTTCGCATGTCGGTTCCTCCAATCTTCGCACGGCCGGGGCGATGTCCTCATCCCATAGCTGCCAGCTTGCGGGCAGCAGCGCCGTATACGCGGGATCATAGTAGCGTCCATCCAGCAGCAGCACGATGCCCCTGTCGCTTTCGGAGCGGACGACGCGCCCCGCGGCCTGGAGCACCTTATGCATGCCCGGAATACGGCAGGCATAGGCGAACCCGTCGCCAAAATGCCGCTGATAGCAGGCGCGTACAGCGGACAGCCGCGCGCTGGGCACGGGCAGCCCCATGCCGATCACCGCCGCGCCGATCAGCCGTTCGCCGGGCAGGTCGATGCCCTCGCTGAACAGCCCTCCCAGCACACACAGGCCCAGCTTGGGGCCTTTTTCCTTTTCGAAGGCGCTAAGAAAGGCGGTCTGTTCATCTCCCTGCATATCGCGGCGCTGCACCAGCAACGGCGGCAGGTTTTCCATTTTCTTCAGGCAGTCCAGCACCAGCGACAGATAGGCATAGCTGGGAAAATAGGCGATGTAGCTACCCGGGCGGGCGGCCACCAGCTCGCACAGCGCCCCGGCGATCTGCGCCGCAGTACCCTCCCGTCGGTCGTAGGCGGTATTGACGCGCCTGCGCACCACCATCAGGTTGCGTGGGTCAAACGGCGAAGGCAGCGCAAAGCACGCGTCCTCCTCCTCGCCGCCCAGCAGCCGCTTCATGGCGGGCAGAGGCGTCAGCGTGGCCGAGAAGAAAACCGCGCCCCGCACCCCACGCGTCACGCGTGCGATCTCCTTGCCGGGCAGCAGGCAGTACAGCGCGAGCGTCCGTTCCCGTCCCCGGCCTTCCAGCAGCACGGCGTAGTCCTCATCCAGATGCTCCGTCGCGTAGCGAAAGGCCATGAGCATGCGCATCGCGTCCATCGCCTCCGCGCCCCCACCCTGCGCCATGAGCGCCAGGCCTTGCGCCAGCGCTTCATTCGCAGCCTGTACGATATCTTCCGGCAGCGCGTCCAGCTCGCACTCAAAGGGGCCGGCTTCTCCCTCCCCCAGCGCGCGCAACGCCCGAATCAGCGCCGTCAGCGCGCGGTAGTATGGTGTTTTGCGGCCCGCGCGCTTACCATGCTCCGCGCGCAGACGGGCCAGTTCCCGGCTGTCCAGCGCGCCGGACAGGCTGTCGCGCACACGTTCCACAGCGTGATGCGCCTCGTCCACCAGAAGGGTCAGGTCCCTTCGCCGCTGAAACAGCCGCTTGACCTGCGCAAAGGGGTCAAAGGCGTAGTTGAGGTCCATCAGCACCACATCCGCCAGTTCCACCAGCGCGAGGGCCAGTTCAAAGGGGCATACGCTGTGCCGCTCCGCCGCCCGGATGATGCGCTCGTCCGTCCATACCGCATCCCGGCAGGTCAGCAACTCGTCCACCGCCTGCCCCTGACGCAGGTAATGCCCCCTGGCGCGGGGGCAGAAGTCCGGGTGGCACCGCGTCGGGGCGGGGCAGAGCTTTTCCTTGGCGGTGAGCACCGTGCAGCGGGCCCGCATGCCCTGGCCGTACATGCGTTCCAGCGCGTGAACAGGGCTCTGACGGGCGGTGTTTCGCGCCGTCAAGTACAGCGCCTTGCCGGTGATTCCCTCCCCCAGAGCCTTCAGCGCGGGATACAACACCGCCACGCTCTTGCCCGTACCGGTGGGCAGGCTGGCGAACAGCCGCTTTTTGCGCCGGATGGCGGTGTATACCTGCACGGCCAGCTCGCGCTGGCCCTTGCGGTAGGCTTCATAGGGAAAGGCGAGTGCCCGCAGGCTCTCGTCCCGCTCGCGGCGGCGCGCGCTTTCGCGCAGGGCGAAGGCCGTCCATGGCTCCAGCAGCCCCTTGAGGGCGGCGTCCAGCTCGTCCCGGCCCAGCGTTTCCTCATGGCGGGAGAGCGGCTCCCCCGCCTCGTTCACATAACAGACGCACAGCCGCACCTGCCCGCAGGGCTTTTCCTGCGTAAGCATCGCGCCGTAGCACAGCGCCTGGGCCCGGTGTTCCGGCAGCGGCTCCGGGCGCGCCTGGGCGCTCAGCTTGATCTCCTCCACAAAGGGCACGTCGCCGTCCTCAAACAGGTCCATGCGCCCATAGACCGTTACTTCCGCGCCCAGGCACAAAAAAGCATGGCGGATGACCTTTTCGCTTTCACCCTCTGCTTCGGCCTGCCGCGCCCGGTGCGCCCGTCCGCCGGCCAGCATGCGCTCCGCATCCTCCGCAGGGGTGATATCCGGCGGAAAACAGGAAAAGGCCACCAGCTCGCGCACGGAGACCCGAAACGTTTCTCCCACGGCTGTGGCCCTCCTTTTTTCCTTCGGTCAATCCCTGCGGTCGCGTGCGATGATGAGCAGGCGCACCAGCTGCAAAAGGCTGCTGATGGCGGCCGCCACATAGGTCAAGGCCGCGGCATTGAGCACCGCGCGCGCACCGTCCATCTCGTCCCGGCTCAAATAGCCCTGCTCTTCCAGCACGCTAAGGGCACGGCCGCTGGCATTGAACTCCACCGGCAGCGTAACCAGCGTAAACACCAGCGTGAGCGCAAAGCAGGCGATACCCACATAGAGCAGCGGTTCCCAGCTGAACACGAGGCCCAGCAGGAAGATGGGGAAATACAGGTTGCTGCCCAGATTGACCACCGGCACCAGCGCGCTGCGCAGCTTGAGAGGCGCATAGCCCTCATGCTGCTGCATGGCGTGCCCGCATTCATGCGCCGCCACGCCGATGGCGGCCACGCTGGTGGAGCCATACACGCCGTCGCTCAAGCGCAAGGTGTTGTTTCGCGGGTCATAGTGGTCCGTCAGGTTCCCGGAAACCGTCCGCACGCTCACCTCTCCGCAGCCGCTGCGGTTGAGCATCGACCGGGCGACCTCCTCCGCGCTCATGCCGTTATGCGCGTGCACGGCGCTGTACTTCTTGAAGGCCGACGATACCCGCATCTGCGCCCACAGTCCCAACAGCAGGCCGGGAATCACAAAAATCATGGTCCAATCCCAATAGAACATGGATGCTCCTCCTCGCTGGGCCGCTCTTGAGCGGCCCATGCTTAGCATACACCATTCCCACGGAAATTCAACCCGCCTGGCGCCGAAATGTCGTTTTTGCGCCGCGTATACCTCAACCTGCCCGCGGGCAGGCTATACGCGGGAGGGATGCGTATGCTCCGAAGGCTTCATCCGCGGCGTTCCCTGTGGCTGAACGCTGCGTTGGCCCTGATCTGCGCGGCGGCTTTTTTTCTGGTGTTGCTCTGGCCGCTTCGTTCTTTGGGCGCTGCTGTTGAATATACCCCGGAGGAACGCTCCCTGCTTGAAGCCCTCGAAAGCGGAGAGATCATCCGCCTGCATGTGCTGGCCGACGGCGACGATGCGGAGAGCCAGCGCATCAAGCTGTGCGTGCGCGACGCGTTGATCGCCGCCTTCGGCGAAATGCTGCTCGACGCCTCCCACGCCGACGCGGACGCGGTATATGAAACGCTTTTGACCCATGTGGAGCAGATGGAGGAAGCGGCGCTTGCCTGCGCCCGCGAAAACGGCTTCCACGGCTCCGTGACCGCCGAAGCGGGGGTTCTGGACCTGCCGCCCAAAACCTACGGACAGGTAACGCTTCCACAGGGGAAATACCGCGCCCTGCGCGTGACGCTGGGCAGCGGCCAGGGGCAAAACTGGTGGTGCGTGCTGTTTCCCCAGCTGTGTCTGGCGGTATCCTCCGACGGTGTGGAGGCGAAGCCTGCCGCGGTGCCCGACCTGACCTGGGACGCGGAGCGCATCTTTTCCCAATGGCTGATTTTTCCCCTCTGACGCGCGCAGGCGCGCAAAATATGCTATAATGGTCGCATCTCAATCCATGGAGGTGCGCCGTGATGCCAGGCCCGTTTTTGCCCGTCACGCCCGAAGAGGTTGCCCAACTGGGCTGGGACGCGCCCGATTTCGTCTATGCCGTGGGCGAGGCCTATGTGGATCATCCCTCCTTCGGGCATGCCATCATCGGCCGGGTGCTGGAGGCGGCGGGCTACCGCGTGGCCATGCTCTGCCTGCCGGAATACCACAGCGCGGAGGCGTTCAAGCGCTTCGGCAGGCCAAAGCTCGGCTTTCTGGTCTCCTCCGGCGTGATCGACAGCATGGTCAATCACTACACCGTCGCGCGCAAGCGGCGAAATACGGACGTGTACGCCCCCGGCGGGCGTGCGGGCCTGCGTCCCGACCGCGCGGTCACGGTGTACTGCAACCGCATCCACGAGGCGTATCCGGGCGTGCCGGTGCTTATCGGCGGGGTGGAGGCGTCGCTGCGCCGCTTTTCGCACTATGATTACTGGGACGACAAGGTGCGCCGCAGCGTGCTGGTGGACAGCGCCGCCACGCTGCTGCTATACGGTATGGGGGAAAACACCATTCTGGACTGCTGCGACTGGGTGCGCCGCGGCATGCCCGCGTATGAGCTGCCCAGGCTGCGCGGCGTGTGCTACATGGCCAAGCAGCCCCCCAGGGATACGCTGCTCCTGCCCTCGCATGCCGAGGTCGCCGCGGACAAGCGCGCGTACTGCCAGGCCTTTCTGATGGAATATCAGGAGCAGGACCCCGTGCGTGGGCGCGCGCTGTGCCAGCAGCAGGACGCCCAGCGCTACCTGGTGCAGAACCCGCCTGCGCTGCCGCTTATGCGCCAGGAATTGGACCGCGTATACGACCTGCCCTTCACCCGGCTCGCCCACCCGATGTACGACGCGCTGGGCGGCGTGCCCGCGCTCCAGGAGGTACGCTTCTCCATCAGCGCGGTGCGCGGCTGCTTCGGCTCTTGCAGTTTTTGCGCCCTCACCTTTCATCAGGGGCGCATCGTATCCTCCCGCAGCGAGGAATCGCTGTTGAAGGAAGCGCGCCTTCTGGCCTCTTTTCCCGATTTCAAGGGCTACATTCACGACGTGGGCGGCCCCACGGCCAATTTCCGCCAACCCGCGTGCGACCGCCAGCTGCGCGAGGGCGCATGCAGGAACCGGCAATGCCTCTACCCCACCCCCTGCAAGCGCATGCGCGTCAGCCATGAAGAATTGATTTCCCTGCTTCGCAAGATGCGCGCCATTCCGGGCGTGAAAAAGGTGTTCATCCGCTCCGGCATCCGATATGATTATCTCATGGCCGACAAAAGCGACGCCTTCCTGACCGAGCTGTGCCGCTACCACATCAGCGGCCAATTGAAGGTCGCGCCGGAGCATATCAGCCCGAACGTGCTTTCCCGCATGGGCAAGCCCCGCCGCGAGGTATACGAGGCCTTTGTGGACCGCTACAACGCTGTCAACCGTAAATACGGCCTGAACCAATACCTGGTGCCGTATCTGATGAGCAGCCATCCCGGCAGCACCCTGCGCGACGCGGTGGAGTTGGCGGAATACCTGCGCGACACGGGACATCAGCCGGAGCAGGTGCAGGATTTTTACCCCACGCCGGGCACGCTGAGCACCTGCATGTACTACACCGGGCTGGTCCCGCGCGACATGCAGCCCGTATATGTGCCCAAAAGCCCGCATGAAAAAGCCATGCAGCGCGCCCTGTTGCAGTACCGCAACCCGGCCAATCACGACCTGGTGCGCGAGGCGCTGCGGCTGTGCGGCAGGGATGATCTGATCGGCTTCGGCCCGCATGCGCTGGTTCCGCCGCGCACGATCCGCGCATCGGCAGACGGGCGTTCCCGCCAAAAGGCTGCCCATGAGGAGAAAGGCGTTCGAGCGCAAAGAAGCGTCTCCGCCCGGTCAAACGTTCCCACAGCTCGCCGTGCGGAGCGGACAGGCCGCCAGACGGACCGCGCCGTATCCCGGCGTGACAGCCGCGCCAGTCGCAGAGGAGGCGGGCGCTCATGAATCTGGACGCCTACTGGCGCGCCGTTCTGGCGCAGGATACGGACGGTATGCGCGCCTTTCTTGCACCGGACGCCGTCATTTGCTGGCCCAATACGGGCGAGCGCTTTTCCGCGGAGACATTTATCCGGGTCAACTGCGCCTATCCCGGGGCGTGGAAGGGCGGGCTGGAGCGCGTGGAGTATGCCGGGGATGTAGCCGTCTGTGTGGTCCGGGTCCAATCGGCGGATGACGCCAGCTCCCTGCATGCGGTTTCCTTTCTGCGCCTTGACGGAGAGAGGATCGCGCGCATCGACGAATACTGGAGCGACGACGGCCCCGTGCCGTCGTGGCGGCAAAAGCTGCTGGGGAGCTCAGAAACATGAAGTCAATGAAAAAGTGAATTTGAAAAGCGCGGCTTTTTGCCCCGGATGAGTTCTGCAAGCTTCTGCTGATCTTTCTGCATAAAGAAAGAACCTCCTCTATGAAAATTCAGGCTGAAATTGATTCACTGCTCCATTTTACACCTTTTCCAGCCAATTGGCAACGCCAAACCTTGTTCTGGCCCCGGATGCACCGAAATCCTATCTAAATTCACAAAATGTCGATTGTCTTTTCCGACCGTTTCCGCTATACTTTAATTGTATCATCTTACAAGGAGCGCATTTTCTTGAAACA
>OGXT01003242.1_pt1 | contig 11528 bp, 7 predicted proteins | sample 1576361 | NCBI WGS metagenome assembly OGXT01 (sample SAMEA3541514, study PRJEB24748) | human gut metagenome | biome: human gut; feature: human-associated habitat; material: faeces | place: China | collected 2012 | reverse complement strand
GGTGGCGGGCACCTGGCGCTGTCCGGTGCGGTGCTCGACTGCCCCGGCGAGGCGGCAGACCGCAGCCGGAAGCCGGATGCCGTGCTGCTGGCCTATCCGGTCATCACGGCGGGGGAGTATGCCCACCGGGGCAGCTTTGTGCAGCTTTCGGGCAGCGAAGACCGGGCGGAGCACCGGAGATTCGGGCTGGAAGAGAAGATCACACCGGATACACCGCCGGTCTTCGTCTGGCACACGATGGAGGACGCCACCGTCCCGGTAGAGAACACCCTGCTCCTCCTTGCAGCGCTGCGGAAGAACCATGTCCCCTGTGAGGCGCATCTGTTCGAGAAGGGGGGCCACGGCACCAGCATCTCCACCGCAGAGGTGGATGCCGCCAGCGCCCACCGCGCCCACTGGGTGCAGCTGGCGGTGGAATGGCTGAACGACACCTTCGACTTCCATCTGGAATAAACTGGATTTGTACAGTTCTACAAAAAATTCATGAAAAAATAGTTGACCTGCAACAAATTTTAGCGTATACTGGTCAGCGAAAACAAACGCCGGGCACACCGCCCGGAAGGAAGAGGGAACATTTATGGCAATGCGGCCGGAAATTTCTGTCAAGAACCTGATGATGCAGGCATTCCTGACGGGCTGGGAGCTCTCCGACAAGAGCATCTCGCAGGATGAATATCTTCAGAGCGCCATTCAGGTGATCGAGGTGCTCCAGGTGGAGCCGGAGAGTCTTTATGCCGAGGAAGGCCTCGGTCTGCCGGACGGCGAAGAGGTGGACCATCTGGACGACCTGCTCCGGGCAGACGGCCAGTGGATCTATTACGGCGTCGAGGCAGAGAACTTCTTCCTCATCCAGTGGTATCCGGATGTGGAGTCCGCCAAGGCCAAGCTCGCGGAGCTGGACGCCATGGGCGACGGCAGTCGGCAGTATCTGGTGGATATGAGCCTGAAGCGCGAGAACCCCAGCAGCGCCGAGAACTTCGGCAATTCCAACCCCGTCCAGCTCCGCTCCTGATGTTGATTTTTAAGAGGAAAGGGACCCCAAGCAATGCAGCTTTCTCAGACTGAACGTGAGCAGCTTTACGCCATTCTGGAACAGTACGACCACCATCCCAAAGTGCAGGAGATGCGGGAGTTCATCCAGCATGGCGATGTGACCACCTATCAGCACTGCAAAAATGTGGTGCTGGTCAGCTTCTGGCTCAACCGCCGCTTCCATCTGGGTGCCGACGAGACCGCGCTGGCGGTGGGCGGATTTCTGCACGATTTCTACCTGTACGACTGGCACAAGACGAGCAGCTTCCATGGCATCCGCCGCCTGTTTGAGATGCACGGCTTTTCGCACCCCGGTTCGGCCTGCGTGAATGCGGAGCACTACTTCCACATCACGAAGAAGGAGCAGGACATCATCCAGAGCCACATGTGGCCGCTGACCTTCCGGCATGTGCCCACCTGCCGCGAAGCCATCATCGTCTGCCTGGCCGATAAGTACTGCGCTGTGGTGGAGAGCATGTTCAGCCGCGCCAAAGTCGCCACCACCGTGGGTGCGGATGGGGCCGACGACACCGAGTGGTAATCACAAAACAACAAAAAATCCTTCCGGCAATTGCCGGAAGGATTTTTTTCGTTGTGATGGGACTTATTCCGACCGCAGGGCCTTGACGGGGTCAGAGCGGGAAGCGCCCTTGGCGGGGATGAAGCCGCCGAGGATGGTCAGCACGGTGGCCAGAACGATCAGCACAAGGGCTGCGTTCAGCGGCAGGCGGGCGACCACGTTGGTGCCGTTGGAGATCTTCTGGATGAGCATATTGCCGGGGATGAGCAGGATCTCGCTCAGCACGACGCCCATCACGCCGGAGCACAGGCCGATGATGAAGGTCTCGGCGTTGAACACCTCGGAGATGTTCCGCTTGGACGCGCCGATGGCACGCAGGATGCCGATCTCCTTGCGGCGTTCAAGCACGCTGATATAGGTGATGACGCCGATCATGATGGACGAGACCACCAGCGAGATGGAGACGAAGGCGACCAGCATGTTGGAGATCATGTTGATGATCTCGGTCACGGAGGTCATCAGGGTGCCGACGACGTCGGTGTAGTGGATGACCTTGTCGTCCGCGCCCTGGGACCGCATGTTGTCGTTATAGGCGTCGAGTTTGGCCACGACGGACGCCTTGTGGTCAAAGTCCTGCGGATAGATCTTGATCTGGCTGGGGGCGTCGAGGTCGGCATAACCCAGCGTCTGCAGGTTGCTGTCATAGGTGGCGGTGGAGGAGAGCATGGCCGACTTCATCAGGTCGGTCAGGTCGTCCTCGCTCATGTTGAACTGGATGGCCTTCTGGAAGGCTGTGGCGTCGATCTTCAGCGCGCTCTCCATCTGGCTGCCCAGCTGGGAGAAGCTCTGCTGCATCTGGCTCTGGATGTTCTGGCTCATCTGGGTCATCAGCTTGGTCATGGCCGTCTGCATCGCGCTGCCCAGCTGGGTTTGCAGCGTCTCGGAGATCTGCGACGAGTAGCTTTCCATGAGGGTGGACATCGCCGTCTGCATGGCCTCCGAGAACTGGGCCTGCAGGGCGTCCTGGTCAAACAGTTCGCCCATGGCGTCGTTCATCAGGGTCTTGAAGGCATCGCTCTTGAGGTACTGGGAGAAGCTGATCTTGTTCAGGTTCAGGATGCCGTTCCCGATGACATAGTCCTTGTAGCCGACCAGAACCTTCTGGGCCAGCTCCTGCATCTTGTCTTCGGAGACGGAAAGATCCATGTTGGCAAAGAGGTCGGTCAGGGTGCTCATGTCCAGATCAGGCGTTTCGGTCAGATCCAGATCCAGCTGGAAATCGTCGGGGTCGAGCAGCGAGCCGAGATCGACCGAACCGTTGTCCAGATCGAATGCACCGCTGAGGTCGAAGTTCAGCTTGCTGGTGTCGAACTGGAAGGCGCTCTTGAGCATGTCGGTGTCGATGCGGAACAGGCTGCTCATATCAAAGGCGGAAGCGTCTTCGGTGCCGAAGGGTTCGCCGTTCATCACATTGATGGCAGGGGAGGCCAGCTGGTCTTTGACCATCTGAGAGTCGGCTGCGGCGGCGATGACGTGCTGGGTGAGGGCGGCCGGATAGGCGATGCCGGAGGACAGCATGGAAGCAGAGGCATCCTCTTTGGGCTGCACGACGCCCACCACGATCAGGGTCTCGCTGGATGTGACAAGGTTCTTCATGAAGTCCTTGTCGTCGGACTTGTCCACCCAGGCGTTGTGGTCGTCGTCGCGCAGATAGCGGTCGGCCGCGTTGACCAGTTTGAACTGGATGCCGATGAAATCGCTGTACCGATAGGTCTTGAAGTCGGTGGGGACATCGACGTTCTGGTTCTGGGCGAACTGCTGGATCATCTTGTCCAGCTCGGCGCTGTCCCGCAGGCCGAGGGCATACAGCGCATAGTCGGTGATGGTGCCGTCGGCACCCAGCACGGCCACGCATTCGTTGTACTTCTCCGGCCAGCGGCCCGCCTTGACCTCGTACTGGGAGTTGTAGAGTTCATCGCTTTCGGGCAGCTGATAGAACACGCTGGTGTTCATCATGGAGGACATCATGCTGTTGGTGGAGCTTGTGGAGCTGATGCCCAGGCTGGAGAGGGAGGAATCCGGGTTCACCTGACGGATGGAGCCATCGGCGTCTTCCCGGTAGATCTGGGGCTGCGCATTATAAGAATACTCGATGGAGGTGGCATCCTCGGCAATGGTGCAGTCGTCGCTTTCGAGATAGGTCTTGAGGGACTTCAGGTCATTGGAGGTGATGCCCGCCACCATCTGGGTGATGAGCTGCCGCACCGGGACCATCCCTTCCTCGGCGGTCGTGCCGGAAGCGGACGTCGGCGAGCCGGAGGTGAGCATCGAGGTCAGGTCCATGCCGCTGCTGAGAATTTGCAGCGGATATTCGGACAGGGTGGAGCGTTCGGTGTCGTCGATATACTGGTTGACGCCTGCCGACAGGGAGATGATGAGCGCGATGCCGATGATGCCGATGGAACCGGCAAAGGCCGTGAGCAGGGTGCGGGCCTTTTTGGTCAGCAGATTGTTGAAGCTCAGGCTCAGCGAGGTGAGGGGAGACATGGACGAGCGGCCCATGCTCTTGTGCACCGGCGGGGCAAGCTGGGCGGTGTCCGGCTCGAAGGGGTCGGTGTCGGAGCGGATGACGCCGTCCTTCAGCTGGACGATGCGGGTGGCGTACTGGTGGGCCAGCTCCGGGTTGTGGGTGACCATGACGACGAGGCGGTCTTTGGCCACTTCCTTCAGCAGCTCCATGACCTGGATGCTGGTCTCGCTGTCCAGTGCGCCGGTGGGCTCGTCGGCCAGCAGGATGTCCGGGTCGTTGACGAGGGCGCGGGCGATGGCCACCCGCTGCATCTGGCCGCCGGACATCTCGGTGGGGTGCTTGTGCAGCTGGTTGCCCAGACCCACTTTCTGCAGCGCCTCGGTGGCCCGGCGGCGGCGCTCGGCACCCGATACGCCGGAGATGGTCAGTGCCAGCTCCACGTTGGCCAGCACGGTCTGGTGGGGGATGAGGTTGTAGCTCTGGAACACGAAGCCGATGGTGTGGTTGCGGTAGGAGTCCCAGTCGCGGTCGGTGTACTTTTTGGTGGAGATGCCGTTGATGATGAGGTCGCCGCTGTCGTACCGGTCCAGACCGCCGATGATGTTCAGCAGGGTGGTCTTGCCGGAGCCGCTGGGGCCAAGGATGGCGACGAACTCGCAGTCGCGGAGGCTCAGGCTGACCTTGTCAAGGGCTGTCTGGACCAGGTCGCCGGTTTTGTACTGCTTGTGGATCTTTTTGAGTTGAAGCATGGATTCTGCCTTTCTGCAAACACGGCTGAGGGGAGTGCCAAAGCCGCCGGAACAAAAATATCACTTTATTCTATCAGAAAAATGTGAACAAATCGTGGCATTCCGCGGGCTCCCGACAGGGGAGGTTCTGGAAGATAAGAGAAAATTACTGTCCCTTGCTTTTGGGCGGAAAAGGTGGTATTCTTGACAAAGAAAAGCAGTTTCCATCGGCTTTTCTCTGGCGAAAAACGCGAGATGAACCGGGCAGAGCAAACACCAAAACGACACATTTTGACGCTTTTTAGGGGATTGCATCTCTCTGTGCTGCTCTATAAAATAGGAATGAAAAGCCATAGACCGGAAGATTATGGCAACCATAGCAGCAAGGAGGAGTCTTTTATGGAACGAACGTATACCCCGCTGATCCGGCAGTTCTCGTCGATCAAGGGCTATCAGGCCGCGTATACGCTGGTCTACGCGCTGGATGCGTCAGAAGGCGGCTGCCACCTGACGCTGGACCGGAAGGGCGAGCGGGAACAGCAGGTCAGCGAGTTTGTTCCGCTGCATCCGGAGGCAGGCTACCGGTTGCTGCAATATCTGTGTGAAAATGCCGTGCAGCCGGAGATCTGGGGCGATGTGATCGCAGACTGGCTCCCGGTGCTGGAAGCAGAGCAGAACGGAGGTGCCGCAGGTGCCCGGTGAGCGGGATGCGGAGAACCTGCGCGTCGCTCTGATGAGCTACGACGACCGGGAACTCCGCATCCGGAAGTTTTATCTGGAAGAGCAGAGCACCATCATCCGATGCACCTGCTTCCAGAGCGGGGAGCCTGTCCTGCAGGCGCTGCGGCAGGAGCGGTGCTTTGATGTGCTGGTGCTGAGCAGCCAGCTGGAGGATATGGACAGCCTGACCTTCCTCGAAAAGCTCAACCGCCTGCCCAGCCACCCGCCGCTCCTGTTGCAGGGCGACGGCTGGGCCGACGACATCACCGCCGTCCACCTGCAGCCGGGCAGCCGTTTTTACGGCGTCGGGCACGACCATCTGCGGGATCTTCTGCGGGGGCTGCTGGGCGTCCCCGGCCGGAACTCGATGCAGATCGAGCGGTTCTGCACCCACCTGTACGAGCTGTGGAAGCTCCCGCAGCCGGACACCAATTGCGAATACCTCACGCTGGCGGTACAGATCGCCTGTTCAGCCGATGGAAAACTGGCGCTTCGCAAAGAGATCTTGCAGGGCGTCGCGGAACAATATCACATCACGGTGGCCGCTGTGGACAGCGGCCTGCGCCGTCTGGTCGAAGGGCTGGAGACACGGCACCCGGTGGAATGGGAGCGCTTCAAGGCGGAAAACGGCCTGACTGGGCTCAAAGTTACAACCGGCAGGCTGGTCTACTCGCTGCAGCAGACCGTGCTGCGGCGCGGCATCATCGTGCGGGAACAGCGGTAAGGAGGAACGGTGGATATGTGCAGGCAGGACGAAGCGGGATTTCCGCAAAAACAGTTGGAAACAGCGTTTCTGCACTCACTGCGCCTGCTGGAACAGAACCGGGAATATTTACAGATGCACTTACAGCCGCTGAAGGATGCCCGCACAGCCCAGGCGCTGGAGGACATGGAGCAGGAAGCAGCCCGGCTGGAACGGACGTTCCGGGAGTTGATGGAGCTTTCGGCTCCGGAGGAACCGGTGCAGAAGCGGCCGGTGGACCTGTGCCGCCTGCTGGCGCAGCTGGAAGGGCTGCGCGGCGAGATCGACGCCCAGAGCAGCACGAAGCTCACCGTAGACTGCGGCGGGCTGGAGCAGTGCCTTGTCTGGGGCGACCGGGAAATGGCCGAACAGATCTGCTTCCACCTGCTTTCGAACGCCCTGCGTGCCGCTGCGCCCGGCGGGAACATCCAGGTGTGCCTGCGGCAGACCGTGCAGGACATCCGTCTGACCATCGAGGACGATGGCTGCGGCCTGCCGGAAGGGGAGGGCTGGCTCGAAAACCGCCGCCGCTTTCTGGGCGGTGCGCAGGCGGGGCTGCTGCTCTGCCGCCGGTATTGCCGCCAGCTGGGCTGGGAGCTTGCCCTGCTGCCCCGCACACCGCAGGGGGTCCGGGTAGAGCTGACACTGCCGCTGCCCACCCGGCCGTTCCCCATCGAAACGACGGTCGAGTTCCGCTCGCAGCCGTCCCACCCGGACGAACACAGCACCACCGCGCTGCAGCATCAGCTCCGCCGCGAGCTGTATCTGCTCACCCGCAGGCACGCAGGGAATTGACCGCAGATTCCGAAGCCGTCCTGGGGCGGCTGCTGGACAAAGCGGTAGAAGAATATCTTGCAATGTGATCATGAACGCGCTGCGCATCGGGCGGGATGAATTGCCCACCGATGCGCAGCGCGTTTTGTCTGCTGAAATCCACTCTCAGTAAAGAATCTTAGCTGTTTTATGGAAAAATACGGCCGAAAGTTCCGTGAAATTAACAAAATGTTTAACTTCATGAGCGGAAAATACTATTTTTTGCGTGTAAAATAGGGAACACTAATTGATTGTTTTCGCAGTTTTGAGTATAATACAACTGTATGCGAGTCCTGCAAATGATTCGCTAACGAACTACTTTTCGGGCAGAGGACGGCAGAGCGGCCCTGCCCGAAAACTGGCAGGAAGTTCCTTCAGGAGGAAAGAGAAACGTGAGAGTAGGTCTTGACATCGGCAGTACCACCATCAAGTGCGTGGTGCTGGATGAACACGATTCGATTGTATATTCGACATATGAACGTCATTACAGCCATATCCTGGAAAAGGCGCAGGAGCTGCTGCGCCGGATCGACGCCGAGCAGCTGCACGGTCAGAAGGCGCTGCTGAGCATTTCCGGCTCGGCGGGCATGGGCCTGGCAGACAGCTGCGGTGTGCCCTTCGTGCAGGAGGTGTTCTCCACCCGCGTGGCGGTCAAGCGGTTCGTTCCCGCAACGGACTGCGTCATTGAGCTGGGCGGTGAGGACGCGAAGATCCTGTTCCTGACCAACGGCACCGAAGTCCGCATGAACGGCAGCTGCGCCGGCGGAACCGGTGCGTTCATCGACCAGATGGCCACCCTGCTGAAGATGAGCGCTGACGAGATGAACAAAGCCGCCGAAAAGGCTGAGCGCACCTACACCATTGCTTCCCGCTGCGGCGTGTTCGCCAAGAGCGATGTGCAGCCTCTCATCAATCAGGGGGCCCGCACCGAGGACATCGCCGCCAGCATCTACAAGGCGGTCGTCAACCAGACCATTGCCGGTCTGGCACAAGGCCGCCCCATCCAGGGCAACATCCTCTACCTCGGCGGCCCGCTGACCTTCAGCACCGTGCTGCGCAAGAGCTTCGACGAGGCGCTGGGCGTTACCGGCACCTGCCCGGAGAACAGCCTGCTGTATGTGGCACTGGGTGCGGCGCTCTATGCAGACAAAGAGTTCAACCTCTCTGCGGTGGCCGGGGCGCTGGATGAGTACGCCGCTACAGCGACCTACGCCAGCGAGCCGCCGCTCTTCGCCAACAAGGAGGAGTACGAGGCCTTCCATGCCCGCCACATGTCCCACAGTGTGCCGCATGTGCCCTTCAGCACACAGTGCGGCCCCGTGCACATCGGCATCGACTCCGGCTCTACCACCGTCAAGCTGGTGGTTGTGGACGAGAAGAGCCAGATCCTGTATACCAACTATCAGCCGAACCTCGGCAACCCGCTGCCCCTCATCAAGGAGCAGCTCATCAAGATCTATCAGGAGCACCCCGGCCTGCACGTGGCCAGCGTGACCACCACCGGCTACGGCGAAGAGCTGGTCAAGAACGCCTTCCGCTGCGATTACGGTCTGGTGGAGACGGTGGCGCACTTCACCGCCGCCAAATACTTCATGCCCGATGTGGACTTCATCATCGACATCGGCGGCCAGGATATGAAGTGCTTCAAGATCGAGGATGGCGCCATCAGCAACATCTTCCTGAACGAAGCCTGTTCCTCCGGCTGCGGCAGCTTTTTGCAGACCTTCGCGCAGGCACTGGGCTACGATGTCAAGGAGTTCGCCGCGCTGGGCCTGTTTGCCGACCGCCCGGTGGACCTGGGCAGCCGCTGCACCGTCTTCATGAACAGCTCGGTCAAGCAGGCCCAGAAGGACGGCGCATCCATCCAGAACATTTCGGCCGGTCTGTCCATCAGCGTCGTCAAGAATGCGCTGTACAAGGTCATCCGTGCGTCCAGCCCCGAAGAGCTGGGCCGCAAGATCGTCGTGCAGGGCGGTACCTTCTACAACGAGGCCGTGCTCCGCGCCTTCGAGAAGGAGATGGGCGTCGAGGTCATCCGCCCCGACATCGCGGGCCTGATGGGCGCTTACGGTGCGGCGCTGTTCGGCCTGCGCCAGAGCGCCAGGAACCACAGAGAGACTTCCTCCGTGATGACGCTGGAGGAGCTGAAAAGCTTCGACCAGAAGATCGTCAGCGTCAAGTGCGGCGGCTGCGGCAACCACTGCCAGCTCACCGTGAACACCTTCGCCGATGGCCGCAAGTTCATCTCCGGCAACCGCTGCGATAAGCCCGTGACCGGCAAGAGCGAGGACAACAGCCTGAACCTCTATGCCTACAAGCAGCAGCTTCTGGCAGGCTACAAGCCGGTGCCCGGCAAGCGCGGCTCCATCGGCATCCCGCTGTGCCTGAACATGTACGAGATGCTGCCGTTCTGGCACACCTTCTGGACCAGGCTCGGCTTTGCCGTTCACACCAGCCCGGTGTCCAGCCGCGGGCTGTATCTGGCCGGTCAGGCCACCATCCCCAGCGATACGGCCTGCTTCCCGGCCAAACTCAGCCACGGCCACATCAAGGCCCTGAGCCAGATGCAGCTGGACGCCATCTTCTACCCCTGCCTGACCTACAACTTCGATGAGGGGCTGGGCGATAACCACTACAACTGCCCGGTGGTCGCGTACTATCCGGAAGTTCTGGCCGGCAACTGCCCGGAGCTGGAAGGCAAAAAGTTCATCTACGATTACGTGGGCATCCACCGCCCGAAGGACTTCGTCCGCAAGATGGCCAAAGAGGTCCTCCCGCGCTACTTCGGCGGCATCTCTGAGAAGGAAGTGCAGGCCGCAGCAGACGCCGCCTACGCCGAGCACGAGGCCCACATGGCCCAGATCCGGGTCAAGGGCAGCGAGATCATCGACGAGGCCCGCCGACAGGGCAGGCGCATCATCGTGCTGGCCGGCCGCCCCTACCATGTGGATCCGGAGGTCAACCACGGCATCGACCACCTCATCACCCGCCACGGCGCTGCCGTCATCACCGAGGACAGCATTTCGGACCGGGTGGAAAAGTTCCCCACCAGGGTCCTGAACCAGTGGACCTATCACAGCCGCCTGTATGCAGCGGCCAAGTACTGCACCACCCAGAAGGATATGGATCTGGTGCAGCTCGTCTCCTTCGGCTGCGGCGTCGATGCCATCACCACCGACGAGACCCGCGAGATCCTGCAGGAGGGCGGCAAGCTCTACACCCAGCTGAAGATCGACGAGATCACCAACCTGGGCGCGGTGAACATCCGCCTGCGCAGCCTGTTCGCGGCGCTGGATGAGCGGGACGAGGACCGGAAATAAAACCCTGACCTCTCAGGCACGGCATACGGATACAGGACAGCGTCAAGTGCCTTCAGGCAACGTTACAATGATACATAGGAGGAACCTATGGAATACAACTATCCCAAATTTACCCCGGAGATGAAGAAGACCCACACCATCCTCATCCCCAACATGGCCATCACCCAGTTCCGGCTGCTGGAATACGCGCTGCGGTTCGATGGCTACAAGTGCGAGATCCTCGGCAACTGCGGCAGCGCCGTAGCTCAGCTGGGTCTGAAATACGTCCACAACGACACCTGCTATCCGGCGCTGCTGGTCATCGGCCAGTTTCTGGACGCCCTGAACAGCGGCAAGTATGATCTGGAACACACCGCCCTGCTCATCACCCAGACCGGCGGCGGCTGCCGTGCGTCCAATTACATCCACCTGCTCCGCAAGGCGCTGGTCAAGGCGGGCTACCCGCAGATCCCGGTTGCCAGCTTGAACTTCTCCGGCCTGGAGAAGGACAGCGGCTTCCAGATGACCCTGCCGCTGGCGCGCCGGGCCATCGCCTGCATCTTCTACGGCGACCTGCTCTGCGCCCTGCGCAATCAGGTGGCCCCCTACGAGAACGTGAAGGGGAGCGCCGACAGGATGGTGGACCTCTGGGTCGAGCGGCTGGGCCGCGTCCTGCTGGCGGGCAAGGGCTATACCTCCAAAGAGATGAAGCATACCTTCCCGCTCATCGCAAAAGAGTTTGCCACCATCCCCGTCACCCGTGTGCCGAAGGTCAAGGTCGGCGTCGTCGGTGAGATCTACGTCAAATACAGCCCGCTGGGCAACAACGACCTGCAAAAGTTCCTGGAAAGCCAGGATTGCGAGGTCAACTTCCCCGGCCTGATGGGCTTTGTGCAGTACTGCATCTTCAACATGGGCGAGGACCATGTCCTCTACGGCGGCAAGCTGGCCGTCAAGGTCGGCACCGACCAGCTGCTCAACTGGCTGGACAGCGTCGAGCGCGCCATGCTCAAGGCGACCGCCGATGCCGGGTTCTATGCGCCCGGCCCCTTCAAGGAACTGGTGGAAAAGCCCCACGGCATCATTTCGCTGGGTGCCAAGATGGGCGAGGGCTGGCTGCTGACCGCCGAGATGATCGAGCTGG
>OGXT01003234.1_pt1 | contig 11554 bp, 13 predicted proteins | sample 1576361 | NCBI WGS metagenome assembly OGXT01 (sample SAMEA3541514, study PRJEB24748) | human gut metagenome | biome: human gut; feature: human-associated habitat; material: faeces | place: China | collected 2012 | reverse complement strand
CGTGCTGTCCCGCATGCCGGTGCCGCTGGCGGGCGGCAGGCATATGAAGCCGCTCATCCGCGACTATCGGTTGTACGTCAACGCCATCCGCGGCGTGGTGGAGCAGATGCGCGACGCGGGGATGGACGCCCGCATGCAGGTGAGCGTCGGCCAGCGCGTGGCCGAGGTGCGTATCGACGTGCCCATGCAGACCGCCGCGCGGCTGGGTAGAAAATAAAAAACTGGCCCGCCGCCCCATGGGGCGGCGGGCGCAGACCGCCGACAAAGGAGCTGCTTTTTTGGGGAAGCAGCCCCTTAGCGCATAGAGCAAGACGGAAAAAAGAGAACGAAACGCCCTGGCGATGCGTTTCATGTTCTGCGCGGCGGCGGTGAGGAAGGACTGCTCGTACATGTTGCGAATTCCGAGCATGCGAGCATAGCGCAGGCCATGCAGCTCTTTGGCTTCTGCGAAAGATCGTTCCATGGTTTCCTTGCGCCAGGCGTAGATGCGTTTGCCGCTGCTTGTCTTCGTAAACGCGTCCGCCTGCTCCAATGCATCCTGCCATACATGGCGCGTCACCTGCCTTCTGCTGGATTTGGCCGAGAAGCATTTCGCCCGTCTGGGGCAATCCCTGCATGTCCTGGATTCGCTCCAGTATTCCCGATAGCCTTCCCGGTTGGTCGTGCGCCATGTCAGCTCATGCCCTTGCGGACACAGGGAAACGTTTTGGATTGGGTCATAGGTGAAACGGTATTTCCCGAAATAGTCCCCCTTGTGCGTATGCCTCCGGTAGCCTATCACCGGCTGTATCCCGGCTTGTACCAGCTGGTGACACACCGGCGCGCTGTGGTATCCCGCGTCCAGCCCCATGTACTTGGGCTGCTTTCCCAGCCGCTTTTCAATATCCTTTCGTATCTGTGCTATGGGTTCTGCGTCGTTGACATTGGCCGGAGTGATCCGCACATTCACCACAATGCTGTGCTTGCTGTCCACGGTTCGATGTTCGCTGCCATGGAAGCTGTCCGGCTTGCCTTCCTTATGCAGCTTCCCGCTTTCCGGGTCGCTTTTGCTGACCTCCCGAGTCGGCGGGCTATCATCGTCATCCTTCTTGTCGAAGGGCTTCTTGCCCGCTTCCTTGCCCCTATACCCGAATTGACGGACAGAAACGTAAATATGGAAAGGAAAGGGGCAGAAAGAAAGATGAGCTCACTAACATTCTAAAAAAAACCGTCGGCATCCTGTCGAAACCATAGTGGACAGCCCAGACGTTGCACCGCCAGGAAACCCCTGTGGAGCAGGCATGCCGGGTCCTGAAGATCTCACGCAGCGGCTGCTATGGCTGGGCGCAACGCAATCCCTGTGCGCGGGAGCGAAGGAATCCGGCACTTCGGCGGAGATTGTGGAACTGCACCAGAACGATCTCGCCCTGGACAGTCTCTGCCACCTGCCCAAGCCGGAATTCGGCTGTTCCCGCAAGCGTGTCCACCGGCAGATACGGCTTGCGGGGATCGCCTCTGTAGAGAAGCCGGGCCTGCAAAGTCACCACCAACTCCCGGCACAGCCGCCCCGTCTTCCCCACTCTACTCTAAAGAAACTTCTTTTTTGAGCAACCCAATCAGGCCCGGATGGGTGATATCACCTGCATTCCCACCGGAGAGGGCTGAGCTCTATCCGGCCATCGTCAAGGGCTTGTGTATCGGCAAAAGGGTGGGCTGTGCCTTTTCCAGTCCTATTGATACCACGCCGACTCTGGAAGCGGTGGACAGGGTAGTCCGCCGCTGCACCCCGTCCAAGGGACTTATCTTTCACAGTAACCAAGCATCCAATACGCCGCGTTCGCCTTCCGGGAACGGCTGGCGTTCTATGGAATCCGGCAGAGCATGTCCCGCAAGGGCGATTCCTACGACAACGCCGTGGCAGGGCATTTCTTCAGCCGCCTCAAGTGCGAGTTGATCCATGCACTATGCCACCAGAGCCAGCGCACAGACTGGCGTATTCGCCTATCTGGAGGCCTTCCACAACTCGGTCCGGCCACATTCCACACTGGCTTTGCTTGCTCCCGCACGGTTTGAGGTCACCCTTCCGGCGCCTCAGGCTTGATGAACGAGCATCTTCCGGAAAGCCAAAGATTCATCCTGCTTTTTTACGTGTCCGTTTTTCCGGGATGGGCTCAACGAGTTCATCATGCTCTTTGGCGTACGTAATGTTGCCTCCTTCTGGAGTCAACTTTTCATCCGCACCCCCCGGCCCACGATTTTGGCCCGCGTCCCTGATGGCAATGGACAACGTACTGTATGCCTGCCGCTCGCAGAACACAAACTACAGTCCGGATTGAATCTCCGCTGCAATCTGGTCCGCGCACAAACCATACTCTCGCAACACCGCCTCCGGTTTTCCGGACTGTCCAAAGCAGTCCCGAATCCCGATCTTGGTCAGCCTGTATGTCCCCTGACATTCAAGAGCATCGCGTACGGCATCGCCCAGGCCGCCAATAATGCTATGCTCCTCGACGCTGAACAGCTTTGCGCCGGTTGCCGCATATCTGCATACAAGGTCCGTATCCATGGGTTTAATGGTATGTAAATTGATGACCGCCAGCTCGATCCCTTGCCGGGCCAGCAGCTCCGCGGCATCCATACAGGCTTCCACCATCGTGCCGCATGTGAAGGCCACTGCATCCTTTCCTTCGCGCATAACACGACCCTTGCCAATTTCAAATGGCCGGTCTTCAAAAGAACGGGTAGCCATTCGAGCCAGACGGAGATACACGGGGCCTTCCATTTCGACTGACGCCGCGACCGCTTTTCTTGTTTCCAGATCGTCACAAGGGCACAGCACCGTCATTCCCGGCAAGACACGCATGAGAGCGATATCTTCAATGGACTGGTGGGTTCCTCCATCCTCCCCCACAGATATCCCCGCATGGGAAAATGCAAGCTTCACATTGGCATGGGGATAGCAGATTCCATTTCTTATGTTTTCAAAGCATCTTCCCGCAAACACGGCAAACGTAGAACAAAAGGGAATCAAACCCATCAGGCTCATCCCGCTTGCCATATCCACCATGTTGGTCTCCGCTATGCCGCAATTAAAGTGCCGGTGAGGAAACGCCTTTTGAAATATGCCGCTCATCGTTGCGCCGGCCAGATCTGCATCCAGCGCGACGATGCGGTCGTTTTGCCGACCGAGTTCAGCCAGAGGAGCTTCTCCAAAGCTCACGCGCGTAGCCTTTTTCATGCCTTATTCCCCCAATTCCCTGAGCGCCGCCCGGCGCTGCTCTTCATTTGGTGCCTTGCCATGCCAGCCCACTTGATTTTCCATGAAGGATACGCCCTTGCCTTTAACCGTTTCACAAATGATGCAGCGTGGTTTTCCCTTGCAGACAGGCGTATCCAGGGCTGTGAGGATCTGTTCCACATCATTTCCGTTTTCAACCACAAGCGTTATGAACCCAAAGGATTCAAATTTTTTCTTCAAATCGCCAAGGCTCATTACCTCATCATTAGTGCCGTCAATTTGCAAGCCGTTATGATCGATCAAAAAGGTCAAGTTGTCAAGCCGGTAATGGGCGGCTGCCATGCTCGCCTCCCATACAATCCCTTCCTGGCATTCTCCATCTCCCAAAACAGCGTAGATATGGCACGGATTGCCACATGCCTTCGCGCCCAGCGCCATCCCGGTCGCAATGGAACATCCCTGGCCAAGCGACCCCGTGGATACTTCACCCCCCGGACATTTATTTCTGTCGGGATGGCCCTGCAGTCGGCTGTGCAGCTGACGAAAGGTCGTGTATTCTTCTTTTTCAATCAGTCCCAGTTCACCCAGGCAAGCATATAAAGCGGGGGCGGCATGACCCTTGGAGAGCACAAGCCGGTCCCGTTGCGGGTTGACAGGTTCACAAGGGTCCAGATTCATTTTTCCAAAATAGAGCGCAACCAGCATGTCAATTACGGATAAAGACCCTCCCGGATGCCCGGACGCTCCGTTTGCAATCATATTGATTATATCGCGTCTGAGCTGTTTGCAAAGAGCAGGTAAGTCCTTTCTAATCATGTGCGGCCTCCTAATCTGTGATGGGGCATCGGCATTATTGCTTCAAACCACGTAAAAAGGTTGCGCCATTGCGCGCCATCTCCACCATGCGCTCGCAACGGATGGGTTCTTCCATTAAATTTCGCCAGGTACACGTGCGATGCGCATTATCTGCATTCTTGAGTACAAAGGGTTCCATCACAATGGCACCGTTATAATCAATCGCCTTAAGCACGGCTCCGATCTCCTGCCAGTGAATGTTTCCTCCGCCACAGGGGACGCGGCGGTTGGATTCCCCGGCGTGAAGATGCGCAAGGCGATGGTGGTCGGCTGCATAACGTATGGCGTCGGCCATGTTATCCTCTTCAATATTCATATGAAAGGTATCCAGAAGCAACTGAATTTTATCGTTGCCGGCAGCTTCCGCGATACAGACGCCTTCCTGAGCCGTGTTGATAAGAAACTGTTCATACCGGTTTACAACTTCCAGGCCGATAACGATATCATAATCGTCAAGGATATGGCCCAGCTCCCGCAGGCTTGCAATGCAGTATTCCCTTGCACGCTGCCGCTCCTCCGCACTCTGCGGATACGGCCCGACAGGATGCCGCAGCCAGGTTGAGTATATAACGCCGCTCCATACGGGAGCTGCAAGGTCTTGAGCCGCCTTAAGCATCTTGTGCCAAAAGGCCACCCCGGCCTTGCGCGATGCCAGGCTGTCCGAAGCCAGATCGGCCTCCTCTCCCGCGCCGCCGTTAATCAGAATCCCCAGGCCCAGATCCTGGGCATAGCTTCGCATATCCTTGCGTTCCTGGGAGGTCGCGTGCAGGAAATATCGGGGATTTATCTCCAGATAATCCACCCCTGTCTGAGCGGTATACGCAATGATTGCCTTGATATCACTGCCAATGTCAGTGCCCCACCAATAGCCCATATGCAGCCCGATTTTCATTTTTTCCGTCTCCTTTATCCTCAGATGCCCAAATACTTCGCATTGATATCCGGGTCATGCAGAAGGTCCTGCGCTTTTCCCTCCATGGCAATTCGTCCGTTTTCCAGAACATATCCCCGGTGAGCCACAGACAACGCCTGCACCAGATTCTGTTCTACAATCAGAATGGCAATGCTGTGGTTGCTGGCAACGGTGCGGATAATCTCAAAAACTTCTTCTACAATAATCGGCGCAAGGCCCAATGACGGTTCGTCCATGATGATCAGTTTGGGGTTCATCATCAACGCGCGTGCAATGGCAAGCATTTGCTGTTCGCCCCCTGAAAGAGAGCCTGCAATCTGCTTTCTCCGCTCTCGCAGCTTGGGAAACATGGCAAAAGCCTCGTCCAGACGATCTTTCAGATGTTCGCGGGCCTTTTTCTCATAAGCGCCCATAATAAGATTTTCCTGCACCGTAAACTTTGTAAGGGTACCGCGTCCCTGCGGTATGTGGGAAATTCCCAGCGCAGCCCGTTCATAGGGCTGGCAGCTGATCAGATCACGGTCGCCAAAGCGCATGCTTCCCGACGTCACGGGTTCAAATCCCGATATGATGCGCAGCAACGTTGTTTTGCCGGCCCCGTTGGAGCCAACCAGCGATACGATTTCTCCTTCATCCACATGCAGCGAAACATCAAAGAGCACCTTCAAATCGCCATAGCCGGCACGAATATGTTGTATGTCAAGTTTCGGCATGATGCTTTCCTCCAATATAGGCGGCAATCACCGCCGGCTCTTTGAGAACCTCCTGTGGCACACCCTCGCTGAGGAAGCTGCCTTCATTGATGACAATAGCGCGCGTACAGACATTGACCACGGCCTTCATCACATGCTCAATAAACAGAATAGCGATCCCCATCTGATTGACTTTCTTTACAAAACGTATGCTCTCTTCCATTTCGATTGGATTGAGGCCGGCCATTACTTCATCCATCATGATGAGCTTGGGATTATTGGTCAAAATGCGTGCCATGTCCAGCAGTTTTCGCTTTTCGATGGGTAGTTTCTCGCTGATCATTTCTTCGTATTCATCCAGTCCGGACAGCGCCAGAATTTCGCGTGTTTTTTCGTGCGCTTTCTTGAAAGAACGAGTGCGCAATGCGCAGGTTAATATATTGTCATAAACCGTCATGTTGCCAAATGGTTTGGGCGTCTGAAAGGTACGTCCAATTCCCAGCGGCACACGATCCGCGGCCTTCATTTTTTTGGGAATCTGCTTTCCGTCAAACCATATCTCGCCGGCATCCAGCTGATAGGTCCCGCTGATAAGATTGACGCATGTCGATTATCCCGAGCCGTTCGGACCTATTAAGCCGACAATTTCACCCGCATGAACGATAAAGCTTAAATCTTTCACGGCGTGAATGCCACCAAAGGAAATATCCGCATGTTTCACTTCCAGCAGTGCGCTCATGCTCCCCAATCCCCCCTTATTTCTGACTTGATCTTTGTTTCAGCATCTTGCCAATTCGCTGCGTCATCTTCTCCAGCATATGCAGCACGCCTTTGGGCTCCAAAATGATGATAAGCACCAGTGCGATACCATAGATGATGTTCGCTCCGCCAATAGCGCCCATGATGTTTGCGCCCAATTCAATCAGGATGATAAGCAGAAAAGCGCCTGCTACCGGTCCAAGCACCGTCCCCACGCCGCCGACAATGGCCGTCGCTCCAATCTTTACGGCGAAGTCGTTGGAACAAATGCTGTCAGGCTGCGCATAGGTAAGATAAAATACATAGAATACCCCTACTGCTGCGGTAAACATCGCGCTGAGTTGGAAAGCCCGAAGCTTAACGCGATCCGTGCGTATTCCTACTGAAATGGCGGCGTCTTCATCATCCTTGATCGCCCGCAGATAATATCCCATTTTCGATCGGCTGAAGTGATAGGAAAACAGCACGATTCCAACAAGGCAGACAAGGGAAAGATAGTAGAAGGGTTTATTGGTGAAAAACTGCAGGTTCAGGTAATCTTCACCGGTATAAGGAATGGTTTTTCCTGCCGATCCGCCCGTAAACTGATTAAAATACAGCAATGCCACGCGCATGATTTCTCCGAAGGCTATCGTGGTAATCGGGAAGAACGGTCCACGATACCGAAAGGAAACTTTTCCAATAATCGTTGCGCCTACCAGGGCAATCAAGATGCTTACAAAAATCGAAATCAGCGGAGAAACTCCCAAATAAACATACATCAGCAATGAGGTATAGGCGCCGATGGCAACAAAGGCGCTATGGCACCACGAAACCTGCCCGCCGTAACCTCCGATCAGGTTCCAGCAAGATCCAAAATAAGCGAAGAAAAAGATCGTTATTCCAACCCCGATAATATAATTGGATGTAAAAAACGGAACAATGAGCAGCACACCCAATAAGACCAGCAAAAACCCCAAGGTCCCCTTGGAAATAATCGGCTTTTATCCATTAGGAAACCCTCTCCTTCTTTCCGAAGATTCCACGAGGAAAGAAAAAGAATACCACAATATACGTTACATAAATGCCCAAAAGGCCCAGATTTGCAGTCGAAACGGTGGCCACAATGGATTCCATAATGCCCAGTCCAATGCCGCAAATGAAAGAGCCGCGAATATCGCCAAGACCGCCCAGCACTACGGCCATCATGCACGCCGTTTTAAAGGCGGTACCAACCGTAGGCGTCAGCGTATAAATAGGCGTCAGCATAACGCCGCCGATGCTTGTAAGGACTATACCGATCATCCAGGCGTATACATAAATGTTTTTTGCCTGAATGCCCAGCATTTGCGCAACTTCAAGATTTTCCGATGTTGCGCGCATGGCGCGTCCGAAATTCGTCCGTGTCAGCATGAAATGCAGGATCACCACAAGGACCAGCGCTCCCACAAACGCTATAAATCGCGGGAGAAGGATGGAGTATTCTCCAATCTGAAACGCCTTTGTAGAAAGCTCCGAAGGAATATTCAGGGGAGAGCTGCCAAACAGTATGACAATCAGGTTCTGCAGCAGAAAGCCAAGGCCGACCGTTGCGATGATGGTAGCGTCTTTGTTTCGTTTAAGTGCGGGGTAAACAGCGAGCTTAAAGCTTACATAGGCAACAAGCGCTGAAATGATCGCCACTGCGGGAATCAGCGCATAACAGTTCCATCCGGTTAACCGATACATTATGTACCCAATGTACATGCTCAGCATCAGATATGCGCCGCTTGCAAAATTAATCAGGCGCATGACGCCAAATATTACCGTAATACCAACGGCAATCAGCGCATAAATCGCACCGTTCATTACGCCGTTGATAAGGGCCTGGATGATGAGGTAGAGCATGCCCGTACTCCTTTCATGAAATTATGCCTTTAATCCAAGGGCACCCAGGTACGTGCATTTTTGCGAATGCGGGAGTGAACTCACTTGGCTTGAAATGGTGGAGGGGGACTGTTTCCCGGCGGAGCTTCGCCTGAGAAACAGTCCACCCTCGAATTTCTCTTCACTCTATCAGAGAAGCCGGTTTTTTATTTATCCGACGGATCAATCCAGGAATAGGTCGCCGCTCCCTCGGGATATACCGTGACCAGGTTATATTCACCAGCCTCGTTCTTTTGCCACTGGGCCACTACCCGGCCGAGGTCAACGCCCGTGCCGCAAAACAGCAGTCCGCGGTCGCACTCGCCGTTTGCCACGGCCCGGGCAACGCGATGACCGTAGACAGGATATTGACAGTACTGGTCGCTGTCGCAGCCAAAATCCTTGTATGGGATCTTGCGCTGATCCAGGTAAGCCTCAATTTTCTTTTTGAGTTCATAGCCACAATGATCTGATCCGATGGCAATCATGTTTTCGTCCTCCAGTTGTTCAGTTGTAACGGCCGCTCAATCAATATTAACATATTAATATATATTACTCGTCATTTGCCTTGTCAATACTTTTGTGCCGATTTGACGATTTTTTTATTGTTTTATACAAATAATCGAAAGCTGCCTTAAAGATTTCCAAGGATTTGTCTGCAACCGACGGAAATCCCGATTCCTTTATTGACTTTATAATCTGAATTGGGGTATAATAATGAAGATTTTATCCCACAGGGTATATTGATATATTAATTTGGAAGTGAGCGCACATGACTCCTGTAAGAAACGGCACTACCCGAAACAGTAAAAATATTTATTCCGAGCTGAAAGATATGATTCAGTTTCTGGATTTGAAACCCGGACAGGCAATCAGCGAATCCCAGCTCTGCGCTAGCCTGGGGGTGAGCCGCACGCCGGTTCGTGAGGCGCTCATTCGTCTTGCAGATGAAAAGCTGGTCTGCTTTTTCCCGCAGAGCGGTACCTATGTGACACGGATTGACCTTGATTATATAAAAGAATTGGGCTTAATGCGCAGTCTGATTGAACGAAGCATCGTGTTAAGCATATGCGGAAAAGTGAAAGTGATCGACGAGTTTCAGGAAATCATGTTTCTTCAAAAGCTGGCCATGGAGAGAAAAAATACGCGCGAAAGCATCCAGCTCAATGACATATTTCACTACAAGCTGTTTGAAAAAGCGGGTCATGGGGTCATATGGCAGCAGATTACTGCCTCCCGCTCTCACTACACGCGCTATAATATGCTGGTTATGTCCATTGAGCAAAGATTGGAGTATATCTATAATGAGCATTCCGCCATCTTGCGAAGCATAGAGTCCGGAGACTCGGTTAAGCTGATGTTGCTTCTGGAAAGCCAGCATGACTGCAATTTGCAGGACAAAGATACCGTTTTGAAAACCTATCCGGATTACTTTGGAAGCCTGGATGACTCTCCGGAATCCTATTTGAGTTTACGCAACCGTGAAAGGCTAATCAACGCCGGCCAAAAAAATGCCTGACTGTTGAATATCCCCCACATGCCTTTCCGTATGAATGGGTTTTCCCTGTTCAATGGCAAGGAAGCCCTGCTTTTAAACCGAACCCTTCTGCGGCCTCCGTTTTTGCGCTCCACGGACACGGCCGCCGCTTTGTCATGTAAAAAAGAGTCAGGAAAAGAACCTTGCGGATTTAAGGAGCACCTATCCGCCCGGTCAAAACAGCCAACGTATTCCCCCAATCGCCCTATCCCGCGAAAAGAGATTATGTGCAAATTCGTGAACCACCCAAGAGGCACATGAAGTGGGTTGGCATTTGCAGGGATGACCTGGATCCGCGCATGGTTGCCAGCCCGAAAGCGCGGGATACCAGAAAGGCATGCCAGAAAAGCAGGAACCAAAGGCGCTGAAAACGCTTGAACAATTGGGATCCGTGAGCCTCACAACCCGGGTCGGTTCAGCATCGGGATTTTTGTCCATTGTTGCGGCTTTCCGCATCGGACAGAGAGCTTCTTCCTCCTTTTTGTTTTCCCGGGCGTACTGCCTGCAGCATTTTGCCGGATCTGCAAAATGCCTTTGCGGTTTCCGCAAGGAACGGATTTTGCCCTGTCACACAAGGGCGCGCATTCTCCCGCTTTCTGTCTACCGGCCCGGCCCGTCTGGGTATCCCGCCTCATCGCCGTACAGCCCCAGCCGCTTCATGCGAATGTAGACGGCCCGCACGCTCCGCTGCAATTTACGGGCCATCTCCTCGACCGGGCGCCTCAGGCGGTACAGCTTTCGCAGCTGTTCCTCGTCCTCCTCCGTCCACACCGTGCCGGCGCGTCTGGCATCCTTCTTCGTGGAGGGCAGGGGCAGCCCCATGTCACGAAGCTGCCTCTCCACGCCGCGCTGCCGCCTGTGCAGCTTTTCGCACATCGTCTCCATGGACGCGCCCGACCGGCTGAGAGCGGCCAGCGCGTCCCGGTCCATCGCCGTCCATGCCCGGCCGGCGTTGAGGCGGCCGTTTCGGTTGACCGGAGCCCTGACTGGATGGGAAATGTCCGTCAGCGCCAGCACGGCCGTATGCAGCGCGCGGATGACCGTGGCGTCGTTGAGCAGGTGGTCCGGAGGCAGAACCTAGCCGGTGGTGGGGTCGAGGCCGTCGAGCATCTGAAGCAAAATGATTCTTGCGCTTTCGTTGGTCATGGTCTGACCTCCTGTGCCTGATCTCTTTGTTTTGAGCGAAACGGGGCCGCTCCGCGCGGCCCCTGCTTGTGGGGCATCCTGCTCCGTCACGGCACCCGTTCGTTGTACAGCCCCCTTGGCACGTAGCGCGTATGAAGCAGCTCGTGCGCCAGAGGACCGCCCACCTCGCCCAGCCAGGTCTCGTAGAGACGGAGCAGGTCGGGGTTTTCGTGACTCTTGCGCAGGGGCTTGCCCTCGTCCTCGGCATAGAGCGCGCGCGAGCGCAGCTCGCGGAAGTTCTCCACGTCCGTGCGCGGCTGGCCACCGCCGCTGACGCACCCGCCCGGACAGCCCATGACCTCGATGAAGTGATAGGGCGACTGGCCCTTTGCGATCTCGTGCATCAGCCGGTCCGCGCCCGCCAGGCCGGAGGTGACGGCCACCCGCACCTCCACGCCCTCCAGATGGCGGTAGGCGGGCAACGTGTCCCGGAGGGTCACGGACGCGGTCTTGATCTGCTCCAGCCCCTCGATGGGGGCCACGGTGTAATCCTGTTTGCCGTATTGGGTGCT
>OGXT01003233.1_pt1 | contig 11554 bp, 10 predicted proteins | sample 1576361 | NCBI WGS metagenome assembly OGXT01 (sample SAMEA3541514, study PRJEB24748) | human gut metagenome | biome: human gut; feature: human-associated habitat; material: faeces | place: China | collected 2012 | reverse complement strand
GTCAGCCGACGTTATTCGTCGCCGGATATGACTGCCGGGGGCAGTGTTTTTCAAGGTACGAAAAGCCGTCGTCTTTGGCTTGAGTAAATTGTAACTCTGCCAAAAGGATTTTTGTATGGCGGGGGTAGTCCGGGTTTTGGGGCAAAAACCCGGACTGTCAGAACAGGTTTTCATAAATTGCCGCCATCTGGTCGTGGAGCTCCTGCAGTCTGCCAATCAGTTCCTTCATCTGAAGCGGGGTGTGCGCTGTCCCTTTCAGCAGATAATCAAGAGAGGTGTCTACCGCTTCGGAGATATCCAGCAGCAGATCGATGGACACACCGCGTTTGCCATGTTCGATTTTGCTGAGGTGATCTATGCTGATATTAAGTGCTCCTGCCAATGTCTCCTGCGTCATCCTCCGCCGTTTCCGCAGAGTCCTCAGCCGACACCCGAATTTGGCCTGATCAAAGTACATTTTTCGCCCTCCGTTTCTGAAAGATTTGGTAAAACCATTTTTCAAAAACGGAGGAGCGCGGCAGAAATAGAAAAATGCGCACAGCCGGCATGGCTGTGCGCATATGCGGGCAAGGCCCGCTATGGGCGCTATAATAGTCAGGTTTGCGGAAAGCATACCGAGTCCGCGAAAGCAGGACGCTTCCGGGCTTCGGCAATGGGTGTAATGCGAGATCTGCCCGCAGTCAATGCCAACGAGACTGTTTACCGAAACGCTCTCATTTTAGCGATACTCCTTGCTGCCAACTCCTTTTATCATACCAGCGCCCCTATTGCACGAATAAAAGCGCCGTTTTTTTATCGTTCTCACCTATATAGTATCCAAAAATTCTTCTGTTTTCAACACCAACGATTCTGCGGCGTACATCAGGGAAAACTTCCCCTTGAAAAGAGCCCTGCTTTTATGTATAATAAAAGCAATTAAAAAGCGGAGAAAAAACACAGAAAACCACCGACAGAAAGGGGGATGCCGCCATGTATATTATTGATTGCATCACGTCCGGCTTTGCGCGAACGCGATATTGGCACAGCCTCCATGGGAGAAGCTGTCAAAATCGAACCTGTTTTTGAGGCGCGTAAGCTGGACCGAACGGTCTGCTTGCGCGCTTTTTCTATCCTCTCACCAGAGATGTATCCAAAAGCGTGCTCTCGTCAGAACGAGAAAATCGAACTGCACCGTCCATCACTTTTTCCTATTGAGATCAGGCAGCGCGAAGGAGGCAGTAAATACAAACGGTGTGACCGCATAAACTGTCGGTCACAAGAACAGCGGAGCGCTCGAAAATCTATCATCGTTTCTATTGCCGCCTTACCACAGCAGCGGCGCCTTTGGGACGGTGAAGCCCCCTCATACAGTTCCGCTGTATCAAACACATAGAATGCTATAGAAGCCCTCCCTGCTCCGTTCATGCCTGTCCTTTTCTCGAAGGGAAAAGTGCGGACACACAAAAGAGGACAAGGAGGGCTGATTTTATGATAATTGCCATAGGAATGATCGTAAGGGATCTACTGTCCGCGCATCCGCTGACAGACTTTCTGGACAACGCAGAGAAATACGGACACGCTCTTGACCGTATGATCGTAGTGTATTCTCATCAGGCGGATTCCAAGGCAGTTGAGGAACTGCGGAGCAGGACAAACCTCTCTTTGATCAAGCTCCAGAGCAATGAGCGGGCTCATCTGATCATGAAGGAGATTGGCGTCCGGCATTCTTCCATCCATCAGCTTTTGTACTGCCCTCTGATCGATGCCCACGGTCTGATCCCCTACGGCTTCAACCGGAATCAGGCACTGATGGAGGCGATGTTCACAGGCACGGACTATCTGATTTTTGTGGACTCCGATGTGCGGCCGGAGGTGCTGCGCAAGACGCCGGACGGGGCGGTTCAGTCCGAGGAGATCGACTTTATCGGCGCACATCTGCATGGATTGTCTCTGGGAGCTGATGTTACCAGCAGCGATTACAGCGGCTATAACATCCTGCCTCCGGCTTCGTTTGACGGTATGAAGGACCTGCTCTGGGGACTTCACAAGGAATCTATGGCAGATTTCTGGCAAAACAGTGAGGCTCATCGCGGACTTGTTATTCAGGAAGATCAAAACGCCGAGCCGCAGCCCACCACAAAGGTTTTAGGCGGAAACCTTGGCATCCGCATGAGCGCACTGACAACGCTGCCGCCGTTTTTCTCCCCCTACTATTTCTACAACAGGACGCCGCTTCTTGCCCGGGGAGAAGATACCCTCGTGGGAATGGCCGCGTCCCAGAGCCATATCAGATGTCTGGACATCCAGACACCTATCTTCCATGACACCTACGGAGATTATCCCAAGGTTCCGGATCTCCGGAATGACAGCCGTGTCCGGGACAGGCTCTACTATGCCTGTACCGGCTGGATCGGGCGCAACGTATTTTTCCGCTGGAAGACCGGACATACCCCCTCTGAGTTTACCCAGAGAAACCGCCAGCTGGCAGCAGGCGCAAAGGCACTGGCCCGCTATACAAACGACAGGCGGTTTTTGTATCTTCCGGATATTCAGTCTGCGGCGGAATCGTGGCTGCCGGATATGATCGGACAGTATCAGAAGTCGAAGGAGGCATGGAACGAACTGACAGAAAGGTGGTTTGGACGATGAAAGTATTGCTGATCAACCATTTTCCTCTGGAGGGCTCCGGAAGCGGCACCTACACCAAAAACATCGCGCTGCATCTGCGTAAGCGCGGCCATGAGGTCTGCGTCATCTTCCCGGAAAACCGGCCGGTGCTGATGCTTCCCGGCATCCGTATATTTCCCGTGATGTTTTCAACGGGAAAAGCGTCGTGGAGCTCGCTGCCCTTCAATTTTCCCTGCTTTACCACCCATCCCCAGAGCCGGACTACCTTCGCGGATCTCAGCAGCGGCAAACTGGCGCAGTATCTTACGCTCTTTTCCTCTGTCCTGCGGCAGGCGGTGCGGGAGTTTCAGCCGGACGTCATTCATGCCCAGCACGCATGGTGTCTTTCCTGGCTTGCCTCTCTGTGCGATATCCCGCTGGTTGTCACCATCCACGGGACAGACCTCATGGGCTGCAGAAAATGGCCGGTCTTCCGCGGCTTTGCGGAGGAGGCGATTGCGGGCAGCGCAAAGGTGCTTGCCATTTCACAGGACAACCGGGATCTTGCCATTTCCGTGCTGCCCTCCTGCGCGAACAGGCTGTTGCTGCTGCCCAACGGCTATAACGAGGACATCTTCTATCCGGAAGAAGTAGACAGAGAATTGCTTTTTGACTCGCTGGGTCTGCCTTACCGCGGGGAATACATTGTATTGTTTGCCGGAAAACTGGCGGAATTCAAAGGTGTGGATACGCTGCTGCGGGTGGCACACCGTTATGAGCGACTGACGGAACGGGAGATCGTCACCCTGATTGCCGGAGACGGCGAGGAACGGGAAAAGCTGTCGGATCTCCACAAGCTGCTGGGTCTGCGGCATACCTTCTTTCTTGGGAACCAGAAGCAGGATGAGCTGCGGAGGCTCTACAACGCGGCGGACGTGTTCGTCATGCCCTCCCGCCGCGAGCCTTTCGGCCTTGTCGCTTTAGAGGCCATGGCCTGCGGACTGCCTGTCGTAGGCTCCAACGAGGGCGGGCTGCCGGAATTTATCAACAGTTCTGTAGGCACACTGGTTTCATCGAATGACGAGGACGCCTTCTGCGGCGCGATTTTAGAGGAACTGGCTCACAGCAGAGAAGCCCCGGAGCGGCGGGCGTTTATCGCCCGGTATGCCCGCGAGAACTTCGCACAGGAGCTCTTTGTGGCAAAGCTGGAGGATGTCTATGCTTCCGTGCTTTCCTAATACGCGCAGGAGGAGCGAAACAGTATGAGAAAAACCATGATCATTCCCACCTACTGGTGCCGCAGAACCGGCGAGTCATGGCAGGAGGGGGACGCGGTCTATGACCATCCCACGCCGGTGGATCAGGAGGGGACGCTGGAACGCACCCTGCTCAGCATGAAGCAGTTCCATGAAAAGGACTTCAAGCTGGTGATCCTGATCTGCCCCACCACGCCGGAGGTGGAGGAGGAAGCCTACGGGCAGGTGCTCCGCATCACGCGCAGAGCACAGCTGAATGCGGAAACCTATCTTTTCACGGCAGGCGACCTGCGGGAAATAACCGGTATTCTGCACACCGCAGGGCTGAACGATCAGGGAGCAAAGCTCCTGTCCATGTTTGGTTACTCCAATGTGCGCAACATCTGCCTGCTGGCGGCCTCCATTCTGACGGCGGACGCCGCGCTGCTGATCGATGATGACGAGGTGTTTGAACTGCCGGACTTCGTGCCGCGCTCTCTGGAGTTTCTGGGAAGACGGGTCTACGGCGACATTGTCCACGGCGTGGCGGGCTACTACCTCAACAGCAAAGGGCAGTATTATGATGATGTGAAGCCGGAGCCGTGGATGACCTATTGGGACCGCTTCGGCTGCAAGGCACGGGCCTTTGACCAGATCATCGGCAGCGGGCCGCGCCTCAAGCGCACGCCCTTTGCCTTCGGCGGCGCCATGATCCTGCACCGGGAGCTTTTTGAGTGCGTGCCCTTCGATCCCCTTGTGACCCGGGGCGAAGATGTGGACTACCTCATCAACAGCCGGATGTTCGGCTTCAGCTTCTTTCTGGACAACACCCTGTCCATCAAACATCTGCCGCAGCCCAAGTCCCACCCCCAGTGGAAACGTCTGCGGGAGGATATCTACCGCTTTGTGTACCAGCGGGCAAAAATGGCAGGGCAGCACACAACGGGGAATCTGGTCCATGTCGGCCCGGAGGATTTTGACCCCTATCCGGGGGAGTTTCTCAAGCCGGATCTGGAGGAGAAGATCTACCGAAGCAGCATGATGCTCTCCGCACAGTACCTTGCGGAGGGCGATTCTGACGCCGCCATGGAGGCTATGCGCAACGTCTACCTTGCCAAGCATGATGCTCCGCCGGTCTTCGACGCCTTCCGCGCTTATCTGGAAACCCAATCACAGTGGGAGAAGCTCATCCATCTTGTGCGGCAGGAGCGGTACGCCGTCCGGGCTGTGCTGGAACGGCACAACGTCTCCGCGCCGGAGATCCATCTGGACAGGGAGCACCGCCGGAAGCTCACGCAGGAAGAGCTGTTGACTGTACTGGCAAAGCTTCCTGTATTTTCCGTTTTTACGGAACAGGAGCGCGCGATCCTCCATGATTACTGCCATGTGAAAACCTACTATGAGCATGAAACGGTTTTTACCAGTGGGGATCATAATGAGGAGGTCTGTCTGGTACTCAAGGGCAGGCTCCGGCTGGTGGCCAACCGGGAAGCAAGCAGCGGCTCCGCGCCGCTGGAGATTGCGTACCTCACACAAGGGAGCTTTCTGGGGGAAAATTGCCTTTCCCAAAGCGTGTTCCGCCTCAGCGGAACAGCGGAGGAATTCACAGATCTGCTGTGCATTTCCAAGATGCGGTTAAAGCGCCTTCTGAACGAGCATCCCACCATCGGCGTCAAGCTCCTGCAATGCTTCCTCGCAAGCCTGTCCGAAAAGATCAACCGCTCCAACGATCTTAGGAAGGAAACGGCTGCATACGACTACAACGCAGTTGATATGCCCACAGATGTCTGAATTCATTGGGTTCTGTAGGAACAGCTCTTTGGGAACTTTTCCCTGTATGTTCTCGTCTTATCTGATGAAAGATCGGCCCACATATGATTTGAAAAGAGATGCAAAAAATGAGAAGACAGATCTCTATCCTGCTGGCAGCACTTCTGGTCCTTACTCTGCTTGTCGGCTGCGGCGGCTCGGGTTCCGCAAAGCCCGCAGCAACCGGCTACGCCTATGATACAGATGCGTCCACCGCGCCGGAAGCGCCCATGGAACAGGATAGCAAGTTCAACATCACAGCTGTCGTGGCGGACGATGCTCTGCGCGACGCAAAGATGATCTACCACGCGAACATTGACCTGCAAACCACCGACTATGAAACAAGCGAAGCGGCCATCAGCAATCTCGTGCGGTCCTTCGGCGGTTACTTTGAGAGCCGCAGCCTCAGCAATCGCTCCAGCGGCTACCGGTACAGCGACTGCACCGTGCGTGTTCCTGCCGAGAGCTTTGAGAGTTTCTGCAATCAGGTCGGCGAGATGTGTCATGTGGTCTATATGTCCTCCAGCGCGGAGAACATCACCGAATCTTAAAGTCTTATTGTAAGACTCGTTTTTCCTGAGCATACCTCAAGCGGGGCGGTCGCATTTCAAAGACAGCCGCATTTGCCGGCGGGATACTGAACATTAAGCCCATAATTTCCGCCACTGACGGTGAAATACACCTGCTTGGAAAAGCGCGCGGCTCTAAGATGGGAAACAATCTGCTCGTTCAGGAGATTACAAGGTGGGCGGCATTGATTTCAGCAAGCCGGTGCTGCTTGGCTACAGCGGACTCTCCGACGCGCTTTTATTGAAGTACATCGAGGACAGCCGCCACATCTGGGAGGACAATCTGAAGGAGGTCCACTACACAACGGTGGGCAGCGTGATCGGAACGCACCTCGGACCCGGCGCCGTTGTGGTGGCATTCTTCAAGAACAAATGATGCGCCAAATATGCCGGTGGGCAAGCACAGCCTGTGCTTGCCCACCTTATCTTACTTGAAAGCGCCGTTTTTCGCTCAGTCGTCTGTGCGCTGCTTGGAGTCGGGCTTCTGCCTCTCGGTCGGAACAGTCTCGGACTCCTGACGGGAAAACCAGTCGGTTTTCTTCCCGATAATATCCCCGGATACTGCATCGACCTTGTAGGAATACGCACACTTGTCCGTGTAGAACTCCAAGATATAGCAGGGTTTGCCAGAATTGCGGCTCAGCTCCTCTCGGGTGAATACGATTTTTTGTGTGGATTCATTAAGTCCGGCATCCTTCAGGGCGATCTCCTTCGCCTCCTCCAGAGAGATGAAGTCCGTTGTCACGATCTCTTTCTGCTGCTTCTCCAACACAGTCCCCAGCACCGCATCAATGCGGTATGTCCACTGTGTTTTCGTATCGGCAAAAACGAACCGGTAGTAAGGCGTTTTGATGCCGCCGGCAACCAGTTCCTCTGTCGTGAAGACCACCTTCACGTTGACCCCGGCATCGTCCAGTGCGATTTTCTTCGCGTCCGCCAGAAGAATGAAGTGGTAAGCCTCCATGATGCTGCCGTTCTTGGCGTCCACCTTGTAAGAATACTGCTTCTTCGCGGTGTAGAACTCTAAGATGTAGCAGGGCTTTCCCTGATTGCGGTTCAGCTCCTCTCTGGTGAACACGATCTTTTGTGTGGCTTCATCAAGTCCCGCGTCCTTCAGGGCGATCTTCTTTGCTTCTTCCAAAGAGATGAAATCCGCAGTGTCGATTTCCGTTGTGACGGTCTCTTTCTGCTTTTTCTCCAGAACGATGCCCAACACCGCATCAATGCGGTATGTCCACTGTGTTTTTGCATCGGCAAAGACGAGCTGGTAGTAAGGCGTTTTGATGCCGCCGCTCACAAGGGTTTCCTCGGTAAAGCTGACTTTATCCTTGCATCCGGCATCATCCAGTGCGATTTTCTTCGCGTCGGCAAGGGTGATGAACCTTCCGGCGTAGATGATGCTGCCGGTCTTTGCATCGATTTGGTAGAAATATTGGTTTGTCCCGGTGTAGAACTCCAGCAGGTAGCAGGGCTTGCCCTGATTGCGGTTCAGCTCCTCTCGGGTGAACACGATCTTCTGCGTCAGCTCATCAAGCTTCGCGTCCTTCAGTGCAATCTTCTTTGCTTCCTCCAAGGAGATGAACTTCGATACACTGACAGAAGCAATGCCGGAAGCCTCTTGGAATTTAAGAAGCTCGTCCAACGACATGCGGGCAACCTCGTCCGTGGGCAGACCGGTTTTGTTTGCTGCGGTAAGGATCCAGTCGGCGCGGCCAAGGGAAACATGGAATTCCTCGGCAATCTTCGCTGCTTCGGCATTTTCCGTCAGCTCGGAGTGGAAAACCAGTGTGCCGACGGCATCGGTCTGCTCCAGGGCCTTCCGGATCTCCGCGGAGAGAGAGGCTTTTAGTTCGGCATTCGCATCAAGACGGGAATCAAAAGAGATCAGAACAGTCGCTTCGCCATTTTCCATATATCCGCAGGCCTCGTAGGCGGCGACCGTGCGCGTTAGAGCGGTCTCGACGCTCTGCTTTCCCAACGCAACATCGCTGAGCGCATTTTCCGCATCGCTGTTCAAGCAGCGAACATTCTTAACGATCCCGCTTTTGGCAATCGTATATTCCACGCTGGGGTTGACATCCATTGTGAAGGTGCCTGCTGTCGCATTGCTTCGGATGGCATTTGCAGCGATGCCAGTACAGAGAACCAGTGCAAGGCAGGCAGCCATTGTTCCAAGCTTGGCCCAACCGGGCTTTCTTTTTGTATTTGCTTCGCTTTCCGCGTCAGCGATAAGCTCGTCATTGATCTTTCCGATTGAACGAAGAAGAACTTCGGTTTTCATAGCATAATTCCCTCCTTTTCAAGAAATCGTCTTAATTCGTTTCTCATACGGAAAAGCAAAGACGTCACCTTGCTCTCGCTCATTCCGTATGCGTCCGCAATATCCCGTATTGCGTAGAGATGATAGTATCTGCGGACAAAAATGTTGCGGTTCAGCTTGGGCTTTGCATACAGGAAGCGGTCAATGGCGGCAGCCAACTCATTCTCTTCGATGGTCTGCTCCACAGTCGTTTCCGAAGGGACGCAGGCTTCCAGTTCAGACAGCGCGAGGACTACTTGTCCGTGTCCGCGTTTTTCGGCAGTATACCGCTTATAACGGTTCAGAGCGAGGTTGCGCGTGATTTTCCCTAAGTAGATCGACAAACGGTTTGGACGCTGCGGCGGAATTGAATTCCATGCGCCAAGGTATGTATCGTTGGCACATTCCTCCGCATCCTCTTTGTTACGCAGTATGTTATATGCAATCGTGTGGCAGTAGCTCCCGTACTTTTCTGCGGTGGCAGTAATCGCGCTCTCATTACGCGCCCAGTACAATTCTATGATCTCATGGTCTCTCATTGCGCCCTCCCTTCTCTCTGCGTAAAGGCCTTTCACTTATATAGACAACAAAAATCGTCTTTCATTGCGCGGACGGGAAAACTTTTTACAAATTTATCATATCATGCCGGAGCGATAATTTCCACCGGCAGGGAAATGCCGCGCCTGACGATGGCGTCGGTCGTGCGAAGAATGCGGTCACGCAGCAGCTTGCAGGGAACTCATGGTGGCCGACCACGACGCCCTTTGCGGGAGGTTTCGGATGAACAAAAATCAAAACCGCCGGCTGAACCGGCGGTTTGATCAGACTCTCTCTAAATCTCTATTTCCTGTGGCCGCTCCCTTGTGCGAAGCCTGTCGCTCACGCGCCGAGGTAGGCGTTCTGCACGACATCGTTTCCGCGCAGATTCTCCGCCGTGTCGCTCAGCACGATCCTCCCGGTTTCAAACACATAGCTGCAATCCACGACCTTAGGCCTCGATGACCTGCTTGTTGCTCTTGACTTCTTCCGGCGTCCCTTCGGCGATCTTCTTGCCGTAGCTGAGCACTAGGCTACTACCCCGAGACAGGAAAGCGCATTATCAAAAATGTACTCGGCAAAACACAGGCTGAATGCAAGGCAAAGCTAAAGAAAGCCATTGAGGAAAGATAAACGAGGGATATCAGCCGAGCAAATGAAGTACACAGCCGCAACATGGCTGCGGAGCCGGTATGAGCTCTACGCCAAACCGCATATCCGCCCATCCACCATGAATTACTATCGCCGGAACATCGAACAGCATATCATCCCAGCCATCGGGGATATCCCGCTGAATAAGCTCACTACCCGCGACTTGCAAAAGCTCTACGGTGTCCATTCCACAGGACGCCGTGGAACTGCTGAAACAGGAGCCCGCCAAGCACGCCACGCGACAGATGCAGCAAAAGGTCACGGAGAAAATGGGCAGCTTCATGGCGCAGGTTCGATAAGTCCCACAGGAAAACAGAGCACCGGAAAAGAAATAACTTCCTCTCCGGTGCTCTTTGGCTCTTTCCGTACTGTCTGTGGGCAAACATGCAGTCAAAGGGGTGCGGCGCAAAAAGGAATGCTTAGATTTGTGCTGTAAATACACCTGTTTGCGGCATATTTGGCAATATGCAGGGGGAATAATCCACAGAAGTCTCGGGTGCAATCAGTTGCGCTGGCAGAGGCAAAGAGCTGCCGCAATATTTTTCCTATACTATTAGCCTTTTTTAGCGGTTTCCTCTCGATTTTAATTCCTTTCCTAACATCTTGTGCCCCGCATCCCCCATGGGTTCCACACCTGTCTGTGGCATTTTATGTGGTCAAAAGCAAAGCCTCGCCGGAGCTGCTCCGGTGAGGGCTTTGTAGTGTCCTTGATGACCATACCCTCCGCCCGATGAAATAACAGAAAATCCACGCCGGTGCCGCCTCACGGCGTGGAATGCTATAATCAAAGGGTAAAGGCTGTGCGGAACTTTACTGTTGACATTTCAACATCTATGTGGTATAGTCCGACCGTTGAGATTTCAACAAAAGCATTCGTGAGAGAGGTGCGCAGCCATGCAGGAGCGTTTTGAGACGTTTACGGTTTTGATCAACCGGATCAGCCGCGACATACGGAAGATAAAAAATCAGGAGATGGCCTCCTATCATCTGCGAAGCGCCCATGTGTCCTGTCTGTACTACATATATTCTCTGGATGGCGTGACCTCGGCGGAGCTGTGCGAGCATTGTGAGGAGGACAAGGCGACCATTTCCCGTGCGGTGGACTATCTGGAGACCAACGGCTTTCTCCTGCGCGGCACCAGCGCCAAGCGGTACAAAAGCCCCTTGCTCCTGACGGAGAAGGGGCGGGACGCCGGTAAAAGAATTGCAGAGAAGATCGGCGGTATTCTTGAAACGGTCAGCCATGCTCTCACGGAGAAAGAAAGGATTGAGTTCTACCGCTGTCTATCCACCATCAGCAGAAGCCTTGAGGCTATCGTCCAAAACAATGAAGAAAAGGAGATATGATGCGATTGAAAACAAGGATCATTGTGGATTCCACCGCGGATCTGGTCCCCGAGATCAAGGCGCGGGTCTATACGGTGCCTCTCACCGTTCATTTCGGTCAGGAGGAATACATCGACGGCGTGACCATCGACCACAGAACATTCTATGAGAAGCTGGTCGAGAGTGATGTGCTGCCCACCACCAGTCAGGCGACCCCGAACGACTTTATCGAAGAGTTTGAAAAGGCAAAGCAGGCGGGAGAAGCCGCCGTTGTCATCACCCTCGCGTCCAAGTTTTCCGGCACGTATCAAAGCGCCGTGATCGCAGCATCGGAGCATGAAAACATCTATGTTGTGGACGGCACAAGCGCAGCGATGGGAACGGGAATTCTGGCGGAGCTTGCGTTCCGGCTTTTGGATGCAGGGATGTCCGCAAAAGAAATTGCGGATGCGCTGGAGGAAGAGAAGAAAAAGATCGTTGTGGTGGCGCTGGTGGATACCCTCGAATACCTCAAGCGGGGTGGACGCATTTCCAAGACAGCC
>OGXT01003225.1_pt1 | contig 11591 bp, 9 predicted proteins | sample 1576361 | NCBI WGS metagenome assembly OGXT01 (sample SAMEA3541514, study PRJEB24748) | human gut metagenome | biome: human gut; feature: human-associated habitat; material: faeces | place: China | collected 2012 | reverse complement strand
TTTTATTTTGAAGATCGTACCGAGATGACCATTGATTTGCAAAACTTCCCGGAAAACAGCTCTCTTCGCGATAATGTATGCAAACAGATTCAGCAGAATCTTGCAAAAAAAGGTTATTCCTTCACCGTTTATGCGGGAGATTTTGATCAGCTGATTGAACGGGGTGTCTGGGACGAAGATGTCGGTGGATATCAAAACGGGGTGTTGGTTGAAATCGACGACAAGTGGAACAGCAACACCAGCGTGTCCTATATCATTGGCGCAACGGTGGGCAATCTTGCTGCTGTCTACTATCCGGAAAATCAGGCTGTCTTCCAAAATGGCAGCTGGCAGATCACTCCTTCCGAGGTTGTTGCCATGGCTTAAATACTTTTTGATTATCTTTAAGGAGGGATATTATGAAAAAGAACGTAAGAAAAGTGTATCAAAGGCTCTGTTGTCTTCTATTGTGTCTGACACTTCTTTTTGGTGCTTCTTTGTCTGGCCATGCTTACACCTATATTCCGCCGGACCCGGATGAGCCGGTCATGGGTGTTTCGCGCATTGTCGGGCTTACCCCCGCTTCCATGACAGATGAAGGCAAAAAAATGCTGGAACAGGCAGATTCTCCGGTTTTGCCTTCCAACACATCTCTTTCCATATCCTGTCCCAAGGCGAAGGATATTTCCTTCGTTCGCCTGTTTTCCTTCGAGCGCGGCGCTTATCAGGATGAAGCGGTCCCGGTCAACAGAAGAGTCTACCACATCGATGATCAGGACACCATTCAGCAGATTTGCAATGCTTTACTCGCAACCAATGCTGTCCGCATGACTAAACATACTGGTGTCACCGGATATGAGGTTTCGGATTATGAAATCCGCTACTCTCTTGAGCTGCACCAGGGGGATTCTATTTTTACATGGGATCTGCTCAATCTTTCCAGCTCTCCAGAATATCTGATTTCCGTAACAGACAAAGTCATGCACAATTTTGATGATGTTCCTTATCAGTCCCATGACATTTCTCAGCTGCGCAGTCTTCTGGATCAGATTGCTTCCAAGGACGAACAAAGCGCTTTCACCTTTCTTTCCGATCATCCGGAAATCCGGCGCATCGACAAAGCTGCTCATACCTATACCTACACTGGTGATCTGAAAAATTCGGATGCAAATGCCCTGTACGAATCCTATCAGAACATGTCCACCACTTGGAAGGAAGTTCTCAAAGGACGGCAAGACCCTAATATTTATTTTTCCTTTGCGGATGAATTTACTCGACTGCGTGTAGAACCTGCCGTGAATGGTGCCTATGTTTTCCTGGAGGATGATCCTTCACCAAACACCATGTATAAGCACTATAATTTTACACAAAAAGAAGGTGGCAGTTTCTTTCCACTGCTGGAATCAACCTTAAAGAATCTTCCGCAACATCCAAGCTGGCTGTATAAGCTGATTGATTCCACCCAGATGGTCGTTTCTCTAGACAGCAAAATTTCCGACAAGCCGTCCAATGCAGATGTTGCCCGTACCGGTCTGGTTCAAAAGCTGATTCCGGACATTACCGTTAAAAAAGACAGCTTTCAGAAGGTGGACAAAAATAAATCTTTAAAGAATGCACTTACCTTCTTTATCCACGATACCTCTGATTATACCATTCAGATGACTGACAGCCTGTTGTTAATCCAAAATGACACGGTAAGCTACGGTGCACAGTATCAGTTAAATGATGGAAAGGAAACCAAAGTTGCTTTTGAAAAAGCCCTGAATCTTTCTGAGGTCAACCATTACGCAAATGCATATTCTCAGATGGTTCTTCAATTGATTCAAAACTCCCAGCCTAACTTCCAAGATTGTAAGTCCATCTTTCTGGACTTTCAGAGCTCTCCGCTCACCCGCAACTTCCACCCCTATGTTTGTGACGTTATCCAGTCTAAACTGGATAAACAGGGATATTCCATCACGGTAACGCCGGGTGATCTTGACACCTTGCTGGATGACAGAAAAAATATTCCAAACTGGCAGGACAAATACAGTGTGCTGATCCGCATTCAGGATGAATGGGATGGCAGCAATAAAGCAGATTACACTGTTCGGTTCCGAACCGCTTACACCAACTTTACCACCTATCCTGTCAATACCATAGAATATCAGGGTCAGACATGGTCTGTGGAATCAGGAGATATTGTCAGCGCATAACCACAGATTTTCTTTCAAATGCTCACCCGAATGGGTGAGCATTTTTTGACATTAGTCTTCATTTTCGTTTGTCTTTTTCACAAAAATTACACATTTTCTTTGACCTGCTTTCTCAAATGACTTTTAGTCATTTTTACAAATTATTTTCTCTTTAACAGATCTTTGTGATACTTTTGTGACTAAAAAGTGATTTGTTTTGTTTCTTTGGACAAACGGTGTTCCTTTTAACTCTGTTTTTTGTCATTTTCTTATCAATTTCACTTCTGTGAACTGATATCCTACCCTTCCAAAAAAGCATGAGATGCCGGACAAAAGAATAAAAATATGATAGAATACGGTTGGGTACTGATTACCCTAAAAAGTTTTAAGGGAGAGTGTTTTTATGGGATCTTTAATCAGCGCTGATAATACCTGGGTATTATGGGCTATTTTGGTCGGCGATGCTGCCCTTGCCATCTGGCTGGAGCAACGCTACAAATGGGCATCCAAAGTAACCGGATGTGTTCTTGCCCTGCTTGGTATGATGATTCTTTCCAACATTGGAATCATTCCAACTGCTTCCCCGGTTTATGACAGTGTATGGGACTATGTTGTTCCTTTGGCAATCCCTCTTCTTCTGTTTCAGTGCAACATCAAGAAAATCGGAAAAGAGAGCGGCAAGCTGTTGATCATCTATCTGATCAGCTCTGTCGGTACCGTATTGGGTGCTTTTGCCGGATTTTTCGCACTCCAAAATTTTGTTCCGGATCTTAATAAGGTTGCAGCTATGTTCTCTGGTACCTATGTTGGCGGCTCGGTAAACTTTGCAGCTATGGCAGACACCTTCGGTGCTTCTGGTGAATTGAGCTCGCAGGCAGTCGTTGCCGATAACCTGCTGATGGCTCTGTACTTCTTTGTTCTGATCGCAATGCCTTCCATCAACTTCTTCCGCAAACACTACAGCCACCCTCTGGTTGATGAAGTAGAAGCCGGTATGGGTCAGAGTGCAGAAAGCTACTGGAAAGCAAAACCAATTTCCCTTCAGAACATTGCTTTCTGTTTTGCAGCTTCCACCATCATCGTTGCAATCTCCACCGCAATCGCAAACTTCTTTGCATCATTGTTCCCAGCTGAAGGCGCTACCTTCATTCTTAACCAGCTGCTTGGCAACAAATATCTGATTATGACCACAGTCACCATGATCTGTGCAACCGCTTTGCCGAAGACATTCAACGACGCTCCTGGCGCAAACGAGATTGGTACCTTCTTAATCTACATCTTCTTTGCAGTTATCGGCGCACCTGCTTCCATCATGAGCATCCTGACACAGGCTCCTCTGTTGCTGGTATACGCCCTGATCATCGTTGCATGCAACATGCTGATCACCCTGATCTTTGGTAAGATCTTCCACTTCAGTCTGGAAGAAATCATCCTTGCTTCCAACGCAAACATCGGTGGTCCTACTACCGCTGCTGCAATGGCAATCTCCAAAGGCTGGAACAAACTGATCGGTCCTGTTCTTCTGATCGGTACCCTCGGCTATGTCCTGGGCAACTATTATGGTGTTCTGGTCGGCAATCTGTTACGATAGTTTTTTGGGAGGAAGGAGCATGCTCTTTCCTCCTGTTCTTGTTTTTGTCACATTTTCGATGTATTGTTATATCTGGACTTTATTTTTAAGGAGGATTTCCCATGCTTTTTGATGGACACGGCGACGTCTGGACCGACGTCACCTGCAAACGAGTTGACAATCATGAAACCGATATTTTCCGTAAATATCATCTGAAAAAATTCCAGGCTGGCAAGGTAACCGGCGGTATTTTCGTTATCTGGATCGACCCTCCATACGACAAAGACCCTGCTGCTCGCTCCAAACAGATTGTTCAGAGCATCAAGGAAGAGATGATCGATTCTGCTGACCTGTTAAACTTCGTCACAAAGTTTGAGGACTTTGAAAAAGGAACCAAAGCCGGCAAAATCAATGTTGTCACCGGTATCGAAGGCTTGAGCCAGATTGGGGAAGACATCGACATGATCGATTACTTCTACAATGAAGTCGGCGCACGTCATGCAATGCTGACCTGGAATGAGCTGAATGCTCTGGCCACCGGCTGTCCACAGGACCCTTCCAGAGGCCTGACCGAAGCTGGAAAACTGGCTGTCAAACGGATGGAAAAACTGGGCATGGTTCTGGATGTCTCCCACCTCAACGACAAATCTTTCTGGGATTTGATGAGCATTGCAACCACTCCGGTCATCGCTTCTCATTCCAACTCCCGTACCGTTTGTCCGGCAAAACGCAACCTGACCGATGATATGTTAAAGGAAATTGCAAAAACTGGCGGCTTAGTCGGCATGAACAGCCTGCGTGAGTTTGTCAGCGAAAAACGCGAAGAACAGAATGTTCAGAAGCTGTGTGACCATCTGGACTATATCGCAAACCTCATTGGTATCGACCATATCGGTCTGGGCTATGACTTCGACGACTATCTGGGCGGTGAAGCGCTCGGTTCGTTCAGCTCCAACCTGGATTCCCCAAGTGCAGACGGCGTTTCCAACGAGGCAGAAGCGTACAACCTGATTCTTGAGATGAAAAAACGTGGATACAGCCAGGAAGACTGTGATAAGGTCGCTTACAAAAACTTCTACCGCGTCTTTAAACAGGTTCTCAAATAGGATAAAACAAAAACAGGTTCCATTTTGGAACCTGTTTTTATTTTATATTTGGGGATATCTTACTCAGTACAGTAAAATTAATGAACACTCATATCTCAATCCTCTTCCAAGAATTCCAGTATTTTAAATCGATTATAGTATCGTGTCTTTTCAAAAGGAGAAAGCAGGAATTCTTCTTTTGTCGATATTTTTGCTATTTTCGGGCGATTTGAAGTCGAATTTTGCTTTTAACATTTTAAGCCATGTTTTTTCAAAGGTAATTTACAGCGGCTTAACAAACATTTTTTTGCTGCGTGTATAATAAGAATGTACTCAACAAGAGGAACGAAGCCGCATCGTTCGTTGGGTATTTGCTCTACCCTCCTCAAAAAACACACCTCAGAAGAAAAACACCTGTCAGTAATTGACAGGTGTTTTTACTTTATTCCAAAACAATCCACTCTTTTCGGATACACCACAGTCCAGCCTGAACAATTCCAACTCCGGAATCATCGCCCTGCTTAATGCGGTCATGGTGCAAAAACAGTCTCTCCCAGCTTTGCAGAATCTTCTGTTTCTCCTCTGGATAAAAATCAGACATCATGACCTTATAGCAGTCAAGGCCGCGAAGCGAAAGCTCCTGTACAAATTTTCGTTCCTCTTTGGGATCATCGATCAAAAATCGAAGCTGCAAAATTTTGTTCCAGTCATACAGGTCAAAATATACTGCCTGCTCAATTGGCACACGTAAGGTTAGCACGGTTCCACCGCCGGTCACATCCACTGCACTGCGCTGGGCTACTGCCCAGTAGGGAAACTGTGCCCCTTCCGGCTTTTTCACAAGTTTCTCTGCCTGCTGTACAAACCACTGGTATGCAGTAAGAAAGATCGGTGCGCTTTCCCCATATTTTGCCCGGATATATTCTGGCTTGGAATAGCAGACACCATCCTTTTGGATTGCGTCAATCACCGCATCGCTCTGCGGAGAATAAAGAATTATCTGATCACGTTGGTTATCCATTCTTTTCTGATCTCCCATATCGTTCCATATTTCTGGTTGCTGTTTACTTCGATGCTGTCATCAAACAATCTATCCCAGCTTGCGATAATCTCCCTCTTGATTTCCGGATAAAATCGGGACATATATGCCTGGGTATCGCTGGTGTGATAATCCTGCAAAAGCTTCTGGTGGCGTTTAGCGTCCTCAATATCTTTTGGAATATAGGAATAGTTTAAAATCATGCCCCACTTTGCTACATGAATCGGGGTAATCAGCTTTGGATCAAGACTCAGCTCCAGCATTACGCTGTGTTCCTGCGGCAGATAGGTTCCTTCCCGGGAAAAGGATACCCATACCGGATAATCCGCATCCTGCGGCTTCTGGGAAGCATTTGGACCGTTTTTTACCAGCCAATCATAAACTTCCAGAACTAACGGCGCGCAGTCTTCATTTTCATACTCTACAAACTGGCGCTTTGCCACATATCGACCTTCCTGTTCCAAGGTTTCCAGCACCGCTTTATGCTGTTTGGTCCAGACTGTGATTTTCTCCATACAGATTCCCTCCCGCATACACAAAAACCCTCCTCGAAATCGAGGAGGGTTTTTCATCGCACCTCGGACGATAAATTAACCTCTGTTCTTGCTCCAAGCTTTCATACGCTCAGATTTATCCAGAATACGTTTTCTCATACGGATGCTCTTTGGTGTTACTTCGATCAGCTCATCATCGGTGATGAACTCGATTGCCTGTTCCAGGCTCATAACCTTCGGCGGAATCAGGCGCAGTGCATCGTCGCTTCCTGATGCACGGGTGTTGGTCATATGTTTCTTCTTGCAGACGTTAACAACGATATCCTCGTCTTTTGGAGACTGTCCAACGATCATACCTTCGTAAACCTCAACACCAGCACCAATAAAGAGGGTACCTCTTTCCTGTGCATTGTACAGACCGTAGGTAACAGCTGTACCGGTTTCAAATGCGATTAGAGAACCGGTTGCACGTTTTGGAATATCACCTTTAAATGGTTCGTAGCCATAGAATACCGAGCTCATAATACCTTCGCCCTTGGTATCGGTCAAAAATTCGTTGCGGTAGCCGAACAGACCTCTTGCAGGAACGATGAATTCCAGCTTGGTTCTTCCGTTAAATGGGTTCATGGAAACCAGTGTACCTTTGCGGATACCCATCTTTTCCATAACAGAACCGGTTGCAAAATCCGGAACATCCACTACCAGCTGTTCCATTGGTTCCAGTGTTTTGCCATCCTGCTGCTGGAACAGTACCTGTGGGGTGCTGACCTGGAATTCGTAACCTTCACGGCGCATAGTCTCAATCAGGATGGACAGATGCATTTCGCCACGACCTGCTACGCGGAAAGATTCTGTGGATTCGGTCTCATAAACATGCAGGGAAACGTCTTTGAGGGTCTCTTTAAACAGACGGTCACGCAGATGACGGGAGGTCAGGAACTTACCTTCTTTACCTGCAAATGGGCTGTTGTTAACCGAGAAGGTCATCTCAACAGTTGGAGCGGAAATCTTTACAAATTCCAGTGGTTCTGGTGTATCTGGAGAACAGATGGTTTCACCGATGCTCAGGTTTTCAATACCGGAGATACAAACGATATCGCCGACTGTTGCGCTCTGAGCCTGAACTCTCTGCAGGCCCTCGATCTGATAGAGGGTTACGATCTTGGAGCGATAGGAAACGTCTGGATTGTGGTAATCGCATACGATAACTGGATCGTTTACTTTCAGAGTACCTCTTGTAATTCTGCCGATACCGATTCTGCCGACAAAGTCGTTGTAGTCGATGGACGAAATCAGCATCTGTGCAGGGCCTTCCGGATCACCTTCTGGTGCTGGGATTTCTTCCAGGATGGTGTCAAACAAAACATCCAGATTTTCGCCTTTCACACCTGGCTCACGGGAAGCGGTTCCTTCTTTACCGGAGCAGTACAGGATTTTGCTTTCGAGCTGTTCTTCGTTTGCATCCAGATCAAACAGAAGGTCATAAACTTCCTCGGTTACTTCTTCGTTTCTTGCATCCGGACGGTCCGTCTTGTTTACTACGATGATAACCTTGTGACCCAGAGAAAGTGCTTTGGACAGTACAAAACGGGTCTGAGGCATTGGACCTTCGAAAGAGTCAACCAGCAGAATAACACCGTCTACCATCTTGAGGATACGCTCCACCTCGCCGCCGAAGTCTGCATGTCCTGGGGTGTCAATGATGTTGATCTTTGTGCCTTTATAGTTGATTGCAGTATTCTTTGCAAGGATGGTGATACCTCTTTCACGTTCAAGGTCACCGTTATCCATGACACGGTCCTGAACAGACTGGTTGTCACGGAAGGTACCGCTCTGTTTGAGCATCTGGTCAACCAGGGTGGTCTTACCATGGTCTACGTGCGCGATGATTGCGATGTTTCTTAAATCGTTTCGAATCACTGAAAACTCTCCTTCTAAAAAACACCGGATATGACGACCTGTCAAAATCCGGTTTTGTTCGCTTCATTTCTTCTGAAAAGACATCTGATATCAAAATTTCTTTTCTCATTATATCTCGAAAATCGCGCAGTTTCCAGCATTTTTTGAATTTCCCTTGTATTGCATAAAGCCGCCGCGCCCGGTGAATTTGTTTTTGGTGAGTTTGTAAAATTGCATGTTAAAAATTTAGCATTACTTCCAATTCTCCCCCTTTCCCTAAACAGTATGCTATAATAGAATCATTCTTTTCTGGAGGTGTTTTTTATGCCAGATCGTCCCAAACGAGTTGCCGCCATCCACGACCTTTCCGGATTCGGGCGATGCTCTTTATCTGTGATCCTTCCAACCTTATCGGTTATGGGCGTGCAGGTCTGCCCAATCCCAACCGCTGTGTTTTCCACCCATACCGGCGGACTAGGTGAGGTCCAGCGCCGTGACCTATCCGATTTCACCCTTCCGTGCCTTACACATTACCAAAAACTTGGGCTGGAATTTGAATGTGTGTACAGTGGTTTTTTAAGTTCAGAAGAACAGATTGACCACTGCTTAAAAATATTTTCCGCTTACCCGGATGCACTTGCTGTAGTGGACCCTGTTATGGGCGACCACGGACGTCCTTACCGTACCATCACGCCGCAGATGAGGGCCCGCCTGACTGAGCTGGTACGGGTAGCAGATGTTATCACCCCAAATCTCACCGAAGCGTGCATGCTGCTGAAAATTCCTTACCATACCGAAGGATTGTCCCGCTCGGATGCAAGGAGTCTGCTTGCTCGTTTAAGCGAACTGGGTCCAAACGACGTGGTAATCACCGGCGTTCCGATGGCATCCGGAAAACTTGCCAACATCGGCTATGACCGCAAGAACAACTCCTTCTGGTGCATCGACTGCGACTATGTCCCGGTCTCCTATCCAGGTACAGGAGACCTGTTTGCCAGTGTACTGACCGGCGGATTTCTGACCGGCGACAGTCTGCCGATGGCAATGGGCAGGGCGACCTACTTTGTCGAGCGGTGTATCAAAACCACCTTCAGTTATTCATCCGACACCCGTTACGGTGTCATGCTGGAAAAGGAGCTTGCAGCTCTCATCGACCGCCAGAACGTCAAGGATTTTTCCTTGCTCTGATAAATAATTTAGGAGTAAAAACAGAAGTTTTTTGTAGTTGAAAACAAGTTTTCAACTGACTTTTCGTACACAAAAGTTTGCAGATTTCAAAGACGGCGTCTTTGGTCACCGCGTGCGTGAATCTGGACTGAATTGTTTCCCGCATCCACAAACTTTTTCCTTCTATTGACAATGGTAGTAAAAAAGCGTATCTTGGTCTTAAGGATTCGATTTTCGATTCCATCTGATTATGGGAGGAAAAGACAATGAAAAAACGTTTTGTTCGTTTGTTATCCGTTTTACTTACCGTGGCGTTGACTCTTTCTCTTGCCGGATGCAGTTCATCTAATACCGAGGTTACGGCAAAAGGCTATCCGGCAGACAAGAACACAACCTGGGGTGAACTGTTCGAGCATTTTGACAAGGAAGGATTTGATACTCTTCCAGCTGAAATTCAGGAACAGTTAAAGGCTGACCTGCTGAGTGATGACATCTGGGAGGAACCTGATATTCAGGCTGTCGCTCCGGTTTATTCCGAAAACACAACCGAAGAAGAAAAGAAAAAGGTAGAAGAACAGTTGGAACAATCCGTCCGCTCTTCTTCCATGGAATTTTTCTACAATGAAAACGAGAGTCCGGAAGATTTTGAAGATGCCTCCCTATTATCTCTTGATCTGTTGGCTGCACCGGCACTGGAAGATGCTGCGATTGAATATATGGTCAGCTTTTCTTCTGAGCAGGAATGTCCTACTGCGGTCGTTATCGTTGCTCTGCAGGACAAAGAAACCGGCAGTTATCTTGCTTGCAACAGCACTTGTGAACTGGAAGATCATACCAATGGTTCCGGCAAAACCTACTCAATTGGTGGATTGACAGATGTTTTTGCCGACCTGCAAACCAGCCATGAATACAAGGTACAGGCTATCGCTATTGCAACTCCGCCGGAAGGTTATCTTCTTACCGCTCCGCTTTATGCCGGCGCAGAGCTTACTGCAAAATAACCCCTAGTTTATACGACAAAAAAACACTGAAAGCACAACAAATTTTTCAGAAGCGTATTCACAGCAGAAGGGAGTGTCAGCAGATGAAAGCAATCTCTACCGTTTTATTCAGTACCGCTATGATTCTGATGTGTGCCTGTCAAAGCACCCAGCCAAATCTGTCTCAGGACAAGTTGACAGCAGACACAATGCAACCTTCTTCCTTGGAAGCACAGGAACTTTCGGCCCACGAACCGGAGGAGGACAAGGAGCCGACAGGACTTGAGCAGCTGGATGCAATATGGGACAGTCTGGATCGTTCCCCTATCCCACAGCTCAATTATTCATGGTCAAACTGGCATTTCGATGAGGATGTGATGCCGGATAATCTGCCTCCGCAAGTCTTTTATCAGGATGACCCCATACCCTATCAGTTGTCAATGCAGATTCGCACGACGATCTTCTATCACCGAACAGATTTTTATCCTCCGGAATATGACTATGCTGAATTGGTACAAAAGGGGTATTCTCTTCCCGATCAATTACTGCAGGCCGCCATCTTTCACTCCGATCCACTGGATATGGGCCGTTATGAAAGCAGCCCCCAATATGGATACGATATACCATATTATGCAGACTATCCCAACCATATTGTATCAGCGACGGTCCGCTTCATGGCAAGAAACGGGTACTACCTGTCCAATATCTACTCTGGAAAGGACGTCCGCGAAAAAGCGCACCAGCTGTTCGGCAAAAACATAGAGATTTTTGACCACTCTATAGATCCCTACCTGTATTTTAGTGAGGCGGACATCTATTGCCAGCAGGGAGACTTTGGTGGTCCGGTCTGGCCTTATCCTCAGATCATCCGTTATGAAAAATTGGACAATGGTTATTCCTGCGATGCGGTGATCTCCAATGCAGTCTATCCTGATGAACTGCCATGGGTCTTCGATGAAAATATCCACCAGCTGCCTCTGACGAAAGAAAATTTTGAGAGCGCAACCGCTCACCTCAAACTGCGGCGTTATACCTTTACTTGGGAGGGGGATAACCTCATTCTATCCAAACTTGAAACGCTCCGTGACGGCAAAGAACGGCACTAGTGGAAAATCTCATCATCCATTCCATCAATCTGTCTGCCCCGTCTGTCCCAAAAACAGGCGGGGCTTTTTCCAACTTTTTTGCATTGTCATCCCCCCTT
>OGXT01003211.1_pt1 | contig 11624 bp, 21 predicted proteins | sample 1576361 | NCBI WGS metagenome assembly OGXT01 (sample SAMEA3541514, study PRJEB24748) | human gut metagenome | biome: human gut; feature: human-associated habitat; material: faeces | place: China | collected 2012 | reverse complement strand
CACATGGGCATCCGCCCGACGGTGCGCGGCTCCGTCATGAACCCCTGTGACCACCCCCACGGCGGCGGCGAGGGCAAGGCGCCTGTCGGCCGTCCCGGCCCCGTCACTCCTTGGGGCAAGCCGGCGCTGGGCTACAAGACCCGCAAGACGAAGAACCCGACCGATAAGTTCATCGTCAAGCGCCGCAACGCGAAGTAAGGAGGGAAACAGCAAATGAGCAGAAGCATAAAGAAAGGCCCCTTCGCCGCTCCCGAGCTGCTGAAGCGCGTCGATGAGCTCAACAAGGCCGGCGAGAAGAAGGTCCTGAAGACCTGGAGCCGCGCCTCGACGATATTCCCGTCCTTCGTCGGGCATACGATAGCCGTTCACGACGGGCGCCGCCACGTTCCCGTCTACGTCACCGAGGACATGGTCGGCCACAAGCTGGGCGAGTTTGCGCCCACCCGCACCTTCCGCGGCCACTCCGGCGGCAAGACCGGTAAGTAAGGGGGAGAAGACATGGAAGAACTGAAAACTGCGCGGGCGCAGGCGAAGTACGTCCGCATCGCTCCCCGCAAGGTGCAGATAATCTGCGATATGATCCGCGGCAAGGAAGCCGCTTACGCGCAGGCCCTCATGGAGAACACCCCGAAGGCCGGCTGCGAGTACGTCGTCAAGGTGCTCAAGAGCGCCGTTGCCAACGCTGAGAACAACTTCGAGATGGACCCGGCCAAGCTCTACGTCGAGCAGGCCTATGTCGATGCCGGCCCCATCCTGAAGCGCGGCCAGCCGAGGGCGCACGGACGCATGTTCCGCATCAACAAGCGCACCAGCCACATCACCGTCGTCGTGGCTGAGAAGGAATAAGGGAGGCGGAGAAATATGGGACAGAAAGTTAATCCGCACGGCCTCCGCGTCGGCGTCATCAAGGACTGGGATTCCCGCTGGTACGCGAGGAACGACAAGGTCGGCGACCTTATAGTCGAGGACTACAAGATCCGCAAGTTCCTGAAGAAGACCCTCTACTCCGCCGGCGTCCCCACCATCGAGATAGAGCGCGACAGCAACAAGGTCCGCATCTATATTCACTGCTCCCGTCCGGGCGTGGTCATCGGCAAGGGCGGCGCTGAGATAGAGAAGCTCCAGGCTCAGGTCAGCAAGATGATCGGCAAGCCCGTGGCCCTCTCCATCGTCGAGGTCCGCACTCCGGACACCAACGCCCAGCTCGTGGCCGAGAACATCGCCAGCCAGCTGGAGCGCCGCATCGGCTTCCGCCGCGCGATGAAGAACTCCATCGGCCGCGCGATGCGCATGGGCGCCAAGGGCATCAAGGTCATGTGCGGCGGCCGTCTCGGCGGCGCCGAGATCGCCCGCAGCGAGTGCTATCACGAGGGCACCATCCCCCTGCAGACCCTCCGCGCCGACATCGACTACGGCTTTGCCGAGGCTGCGACCACCTACGGCCGCATCGGCGTGAAGGTCTGGATATACAAGGGCGAGGTCCTCAGCCAGACTCTGCGCACCACCCCGCGCACCATGGACCTCTCCAAGCCGCAGGAGCGCCGCCGCGATCGCCGCGACGACCGCAGGGGCGGCTACAACCGCGACCGTCAGGGCGGCGGCTACAACCGCGACAATCGCCAGGGCGGGTATAACCGCGACAACCGTCAGGGCGGCGGCTTCAACCGTGACAATCGCCAGGGCGGCTACAACCGCGGGCCCAGGCCCGCCGGGACGCAGGGCGCGCCCCGTACCGAGACCAAGGAAGGAGGCAGCAACTGATGCTGATGCCCAAGAGAGTCAAGTACCGCAGGGTGCAGCGCGGCCGCATGAAGGGCAAGGCCACTCGCGGCAACGTCGTTACCTACGGTGAATACGGGCTCCAGGCTCAGGAGCCCTGCTGGATAACCTCCAATCAGATAGAGGCCGCCCGTATCGCCATGACGCGCTATACCAAGCGCGGCGGCCAGGTCTGGATAAAGATATTCCCCGACAAGCCGGTCACTGCGAAGCCCGCCGAGACCCGTATGGGTTCCGGTAAGGGTTCTCCCGAGTACTGGGTCGCGGTAGTCAAGCCGGGCAGGGTCATGTTCGAGATCGCGGGCGTCTCCGAGGAGACCGCGCGCGAGGCTCTGCGCCTTGCCAGCCACAAGCTGCCCTGCAAGACCAAGGTCGTCAGCAAGGCCGATTCAGAGACAGGCGGTGAATGAGATGAAGGCAAACGAAATACGCTCCATGTCCGAGACCGAGCTGAACGCGAAGCTGGACGAGCTCAAGAAGGACCTGTTCATGCTCCGTATGCAGCATGCCACGAATCATCTTGACAACCCCACCCGCATCTCCGCGACGCGGCGTGACATCGCCCGGGTTCTGACCGTCATCCGCGAGAAGCAGCTTGGGCGCTGAGGAGGTAGAAGACAATGACTGAAGTAAGAACGACTTCCCGCAAGACTCGCGTCGGCAAGGTCGTGTCCGACAAGATGGACAAGACCGTGGTCGTCATCGTCGAGGACCGCGTCGCCCACAAGAGATATAAGAAGATCATCGGCCGTACCTACCGCCTCAAGGCGCACGACGAACTCAACGAGTGCGGCGTCGGCGACAGGGTCCGCGTGATGGAGACCCGCCCCCTCAGCCGCGACAAGCGCTGGCGCGTGGTCGAGATCATCGAGAAGGCCAAGTAAGGAGGCGCCTACATGATACAGCAGGAAAGTTATCTCAAGGTCGCCGACAATACCGGCGCCAAGGAAATAAAGTGCATCCGGGTCCTCGGCGGCTCCAAGCGCAAGTACGCCAGCATAGGCGACGTCATAGTCGCCTCCGTCCGTAAGGCCGCCCCCGGCGGGCAGGTCAAGAAGGGCGACGTCGTGAAGGCCGTCGTCGTCAGGACGAGCAAGGCCGTGCGCCGCGCGGACGGCACCTACGTCCGCTTTGACGACAACGCCGCCGTCCTCATCAAGGACGACAGGAACCCCACCGGCACCCGTATATTTGGGCCCGTCGCCCGTGAGCTCCGTGACAGGGACTACATGAAGATCCTGTCGCTCGCTCCCGAAGTCATTTGAGGAGGGCGCGCAGAATGAACATCAGAAAGAACGATAAGGTCGTTGTCCTGTCCGGCAGGGACAAGGGCAAGCAGGGCGAGGTGCTCCGCGCCATGCCCAAGGAGGGCAAGGTCGTCGTCCAGGGCGTGTCCGTCGCGACAAAGCATCAGAAGGCCCGCAAGCAGGGCGAAGAGAGCAGCATCATCAAGGTTGAGACCCCCATCTACGCCTGCAAGGTCATGGTGGTCTGCCCGAAGTGCTCCAAGCCCACCCGCGTCGCCCACAAGGTGACTGCGGACGGCAAGAAGGTCCGCGTCTGCAAGCACTGCGGCGCCGAGCTGTGAGGAGGGTGACAGGTTATGAACAGAATGAAGGAAATGTACAATAACGAGGTCGCCCCCGCCCTCATGCAGAAGTTCCAGTACAAGAGCGTCATGCAGATCCCGAAGCTCGACAAGATCGTCGTCTCCGTCGGCTGCGGCGACTGCAAGGACAACGCCAAGGCCCTGGACGCCGTCATCAAGGACATCACCGCCATTACCGGCCAGAAGGCCGTCGCCACCGTCGCCAAGAAGTCCGTCGCGAACTTCAAGCTCCGCGAGGGCATGCACGTCGGCGTGAAGGTCACTCTCCGTCACGACCGCATGTGGGAGTTCCTCGACAGGCTCTTCAACGTGGCCCTGCCCCGTGTCCGCGACTTCCGCGGCATCTCCGCCGACGCTTTCGACGGCCGCGGCAACTACAGCCTCGGCATCCGCGAGCAGATCATCTTCCCCGAGATCGAGTACGACAAGATCGAGAAGCTGCGCGGCATGAACATTGCCATCTGCACCACCGCCCAGACCGACGAGGAAGCTCGCGAGCTCTTGAGGCTCATGGGCGCCCCGTTCGTCACCGCTTGAGGGAGGAGGAAAAGAAATGGCAAAGAAATCTATGATCCTTAAGCAGCAGCGTGAGGCCAAGTTCTCCACCCGCCGCTACAACCGCTGCAAGATCTGCGGCCGCCCCCACGCCTACCTGCGCGACTACGGCATCTGCCGTATCTGCTTCAGGGAGCTCGCCTACAAGGGCCAGATCCCCGGCGTGAAGAAGGCTTCTTGGTAATTTTCCGCCATACATCACGAGCGTCGGTCGCTGTATAGCAATACAGCTTCCCTCCGCGCGCTTCGTCTGACGAAAAATTCCCTGCGAAGCTGGCAGACGCAAAACTGTTGTTTGAGCGATTATTCGCTTGGGCATAAATTCCCCGGCACGGTGGCGAAAGGCCGAGGCCAATCGGGGTTTCGCAAGGGGCCGCCTATTGCTCCGGAACCTCGCCGCCGTTCACCGCAAACCGCGGTAACTCTGAATTAGGAGGAAAAACAATGCAGATCACAGACCCCATCGCCGATATGCTGACCCGCATCCGCAACGCCGGAAGCGCGAAGCATGAGACCGTGGATGTCCCCGCCTCGAAGATGAAGAAGGCCATAGCCCAGATCCTGCTCGACGAGGGCTATATCCGCAACTTCCAGCTTATCGACGACGGCACCCAGGGCATCATCCGCATCACCCTTAAGTATCTCCCCGGCAAGGAGAGGGCCATCCAGGGCCTGCGCCGCGTCTCGAAGCCCGGCCTGCGTGTGTACGCCGGCGCTGACGAGCTGCCCCGCGTTCTGAAGGGCCTCGGTATTGCCATAATCTCCACCTCGAAGGGCGTCATGACCGACAAGCGCGCTCGCAAAGAGCACGTTGGCGGCGAAGTCCTCGCGTTCGTGTGGTAAGGAGGGCGGAAAGATGTCGAGAATAGGTAGAGAGCCCATCACTGTGCCCGCCGGCGTGGAAGTCACCATTGCCGAGGGCAACGTAATCACCGTGACTGGTCCCAAGGGCAGCATCACCGAGGCGCTGTGCCCCGCGATGACAATCACCCTGGATAACGGCGTGCTGCACGTCGCCCGCCCGGATGATACCAAGGCCAACCGCAGCCTGCATGGCCTGACCCGCAGCCTCCTCAACAACATGGTCGTCGGCGTGACTCACGGCTTCGAGAAGAAGCTGGAGATCAACGGCGTCGGCTACCGCGCCGAGAAGAAGGGCGAGGAAGTCGTCATGAAGCTCGGCTACAGCCATGATGTCACCATCAAAGAGACGGCTGACATCAAGATCGACGTGCCGGATGCCAACCATCTCATCATCAAGGGCGTCGATAAGCAGAAGGTCGGCCAGTTTGCCGCCGATGTGCGCAACAAGCGTCCGCCTGAGCCGTACAAGGGCAAGGGCATCAAGTACGACTACGAGCACATCCGCCGCAAAGAAGGCAAGACCGGTGCTAAATAAGGGGAGGTGCGCTTAAATGATTAAAAGACCCAACACCAAGGCTCAGCGCATTAAGCGCCATAAGCGTGTGCGCTCCAAGATAAGCGGCACGCCCGAGCGTCCCCGCCTGAGCGTGTACAGGAGCGAGAACAACATCTACGCCCAGATAATCGACGACGTGGCCGGCCACACGCTGTGCTCCGCCTCCTCCGTCGAGAAGGGCTTTGAGGGCGGCGGCAACATCGAGTCCGCGAAGCAGGTCGGCAAGGCAGTTGCCGAGCGCGCCATCGCGAAGGGCATCGAGGAAGTCGTCTTTGACCGCGGCGGCTACATCTATCACGGCCGCGTTCAGGCCCTGGCTGACGGCGCCCGCGAGGGCGGCCTGAAGTTCTAAGCGGGAGGAGGAAACGAATTATGGCTTACAATAACGACAGGCGTAACGACCGCAGGGGACGCGGGGAGGAACCCTCCGAGTTCACCGAAAAGGTCGTTTCCCTCAACCGCGTATCCAAGACCGTCAAGGGCGGCCGTGTCATGAAGTTCTCGGCGCTGTGCGTCGTGGGCGACGGCAAGGGCCGCGTGGGCTACGGTCTCGGCAAGGCCAACGAGGTCTCCGAGGCTATCCGCAAGGGCCTTGAGGACGCGAAGAAGCACATCGTCACCATCACGCTCCAGGGCACGACGATACCTCACGAGGTCATCGGCGAGTTCGGCGCGGGCCGCGTGCTCCTTAAGCCCGCCCCGGAAGGCACCGGAGTCATCGCCGGCGGCGCAGTCCGTGCGGTGGTCGAGGCTGCCGGCATCAAGAACATCCGTACGAAGTGCCTGCGCTCCAACAACCCGCAGAACGTCGTTGCGGCCACCATGGTCGGGCTCCAGTCCCTGAGGAATGCGCAGCAGGTCGCCGCGTACAGGGGCAAGTCCGCCGACGAGATAGTCGGTTAAGGAGGGCTTCGACATGGCTAAGAACATCAAGGTTAAGCTCGTCAAGAGCCTGAACGGGCGTCACGACAAACACATTGCCACCGCCCACTCCCTCGGACTGCACAAGATCGGCAACGAGACCGTACAGCCCGACAATCCCCAGACGAGGGGCAAGATAGCCCAGATCGGCTATCTCCTCCAGGTCACGGAAGAATAAGGAGGGTACGCAATGAAACTCAGTGAACTTTCACCCGCCGCCGGCAGCACCCAGGTCGCCAAGCGCAAGGGCAGGGGCCACGGCACGGGCAACGGCAAGACCGCTGGCCGCGGACATAAGGGCCAGAAGGCCAGGAGCGGCGGCGGCGTCCGCGTCGGCTTCGAAGGCGGCCAGATGCCGCTTGCGAGGCGTATCCCCAAGCGGGGCTTCCACAACATCTTCGCCGAGCCGCTGGAGGCCGTCAACGTCTCCTCCCTCAACCGCTTTGAGGACGGCGCCGAGGTCGATGCCGCCGCGCTGCTTGAGGCCGGCGTGCTCTCCAAGTGCGTTTACGGCGTGAAGGTGCTCGGCAACGGCAGCCTCACCAGGAAACTCACTGTCAAGGCTTCCGCCTTCTCCGAATCTGCAAAGCAAAAGATAGAGGCGGTGGGCGGAAAGGCCGAGGTGGTATAAGGTGCTTAAGACTCTCAAGAATGCGTGGGGCATCGAGGAGCTTCGCAAGAAAATACTCTTCACGCTGTTCATCATTCTCGTATACCGTCTTGGCAACGCCGTCCCCGTGCCTTACGTCAACACGGCCATGCTGGAGAGCTACTTCAACACGGTCAACAACACGATACTCGGACTTTGGAACACCATGTCCGGCGGCAGCTTCTCGATGGCCACGATATTTGCGCTGTCCATCCAGCCGTACATCAACGCCTCCATCATCATCCAGCTGCTCACGATAGCCATCCCGGCTCTTGAGCGGCTGCAGAAGGAAGGCGGCGAGGAAGGCCGCAAGAAGATCGCCTCCATCACCCGCTACACCACCGTGGGCATCGGCCTCGTCATGGGCTTTGCCTACTACATGCTCATCAAGAACGGCGTGAACGGTCAGAGCATGCTCACCTCCGACGGCGTCGGCATCTGGCCCGCCATCGTCATCATCATGACCTTCATGGCCGGCTCCGCTCTCATCATGTGGATGGGCGAGCAGGTCACGGAGTTCGGCGTGGGCAACGGCATCTCCATCATCCTGTTCGCGAGCATCATCGCCCGTTTCCCCAGCTCCATCGGCACGATGATCACGAACGTCTCCAACGGCAGCCTGGCCTGGTGGGCCCTCGCGCTCGTCATAATCGGCGCCCTGGCGATAATCGTGCTCATAGTCATCGTGAACGATGCCGAGCGCAGGATACCGGTGCAGTACTCCAAGCGCGTCGTGGGCCGCAAGCTCTACGGCGGCCAGAGCACGCATCTGCCGATGAAGGTGAATATGTCCGGCGTTATGCCCATCATCTTCGCCCAGTCCATTGCAAGTATCCCCGGCACCATCTGTGCCTTTGTCCCCAGCTGGCAGGATTCCTGGCTCATGGAGAACGTGTTCAATACGGACACTGTGCCCTACGCCATCATCTACTTCCTGCTCATCATAGCGTTCAGCTATTTCTACGCCACCATCCAGTTCGACCCCGTCGAGATAGCCAACAACCTCAAGAAGAACGGCGGCTTCATCCCCGGCTTCCGCGCCGGCAAGCCGACCAGCGAGTATATCCGCAAGGTGCTCAACAAGATCACCCTTATGGGCGCCCTGTACCTGAGCGTTGTGGCGGTCGTGCCTATACTCATCGGCTGCTTCACCACGGCTACCAGCCTTTCCGGCATATCCCTCGGCGGAACCTCCATAATCATAGTTGTGGGCGTTGCCATTGAGACCGTCCGTGCCGTTGAGGCGCAGATGCTCATGCGCAACTACAAGGGTTTCCTTGACTGATCGGAGGCAAAACGTATGAAACTGATACTTTTGGGCGCGCCGGGCGCCGGGAAGGGCACCCAGGCGGAGATATTGAGCCACAAACTGGGCATCCCGACGATATCCACCGGCAACATCCTCCGGGCCGCCATGAAGAATGGCACGCCCGTGGGCCTGAAGGCGAAGGAATACGTTGAAAGCGGCAGGCTCGTTCCCGACGATGTCATAATCGGCATCGTCGAGGAGCGGCTCGCCGAGCCCGACTGTGCGGAGGGCTACATTCTTGACGGCATGCCGAGGACCATCCCCCAGGCGGAGGCCCTTGAGGCCAGGGGCATCGACATCGACTGTGCGCTGTCCATAGAGATAGCCGATGAGACGATAGTCGAGCGCATGTCCGGCAGGCGTACCTGCCCGGGCTGCGGCGCCACCTACCATGTCGTTTCCGCACCACCCAAGACCGAGAGCCGCTGCGACAACTGCGGTTCGGAGCTCACCATCCGCAAGGATGACGCTCCCGAGACCGTCAAGGCGCGCCTGGAGGTCTACCACCGCGAGACAGAGCCAATTATCAGAACCTATCAACTTAAACCAAGGACTACCAGAATCATCAAAATAAACTCCTGTAACTCTAGTATAATTTCCATCACTTGTTTTTATAATAGGTTTATATCTTAATCTTCTACAAATTTCTTTTAATAAATTAGATCTTTTCTCCAAACACATCTGCGAAAGGTTTTAAATTTCCATTTGGATTATGATCTCTTCCTGAATTTCCATCATCGAGAATAGCAAAACATATTTCTTCAAATGCTCCAATAAATTCTGGTTCTTCCAAAACTTCCTTAAATAATCTTGCTACATGAGAAGGTGGATTTTTAAATGCTCCACATCCAAGTGCCCCTAGAACAAGTTTAGTATGATTATTATCTAAAGCTATTCTAAGGATTGTTCTTATTTTTCCTTTTACAACAAGAACATATTTTTTCATCATTTCTCCAGTATTCTTATCAATATCAGGTCTTACTACTCCTGCCACTGAAATTACATTACATTTAAAATAATTACCTACAGTTTCATAAGTTCCTGGTTTTCTATAAACCCCTGGACTATATATTCCTCCATAAACTGGAATAGGGTAGGAGAAGTCATTAAGAACTTTTCCTGAATAATAATCTCCAAAGTATTCATCCCATTTTTCAGGAGAGTATAAATATAGGGATAATAGCAAATTACTTCTTCTACATAATTCTTCTTCCTGAGCTCTAGAACCTGTTTCAACTCCTCCACCTGGTCTTTTAGATGAAGCCATATTAAGAACTGCACACTCTGAACCCAATTCCTTTGCTTTTTCAAAGGTATCTATATTCTGTACATATATTTTAAGAGGAGTTTGAAATTTAGGTTTATTATTTCCTTTTTGAATAGACTTATACATTTTTGATTCATATATTAATCTATCTGTTTCTGGAAATTCTATATAATTATCCTTATATTCATACTCTCTAGAAATAATATCTTCTATTACTTCTTCAAAAACTTTAATTAATTGTTCTTTTGTTTTCATATCATTAATGATTTTGAATTATCTAATAAATTATATTTCACAATCCCACACTCATTACAATTATCCTTTGAGAGAATACATTGACTACAGTAATTTAATTTACCTGAATCTATTGTATATCCTCTTCTTTGAAATAATCTAAGGTTTTTCGAAAAATGACTTATTTCCTTTGATGAATATTCCATAAAAACTCCATATTCAAGATTTTCAAGAGTTACAAGTTCTTTTATTCTATTTTTTATGAAATCCAAAGTAACAATACTTTTTTCATTTAATTCCTCTACAAAGTCTATAAGAACACTTTCATTTATTCTCACACATTTAACTATTCCTTTACGATTATTTACTGGATAGGAAATAAGTAGAGTGCTATTTATTTTATCTCCAGGGAAAAAGAATTTATTAGGTCTGATAGAAGGTTTGAAATTACATAAATCACATTCTCCAGAAAATTTACATACTTCTTTACATACTATATCAGAAATCCCTGGGAAAGATCGAAAAATCAACCTACTATTTACTATATCAGTATTAGATACCAATATATTTGTTCTTTCTCCATAATATCTATGTTCTGAAGAACGTCCTAATTCTAAATCTACAGTTTCATATCTAAAATTTCCAAAAAAAACCTACTACACCAGTTACTAATCTAATAAGATTGATTTCATTGATATAGATATCATTATTGAACCAAGTAATTATATCTCCTGGAAGATATTTTTGATAGTATAGTCTCCTTTTAGTATTCTTTGTCATAACGTGCTAAATTATTATATGCATCTGTACTATAAAAATTAGTTAGATCGAAAAAAAATCGAAAACTCTCCTTTGGGATTTAAAGGTGATTCCGGACGATATCTATCTAAGATAATATTAAATCTAAATTCATTACCCCAATCTTGTCTTATTTCTGTAATTATTAAAGGGTATTTTGGTCCAAATTCTGCATACTCACCACTACCCCATAAATATCCAGGAGACTGAAAATAAACAATATCACCTACTTTATAATAATCTGGATCTAACCTTCTTGCTACTGCTTGAGGAATTCTGGCTAATCTTTCTTCCTTAAGATATTCCATTATTTGAGGGATAATTGATGTATAATCATGTTCTATAATTTCACATTTTTTATCAAAATCATCTATACTCATTCTTTCTGGAAGTATAGATGATCCCCAACATACTTTATAATAATGTCCCTTTGAATCAAAACCACTACTGTAAATAACTCCTATATCTCCAGTATTTTTATTTTTGACTCTAGTCTGTGTCCAACTATCTATTCCCATTGATTATTTCATTTTTTGCCTTAGTCCAACCATCTTTAAATGATTTTCTTTCACTTCCTCCTGTATAAATAAGAAACCCGATAATCATAATAATTATTCCTAAAGGCTTATACCACTCAGTTATTTTAATTCTAAACGGTGAAAATGATATTTCTGTTTGTCCTAAATATAGGATAAATGCAACTAATAATACTAAATAAATTATAACCTTCATCATATCTCTATTTTATAAGTTTTATCTTTCATTACTACTAATTTTCCTGGAACTGCCATTAGACGATCTTTAACATTATCTAAGAAAGCATCTAAGAGTAGAATTTCACCAAAACTTGAAATACTAATATAACATGTATTGAGATTATCAGTCCACCCAAAAAATACTTCTTCAGGATCTGCATTATCCCATGGAGTAAGCACTAAACGAGACAATTCATCTTCTAGTCTTATTACAGTAACAACTTGTAAATCTTCTTCTAGATCATACAAGAATACATATCCAGTTACTTTTACATATTCCTCCGTTTCCATATAAGTTCTTTTAAGATTGGTAAAGATTTCTCCATAT
>OGXT01003196.1_pt1 | contig 11691 bp, 10 predicted proteins | sample 1576361 | NCBI WGS metagenome assembly OGXT01 (sample SAMEA3541514, study PRJEB24748) | human gut metagenome | biome: human gut; feature: human-associated habitat; material: faeces | place: China | collected 2012 | reverse complement strand
ATACAAGCTCCCCGATATAGCTCCATACCATTGTGACCGCCGCCGCATCGGGATTGACCGCAGGCGGTGTCGCTGCAAACAGCGAAAAGATGATGCAGGCAAGCACTATGATTGCACCCTCCAAACACACGGCAGCATAAGACTTGATAAAGCTCTTGCCGACGCTCTGGCTCGGCTCTCCTGCAAAGGCAGAAACCACCTTATCGTCGCTGAGGGGCCAGTCCGCCGCGCCGCCGGTGACCTTTGTCCACAGCATATGCAACAGCTGCCCCGGGGACAGGGCATACCGTCCTAATAGCAGCGACCCCAGCAGCACCGCCAGGAAAACAGCCCCCAGCACCGCGAACCGCCGGGCATAGCGCTTATCCGCCGCGGTCATCTGCTGCCCCCGCTGCTTCGGCTGTCCCGGACGATGTAATAGGTGCCGGTCTCGGCGTCGGTCATGGTCACGGCGTGGTCCTTATCCACCGCGGCGATCAGTCCGGCGATGGTGGTGTCAAAGGCCGCCAGCAGCAGCATACACAGAACCAGGGCGCGGCAGATTTTCCTCATAGCGTTCCTCATTTCAGGGTGGAGCGGCTGAGCATACGCTCGGCCTCCTCCGCCGTCAGGTCATAGTGCCAGAACAGCCGGTAATACTCCTGGGCCACCTGCACCATGTCATAGTCGTACAGCTCCGGATACAGCAGGTTCCCCAGCCACCAGATGCCCAGCACCCGGTTCACAGACGGCGGGGAGCTCATCCAGTCATAGGGCAGGCCGGGAATCTCGTAATACCGCCCGTTCTGAACGGCGGTGAGGCCCGCCCACTCCCCCTGGGTCAGGGTGTCGTAGGGGCCGCCGGTGGACAGGAGGATCACGTCCGGCTGGACGGCGTATACCTCCTCCAGGCTGACGGTGGTGCCGCCGCCCCGGTTGCTGACCTCCTCCGGGATGATGGCGTTGACGGCCCCCACCAGGTCGATGACGTCCGCCTGGACGGATCCGGCGGCGTTGCAGGCAAGGCCCGTGGAGCCGGTGCCGAACAGCACGGAGAGCCGCTGATTCTCGGGGATTTTTGCGGAATTCTCCTGGGCCATGGCCACGCTTTTCTCAATGAATTGGGCCAGAGGCTCCGCCATGCCGGCCCGGTTCAGGATATCCCCCAGCATCCGATAGGCGTCGGCCATATCGTCCAGGTCCGCCTCGATGAACACCGTGGGGATGCCGGTCTGCTTCTGGATGCGGTCCATATCGTCGGCGATGGTGTCCTTGGCGTCGCCCAGGTCGATGATGATCTGGGGCCGGGCGTCAATAAGGGACTCCATATTCAGGTTGGCCTTGCTGCCGTAAAACTGGCCGAAGGTGGGCAGATACCGGACCTCCTCCGGGAAATAGGGCATCTGGGCCGTGCTGGGACTGCTGGAAAGCCCCGCCAGCAGGTCATAGGCAATGGGCATCAGGATCATCTGGGCCGTGGAGCCGCTGGGAGCCACCCGCTGGATATCGGCGGGGATCTCCACCTGCCGTCCGGCGGAGTCGGTGATGACCCGGGTCTCCACCCCCTCCAGGGGGTCATAGCCCTGCTTTTTGCCGCAGGCGGCCAGGGGCAGACACAGGCACAGAATCAGAAAAAAAGCAAGCAGACGTTGTTTCATGGGGTCACTCCTTATCGAAATCGGGCCGGGGCGGAAGGGGCCGGAAGTCCGGCTGGCCCGGCAGCCAGCCGTCGCTTCCCCGCCGCCGGGGCGGCGGGGGCGGGGGGATCAGGGCATCGTGCGCCCCACTGTAAAAGGCGCGGTTGTTCTCAATGAGCTGGGGAAGGGTCACGGGGCGGTAGAAATTCACGTCCACCCCGGCGTTGAGCATCCGGGGCATCTGGCGCAGGATGTCGTATTCCGGGCCACGGGTCTGGTGCAGGTGGCCGTGGATCATATAGCCCCGCTTGCGGTACAGAATGGGATAGTGGCAGAGGATAATGTGAACCTCTCCGTCGTCGATCTCGTTGAAGTCGGTGACGGTCTCAAAATAGCGATACAGCTCCCCGGCGTTTTCAAAGCCGGTGTCGTGGTTGCCCCGGATCAGGTGCTTATGGCCCCGGAGCCGGGACAGGGCGTCCCCGGGCACCAGGCCCCGGTTATAGCCCACGTCCCCCACCACATACACGGTGTCCTCCTCCGAAACGGCCTCGTTCCACCGGTGGATGAGCTGGCGGTCCATGTTCTCCACGGTGTCGAAGGGCCGGGAGGGCAGAAAGGGTTCATAGTGAAAATGCAGGTCGGCGGTATAGAAGATCATGGCGTCCTCCCTCAGCTTGTCAAAAAAGTCTTTTTTTGACAAGCTGCGTGCGGTTTTTCAGAACTTAAAAAGTTCTGAAAAACCTGTGATTGCAAACGAAAGACACCCCTGATGGGTTTCTTTCGTAACTATCTTCCTTTCCGATGGCGGAAGATTTCCGGGTTTCTCGACAGTCTCCTCCCTGTCGATATTCCCAATTAAGGATAACGGTGGCCAAAAAAATTCAGCACACCTAATTAATTTTTATTCAGTATAGCAAAATCCGCCGGGATTGTCAATACGGTAGGGCGGGAAAATGCCATTTTGGGCATGACAGAGCCCCGGACGGCGGAAGGCAGATATGGCCGCCCGGGGCTTTGTCTATTTCATTCGCTCCACAGCCGCACCGTCCGTGGGGCGGTGTCGCCGTCTGGCAGCAGCGACGCCGCGAAGCCCGCGGGCTGATACGTCAGCTCCAGCAGGAATTGATCGGGCTGATCCAGATCGTCCGGGTACTGGTCCAGCACCATCACCAGCTCCAGCTGCTGCCCCTGGGCGGGCAGCGGGTTCAGCCAGCCGTTTACCACCTGATCGCTGAACTCCACGCCGGACTCATACCCCAGGGGCAGGACGCCCTTGGACAGGTCATAGGCAAAGAGCTGTCCCTTCAGCTCCCGCAGCGCTCCCCCGGCAAAGCCATAGACCCTGGCGTCCAGCACCTTCAGCTGGAAATCGCCGCTTCCTGACCGCACCGCAAAGCGGTACAGATACCGGTATTCGCTGTTTCCGATGGTTCCGGCTTGCTCCTCCCGCCATTGCCTCTCCCATGGGCACATCTCGGTAGGTGCGTAGGACAGCCGGGCTCCAGGCGTCAGGACCCGGGCGGTGCGCTGGGCTTCGGTATACCGCAGAATGCCGGACAGCACCAGCAGCGCCGCCAGGACGATCACCGCCGCCCACAGGGCCTTCCGCCGCCGCCGCAGACGGCGCAGCAGCCGGGCCTCCTCCTGAAACTGCGGCTCCAGCAGGGGGTGGCACATTTCGTCCGCCGTCCGGCGGCAGGCTTCGCACCCGGCCAGGTGCTCCTCCAGAGCCTCCCGGGATTCCGGGCTCAGCATCCCCTCGGTGTACAGGGGCATCAGATCCTGGGCCAAGGCACAGTCGATGGTTTTCATGGCGTTCCCTCCATTTGCTCCATGATTTTCTTCCGGGCCCGGTGATAGGTGACGCAGGCCCAGTTTTCACCCTTTTCAAACAGGCTGCCGATGTCGCGGAAGGACAGCTCCCCCAGCACCCGCAGCAGAAATACCTCCCGGTACGGCTCCGGCAGCCGGTGCAGCAGCCGGTGGATGCGCAGGGCCAGGTCCTTGTCCTCAAAGGCGGCGGCAAAGTCCCGGCTGTCCGGCAGGGCGGCGGTGTCGTCCAGGGGCTGGCACCGGCCCTCCTTCCGCCGCAGAGAGGTCCAGGTGTTCCGGGCGATCTGGCACAGCCAGGTGGAGGCGGCGCACTCGCCCCGGAAATCCGGCAGGGCCACCATGGCCCGGTAAAAGGTCTCCGCCGCCAGCTCCTCGGCGGCGTGTTCGCTGCCGGTGAGCCGCAGAGCGTAGCGGTACACCGTCTGATAGTGGCGGCGGTACAGCTGCTCCATATCCTGGGCCATGTCCTCCCTCCTTTCTGTTTATTAGACGCGCGGTGCAGCGGAATCTGACAGAAAATTTCAAAAAAAATCCCCTTATGCGAGGGCATAAGGGGATTTTGAGGGGTCAGGTATTCAGATACGGGTCGTCCAGGCGGCCCAGACGGCGCAGCATGGTCTTTTTCACGGCTTTGAAGATGTTCTCATACCCGGTGCAGCGGCACAGATGGCCGGACAGCAGCTTGCGCAGCTGGTCGTCGGTGTAGTACACGCCCCGGTCCAGGATCTCCACCGCCGTCATGATAAAGCCCGGGGTGCAGAAGCCGCACTGAATGGCCGTCTCCTCCATAAAGGCCTGCTGGATGTCGGACAGCTCACCGTTGGGGCCCATAAGCCCCTCCAGGGTGGTGATGTGCTTGCCCTCGGCCCACACGGCCAGGTACAGGCAGGAGTTGTAGCACTCGCCGTCGATGAGGACGTTGCAGGCGCCGCATTCGCCTACCTCGCAGCCCTTTTTCACGGAGGTCATGGAGAAGTCGTTGCGGAGCATATCCGTCAGGGATGCCCGGACGTCCACCATTTTCTCCACTTCCTTGCCGTTGAGGAAGAACGTCACCAGCTGATACTGATTCTTTGCCATTACAGCTCACCTCCCGCCAGCTTCACGGACTCCATCAGGCAGCGCTTGGCGCTTTCCACGGCGATGTGGGACCGGAAAGCCTTGCTGGCCCGCCAGGAATCACGGGGGTGGATATCCTCCAGCACCGTGCGGCCGAACTGCTGGATGTTCTCCAAGGTGACTTCCCTGCCGTTGATGAAGGCCTCGGCGTTCAGCGCCCGCAGAGGCACGGGGCCTGCCACGCCGAAGGCGATGCGCACCCGCTCAAAGGTTTTTTTGTCCGGGCTCAGCCGGGCGTTGACGGAGGTGCCCAGGGTGGCAATGTCCATGGCATTGCGCATGGCGTACTTGATATAGTGGCCGAAGGTCCGGTCATAGGACGCCTTGGGAATGAGAATGGCGGTCTGGATCTCGCCCTCCTCCGCCCGCAGGTCCACGGCGCCGGCCTTGAGATAGAAATCCTTGATAGGCACCCGGCGGACGCCGTTTTTGCCGGTGATCTCCACGATGGCCTCCCAGGCGTGGAGGGTGGAGGCGGAGTCGGCGGAGGTGACGCCGTTGCAGGTGTTGCCGCCGATGGTTCCGGCGTTGCGGATCTGGGGGCCGCCCACCATGTCCACCGCCTCGCCCAGGACGTTGATATACCGCTGGATCAGAGGATCGGCGGTGATGTGGCTGAAGGTGGTGAGACTGCCAATGCGGAGGTTCTCCTCCTCATCCAGGGACACGCCCCGCATTTCCCGGCATCCCTGGATGCTGATGAGGGCCTTTCCGGCCCGCTTGCCCTCCCGCATCTGCACCAGCACGTCGGTGCCTCCGGCGATGATCTGGGCCTCGGGATGCTCCAGCCGCAGGCGGATGGCGTCCTGGACGCTTTGGGCCTGGTAGAGCGCTGACATATCATACATAGCGGTATTTCCTCCTTAGTCCCGGATCAGGCCCTCTTCCGTGAAGCGCCGGAAAAGGACGTGGGGGGTGATGGGATCCTGGTCGATGGCCACGCCGGTGGCGTTGTAGATGGCGTTGCGAATGGCGGGAGCGCCGGAGCAGGCCGGGGGCTCGCCCAGGGCCTTGGTGCCGAAGGCGCTGGTGGGCTCGGCATTTTCCACGAACTGCGCCTCCAGATGGGGGTGGTCCATGATGGTGGAGAGCTTATAGTCCAGCAGGTTGTTGTTCAGGGGCTTGCCGGTCTTTTCGTCGAACAGCAGCTGCTCGGACAGACCGTAGCCGATGGCCATGGACATGCCGCCGTGAACCTGGGCCTCCGCCAGGGCCGGATTCACCAGCCTGCCGCAGTCGTGGACATTGATGATGTCCTTCAGGGTCACCTTGCACATGGGGATGTCCACCTCCACCTCGGCGAAGGTGCAGCCGAAGGAATAGGCGTTGTTGCGGATGGTATAGGTGCTCTCGGCGGTGATATGCTGGGAGTCGTTGGGGTTATACTGGGCGTGCATGGCCAGCTCCGACAGGCTCATCAGCACCTTGCCGTCGGTGGTGCGGACGATGCTGCCGTCCACGATGTCCATGTTGTACACCGCCTGGCGGGTGAGCTTTCCGGCGTAGTCCAGAATTTTCTCCTTCAGCAGCAGGCCCGTCTGGCGGATGGAGAAGCCCGCCACATAGGTCTGCCGGGAGGCGTAGGCGCCCAGGCCCGTGGGGGTCACGTCGGTATCCTGGCAGGACACCACATGGACCCTGCGATAGTCCCCCAGGCCCACCACATCGGCGGCCATCTGGGCATAGACGGTGTCGGCTCCCTGGCCGATCTCCGTCTCGCCGCACTGCATGGTGACGCTGCCGTCCAGGTTCAGCTGCATCCGGTTGGAGGACGTCTCCAGAGAGATGGGATACACGGCGGTGTTGTACCAGAAGGTGGCCATACCGATGCCCCGGCGGACGGGGCCGGTGTCCTTGGCAAATTCTGCCAGCTTCTTGTCGTAGTCGATGTACTTCTTGCCTGCCTCCAGGCACTGGCGGAAGGAATCGTCATAGTTCACGTTGTGGGAGAAGCCGTCCTCGTACCCCTGGGGCATGACGTTCTGCATCCGGAAGGCCAGGGGGTCCATGCCCACGGCCTTGGCGCAGTCCTCCACGTTGGCCTCGTCGGCAAAGGAGGCCTGGGGCATACCATAGCCCCGCATGGCCCCGGCGGCGGGCCGGTTGGTGAACACGGTCCATGCATCGCACTCCATGTTGTCGCAGGGATAGTGCTGGGGGAAGGAGCCCATGGCCTTGGCCACGATGCTGTGTCCGTGGGAGGCGTAGGCCCCCTGGTTGGAGAACAGCTCCACCTTTCGGGCGGCAAAGGTGCCGTCCGGTCGGAGCCAGGACACGATGTGGAACCGGATGGCGTGGCGCACCCGGTTGGAGACGAAGGTTTCCTCCCGGGAGCAGTCGATGCGGACACAGCGGCCCTGGACCTGGGTGGAGCACCAGGCGCACAGGGGCTCATACAGGGCGTCCTGCTTGTTGCCGAAGCCGCCGCCGATATAGGGCTTTACCACCCGGATATCGCTCCAGGGGCGGCCCAGAGCCTGCCCCACCACCCGGCGGATGATATGGGGGATCTGGGTGGAGGCCACCACGGTGATGCGGCCGTTTTCCTCATAGGCGAAGCAGCCGTGGTTCTCAATGTGGCAGTGCTGCACCGTGGGGGTATCGTACCAGCCCTCTACCCGGATGAGGCCCGGCTCCCGGATGGCGGCCTGATAGTCGCCCTTTTTCATGTCGGTGTGCTTGAGGATATTGTCGGGATAGTCATCGTGAAGCCGGGGCGCGCCGGGCTTCATGGCCTCCTGGGCGTCCAGCACCAGGGGCAGCTCCTCATACTCCACCTGCAAGGCCCGGACGCCCTGCATGGCGGCCACCTCGTTTTCCGCGATGACCACGGCCACGTCGTCGCCGTAGTAGCGGACATGGCGGTTGAGCAGATGACGGTCCGCCACGTCCTGGTGGTCCGGGTCCATGGACCAGGGGTGACCGGCGGTGGGGAAGGGGTGCTCCGGCACGTCGAAGCAGGTCAGGACCTTCACCACGCCGGGGATCGCCTCCGCCGCAGCGGTGTCCACAGACTTCACGAAGCCGTGGGCAATGGTGGAGTGCTTGATGCGCACATACAGCGCGTCCCGGGGCATCAGATCCTCGTAATATTTGGTGCGTCCGGTGGCCTTGTCAAAGGCGTCCACCCGGACCTCCCGTTTTCCAACCTCAGCCATGAATGGTGTCCTCCTCAGCAAAATAAGAAGCCGCGATATCTGGCATAAGCCCTCGTAATTCTTCTTTATTACATTATATCATAGCATATCCCGCCGGATTTGAAAAGCGGTTTTCGTAATTTTAGTTGCAGAATAGCGCTATGACAGAAAAAGCCCCGGCGGGGCTTGTCCGCCGGGGCAGGGGAAATGCTGTGTCAGCGAAAGGAGATCGCTCAGATGGCCTTGCGCTTCTTGGAGGTCACCACCACGGCAGCGCCGGCTGCCATGACGGCCACCAGACCGTACACCACCACGCCGGTATCGGCGGTCTTGGGGCTTTCGGGCTTGGTGGGAGTAGTGGGCTCCTCGGCAGGCAGGGTGATGGTGATGCGGCCCTGGGGCTGGGCATACTGCTCGCCCACAACGCCCTTGAGCTCGGTGGTGATGTAGTCCATCAGCACCTCGTCCAGAGGCAGACCGGTGTCGAACTGGCTGGAGGCGGCAGCAAAGGCATAGTAGGTGTCGCCGCCGGCGGCGCAGAAGTTGTTGGTGACCACGGCATAGGTCTTGTTGGGGTCAAAGGCCTTGCCGTTGACGCTGTTGATGGTGACGCGGTTGATGGAAGCGGGACCATAGTAGGTGGCCTTACCGCTGCCGCTGGGATAGGGAGTGGTCTGCGGATCGTATTTCTTGGTGGCGTCAATGGAGATGTTCATGCCGGCGATCTGGGGGAAGCCGCCCAGGGAGTCGGGCAGAGCAAAGGTAGAAGCCTCCAGAGCCTCCAGCAGCTCGGCGCCGGTGACGTACACCACGGCCACGGTGTTGCCGAAGGGCAGCACGGTGTTCACGTCCAGCTTGGAGATGTCGCCCTTGTGGATCCAGGCCCGGATGCCGCCGCCGTTGGTGATGGCCACCACGTTCTCGGCGGGCACGGTGAGCTCAGCGTCCTTGCGGATGGCCCACAGCATGGAGTCGGTGATCAGGTCGCCCAGGTTGGTCTCCTGGGTGCGGTTGCCGGGATCCTTGGCGCCGTTGAGTTCCACGTCGGTTCTGGCAAAAACCTTGCCGTACTCGGCGTTGATGTCGCTGATGATCTTGTCGGCGGCAGCCTTCACGGTGGCGTCCTCCTTGGTGTAGGCGGACAGGTCGATGAGGCCGTTGCTCTCGATGCTCTTGGTGGCGTTGTCAATGACGATGGCGCCCACATAGGCAAGGCCCGTACCGGTGGACTGGACCATGTTGTTGTCCTTGCTGGCGGTCATCACCGTGTGGGAGTGGCCGTCGATGAACAGGTCGATGCCTTTGACGTTCTGCATCACATTATAGGAGCAGTTGGGCTCGGAGGACTTATCCACGCCCAGGTGGCCCAGAGCGATGACGATATCGGCATTCCCCTCGCTGCGGGCCATGTCCACATCCTCCTGGGTGACCTTGTACAGATCCTTGCCGCCGATGAAGCTCAGGCCCTTCATCAGGGCGGGGTTGGCCTTGGTCTGGGTCTCGGGAGTGGCCATGCCCACAATGGCGATGCGGAACAGCTCGGTCTCATAGGTGTCGTCGGCATAGATGGGAGCGGTGCCGCCGGGGGCGAAGATCAGCTCGCCCTCATCGTCCACCAGGTTGTTGCAGGCGACCATGAAATCGCCCTGGTGCTTTTTCAGGTTCTCCATCAGCTGGGGGAAGCCGTAGTCGAACTCGTGGTTGCCCAGGGTGATGACGTCATAGCCCACCAGGGCCATCATGTTCAGGGCGGTTGCGCCCTTGCTGAGGCTGACGTAGGGAGAGCCCTGGCTGTAGTCACCGGCGTCCAGCAGGATCACCTGGTGAGCGCCCTTGTCGTAGCACTCGTCCCGCAGAGCAGCCACCTTGGCGTACTTGTCGATGGCGCCGTGAACGTCGTTGGTGTGCAGGATGACGGTCTTGCCCTCCAGGGAGTCAGGAAGCTGATACGTCTCCTTGTTCTCGCCCCAGGAAGCCGGGACCATCAGCGCCAGCGTCATGACCAGCGCCAGCAGAGTCGCTAAGAATTTCCGCATGGTATCTTTCCTCCTTCATTTTCAGAGCGCAGTATGCGTTCTGTTGTACTTCTATCATACATGATTTTTCCGGAAAAGGAAATTCTTTTTCCTTCTGCAAGGTATACAAAAATATTCCCCCTTTTTTGTTGGATTTTCTCAGGGAAAAACCGGGAAAAACAGTATGTTTTTCTGCCCGTTCCGTGGTATAATAAAAAATCAAGCCATATGATCCGGAAAAGGAGGGCATTTCCATGAAATATCTGTTTCGCGGGGGCACGGTGGTGTCCGGACGGGGGACCCGCCGGGCGGACGTGCTGGTGGAGGACGAGAAGATTCTCCGGGTGGCCCGCAGCATCACCGCGCCGGAGGCCGCCGTCATCGACGTGGAGGGGCAGCTTCTGCTGCCGGGCTTCATCGACGCCCACACCCACTTCGACCTGGACGTGTGCAGCACCACCACGGTGGACGACTTTTTCTCCGGCAGCCGGGCGGCTCTGCGGGGCGGCACCACCACGGTGGTGGACTTCGCCTGCCCCAACAAGGGCGAGACTCTGCACCAGGGTCTGGAGCTGTGGCACAAGAAGGCCGACGGCAATTGCTGCTGTGACTACGGCTTCCATATGACCATCGACGACTGGAATCCCGGCATCGAGGCGGAGATTGACGATATGTACGCCGCCGGTATCTCCTCCTTCAAAATGTACATGACCTATCCCGCCATGATGATCGGCGACGAGGCCATGTATCACGCCCTGAAGAAGCTCAGGGAAAAGGGCGGCATCTGCGGCGTGCACTGCGAAAACAGCGGCGTCATCGACGCGCTGATCGCCGAAAAGAAGGCGGCGGGCCAGATGGGCGTGGGCTCCCATCCCCGGACCCGGCCCGATTTCCTGGAGGCCGAGGCCGTGTCCCGGCTCCTGCGCATCGCCCAGGCGGTGGATATCCCGGTGGTCATCGTCCACCTGACCAACGAGGCCGCCCTGCGGGAGGTGGAGGCCGCCCGCAAGCGGGGCCAGCGGGTGTATGTGGAGACCTGCCCCCAGTATCTGGTGCTGGAGGACAGCGTGTATGACGACCCCGACTATTCCCGGGCCGCCCGGTATGTCTGCGCCCCGCCCATCCGGAAGGAGCGGGACCAGCAGGCCCTTTGGACGGCCCTGCGCAAGGGAGAAATTCAGACCGTGTCCACGGACCACTGCAGCTTCACCCTGGAGCAGAAGGACGCCGGACGGGGGGACTTCACCAAGATTCCCGGCGGTCTGCCGGGGGTGGAGAACCGGGGCGAGCTGCTGTATACCTACGGCGTCACCACCCGGAAGATCAGCCTGGCCACCATGTGCCGGGTGCTGGCGGAAAACCCCGCCAAACTCTACGGGATGTTCCCCCGGAAGGGCGTGCTCCAGGACGGGGCCGACGCGGACATCGTGGTGTACGATCCCCAGGCGGACCATGTGCTCCGGGCCGAGGATATGGCCAGCCTGGCCGGTTATTCCCCCTATGAGGGCTTCGCCATCCGGGGCGGCATCCACCAGGTGTGGCTGCGGGGCCGCCTGGCGGTGGAGGACGGCTTTGTCCTGGCCGGGCCTGACGGGAAATATATCCCCCGGGGCAAGTGCAGTCTGTAACCGGAAAATGAGAAAGAAGGCAGCCGTATGAGCGTTCTGTATTGTCAGTCCCCGGCGCTGTTCTGGTGCGCCCTGGCGCTGATCGTGTGTTTCTTTGTGCGCCGTGGGGCCCATCGGGTCCGGGCGGTGCTGGACCTGGTGCTGGGGCTTCTGTGCATCGTGGGCGGCGTGGCCCTGTATTATCTGGGCATGTACAACGACGCCTTCACCATCCGGGATTTCTGGCACATCCGCACCGCAGGCTGGATCGGCCTGGCGGCGGTGGTGCTGCTGACGGCGTGGCAGGTCATCAAGGCCACCCGCCGCAGCGTGTCGGTCCGCCGGGCCGCCCGCCAGGCAG
>OGXT01003194.1_pt1 | contig 11696 bp, 8 predicted proteins | sample 1576361 | NCBI WGS metagenome assembly OGXT01 (sample SAMEA3541514, study PRJEB24748) | human gut metagenome | biome: human gut; feature: human-associated habitat; material: faeces | place: China | collected 2012 | reverse complement strand
CAGACCGTTGGGGCCGCTTAATTCGTTTTTTGTCTAACTTTTGGGGTTCATATCAGTCGCACAGAGCGGGGCTTTGCTGCGTATTGGGAAATGGACTCAGGAGACCACGGCGTTGGTTTTCAGCCACTCCATCACAGCCGTCTGCAGGGCGGTCTGGTGGACGAAGTTGTCGCCGTAGGAGCTGCCGGAGTAGGAAGCGGCAGCGGCATCCAGCTGCTCCTGGGTGGGCTCGATGCCCTGGCTCTCGGCAATGGCCTGATACAGCAGGTCCTGTTTGGCCAGGTGAGTGATCACGCTGTCCGAAGCGCCCAGCATGGCGTTGGCGTCGGTATAGCCCTGTGCCTGGGCGATGGTGTCCAGATCGCTGCTGTAGTAGCTGGCCAGCTGGTAGTAGTAATTCAGGAACATGCAGGCGTAGTAGCCGGGCACCTCGCTGGGCAGATCCTTAAAGGCGGCGTTGTCCAGCAGGCTGTCCATGATGGCATCCTCCAGATTCTGGTCATACAGCGCATCGGAGAAGTAGGTGCGCAGCGCCTCCACGGTGTGCACGTCGTCGCCGGTGCCGAAGGTGCTGTCCACCCACTCGTCGGTCAGCTCCGGCGTCACCGGCTCGGAGATGGAGTTCACGGTCACGCGGAACACGGCCTCCTTGCCGCTGAGCTCAACGGTGTTGCCGTCGGAGTCGGTGGAGGCGTCGTAGCCGTCAGGGAAGGTGACGGTCACGTCAAAGGTGTCGCCGGTGTTGTGGCCGACGATCTGATCCTCAAAGCCGGCGATGAAGCTGCCGCTGCCCAGCGTGAGATCGTAGCCCTGGTAGGTGCCGCCGTTGAACGCCACACCGTCCACGGTGCCGGAATAATCAATGTTCACGACGTCGCCGTTCTGCGCGGCGCGGTCGGTCACCGCCTGGGTGGTGCTGTACTGGCTCAGCAGGCTGTCGATGCGGGCCTGGACGTCCGAGTCGCTGGGGGTGACGTCTGCCTTCTTGATGGGCAGAGCGGCCACATTGTCCGGCAGGGTGACATAGTCCTGTGCAGTGATGCCGGTGCGGTAACCGTTTGCATCCAGACCGTCGCTGTAGGTGAAATTCTGATAGTCAAAGCTGTCCACGGCACCGTATTCCGACTGGGTGGGGGCGGTGGAAGCAGCAGAGGAACCGGACGAAGGATTCTGCTTTTTGGTCAGCGTGAAGATGGCAAAGATCACGCACAGGGCGGCGGCTGCCGCACACAGCACGCAGAGCAGGGTTTTGGTTGAATGTTTCAAGAATAGACCTCCTAAATAAAAAGACCGTTTGCACGGCCGGATCGGATCGTGTGCTTTCCTATTATATCGGATAAAACGCCAAAAGGAAAGTTTTTTGCCAAATTTCCACAAATCCGGTCCGCCGCAGCGCCGCACTTTTGCCCGCCTGCCCCCTGCAAAAGGTGCAAAACCGGTGGAAATGCCCCGGCGGTTCTGCTACAATAAAATTATGTGACCTGAACCGTTTCCCTCTCAGGGGGAGCCTGATAAAAATGGAGGAAAAACCCATGGATTACAACAAAGCCGCTCTGGAAATGCACGAGAGCCACAAGGGCAAGGTGGGCATCGTGAGTAAGGTGGAGGTCGCCACCCGCGATGACCTGTCCACCGCTTACACCCCCGGCGTGGCCGAGCCCTGCCGCAAGATCAAGGCAAACCCGGAGGACGTGTACAAGTACACCTTCAAAGGCAACATGGTGGCCGTTGTCTCCAACGGCACTGCCGTGCTGGGCCTGGGCGACATCGGCCCGGAGGCCGGCCTGCCGGTCATGGAAGGCAAGGCTGTGCTGTTCAAGGAGTTCGGCGGGGTGGATGCCTTCCCCATCTGCATCAACGCCCACAGTGCCGAAGAAGTGATCGCAACCTGCAAGGCCATTGCGCCTACCTTCGGCGGCATCAATCTGGAGGATATCAAGAGCCCCGAGTGCTTTGAGATCGAGCAGACGCTGGAAAAAGAGCTGGACATCCCTGTGTTCCACGATGACCAGCACGGCACCGCCATCGTGGTCACCGCTGCTCTCATCAACGCCCTGCGCGTGGTGGGCACCCGGAGCTGGGCCCCGCCCTCGCGCGTCTGCTGCTGCAGCGCCTTCTGCAGCGTGACGATTTGCCGCCGGTAGACGCTCTGGTCGGCGTGCCGCTATGGCATCGCCGTCGCTGGCGCCGGGGTTATAATCAGTGCGACGAACTGTGCCGACCGTTAGCCCGCTGGCGAGGATGCGTCTGGCATCGCGAAGGCCTGACTCGCCAGCGAGCCGGCGCCGTCCAACATTCGCTCAATGCCCGCCAGCGCAGGCAGAACCTGAAAAATGCCTTTCAGCTTGAATTTGCCGTGCAGGGACTCCATATCGCTCTGGTGGATGATGTCGTCACGACCGGCAGCACCGTCGCCGAGATATCCCGCCTGCTTTTGCGAAACGGCGCCGCGACGGTTCAGGTATGGTGTTTGTGCCGTACCTTGTAGACCCCCGCTGATGGGCGTATTATAACCCAGTAAAATAGTCAACTATTAGGCCAACGCTATGATCCGTATTTCCGATGCTGCACAAGCGCACTTTGCCAAACTGCTGGCAAATCAGGAAGAAGGGACGCAAATTCGCGTATTTGTGATTAATCCCGGCACCCCAAACGCTGAGTGCGGCGTATCTTACTGCCCACCGGATGCGGTGGAAGACACCGACACGGCGCTGAAATTTGAACAGCTGACCGCCTATGTCGATGAGCTCAGCGCGCCCTATCTGGAAGACGCTGAAATTGATTTCGTCACTGACCAGCTCGGCTCGCAGCTGACGCTGAAAGCGCCGAACGCCAAAATGCGCAAAGTCTCTGACGATGCCCCGCTGATGGAGCGCGTCGAGTACCTGCTGCAGTCGCAGATTAACCCGCAGCTGGCGGGCCACGGCGGCCGCGTATCGCTGATGGAGATCACCGACGACGGTCTGGCTATCCTGCAGTTCGGCGGCGGATGCAACGGCTGCTCGATGGTCGACGTGACCCTGAAAGAAGGTATTGAAAAACAGCTGCTGAACGAGTTTCCGGAGCTGAAAGGGGTTCGCGATCTGACCGAGCATCAGCGCGGCGAGCACTCCTACTACTAAGCCCTTCCTCCGGCGGCACCCTGCCGCCGGTCCTCCCTGGCCCTTTCTGTGTTACCGCGCAACATCTCCCGCTAAATGACCGGCAAAAACCGGGGAAAGAGTATGACTTAAGTCTCATATTTAACATTTTCCCCCGTCAGGTGATTCTCAACCCTCACATGTTACCCGTATCATCCATTTCAGGCGCCACCGGCAAAAAAATAGCCAGCTATCCTTTCTCTGGGTAAGGATAATGCAAGCGTTTACGGCGCCAGACTATTTTGCTCCCTGACGGAGCGGATGCTCTACAGGTTCGAACTTTGACGTTACCCATAACAAATTAAGGCCAGGTAAATCATGCCATTAGTCATCGTTGCTATCGGGGTTGCCCTGTTGTTGCTGTTAATGATCCGTTTCAAAATGAACGGCTTCATTGCGCTGGTTCTGGTGGCGCTCGCCGTCGGATTAATGCAGGGTATGCCACTGGATAAAGTGATCGTCTCCATCAAAAACGGCGTTGGCGGCACCCTTGGCAGCCTCGCGCTGATCATGGGCTTCGGCGCTATGCTCGGTAAGCTGCTGGCAGACTGCGGCGGCGCCCAGCGTATCGCCACCACGCTTATCAATAAGTTCGGTAAGAAGCATATTCAGTGGGCGGTGGTCCTGACCGGCTTCACCGTTGGCTTCGCCCTGTTCTATGAAGTGGGCTTCGTGCTGATGCTGCCGCTGGTGTTCACCATCGCCGCCTCGGCCCGTATTCCGTTGCTGTACGTCGGCGTACCGATGGCAGCCGCGCTCTCCGTCACCCACGGCTTCCTGCCGCCGCATCCGGGTCCGACCGCGATCGCCACCATCTTCCATGCCGATATGGGCAAAACGCTGCTCTACGGCACCATTCTGGCTATCCCGACGGTTATCCTGGCGGGACCGGTGTTTGCGCGCTTCCTGAAAGGGATAGATAAGCCGATCCCGGAAGGCCTGCATAACCCGAAAGTGTTCACTGAAGAAGAGATGCCAGGCTTTGGCGTCAGCGTCTGGACCTCGCTGGTTCCGGTGATCCTGATGGCGATGCGCGCCGTGGCTGAGATGATCCTGCCGAAAGGCCACGCCTTCCTGCCAATTGCCGAGTTCTTCGGCGACCCGGTGATGGCCACCCTGATTGCGGTACTGATTGCCCTGTTCACCTTCGGTTTGAACCGCGGCCGCTCCATGGAGCAGATCAACGATACCCTGACCTCTTCGATCAAAATCATCGCCATGATGCTGTTGATTATCGGCGGCGGCGGTGCCTTCAAGCAGGTGCTGGTGGATAGCGGCATGGATAAATACATCGCCTCTATCATGCACGAATCGAACATGTCTCCGCTGTTTATGGCGTGGTCTATCGCCGCGGTGCTGCGTATCGCGCTGGGTTCGGCGACCGTAGCCGCCATCACCGCGGGCGGGATTGCCGCGCCGCTGATCGCCACCACCGGCGTCAGCCCGGAGCTGATGGTTATCGCCGTTGGCTCCGGCAGCGTTATCTTCTCCCATGTTAACGATCCGGGCTTCTGGCTGTTCAAAGAGTACTTTAACCTGACCATCGGCGAGACCATCAAGTCCTGGTCGGTGCTGGAAACCATTATCTCAGTCTGCGGCCTGGTGGGCTGTCTGCTGCTGGGGATGGTGGTGTAAGGTCACTCCCGCCACAGAAAAAGGCCGGTCCGCGTGAAGCGGGCCGGCCTTTTTTATCGGACATGCTCTTCGCCGCGCAGAGGAGCGCGCGGCAGGAAGTTATCAGGAGGCGGCTTTCTTGCTCGCCGCCTTGCGCCGTTTATCCAGATCTTTAATCAGCTTATTGACCCGTTCATCGGCAAACATCTGCTCCAGGGTGACGGACAGCTTCCGGCGCCAGTTCGGGTACTCGGTGCTGGTGCCCGGAATGTTAACCGGCGTCGCCATCTCCAGCCAGTCTTCCGGCTGCAGGCCCAGCAGGGCGCTGTTGCTGTCGGCAATATAACGCTGCATCCCCCGGTTGAGGATCCCCGTCATGCTCATCAGCGAGGCCTTATGGCCGGCGCGCTTGGGCAGACAGCCGTACTTATGCAGCGCGTCCAGCAGCCCTTGTTTCGCCAGCTCGCGGTCCTGGTACAGTCCGCGCAGCACCACCTCATCAGGATAGAGGCCCAGCGCTTTACCTAACGTCAGATCGCCGCTTTCCCAGTAGCCGCGGAGAGTGGGCAGGTCGTGCGTCGTCGCCACAGCCATTGATTGCTCCGGGTACAGCGCCGGCGCGCGGAACGTTTTCTCTGCATCACTCTCAAAATAGAGCACCTTATAAGAATAGACGCCGCTGTTGCGTAACTTGCTGACGATCTCCACCGGTACCGTGCCCAGATCTTCACCGATCACCATGCAGCGATGACGCTGGCTTTCCAGCGCCAGAAGCGACAGCAGATCGTCGACCGGATACTGAACGTAAGCGCCATGGTCGGCGGTTTCACCATACGGGATCCACCACAGACGCAGCACAGACATCACGTGATCGATGCGCAACGCGCCGCAGTTCTGCATATTAGCGCGCAGCAGGTCGATAAACGGCTCATAGGCGCGGGCGGCAATGATATGCGGATCCATCGGCGGCAGGCCCCAGTTCTGGCCCAGCGGGCCCAGAATATCCGGCGGCGCGCCTACGGATGCTTTCAGGCAGTACAGTTCACGATCGCACCAGGTTTCCGACCCTCCCTCGGCGACGCCCACCGCCAGGTCGCGGTAGAGGCCGATCGGCATGCCGTCACGCTGGCTGGTTTCCCAGCAGGCGGCAAACTGACTCCAGGCCAGCCACTGCAGCCAGAGATAGAAACTGACGTCATCCTCATGCTCAACGCAGAAGGCTTTCACCTCCGGGCTGTCGATATCCTGAAAGGCCTTCGGCCAGGCGGGCCAGCCCCAGCGCAGCGGGTCCTGTTGTACCTGCCAGGCGTGCAGCGCATCGAAAGCCGCCTGCCAGTAGAGGCTTTCCCCTTCGCGCAGAACAAACTCGCGGAACGCTGACATCTGCTCATCTTCACGACGAGAGAATTGTTTCCACGCCATACGCAGCGCGGTCATTTTCAGCGTAGTGACGGCGGTATAATCCACATCGTCCGTTTCCCGCGCCGCCTGCAGTGCCTGCTGCGTTGCCGGAGCCTGCCACCACGCCTGCGCCTCTTCGCTACGCTGGAAATCTTCAACCGCGTTGACGTCGATATAAATAACGTTCAGCCAGCGACGTGAAGACGGGCTATAGGGGCTGGCGCTCTCCGGGTTCGCCGGATAGAGGGCATGAATCGGGTTAAGGCCAATAAACGACCCGCCGCGGCGGGCGATTTCCGGCAGCATGGCCCGCAGATCGCCAAAATCGCCGATCCCCCAGTTTTTCTCGGAGCGCAGGGTATACAGCTGCACGCAGGTGCCCCACAGCTTTTTCCCCTCTTTCAGCGGCTGCGGCTCATAGCAGCGGGCTGGCGCGACGATAGTTCGGCAGTGCCAGCGCTCCCCCTCCTGGGTGAGGGTCAGGGAGTGGTACCCCTCCGGCAGTTTGGCCGGCAGCGGCAGCGTCTCGCCGCCGCGGGTTTTCCCTTGATACTGCTTACCGTCCTCAGTAGTCAGGATCCACTGATACTCACCGCGTCCTGCCACCGGCAGCGACATTTTTTTGCCGTGAGTGAAAATTTTCACGTTCGGCAGCGGGTTAACCGCCACTTTCGTGGCGGCGGTAGAGCGATGCATCGCATCCAGCAGGCGCTGTTTGGTGACAGCCGCGATAGACTGCGGCTTACCGTGCGCGTTGATATAGCTGGGGCTGATGCCCGCCGCCAGCGCGGCATTATCGAGGCGTTTACTCTCCATAGGCCTTCCTTTAGCGTTTCGCCTGCCAGATACGTTGCTGATAATCGCGGATCGAGCGGTCGGAGCTGAACATGCCGCAGCGCGCGGTGTTGAGGATAGCCGCGCGGGTCCAGGCCTCCTCGTCGCGATACAGCTCATCTACCCGTTTTTGCGCCGCTACGTAGGCTTCGAAATCGGCCAGCACCAGGTACGGATCGCCGCCTTGCAGCAGGCTGTGCAGCATCTGATCGAAGGCATGCTTGTCGCCGTTGCTGTAGGTGCCGTTCTCCAGCTCCTTAAGCACCGCATCGAGCAGCTTGTCTTTTTTACGCCATTTCAGCGGATCGTAGCCTTTCGCTTTCAGGGCTTTCACCTCTTCAACCGTGTGGCCGAAGATAAAGATGTTCTCCTCGCCCACCTGCTCAGCGATTTCCACGTTAGCGCCATCCAGCGTCCCGACGGTCAGCGCGCCGTTCAGCGCCAGCTTCATGTTGCCGGTGCCAGAGGCTTCTTTACCCGCGGTGGAGATCTGCTCGGAGATATCCGCCGCCGGGATCAGTTTTTCTGCTGCCGATACACAATAGTCCGGCAGGAAGACCACCTTCAGCTTATCGCCGACTTTCGGGTCGTTGTTGATCGCTTCCGCTACCTTATTGATGGCAAAAATAATGTTTTTCGCCAGATAGTAGCCCGGCGCCGCTTTCGCGCCGAACAGGAAGACGCGCGGTACGCGGTCGGACTGCGGGTTTTCGCGGATCTCTTTGTACAGCGCAAGGATATGCAGCAGGTTAAGGTGCTGACGCTTATACTCGTGCAGACGTTTGATCTGGATATCGAAGATCGCCTGCGGGTTGATCTCAATCCCGGTACGCTGCTTCACAAACTCAGCCAGATGAACTTTGTTGGCCTGCTTGATATCGCGATAAGTCTGACGGAACGCCGCATCGTCAGCATATTTTTCCAGGTTGATCAGCTGGTCGAGGTCATTGGCCCACTCTTTTTTCAGCGTCTCATCCAGCAGCGAGGCCAGCGCCGGGTTGCACTGCTTGATCCAGCGGCGCGGCGTGATGCCGTTGGTCACGTTATGGAATTTGTTCGGCCACAGCTGGTTATATTCCGGGAACAGATCTTTTACCACCAGATCCGAGTGCAGCGCCGCCACGCCGTTGACAGCAAAGCCGCCCACCACGCACATGTTGGCCATCCGAACCTGTTTGTCATGCACCACCGCCAGCTTCGCCCAGACCTGCTTATCGCCCGGCCAGGTTTTGTCCACCAGCTGTTTAAAGCGGTCGTTGATCTCTTTAATGATCTGCATATGGCGCGGCAGCAGCGCTTTTACCAGCTTCTCATCCCAGCATTCCAACGCTTCCGGCATCAGGGTGTGGTTGGTGTAAGCAAAGGTTTTGCTGGTGATCGCCCAGGCGTCGTCCCAGCTCAGCTGGTGCTCGTCGATCAGCACGCGCAGCAGCTCCGGGATGGCGATGGTCGGGTGCGTATCGTTCAGCTGGATCACTTCGTAATCCGCCAGTTCGGCCAGCTTGCGGCCTGCCAGATGATGACGGCGCAGGATATCGGCCACTGAGCAGGCGCACTGGAAGTACTGCTGCATCAGGCGCAGTTTTTTACCGGCCTGATGGTTGTCGTTCGGGTACAGCACCTTGGTCAGTTTTTCCGCGTCGATGCCCTGCTGCTCGGCGCGGCGGATGGCCTCCTCGCGCACCTCGTCCTCATCGATGAGCTTGTCGGATTCCTCCTCCAGAAGAATCCGGCGCGCCTCCTTGACCTTGACGCGGCGAATCTTTGTTTTCTTGGGCATCATGCCGCCCATCATATCGCCGATGTTGATGGAGTTGCCGCCCACCTCCAGCTGCGGCAGCGTATCCTCGACCTCGATTTCGATTTCCCGGTCCTCCAGCTGGCCGCTGCGCAGCTGGGTGAGCACGTCCTCGCGCCGGAGGGCGAGCTTGTCCTGCTCCTCCTTGGGAAGCTCCGGCTCCTTCTTTCCGCCCAGCAAAAACTCAAATGGATTGCTCGCGCTCTTTTTGGGCGGATTGACCAGGAGCGAAGCCAGGCGGTCCTCCGCCAGGACGGAGGCGCGGGCTTCCACGCGTTTGGAAAACTCGCTTCGGACCATGCGAATGGCGTTCTCCATCAGGTCGCGGATGATGCTCTCCACATCGCGGCCTACGTAGCCCACCTCGGTGAACTTGGTGGCCTCCACCTTGACAAAAGGCGCGTTGACCAGCTTGGCAAGCCTGCGGGCGATCTCGGTTTTGCCCACGCCTGTGGGACCGATCATCAGGATGTTCTTGGGGCTGATTTCATTGCGGATGTCCTCGTCCAGCTGGGCGCGGCGGTAGCGGTTGCGAAGCGCGATGGCCACGGCCCGCTTGGCCTCGTCCTGGCCGATGATGTAGCGGTTGAGCTCCCGCATGATCTCCCTGGGTGTCAATTCCTTCATGCGTTGCCTCCTAGAGCGTCTCAACGGTGATATGGTCGTTGGTAAACACGCAGATGGACGCGGCCACCTCCAGCGCCTTGACGGCGATTTCCTCGGCCGAAAGGCTGGTGTTGTGAACAAGGGCGCGCGCGGCCGCCAGCGCGAAGTTGCCCCCGGAGCCGATGGCGCATACGCCGTCATCCGGGTCGATGACCTCGCCGTTGCCGCTCAATACCAGCAACGTATTTTTGTCCGCCACGATCAGCATGCTTTCCAGCTTGCGGATGGCGCTGTCGCCGCGCCATTCCTGCGCCAGGTTCACCGCGGCGCGCTCCAGGTTGCCGCCGCATTGGGTCAGCTTTTCCTCAAAGCGCTCGCACAGCGTAAAAGCATCGGCCACCGCGCCCGCAAATCCGGCGATCACCTTTCCCTCATAGAGGCGGCGCACCTTTTTGGCGCTGGACTTAAAAACGGTGTTTTCCCCCATCGTCACCTGTCCGTCGCCGGCGATGGCCACCTGATCACCCCGCTTGACGGCGCAGATGGTGGTTCCTTTCATGGTCATGTAGGCTCATTCCTCCTCGGTCATAAACAGGTTCAGCACCCACTGGGCCAGCGTGCGCCCCGCCTGGGTATCGATGTGGGTGGCGACGGCATACTCCGGAAGGCCGTCTTCATTCACTGTAAGGTCGTTCATCAGAATGTGGTTGAGGCCGCGGAACGCCTTGAAGCTCATAAAGGTCATGTTGTCGCCGATGGCGTCGGCGTAGGCGATCCGGCCGTCGTCCTCGGATACGATGGGGTCGCGCCTGCCCTGGCCGATGTAGGTGGGTACCTTGAGCTCCTTGATCAGATCTACGGCGTTATAGTGCAGGTCCTCCCAGAAATAGTAGCCGTTTTTGCCGAACAGCGTCAGCGCGCGGGCCTCCTCCTCGCTGACGGAGGATACCTTCCTGATCATCTTTTCAATGGTTTCCTGCGTTTCCTCGCCCAGCGCGCCATAGGCCTCCGGCTGCGTGGCGCAGTACCACTCAATCAGCGTCTTGGGCGTGCTGCCCAGGATGATCATGGCCGTAAAAGCGCCCTCGGACTGGGAGACGATGCGGGGCGCGATCATTCCGCCAAAACCCAGGCCCACCAGCACAATGCGCTCCTGATCCACCAGCGGATTGTCCTTGAGCAACTGACAGGCAGCCAGCGCGTCCTCCACGGCCTCGTCGTAGACGGTTTCCGCCTGCGCGTCCGGATAGGCGTAAGCGCGGCTGTCATATCGCAGGGAGGCGACGCCCATCTTGCCCAGGGCATCCGCCAGATCCGCAAAGAAAGTGGTCTGGCCCATGGTGAGGTCGTGATCAAAGGCGCCAAAGTCATGCACGAATACGCACATGGGGACCGGCGTCTCCTCGCTGGCCTCCTTGGGCATCGTCAGCACGCCCTCCAGCACGTAGGGCGCCTGCCCGACCGTCACATCTGTTTCCTCATAATCCGGCTCCGCGGTCGCTCTCCCGCCCACCAGCATATCGCCGCCGTCGCTAAGCGCCTCTTTTTCCGCCGGCACAAATTCGAGGGCCATGATTTCCCAGTCGTCCTCTTTGTCCTTATGGGTAAAATACATATCCAGATCCTGTTTTTCCATGATCAGGTGCAGCACGTGCGTTTTCAGCTTGTTTTCCGGCTCCTCAAAGCTGCGGTAGCTGCCCAGCTCCAAAAACGCGCCGGTCATCCATTCCAGGTCGGTCAGCATGGCCTCGTAGGTTTCCATGGGCATGTAACGCCGGATCTGAAGGTCATAGTATCCCCACAGGCGGCTCATGGACTTGCCTTCAATGTAGTCCAGCGCGTACTGGCGAACCGTCTCCTCGGTCCAAACCGGCACGTCGTCCTCCATCTGCTTGGCCGCCAGCGACACGGCGGGCAGACAGGCGAAGATGATGGTCATCATCAGCGTCAGGGCGATTGCGCGTTTCATGGCTATTTCCTCCTCATTGGTGGTGCGTCTAGCATAACATAAGAATGTGGATTTAGGAAAGCGTTTCCTGTTCCATCTGTCCTAAAATCAGATCCAATTCCAGCAGAGCGCGTTCCGAAATCTTTTCGTAGCGCTGCTGCTTGCCTCGGATGCGCTTTTCTCCGGGCCTTACCTCCAGCGGGTCGATCAGGCCGAAAGCGCAGTTCATGGGCTGAAAGCGCTTGTTTGGCGTGGAGACGTACCGCGCCATTGCGCCGATGGCCGTGCGGCCGCTGAAGTGCGGCGGCTCTCTGCCCGTCTCGCGCAGGGCGGCGCACAGGCCGCACAAAAGGCC
>OGXT01003191.1_pt1 | contig 11704 bp, 7 predicted proteins | sample 1576361 | NCBI WGS metagenome assembly OGXT01 (sample SAMEA3541514, study PRJEB24748) | human gut metagenome | biome: human gut; feature: human-associated habitat; material: faeces | place: China | collected 2012 | reverse complement strand
CGGTACGGAGGGGCTGACCCCCAACAGCTTCTCCCACCGAATCCGCAAAAGCGTTGACGCTCTAAGGAGAAACGGCATTACGGTGTCCTTCCGCAAGAGCAACAGCGATCGTCTGATCTGCCTGAAAAGGGTCGATGGTGTCGATGATTCCGCTACCGAAAACATCGTCACCATCGACCCTGAGAACCCGCCGTGTTTCGGCGTGTGAGCCGCTGTGTGCGCGGTTCGGGGATGGGGGGCGTGTGTACCCGCCGCGGGGATATTCAGCCCGCACAGGGCGAATTCTGGGGCGGCATAAAAACGGCGAATACGCCACCGTGACCCGCGGGCGTCCAGCGTTTCAACGGCATAAAGCGCACGCCGAGGGTAGTGATACCACCCCCCACACAGAAGTGCCGAAAAAGCGCTGTGTGCAGGAGGGAACAGCTCGTCCGTCGGCGCAGAGCACCCACTCTGAGAAAGCCGTTTTTCTGCCGAAATAAACCCCGCGCGGGGTTGTTCCGACACAGCCACAGCAACCGGAGGGTAAGTGATACCCCCCACACAGAAATGTAAAAAATATAACACGGGAGTTTTTATCACCGCCCCCAACAGGGCTCCCGCCGAAACCCAGCGAAGCGGTTTCGGCGGGAAGAGGACGAGCGACAGAGAGAGCGAGTCCTGCCGCTTGCGGCGGGACGAGGGAATCGTCGTCCGCTCGGACGACGGCCAGCATCGCATTTGTCTGGTCTGCGGCGAAGCCGCTGCCCTGCCAAACGCACTGGGCGGGGCAAAGCCCTGCACCCAAATTCCGGGCAGAAGCCCGGACCCACTTGAAGCCACCCCAGCTCTCCGAGGGGACGAGAGAAATCATTTCAGAAAGGTCACTGATTATGAAAAAAGATATTAAATTCAGCACGCGCATGGCGTCCGCTGACCGCGAGAAGATCAAAGCGCTGGCGGCGAAGGCCCACATGTCCATGAGCGATTACGTCACCGCCTGCTGTCTCGGCAAACGGATCGTGGTCATCGACGAGCAGAAAGAACTGCTCCGCCAGCTCAAGGGTATCGGCAGCAACATCAACCGCCTCACCGTCCTCGCCAACATGGACAAGGTGCATGTCATCGGTCTGGAAAAAGCTGCCGGTGAGCTGTCCGAGGTCAGCGCCGCGTTGCGGGCTGTCATGGAAGGTCGGTGAGCCGTATGGCCATCATACATTTTGTGAACTACAAGCGGGGCACACAGTCCCGCGCCGCCATGCGCGGCGTGATGCTCTATGTCATGCAGGAAAAGAAAACCACATGGGAGGGCGAGCCGCTCGTCAGCGGCATCAACTGCCAGCCCCAAAGCGTCTACGATGACTTCCTGAACACGAAGCTGCTCTACCACAAGGACGGCGGCGTGATGTTCTACCACATGGTGCAGAGCTTTCCAAAGGGCGCAGCGGTCAACCCACGGCAGGCCCACGAAGCCGCGCGGCGGCTGGTGGAATACTTCGAGGGCTGTGAGGTGCTGGTTTGCACCCATGTAGACCGGGAACACATCCACTCTCACTGCGTCATCAACTCCGTCAACTTTGAGACCGGCAAGAAGTTGCACATGGCGAAGGAACAACTGCAAGAATTGATGCGGCGCAACGATGCAATCTGTCAGGAGATGGGTCTTCCTGTCTTTGATGCGCCAACGCAGCAGTCCTGCGGCATGGGTGGCGCGGAGTACCACACAGCGCTCAAGGGACAGAGCTGGAAGCTGCGGCTAATGAACACCATCGACGAGTGCATGAGATGCACCGCCGACAGGGACGCCTTCGTTTCCCTGATGGCATCCGAGGGCTACGCTGTCCGCTGGGAGAGCAGCCGCAAATACATCACCTACACCACGCCGGTCGGCATGAGATGCCGCGACAACAAACTACACGAAGAAAAGTATTGCAAGGAGGCCATGGAGCATGAATTCAGAATACGGGCAAAGATTGTCTCTGCAAGAACTCAAGCAGCGCAACACCCAGCAGGCAGTACTTCCGACGCTGACAACGCCTCACGAAGCGTGTCCCTCGAAAGCGGACTGGGAGCGAATGATGAAATACATGGATGCACTGCGGTACCATGCGAATCGGCAGACAGATATGTTGGAGCGCATCAGCAGGCAGATGTCGCAGCTTCCCACGCGGACGCAGCTGGACGATCTGCTGAAAGCGGTGCGGCATCTGGAGCAGATGACCGAACAGGCTGGGAAGCCGAAAGAGAATTCTTTTTCTCTGCACAGAATCAGACTTCCCAGACTGCATCTGCCACACGTCAGTATTCCGGCATTGGTCTCTCTGCTAATGGCGGCGGCAGCACTGCTTCTGCTCTGGTGGGGCTTGGGCACCGTCTGGAGCAGCTCCAGCCTGCTGCCCCTGTGATGCTCGTACAGCACCACACCGACAGAAAGGTACTGCAAAAAGAACGGGAAAAGAAAATCGCCCTCGGTCACAAGGCGGATGACCACGAGGACGAGGTGAGTTATGACTGGCAGCAGACCATGTGACGCAAAGGGAGAGTTGAAGGATTTCGACTCTCCCTTTCTGCATAGGACAAGGTTCTCGCAAATAAAATGATAGCACCGCGGGAGGTGATAGTTATTATTGTCCGCCCTTTCACTTACGATAGTGACGCGCACATTATTTCCGGCAGAAAAAATATGATCAGAATTGAAAACCTTACCCCACAGCTTACCGCCGAGGAGTGCATGGAACAGCGGCGATGTATCGAGGAAGGTCTTTTCGAGGTCTTTATAAAGTATGAAAAACACAATGAAAATGATAGCTATTTAGGAGCTGCTGCGGTATGATGTACCTGTCAGCAGCTCTTTTCTGTGAGGAAGGAGCTACAAAATGAACGCAATCTACGCAAGACAATCCGTTGACAGAGCCGATAGCATTTCTATCGAAAGCCAAATCGAGTTCTGCCAGTACGAAATGAGAGGTGAACAGTATAAGGTTTATACCGACAGGGGTTACAGCGGTAAAAATACAGACCGTCCCGCCTTTGCTGAAATGATGAACGACATCGAAAGCGGTGTGATCGGTAAGGTCGTTGTTTACAAACTGGACCGCATCAGCCGTTCTATCCTCGACTTCTCTAATATGATGGAGAAATTCGGAAAGCACAGGGTCGAGTTCGTATCCACGACAGAAAAATTCGACACTTCCTCGCCCATGGGACGCGCCATGCTCAACATCTGCATTGTATTCGCGCAGTTGGAACGGGAAACTATTCAAAAGCGCGTGGCGGATGCCTACTACTCCCGCAGTCAAAAGAGCTTCTATATGGGCGGCAGAGTTCCGTATGGATTCCGGCTGATCCCGACGACCATCGAGGGTATTAAGACCTCTATGTATGAGATCAACGCGGAGGAAGCGGAACAGGTGCGGTTGATCTATGAGCTCTACTCCAAGCCGGAATGCTCCTACGGTGACATTATCCGCTACTTTCAAGCCCACGGCATTCTCAAAAACGGAAAGCCGTGGGGACGCACACGACTTGCGGATGTTCTCAGGAATCCCATCTATGTCCGCGCGGATCTATCCGTCTATGAGTTCTATCGTGACCAAGGCGCGATCATGGCAAACGATCCGAGTGACTTTATCGGCACGAACGGATGCTACTACTACAAGGGACAGGACTCCGTAGGACGCAAGCAAATGAATTTAGAAGGCAACCATTTGGTGCTGGCTCCACACGAGGGCATCATTCCCTCCGACCTATGGCTGAAATGCCGTGCAAAGTGTCTGGAAGCGCAGCAGATCAAGCCATATCAGAAAGCCAAGAACACATGGCTGGCGGGAAAGATCAAATGCGGCATCTGCGGGTACGCTTTGGTGGATAAGCACTACTCGACCACACGCTCCCGCTACCTCCTCTGTTCGAACAAAATGAACTCCAAAGCCTGCGAGGGTCCCGGAACGATTTATACCGATGAGTTTGAACAAATCATCTACAATGAAATGCGCAAAAAGATGGCTCAGTTCAAAACGCTCAGAAGGTGTAAAGGGAATTACATTAACCCCGAGCTAACGGCGTTGAATGTTCAACTTACGCAAGTTGAGACTGAGATTGGCTCTCTGATGGATCGCCTGTCGGCTGCGGACGATACCCTGTTTCGCTACATCAGTGGGCGCGTCAAAGAACTGGATGGGAAAAAGCAAGAGCTGATGAAGCGTATCTCTGAATTGAAGCTGCACAAGGAAGCAGACTATACGGAGATCTATAATCACCTGACTATGTGGGACGAGTTGAGCTTCGATGATAAGCGACAGACGGTAGACCAGCTCATCCGTGTCATCTATGCGACCAGCGATTCCATCAAGATCGAATGGCGCATTTAAGCAAGTACAGTTACTCCATCTTGTACGCTTCGGCGAGGCGATCGAGAAGCTGCGCGAGCACCTCGACCGCAGGAACGTATATCTCTATAATCCGGCGATCGAGGCATAAAAATCTCCCGGCGGGAGCGGATGCTCCCGCCGGGCAGGGATCTTCAAATATCGAACTGGCTGCGGTACAGCTCGGCATAAAAGCCGTTTTTCTCCAGCAGGGTCCTGTGGTTGCCCTGCTCGATGATGTGGCCGTCCTTCATCACCAGAATGACATCTGCCTCGCGGATGGTCGAGAGGCGATGGGCGACGATGAAGCTCGTGCGGCCCTGCATCAGACGGTTGAAGGCCTCCTGGATCTTGATCTCCGTGCGCGTGTCGATGGAGGACGTCGCCTCGTCGAGGATGAGCATCGGAGGCAGGCAGAGCATGACGCGCGTGATGCACAGCAGCTGCTTCTGCCCCTGGGACAGGCCGCCGCCATCCTCGGTGATCGGCGTGTCATAGCCCTGCGGCAGGCGCCGGATGAAGCCATGCGCATGCGAGGCCTTTGCCGCGGCGATGACCTCCTCGTCCGTTGCGTCCGGCTTGCCCATGACGATATTCTCGCGGATGGTACCGGTCTTGAGCCAGGTGTCCTGCAGCACCATGCCGTAGGACGTGCGCAGGCTGCCGCGCGTCAAATCGCGGATATCCTCGCCGCTCACGCGGATGCAGCCGCTGTCAACATCATAGAAGCGCATGAGCAGATTGATGATCGTCGTCTTGCCGCAGCCGGTCGGGCCGACGATGGCAATGCGCTGGCCGGGCTTCGCGGCAAGATCAAAATGCTCGATCAGGTGCTGCTCCGGGACATAGGAGAACGAGACGTCCTCCAGCGCGACGCTGCCGTCGGGGTCCGTGAGCGTCTTCGCATCGGCGGGCTCCGGGGTCTGCGGCGTTTCCTCGATGAGCTCGAAGATGCGGTCGGCGCAGGCCAGCGCATTCTGCAGCTCCGTTACCACGCCGGAAATTTCGTTGAAGGGCTTCGTATACTGGTTGGCATAGCTGAGGAAGCTTGTCAGCTGGCCGACGGAGATGCCGCCGTGCACGGCGCTGAGCGCGCCCGCCACGCAGACGCCCGCATAGACGAGCGAGTTGACAAAGCGCGTGGACGGATTCGTGATGGACGAGAAGAAAATGGCGCGCAGCGAGCACTTGCGCAGCCGCTCGTTGACCTCGTCAAAGCGGTCCTGTGCGCGTTCCTGATAGCCGAAGGCCTGCACGACCTTCTGATTGCCGACCATCTCGTCGATGATGCCGGTCTGCTCGCCGCGGGCGGCGGACTGCTCCTTGAACATGGCGTAGGTCTTGCGGGCGATAAAGCTCGCAACGAACAGCGACACCGGCGTGATGACCACGACGACGAGCGTGATGAGCGGATTCATCCACAGCATGAACAGCAGCGTGCCGACGATGGTGAGCACGCCCGTAAAGAACTGCGTGAAGCCCATGAGCAGGCCGTCTGCGAACTGGTCGACATCCGCGATCATGCGGCTGACGATCTCGCCGTAGCTGTGCGCATCGATGTAGCGCAGGGGAAGGACCTCCAGCCGCGCAAAGGCATCGCTGCGGATATCGCGCACGGTGCGGTAGGTGATGCGGTTGTTGCAGGCGTTCATGATCCACTGCGACAGCGCCGTTGCGCCGATGAGGATGCCCATTTTGAGCAGCAGACGGGCGATGGCGGAAAACTCCACCTGCCCCGGCGCAACGATGAGATCGACGGCCTGCCCGATGAGGATCGGCAGATACAGCGTCATGGCCACGGTCAGCGCCGCAAACAGCAGAGACAGTGCCAGCAGCAGCCAGTATTTTTTCAGATAGCGCAGCAGCTTGCGCATGGTATTTTTCTTTTTCATGCGTTCTGCGCCTCCTTCGGGAACTGGGAATAGTAAATTTCCTGATAAACCGGGCACGATTCGAGCAGCTCGGCATGCGTGCCCTGCCCGACGAGCGCGCCGTCATCCAGCACAAGGATCTGATCGGCATACTGGATGGAGGCCGCGCGCTGCGACACCAGAAATACGGTGACGTTCGCATCGTGGGCGCGGATGGCCTTTCGCAGGCGCGCATCCGTGGCGTAGTCCAGCGCAGAGGCGCTGTCGTCCAGGATGAGAATTTCAGGATCGCGCACGAGTGCGCGGGCAATGGTCAGGCGCTGGCGCTGGCCGCCGGAAAGGTTCTTGCCGCCCTGCGCGACCTCGGCGTTCAGACCGCCCTCGCGGGTCGAGACAAATTCCGCCGCCTGCGAGGTCTCGAGCGCGACCTGCAGCTCGGCATCCGTTGCGTCCTCCTTGCCCCAGCGGAGATTCTCCGCGATGGTCCCGGCAAACAGGACGGCCTTCTGCGGCACGATACCGATCTTGCTGCGCAGCTGCCCGGCCGGATAGTCGCGCACATCGACGCCGTCGACAAGGATGCGCCCGCCCGTCGCGTCATAGAAGCGGGGGATCAGATTTGCCAGCGTCGATTTGCCGGAGCCTGTGCCGCCGATCACGCCAATCGTCTCGCCGGGCGCGGCACAGAAGCTGATATCGGTCAGCGCATCCGCGCCTGCCTGCGGATAGCGGAAGCTGACGTGCCGGAATTCCAGCTCCGCCTCTCCCGCGCCGTCCGGCAGCGCGTCCGCGCCGCTCACCATGCTGGACTTCGTGTCCAGCACCTGCGAAATGCGGCCCGCGCAGGCGGCGGATTTTGTGATGTTCAGGATCAGATTGGCAAACTTGATCAGCTCGACCAGGATCTGCGACATATAGTTATAAAGCGCGATCAGCTGGCCCTGCGTGATCGCGCCCTCGTTCACGCGGACGCCGCCCACGCGCAAAATCGCGACAATGGCCAGATTGATGATCACATACGTCAGCGGATTGAGCAGCGCGGAAAGCTTTCCGACGAACTGCTGCGCAGAAAACAGATCTCCGGTCTTTTCTGCGAAGCTTTCCGTTTCTGTCTGTTCGCGGGTAAAGGCGCGGATGACGCGCACGCCGGACAGATTTTCCTGCGCCGCACCGGTCACGCCGTCGAGCTTCGTCTGCACGCGCCGGTAGAGCGGAATGCAGCTGAGCATGATGGCAAACACAACGGCAAAGAGCACCGGGATGGCCACGGCGAAGATAAGCGCCGACTTTGTGTCGATGGTAAAGGCCATGAGCATCGCGCCGAAAACCACGATGGGGGAGCGCAGCAGCAGCCGGAGTGTCAGATTGAGGCCCGTCTGCACCTGATTCATGTCGCTCGTCATGCGCGTGACGAGCGTGGCTGTGCCGAGCCGGTCAAGCTCGGCGTAGGACAGCGACTGGATGTGCGCAAAAAGCGCACGGCGCAGGCTGCCCGTCGCGCCGGTCGCGGCCTTGGCGGAAAAATACTGCGCGCACGTGGCGCTGGCAAAGCCGCACAGGCCGAGTCCGACCAGCACAAGGCATTTTTTCAGGATATACGCCGTATCGCCGGACGAAATGCCGACGTCGATGATATCCGCCATGATGAGCGGCACCAGAAGCTCAAACGCGGCCTCGAGCAGCTTGAAGCACGGGGCCAGAATCGCCTGCAGGCGGTAGGGCCGCAGGTAAACAAGCAGTTTTTTCATGGGTTGTTTCTTCTCTTTCTTCTGCTATTCAATGGATTTGAGCGCCTGCGACATATCGATTGTGCGGATCTTCCGCCGCAGGGCAAGATTGACAAGCAGACCGAACACCAGCGTCAGCGCGGCCGAGATGAGATAGCTCAGCGGCGCGACGCGCACATCGAAGCACATGAGATCGATCTTGATCTGTCCCATGACATACGCGTGCAGCAGCTTTCCCATTGGAAGGCCCACAAGCGCGCCGAGGACGGTCAGGATGATGTTCTCGCGGAAGACGTAGCGGTTCGTCTCGCCGTCGTAGAAGCCAAGCACCTTGATGGTCGCGATCTCTCGTTCGCGTTCGGTGATGTTGATGTTCGTGAGGTTATACAGCACGATGAATGCCAGCGCTGCCGCGCCCAGCACGACGACCAGCACGATATATTGCAGGCTCTGCATCATCGTCGCCACACGGCTGCGGAAATCAAGGCTGAGGGTAACTGCCGCCGCGTTTTTCGCGCCCGCGAGCGCTGCGGAGGCCGCCTGCGCGTCCTCGTCCGTCTGATAATTGACCCATGCGGCCTCGTATCCGGGCGCTTCACCGAAGACGTCCTGCCAGGTAATCTGCGTCAGATAGACGTAATTATAAACATAGTTTTCAAACACAGCCTCGACGGTCAGCTCCGTCCGGCGCATATCGCCCGTCTGCAGGATGATGGTATCGCCCGCCGACAGGCGCAGCGCCTGCGCAAGGCCCCGGCTGATGATGCAGCCGCCGTCCTGCGGGTAGGGGATCGGCGTTTTCTCCTGCGTGTGCAGGTCGATAAAGCCGTCCACGCTGCCCGATTCCGGGCAGACGACGTTTGTGGTCTTGACCGTGCCGCCGGCAGAAGCGTCCAGACTTTTTTCCGCGACAAACAGACAGCCCTCCGCGCCGCTTTTCTCGCAGACGGCGAGGAAGTCCTCGCGTTCGCTGCCGCTCAGCGCGTGCTGGAAGGTCACGGCGGCGTCATAGCGGGTGATCTCGTCGTATTGATAGTCGACGACGCTGCTGATGGAGTCCTGAATGCCGAAGCCCGTGATGAGCAGCGCCGTGCAGCCGCCGATGCCAATCATCATCATGACCATGCGCTTTTTAAAGCGCAGAATGTTCCGGATGGAGACTTTATGCAGGAACGGCAGCCGGTTCCAGAGCAGCGGGAGCCGTTCGAGCAGAATGCGCTTGCCCGCCTTCGGCGCTCTGGGGCGGATCAGCTCCGCTGCCGGCTTCTGCAGTTCGGCGTGTACGACGAACCACGTTGTGCCGAGCGCGCACAGCAGATATGCGCCCGACGAGACGAGCGCAAGCGGCCAGTCAAAGGCATACAGAATGCCGGTAAAGCCGTACATGATGTTATAGGCGTGCCAGATCATCTTCGGCAGGAAATACGAACCTGCCGCGATGCCGAGCACACAGCCGAGAACCGAGGCGATCCCGGCATAGAGGAAGTATTGGGACAAGATCGCGCCGTTGGAATACCCCAGCGCCTTTAAAACGCCCGCCTGCGTCCGCTGCTCGTCGACCATGCGGGTCATGGTCGTGATGCAGACCAGCGCGGCCACGGCGAAGAAAAACAGCGGGAACACCCGTGACACGCCGCGCACAATATCGGAATCGCTCTCAAAGCAGGCGTAGCCGACGTTGCTGCTGCGATCCAGCACGAACACGTCCGGGTTTTCGAGCTTTTCCAGTTCGTCCTCGCCGTCGCGGTAGTCCTGCTCGGCATCGGCCAGCTTTTGTTCACCGTCGGCCAGCTCCTGCTCGGCGTCGGCCAGCTTCTGATTGCCGTCTGTGATCTCCTGCTTTGCGTCAGCCAGCTCCTGCTCGGCGTCGGAGATCTTCTGTTCTGCTTCGGCCTTACCTGTGTAATAATCCGCCCAGCCGTCTTTGAGTTCCTGTTTTGCGTCTTCCAGCTCCTGCCGGCCATCTTCTAGCTCCTGCTTCGCATCTTCCAGTTCCTGCTGCTTTTCTTCCAGCGTTTTTTTCGCCTCGTCCAGCTTTTTCTGGTTTTCCGCGAACGCCTCGTTCGCCGCGTCTGCCGCCAGATCCAGCTGATTCTCATTGTCGGCCAGAGCGTTCTTGCCCTCGTCCAGCTGCGCCTGCGCCGCTGCAAGCTGCCCACGTGCCGCCGCGATCTGCGCTTTGGCCGCCTCCGCCGCCTCCGGCGACATCGCTCCTGCGGAAACCGCGGCGTCTATCTGCGCCTCCTGTTTGTCGAGCGCGGCTTTCTGCGCGTCTAACTGCTGCTGCTGCGCGGCAAGCGTTTCGCGTGCTTTCTGGAGCTGCGCGAAAGCGAAGCTCATCTCGTTCTCGGCCTGTTTCTTTTCTTTTTCAAATTTGGCGGCGTTTTCCTCATAGGTCTGCTTCGCGTCGGCCAGCTTTTTTTCGCCGTCTGCCAGCTCCTGTTCGCCATCGGTCAGCTTCTGTTCATTTTCCTCGATCGTCCGCTGCCCATCCACCAGCTTCTGGTATGCGTCGGCCAGTTCCTGCTCCGCCTCCTGCTTTGCGTCGGCCAGAGAAACAACGCCGTCAGCATACGTCTGATGCGCGTCTTCCAGCTCCTGCTTCGCGTCGGCAAGCTCCTGCTTTGCATCGGCCAACTCCTGCTGCTTTTCATCCAGCGTTTCACGCGCGTCGGAGAGCGTCTGCTCGGCCTCTTCATAGAGGCGATCACTGCGCCCATAAGCCGCGCTCTCGGCAAGCTGCGTGACCCACGGCTCAGCAGCGTCAATGCAGGCGGTATATTCGTCGGAATAGACCTCGCCCTGTCGGCCGGCCAGACGGAGATAGAGCGACGTGTCGTATTCCAGCGCAAACGCCTCCGGCAGGATGTACACAAACGACGAAAGCGTTCCGCTGCCGATGGAGGTGCCGCCGCGCTCATAATTGATGTATAAGACGCTCTTGGCGATGCCGACGATGGTAAATTCCCGGCGGTTGAAGCCGTCCAGCGTATCTTCGTCGTTCTCTTCCGTCAGAACGACTGTTTTTCCGAGATCCTTTTCGGAATACAGCAGCCCGTCAGCCAGACATTCCTCCGCCGTCTGCGGAAATCTTCCACATTTTAAGCCCGGCAGGTCGATCTGCTCAGGCAGCGACAAAAATCTGCACGGCTTCGCCGCACCGCCCGCGACGGAGACCAGCGCGTCCGCACTCTTTTCTCCTTCGCAGGCCGCCACGCGCGCATCGGCGGCGAGCGCTTCCGCGTCCGTTTCGTCAAAGCCGACCGTGCTGACGAGGCGGAAATCATACATCCGGTGCGCCTCGGCATAGTCGTTCAGCGTATGTACCATTGCGGTCTTTGTCAGCCGCAGGCCGCAGAAAAATCCCACGCCCAGCGCGACGATCGCCGCGATCGCCAGAAACCGGGTGAGACTGCTGCGGATCTGGCGCATTGTCAGCTTCAGCATACCCGTCACCATTCGATGCTTTCCACCGGCATGGGCGCTTCGTTTTGCCGCACGTCGGTGATCTGGCCGCTTCTGACGCGGATGACGCGGTCGGCCATGGCGGTCAGGGCGGAATTGTGCGTAATAATCACGACGGTCATGCCGTTTTCCCGGCTCTGCTTCTGCAAAAGCGCAAGAATCTGCTTGCCGGTCTGATAATCAAGCGCGCCGGTCGGTTCGTCGCACAGCAGAAGCCGCGGCCGTTTGGCCAGCGCCCGCGCGATGGCCACGCGCTGCTGCTCGCCGCCGGAGAGCTGAGCAGGAAAATTCTGCA
>OGXT01003183.1_pt1 | contig 11720 bp, 10 predicted proteins | sample 1576361 | NCBI WGS metagenome assembly OGXT01 (sample SAMEA3541514, study PRJEB24748) | human gut metagenome | biome: human gut; feature: human-associated habitat; material: faeces | place: China | collected 2012 | reverse complement strand
AGATATAGGTATCGATCCGCCTGTTCACTGTACTCCCGAAAGGCTTTCTCACATTCTTGACTACGTTAAAGGCGACAAAATCGTTGCCGCACATTTGGGCGGCTGGAAGTTATGGGACGATGTCGAAAAATACCTTGTCGGCACACCGATATATTTTGACACAGCCTTTACGCTTAACTTTATCACAGATGAACAGCTTTTACGCATAATCAAAAATCACGGCAGTGAAAAAATACTTCACGCGACAGATTCACCTTGGGAAAAGCAAGGTCGAATGGCAAAACATTTATCTGCCTTGCCTCTTTCAGAGGAAGATTGTAACAATATTTTTTACAAAAATGCGAAAAAACTTCTGAAAATAGGTTGAGTTAAAACGAATAATACGATATAATAATAGTATATGGCTATAAGCATTTTGCGTATAGTCCGATTTTGTTAATTTAGGAGCAGAAATATGTTCAATAATGATATAAGTATAGACTTAGGCACTGCGACGGTGCTTGTCTATATCAAAAACAAGGGCATTGTACTGCGTGAGCCGACCGTTATCGCGGTAAACACCAAAACAAACGAAGTTTGTGCCGTAGGCAAAGACGCACTCGCAATGCTCGGAAGAACTCCGCCGCATATACAGGCCGTTCGTCCGCTTATTGACGGTGTAATTTCAAATCTTACGCTTACGCAGGAAATGATTAAACATTTCTTTTCAAAAATATTTTCACGTACAATCGGTCACCCACGCATAATGATGTGCGTTCCGAGCGGTGTTACGGACGTTGAACAAAGAGCCGTAATTGAGGCAGCAAGAGATGTCGGTGCAAAAGATATTTACATTATCGAAGAACCTGTTGCGGCGGCACTCGGTGCAGGGTTTGATATTTCACGTCCGCACGGCACCATGGTTGTGGACATAGGCGGAGGTACAACCGACATTGCAGTATTATCGCTTGGCGGTATCGTTGTCAGCCGTTCGCTGAAAATCGCCGGTGACGAATTTAACGAGGCGATTATTCGTTATATGCGCAAAGAAATGGGTATGATTATCGGTCCGCGAACAGCCGAAAGAATTAAAATGGAAATCGGCGGTGTTATACCGCGTTCAAATGAGCTGTTATGCAAAGCAAAAGGTATCAGCGTACTTTCGGGGCTTCCGAAAGAAGTAACTATTTCTTCAAACGACCTATACCCCGCATTTGATGATTTTGTTTATAATATGACTGAGAGAATTAAGGAAGTTCTTGAAGAAACACCTCCCGAACTTCACGGTGACATTATACAAGACGGAATAATAATGACAGGCGGCGGTTCTTTGATTTACGGTTTGGACAAGCGTATTTCGGACGACATCGGCGTCAAAGTGGTGCTTGCACCGGATATAATCGACTGCGTTGCAAAAGGTGCGGGAATTGCACTTGACAATATCGACACAGTTACCGAGCCGACTCATATATTCCACAAAAAAGCATACATCAGAGATTAAAAAAGAGAGGATATATTAATTATGAAAAACGAACCAATCACACTAACAAACGTAGAAATCCAAAAAATTCTTCCGCACCGTTATCCGTTTTTGCTTATAGACAAAATCGTTGATTTTGAAGAAGGCAAAAGCATAACAGGTATCAAAAACGTAACGGCAAACGAACCTCAATTTACAGGTCACTTCCCGGGTAACCCAATTATGCCGGGCGTACTTATTACAGAGGCACTTGCACAAGTCGGTGCTGTAATGCTTTTGTCAATGCCTGAAAACAGAGGTAAACTCGGTGTATTCACAGGTATCAACAATTTCAAATTCCGCCGTCAGGTAGTTCCGGGCGATACATTGGAGCTTCACGCCGATTTGGTTACTTACCGTCACGGAATGGGTAAAGCAAACGTAAAAGCAACAGTAGGCGGTCAAGTTGCGGCAGCAGGCGAAATCAGCTTTGCGGTTGTTGACAACATTGCAAACGAGGACTGATGATAAAAGACGATGAATGTTTGGACGATTTGCAAAACGGTCTTTTCATAATCCAAAAGAAAAACGGTTTCAAGTTTGGTATTGACGCTGTTTTATTATCCGATTTTGCAAAGGAAACAAGGTCTAAAAAAACACTTGATTTATGCACAGGTACAGGTATTGTACCCTTGCTTTTATCCGCAAAAACAAACACACCGAAAATTTTCGGTCTTGAAATACAGGAAGAGATTGCACAAATGGCACAGCGCAGTGTGGAACATAACAAGCTTGAAGATCGTATTTCCATAAAATGCGGCGATTTAAAAAACGCCGTTTCTATATACGGTCGTGACAGTTTTGACAAAATAACCTGCAATCCGCCGTATATGAAGTGCGGCAGCGGTAATCAAAATGATATTGACACAAAATCAATTTCACGTCACGAGGTTATGTGTACCGTTGATGATGTTATAAACGTCAGTGCAAAACTGCTTATTCCGAAAGGCAGATTTTTTATGATTCACAGACCTAACAGACTTGTAGACATTATGTGTGCCATGCGTAAATACAAAATAGAGCCGAAGCGTATGCGTTTCGTCCATCCGTCATATGATAAAGTACCGAATATGGTATTAATCGAGGGTATGCGTGACGGCGGTGAGGAATTAAAGCTTTTACCGCCGCTTTATGTGTATAATCAAGATGGTACTTATTCCGATGAAATTCACAAAATTTACGGAAAATAATAAATAAAACGAAAGAAGTGATAAATGTGTTAGAGTACGATGAGTACAGACTAAAGCTACAAGGCTTTGAAGACAGCATAAACGATTTGAGGGATTCACTTTGACATCGCCGGCGCGGAAAGTGAAATAACAAAACTTGAAGAACAAAGTGCCCAGCCCGGATTTTGGGACGATATGGATAATTCACAGAAAGTTCTTCAAAAAACAAAGCAATTAAAAGACAAGGTTGAGGCGTTTAACAGCCTTGTTTCAAAATGGGAAGATACACTTGTTTTAATCGACCTTGCAAACGAGGAAAACGACGAAAGTATGTTACCCGATGTTGTTTCGGCAACTGAAGAAATCGAGGCGGATATTGACAAAATGACGCTTGAAACCCTTTTAAGCGGTCATTACGACAAAAACAACGCAATTATGACGTTCCACGCAGGTGCAGGCGGTACAGAGGCACAGGATTGGTGCGAAATGCTTATCCGTATGTATCAAATGTGGGCGCAGAAAAACGGCTATACCGCAACTGTTCTCGATTCACTTCCGGGTGACGAAGCAGGTATAAAAAGCTGTACAATAGAAATCGACGGTCTTAACGCTTACGGCTATCTTAAAGCCGAAAAAGGCGTACACCGTCTTGTGAGAATTTCACCTTTCAACTCTGCCGGCAAGCGTATGACTTCATTCGCATCAATCGAAGTTATGCCCGAACTTGACGACAACGTGGAAGTTGATATTCGTCCCGAAGATATTAAGATGGAAGCATTCCGTGCAAGCGGTGCGGGTGGTCAGCATATCAACAAGACAAGTTCCGCAGTCCGTCTTACACATATCCCGACAGGTGTCGTAACATCTTGTCAAACACAGCGTTCTCAACACCAAAACAGAGATTACGCAATGAAAATGCTTAAAGCAAAGCTTGTCGAGCTTGCCGAACAACAGCAAAAAGAAAAGATTTCCGACATCAAAGGCGAACAGATGGATAACGGTTGGGGCAGTCAAATCCGCTCATATGTATTCCAGCCTTACACTATGGTTAAAGACCTTAGAACAGGTTTTGAAATGGGTAATATCGGTGCGGTTATGGACGGCGACTTAAACGGTTTTATTAACGCCTATCTTAAAGCCGCAAGTCTTGGAACTCTGAAAAAATAAAAAACACGGCATTGCAAATTTTCCGCAATGCCGTATTTTTTTCTTAAAAATTGTTTTGGTTGTTTTTTTGATTGTTAAAGTTATTATTTTTCTTGTTTTGTTTTTGATTTTGCTGTTGGTTTTGTTGCTGATCTTGGTTTTGGTTCTGCTGTTGGTTTTGGTTATTGCGATTATTGAATTTACTGCTCATTTATATTCACTCCCTTCTTCAAATTCTATTTTAACCATTGTTGATTATTTTATTCAAAAAAGCCTGTTTTACTTGAATTTTTCTTAAAAAAATGTTATAATAATAAGTAGTATTTATGTTAAAAAAATTGCGTTTTGGAGTAAAATATGATAGATAAGATTTGGAATATAAAAAGTAAAAAAATAAAAGAAGAAACCATTGACAAAATATCAAAGGAACACCATATCCCCCGCGTTATTTCAACCATACTTTTAAACAGAGGAATTGAAAGCGAAGATATTGCACCTTATCTGAGAAAATCAATGGCTGATATTATAAATCCAATGCTTATGCTTGATATGGACAAGGCAGTCGAACGCATAACAAACGCAATTCAAAACAACGAAAAAATCGCGGTTTACGGTGACTATGATGTTGACGGAATTACCTCAACCGCACTTTTATATAAATTTTTACTTTCACTCGGTGCAGATGTCGAATACTACATACCTGACCGCAAAGGTGAGGGATACGGTATAAACATCATGGCTGTAAACAAGCTATTCAAACAAGGTATAAAACTTATGATAACCGTTGACTGCGGTATAACCGCTATCGGTGAAGTGGAATTTGCAAAACTTCAGGGAATGGACGTTATTATTACCGACCACCACACTTGCAAAGACCGACTTCCGACAGCCGCAGCGGCTATTTTAAACCCGAAAAGACCCGACTGCGACTATCCGTTTGACGCACTTGCAGGAGTAGGTGTGGCTTTCAAGCTTATTTTGGCTCTTGCAATTAAAAACGGACTTAAAACCACAGATGTGTTTAACCAATATGTCGATATTGCCACTCTCGGCACTATTGCCGACGTTGTACCGCTTTTGGGCGAAAACAGAGTTATCGTGGATAAAGGCTTAAAAATTTTGCACAATCCAAAAAGAATAGGCATTCGTGCAATAATGGAAGTTGCAGGTGTTTTGGATAAACCTTTAAACGCGTCAACTATTGCTTTTTCAATCGCGCCGCGATTGAATGCCGCAGGCAGACTCGGCAGTGCGGCAACAGCCGTTGAACTGCTGCTTACAAATGACGAAAGCCGTGCAAGAGAATTGGCACTTTTACTTGATACTGAAAATAAAGAACGTCAGCAAACCGAACGTCAAATATTTGACGAGGCATTGGAACTGATTGCAAAAGATCCGAATTTTGAAAAGAAAAAAGTTATCGTGCTTGCACAAGAAAATTGGCATCAAGGTGTAATCGGAATTGTTGCGTCAAGGTTATGTGATATGTATTACAAGCCTTGCATACTTATTTCCCACACTAACGGTGTCGGAAAAGGTTCGGGAAGAAGTATAAAAGGTTTCAACCTTTTTGACGCACTTACACATTGTGAAAAACAGCTTATTGATTTCGGCGGTCACGCAGTGGCGGCAGGATTGAACGTCAATATGTCCGATATTGACTCATTCATAAAAGAGATAAACAAATATGCAGACGAAGTATTGACCGAACAGGATATGATACCGACAGTCGATATTGACTGTCCGCTTTCAGAGCGTTCCGTAACTCTTGAAAATGCAAAACTGCTTTCAAAACTTGAGCCGTTCGGTATGAACAACGAAAAGCCCGTATTCGCACTTGCACACGCACAGGTTATGAATATCGCCCCTGTCGGTGCGGATAACAAGCATTTAAGACTTCGCATAGTGAAAAATAATCAGACAATAAACTGTATCGGTTTCGGAATGGGTGAATTTGCGGAATTTATCCATCAAGGCGATACTGTAAATATAGCATTCCAAATGGATATTAACCATTATCAAGGGAATGAAACCGTACAACTAATTTTAAAAGACATAAAAAGGAAGTGAGCATATGCCCGAAGCAAAAGAGCCGGTAATTCTTTCGCCGGAAAAAATACCTCAACACGCTGATGATACAGATGTACTTGTAGATAAAATTATCGGTATGGTTAAGGGTTACAGTCCGAATGCCAACACAGATATGATTTACGTTGCCTATAAGCTTGCAAAATCTGCTCACAGTCACCAATTCCGCCGCAGCGGTGCACCGTATATTGAGCACCCTGTTCAGCTTGCATACATTGCGGCACAGCTTTCGCTTGATGCAACGGCAATTTCGGCGGCACTTTTACACGATGTTGTAGAGGATACACCTTACACTTATGAGAATATCGAAACGATATTCGGCAAAAGCGTTGCGGAACTTGTTGACGGAGTTACGAAACTTAGAAAAATCAAATACAACACCCGTGAGGAACAGCAGGTCGAAAACTTAAGAAAAATGTTTCTTGCAATGGCAAAGGATATACGCGTTGTTATAATAAAGCTAATCGACAGACTGCACAATATGCGTACATTGAACTTTATGCCGCGTGCAAAACAGCTTTTAATTTCAAAAGAAACGCTTGACGTATATGCTCCTCTTGCCCACCGTCTCGGTATGTCCAAAATCAAAATCGAACTTGAAGATTTGGCTTTAAAATACCTTGACCCTGTCGCATACGAAGAAATTCGTCAAAGCATAAATCAGAAAAAAGACGAACGTGAAAAGTACATACGCGACATTATGGACGTACTCCGTGAAAAACTTGACCAAATGGATATTAAAAGTCAAGTTACAGGACGTGCAAAGCATTTTTACAGTATTTTCAGAAAAATGTACACGCAGAACAAGACAATCGACGAACTTTACGACCTTTTCGCAGTCAGAATTATTGTTGATACCGTTGCGGACTGTTACGCGGTACTCGGTATGGTACACGATTTATACACTCCCGTTCCTATGCGTTTCAAGGACTATATCGCAATGCCTAAACCGAATATGTATCAATCACTTCATACAACGGTTATAGGTCCTAACGGTACACCTTTTGAAATCCAAATTCGTACTTGGGAAATGCACAGAATTGCCGAAAACGGTATCGCGGCACACTGGAAATACAAAGAGGGTATATCAGGCAAAACCGATATGGATTCAAAACTTGAATGGGTACGTCAACTGCTTGATACACAGACAAATATTATAGATACCGACGATTTCTTTAACACACTTAAATTCGACTTGTTTGAAGAAGAAGTTTTCGTATTTACCCCACAAGGTAAAGTTATTTCACTTCCTGCAAAAAGTACGGTTATTGACTTTGCTTTTGCAATACACTCGGAAGTCGGATATAAAATGAGCGGTGCAAAGGTAAACGGAAAAATCGTTCCGAACAACTATATGGTACAAAACGGTGAAATAGTTGAAATTCTAACCGCAAATACGCACGGTCCGAGCCGTGACTGGCTGAAAATCTGTCGCACTTCACAGGCGAAAAACAAGATTAATCAGTGGTTTAAACGTGAAAGACGTGACGAGAATATTGAACACGGCAAAGAACTTATCGAACGTGAATTAAGACGTATCGGCAACACTCACGAACAGCTTTTCAAGCAAGAATGGATTGCTATTCTTTTGAGAAGATACGGTTTTCAAAGTATTGACGACCTATACGCAAGCGTCGGATACGGTGGGCTTACCGCACAAAAAGTCGTTTTCAGACTTCGTGACGAATGGACAAAGCTGAACAAAAATCTTGAAGCAAAGAAAAATCTTGAGGCGGTATACAACGAGGAAAGCAAAACCGTTCAAGCCGAACCGGCTAAACGTCACGCTTCAAGCAAAGGTATCGTTGTTAAAGACATTGATAACTGTCTTGTACGTCTTGCACGTTGCTGTAACCCCGTTGCCGGTGACGACATTGTCGGCTTTATCACGAAAGGCAGAGGCGTAAGTGTTCACAGACGCGACTGTCCGAATATGAATCCGCAGTCAATGTCCGAAGAAGACAAGGGCAGATTTATTGACGTATGGTGGGACGATGAACGCAGTACGTCATATATTGCCAACTTGCAGGTGGAAGCACCTGACCGCGACGGTGTTTTGCTTGAAATTACAAACATTCTTTCGGCACTTAAAATACCTTTTAAATCGGTAAATGCGTATGTAAACAAAAAAGGTATCGCAATTATACAAATCGGTGTCGAAATCAGAAACACCTCCGATCTTGCACTTCTAAAAAAGAAAATAGTTCAAATTCAAGGTGTTACATCTGTAACAAGATTACAGAATTAATAATTTATTGAGGAATAAAGTCTTATGGAAAAAATGAATATAAACATCACAACCGAATATATAAAACTTGACCAACTGCTTAAATTTTCCGCACTTGCCGAAAGCGGTGCTATGGCTAAGGATATGATTTTTGACGGTATCGTATCGGTAAACGGTGAAGTTTGCACAATGCGCGGCAAGAAAATTCGTCCGGGTGACAAAGTTACGGTCGAATTTGAGGACGCGACAGTCGAAGTCGAAGTAGGAGCGGAATAAATGTATATTTCCTCACTGTCCCTTGCGAATTTCAGAAATTATACTTCCGAAAAAATTGAGTTTTCCCCGTACACAAACGTGATTTACGGCGACAATGCACAGGGGAAAACAAATATTTTAGAGGCGGTATATATTTTCTCACAAGGCAGAAGTCACAGAGCAAAGTCTGATAAAGAGCTTATAAAATTCGGTGAAGATTTTTCGCGTCTGTCGCTTGATTTTCACGATTCGGAACGTGATTACACAGCCGCTATGCAGCTTATGAAAAACGGCAGAAAGAACATTAAAATCAACCACGTTCAAATAACAAAACTAAGCAAACTTATGAATTATCTCAACGTTGTAATGTTTTCGCCTGAAGATTTGGAGCTTGTCAAAGGTTCGCCGTCCGCAAGACGAAAGTTTATCGATTCATCGGTAAGTCAGCTTTATCCGCGATACCTTACAAGCCTAATCGACTATCACAAGGCGTTGGGTCAAAAAAACAGCTTACTCAAAGTTCTTCGTGCAAAAGGTGCAAAGTCGGATATGATGCTTTCCGTATGGAATGAACAGCTTGCCACAGAGGGCGAAAAAATCATCAAATACCGCACCGATTTTGTCAAGTTGATAAATAACTTTTCAGCCACTATACAAAATGAAATATCGGGTGAAAAATTGCAAATATCGTATATGCCGGGTATGAGGGCAAGCGGTGATGATAAAGATTCGATATACGAATATCTTGAAAAAAATCAAAGACGCGAAATTGATTTAGCCTCCGCACAAGTCGGAGTACAGCGAGATGATTTGCACATCACAATCAACGGCAGTGAGGCGAAAATTTACGGATCACAAGGTCAACAGCGTACATCTGCACTGTCAATGAAAATTGCACAAGCCGATTACATTCATCACATAAAAAGCGAATATCCGATACTTCTGCTTGATGATATAATGAGTGAGCTTGACATTAACCGCCGAATGTACCTTTCGCAGAAAATTCGCGATAAGCAAGTTCTTATAACTTCAACGGACACCGACCTTATCGAAAGCACCGACAATACGAAGTTATTTAAAATAAAAAACGGCTCTGTCGTAAGGGAGGAAAATTAATGTACCTTAGAGTTGAGGAAAACATTGTTGTAAACACAAAAGATATAATAGGAATATTTGATATGGATAATACGACCGTTTCAAGGCTCGGCAGAAACTTCCTTGCCGAATCTCAAAAAAACGGTCTGATTATAAATTCAACCGACGATTTGCCGAAATCATTTGTTGTAGTTAAGGAAAAAGATGAAACGAAAGTTTTTATATCCTCCGTTTCTTCAAAAGTATTGGCAAAACGTGGTTTATAATACACGCAAAACGGATAAAATTAAGATAAAGGGAGAAAAAAATATGAGTGATTTGGAAAAGATTGAAACCACCTATGACGAAAGTCAAATACAGGTACTCGAAGGTCTTGACGCAGTAAGAAAACGTCCGGGTATGTATATCGGCTCTACCTCGTCGGCAGGTCTGCATCACCTTGTCTATGAAATCGTAGACAACTCTATTGATGAGGCACTTGCAGGCTATTGTACGGAAATTAAAGTTGATATAAACCCTGACAATTCAGTGACCGTCACAGATAACGGTCGTGGTATTCCTGTCGGTATTCACCCACAGCAGGGTATTCCGACAGTCGAAGTTGTACTTACAATTCTTCACGCCGGCGGTAAATTCGGCGGCGGCGGATACAAGGTATCGGGCGGTTTGCACGGTGTCGGTTCTTCTGTTGTAAACGCACTTTCGGAACATCTTGAAGTAGAAGTAAGCGACGGCGAACACGTTCATTATCAAAGTTATGAACGCGGTAAGCCTACTTGTAAACTAAAGGTTATCGGTGATACCGACAAGACCGGTACAAAAATTACATTTAAGCCTGACCCCGAAATTTTTGAAGTGCTTGAATTTGATTACGATGTACTTTTAAAAAGACTTCGTGAACAGGCATTTCTTAATAAGGGTGTAAAAATCCTGTTTACCGATTATCGTGTTGAAAATCCCGAAACGGTCACTCTACACGCAGAAGGCGGTATAAAGGAATTTGTACAATACTTAAACAGAAACAAAGACCCGCTTCACGATGATATTATTTACTTTGAAGCACAGCGTGAGGATATGATGGTTGAAGTTGCTATGCAGTACACAACATCATATACAGAGTCACTTCTAAGCTTTGCAAACAACATTCACACAGGCGAAGGCGGTACGCACGAAACAGGCTTTAAATCAGGTCTTACACGTGTCATAAACGACTACGCAAAAAAGAATAATTTACTAAAAGAAAAAGACCCTAACCTATCGGGCGAAGATACCCGTGAAGGACTTACCGCGGTAATCAGCGTTAAGGTTGTCGAGGCACAGTTTGAGGGTCAGACGAAAACAAAGCTTGGTAACAGTGAGGCAAGAGCGCTTGTTGAAAATGCTTTAAACGATAAGCTTTCTGCATTTCTTGAGGAAAATCCTAAAATTGCAAAAATTATTATCGAAAAGACTTTGACCGCGTCACGTGCTCGTGAGGCTGCTAAAAAAGCGCGTGAGGCGTCACGTAAAAATTCAAGCAGCAATTCTTCGCTTTTGGGTAAACTTGCAAGATGTACCGATGAGGGTGCAGATTACGCAGAATTGTTTATAGTCGAGGGTGATAGTGCCGGCGGCAGCGCAAAGCAAGGCAGAAACAGACGTTTCCAAGCAATCCTTCCTCTTTGGGGTAAAATGCTTAATGTCGAAAAATCAAGAATTGACAAGGTTTACTCAAACGAAAAGTTGTTGCCTATTATACAGGCACTCGGTACAGGTATCGGTGATGATTTCAATATCGATAATTTGAAATACGGTAAAATCGTTATTATGGCGGATGCCGATGTTGACGGTGCGCATATCAGAACATTGCTTTTGACATTCTTCTTCAGACATATGCGTCCGCTTATCGAAAACGGTAATGTGTATATCGCACAACCGCCACTTTTCAAGGTGTTCAAGGGTAAGAATAAAAACCTTGTTGAAAAGTTTGCGTTTACGGACGATGAACGTGACAGACTTATAGCCGAAATGGGACCCGGTGCAAAAGTTCAGCGTTATAAAGGTCTTGGTGAGATGGACCCTGCCGAACTTAAAGAAACCACAATGGACCCTGCTAAGAGAACTATGTTAAAGGTTGATATTGAGGACGCAATGGTTGCGGACGAAACATTTACAATACTTATGGGCGATAAGGTTGAACCGCGTCGTGAGTTTATTGAAAAACACGCGAAATATGTTTCAAACCTTGATATTTAATTATAAG
>OGXT01003182.1_pt1 | contig 11725 bp, 9 predicted proteins | sample 1576361 | NCBI WGS metagenome assembly OGXT01 (sample SAMEA3541514, study PRJEB24748) | human gut metagenome | biome: human gut; feature: human-associated habitat; material: faeces | place: China | collected 2012 | reverse complement strand
CACGGAGATTGAAATCCAGGCCAAGGAGATGCTGCGTATGCGTGAATGGCTGGAGAACACGCTGGCCAAGCATACCGGTCGTGACATCGAGAAGATCCGCAAGGACATCGAAGTGGACACGTTCCTGACGGCCCAGGAGGCCAAGGAATACGGTATCGTTGACGAGGTGCTGGAACATCGCAGCTGAGCCTGCGGTGGAATGATATCTTCACAAATGCAATACCCCTGCCGGGTCGCGGCAGGGGTATTGTGTTTTCTAAACGGCAGATATGTGAAACGAAGAGGTTGCGAATGGGACGCGTGGTCAGCTACAACGATGCGGTGCCGAGATGCACGTTCTGCGGCAAGTCCGAGAACCAGGTGCGTAAACTGGTCACCGGTTCGGGCGCGGCCATCTGCGATGAATGCATTGAATTGTGTGTTGACATCATTTCCGAGGAACGGGACAAGGACGCCCAGCTCAATATCCTGCAACTGCCCAAGCCGGCACAGATCAGCGCCTACCTCGACAATCACGTCATAGGCCAGGAGTCCGCCAAAAAGACACTTTCAGTGGCGGTGTACAACCATTACAAGCGCGTCAACATGGAAATGCGCGAGTCGTCGCGAATCGGCAAGGAACGGATGCATGGACATGACGATTCGTTCGAGGGCGTGCAAGTGGCGAAATCGAACATCCTGCTACTCGGGCCGACCGGCGTGGGCAAAACATATCTCGCGCAGACGCTGGCCCATGTGATGAACGTGCCGTTCGTCATAGCGGACGCCACCACGCTCACCGAGGCAGGATATGTGGGCGATGACGTCGAAACCGTGCTGCAGCGCCTCATCCAGGCTGCTGACGGGGATGTGGCGCGTGCGCAGCAGGGCATCGTATATATCGACGAAATCGACAAGATCGCCCGTAAAAGCGGCGAAAACACCTCCATCACGCGTGACGTGTCCGGCGAGGGCGTGCAGCAGGCGCTGCTCAAGATCCTTGAAGGCACCGTCGCCTCCGTGCCGGTGGAAGGGACCCGCAAGCATCGTGAAATGGAAACCGTGCAGATCGACACCCGCGACATACTGTTCATCTGCGGTGGCGCGTTCGTGGGACTCGCCGACATCGTGGCGCAACGGTTGGGCGCCAGGGAAAGCGGTTTCGGTGCGGCCTGGCATGACCATGAGGTTCCCAAGCGTGAGCTGCTTGCGCAGGTCTCCGCCGATGATCTGGCCGATTTCGGATTATTGCCGGAGTTCATCGGACGTCTGCCGGTAGTCAGCGTGCTTGAGGAACTTACCGAAGACGATTTGGCCCGAATCCTCGTCGAACCGGAAAACGCGCTGGTCAAGCAGTACCAGAAGCTATTCGCCGTCGATGGGGTGACGTTGACCTTTACCGAAGGGGCGATACGGCAGATTGCGGCGACGTCGATTCGGCGGGGTACGGGCGCACGTGGATTGCGTTCGATTATTGAGAAGACGCTGGAGGACACCATGTTCCGTCTTCCCAGCATGGAAGGCGTCGAAGAGGTGGTCGTAGACGAAGCCGCAGTCACCGGATCGGGCACTCCGAAACTACTCAAGGTGTCGACGCAGAAAATTCCTCGTCTACGTGAGGCGTAAGGCCGAAAACTCCTGCGACACGCCGAGATTTTGCCTGGAGTTCATTTGGGTGTATCTTATTCGAGTTGCCGAAAACAAGACAACGTTGCGCGAGTAGCCCAGCGGATTAGAGCAGCTGACTACGGATCAGCAGGTCGCAGGTTCGAATCCTGTCTCGCGCACATGAACCTCCTTCGCGAATGCGGAGGAGGCTTTCTTTATTTTCCATGGATTTTTGTGAAGCCTGCAATTGATTGCGCGCACAGCGGAGCGCAATATGCGGCAGGGACGAACGCCAAGACCCTCCGATACACTTGATACTACGTTTTACGGATACTGCGGTCGAACGGGGACCGCAAGACAAGGAGCATGATGGCCACATCGAAGAGGGGAACCTGGGCAACAATCCGACGCATAGCCGCGTCCGACCGCATATCCGGTCTGATTATGCTCGGTTTCGCTCTTGCCGGCCTATTGCTCGCCAATCTGCCGTTCACCGCGCATGCGTTCGAACAGCTTGAGAACTTCCATATAGCCATTCCACACACCAATATCGACATGGGATTGGGCCATTGGGTGCAGGATGGCCTGCTGACGGTGTTCTTCCTGACCGTAGGGCTGGAATTGAAGCAGGAACTCACCACGGGATCACTGTCCAATCCCAAAGCCGCGGCCGTGCCGATGCTGTGCGCGGTTGGCGGTATGCTTGCGCCGCCGGTACTGTTCCTCGGCGTGATCTCATTGTTCGCGGCGGCAGGATCAGGGCAACTCGTCATCGCTTCAGGAACGTCGTTCTCCTTCGCACAGATGTCCAATGGCTGGGCGGTGCCCACAGCCACGGATATCGCGTTCTCATTGGCCGTATTGGCCCTGTTCGCCAAAGCGTTGCCGGGATCCATCCGCGCTTTTCTGATGACATTGGCCACAGTGGACGACCTGCTGGCCATCATCCTGATCGCGGTGTTCTTCTCATCGGTGAACGCATGGTACTGGTTCCTTGGCATAGCCGTATGCGCGGTCGTCTGGTACTTCCTGGTCCGCATGCGCAAGGTACCGTGGCTGGCCGTGGCCATCGTGGGCGTGCTGGCATGGGTCATGATGTTCGAAGCCGGCGTGCACCCCACTTTGGCCGGCGTGCTCGTGGGACTGCTCACGCCGGCCCATGAGCGTTTCGGTGAGAAGACGCCGCGTGCGGAACGTTACGCCGACAAGCTGCAGCCGTTCTCCGCACTGCTGGCGTTGCCGATCTTCGCACTGTTCGCCACTGGTGTGCACTTCGAGTCGTTGACCTTGGCGCTGTTCGTCTCGCCGGTGGTCGTTGCCGTGATGGTGGCGCTCGTGGTCGGCAAACCTCTGGGCATCATGACCACCGCATGGCTGTCCACGCACGTGGGCGGTCTGAAGATGGCCAAGGGGCTGCGCGTGCGCGACATGTTCCCCGCCGCCTGCGCCTGCGGCATTGGTTTCACGGTGTCGTTTCTCATCGCGTCGCTGGCATATCAGGATGCCGAACTATCGGCTGAAGCCCGTTTCGGCGTCCTGGTGGGGTCCATGGTCGCAGCCGTGATCTCAGGTATTCTGCTGAGCCATCAATCCAAACGATTCGAACTGGAGGACGGTACGAAGCATAAGCATCATACCGGCGACGAAGACGCCATGAACGAAGTTGAGACGGTGCTGGAAGACGGTACCGTGGTGGTCAGCCAGATAATCGGCACCCACCAGGAACAGTAAAAGGGATCTCCATATGTTGAAAGGGCCACGCATCCCCATGCATGGCCCTTTCAACATATGCGTGCCATTGCGGCACGGCTGATTAATCTGATTGGTCTATTTCTTGACGGCAACCAGCAGACCAGTGCCGGTCGGCGTCAACGCAGTGACGAACCGTTCATCCGACTCCACCGTTTCCAGCAATTCGCGCATCGCGATGGATTTGGCATCACGATTGGCGGGATTCAGCACGCCGCCGGCCGATGTGGCCGAATCAAAGGCAAGCACATCGGTGAAGACAATCGCGGCATGCGGTTTCAGCAGGCGTGGAGCCTGCGCGAAAGCCGCCGCATAATTCTCCGAATCGCCGGCCACGACGATCAAATCGTAATTCTCGGCGTTCAGACGGGGCAGAAACACACCTGCGGACGCGTTCACGGCACGCAATGTGGTTTCGGTGTCATCGGACAGACGATTGAACAGTTTGCGAATCAGCGCGATGCCCTGCGTGGACGAATCGACGGCCGTAAGCTGGCCTGCATTGTCAAGACCATTGATCAGCTGCATCGTCTCCACCACGGAACCGGTGCCGATGGCGATCACCGACGAGGCGTCCAACATCCGCACCAGCATGCGCAGCAATTCGGCCTGCGCCGCGGATCCTTGGGGAATGCCGGCTTCCTCGGCCGCGGTTCTGATCGCATTGAGTTCGGCAGACTGGCGTGAGAACGCATGATCCTCGACGTACTCCCACGATTTCGCGAGATTGGTATATGACGTCCTATCCATTTCAGCGCTCCTTGATTTGGGCGATCAGCTGCCAGATCTCCTCACCGACATCGATGCCACGCGGGCATTCACGCGTGCAGGCGCGCACCGACTGGCACGCGGCGATGCCATCGGCGGAATCGATGGCATCCATACGTGCATCCGTCTGACCGTCGCGTGAATCATTGATGAAACGGGAGGCGGCGATAAGAGCCGCAGGGCCGATGAACGCCTCGCCGCCTGCATATACCGGACAGCTTCCCTCACAGGTGCCGCAGGCTATGCAGTTGCTCAGCAGCTCATACTTGGAGAGCTGCTGGGGATTCTGCAGATATTCGAATGCGTTGATCTTGCCGTCCGCGGTGGTGGCGAGTTCGCCACTGGCCTGCAGATACGGCTTGAGCTTCCTGATTTGGCCAAGCATCTGGTCGATATCGGCGATCAAATCACGCTGCACGGGGAAACCGGGCAGCGGTGCGAGCTCGATGACACCCAAATCGTCGGCATCCTGCGTTTGCGCGGGTTGAACGTCTTCTCCCGTATGACGGAAGCCGTCCTCATCCACCTGTGCGTCGGATGGCTGCTTTGCCCAAGCCTTCACCGTGGCGGTGCACAGAAGCGTAGGCGTGCCGTTGATGGACACGGCATCGGAACCGCACATGCCATGACCGCACGAATAACGGAAGGCAAGCGTCGGATCGATGGTGCGCTTGACTTTGAGCAGGCAGTCAAGCACGGTGTCCTCCGGACGCGCCGGCACCGCGTAATCCTGCACCCACTGCTTGCCTCGCGGACGCCTGCGCGTGGATCCGGAATCGCCGAAGGGAGAGCTCTTCCTAGCGAACGGCGAGCCGCCTCGTTCACGGCCGCGTTCGGGACGCGGCGTGAACCTGTTCACCCGCAACGTCACCGTTTCCATGCCGTTCTCCATGCCGCTCATATACCTGCCTTTCGATAAAAAACCGTCAACCAGTCTGCCATACGCCGTGCCCAGGGTGTCAGTATTCACGGGCCTTTGGCGGCATGTCCACGATGTGCACCGGCTGCCAGGAGACCTGGCAGGAAACATCCGTCATGGAATGGGCCAGGAAATGCTCGTCGTCACGCTCCGGGAAATCAAGACGCTTCAACGATCCACGGGATTCGTGACGCGCATCGGAGGCGGCGAGCACGGCCTTGCCGAGCTCCAACAGATGGCGCACCTCCCAGATGGCGGTGATTTCCTGATTGAACGTGGGGGAGTCGGAATGCGCATGCAGCGCCTCGGCACGCGGCGTGAGCGTATCGTCCAGCGTAGCCAACGCCTGTTCGATGCTGTTCCGGTCGCAACGCACCGCGACCGCCTGCTCCATGACGGATCCCAAATCGGCCATCAGCTGGTACGGATTGTCCGACGACGCATCGTCGTCATCGGACGGCCGCGTCAACAGTTCCTTGACCTGCGCGGAACGCTTGTCGGCAGCCTGCGACACCGCGTCGATAGATGCTTCGTCGGCAGGCTCGGCCATCGGATCGTTCACTGGATTATCGACGACACGTTCAGCCATCGCCTTGCCCGAACGGGTGCCGAAGAGGCAGGCGTCCAACAGCGAGTTGCCGCCCAGACGATTCGCGCCATGCACCGACACGCAGGAGCATTCGCCAGCGGCGAACAGACCGTCCACGACGGCGCGTTCGCCATCGACCCAACGGTAGACTTCGCCGTCGGTGGTGATGGGGATGCCGCCCATGGTGTAATGCGCGGTGGGTTTGACCGGCACATAGTCGCGGGTCGGATCGAGATCGGCATACTGTTCGATGGTCTCCACCACCTGCGGCAGCACCTCATGCATATGATCCGCATCGATGCCGGTCATATCCAGCCAGACACAATCCTTCGGCCCATCCGGATTCTTCGGATCGGCGATTCCTCGTCCGGCGTCGATTTCAGCCATGATGGAACGGCTCACCACATCACGCGCGGCAAGATCGGCATGCCCCGGCGCGTAATGTTCCATGAACGCCTCGCCATCGGAGTCGCGCAGCACGCCGCCTTCCGCACGTGCCGCCTCAGACAGCAGAATGCCGGTATGGGCGAGACCGGTCGGATGGAACTGCACGAACTCGCTATCCTCAAGCTGAAGGCCGGCGGACAATGTCAACGCCATGCCGTCACCGGTCAGATCCCACGAATTCGACGTGGTATGGAACAGACGGCCGGCACCGCCAGTGGCCATCAGCACATTGCGTGCGTGGATGGCATGCGTCTCGCCCTTGTGCGTGTCGAACGCCACCACGCCCTCGACCTTGCCGTGGTCTTCGGAAACCACCAGATCGGTCACATACCATTCCTCGGCGAACTCAACGCCCTCGGCCACGCACTGCTGCCATAGCGAGAACAGAATCTGATGCCCGATGCGGTCGGCCGCATAAGCGGCGCGGCGGACCGGTTCCTTGCCGAAATCCTTGGTATGGCCTCCGAAACGGCGCTGCGCGATATGGCCGTCATCGGTACGCGAGAACGCGACGCCGGCATGCTCCAGCGCGATCACAGTGGCAGGAGCCTGTTCGGCAAGCAGCTTCGCCGCATCCTGGTCGACAAGCCAGTCGCCGCCTTTGACTGTGTCATAGTAATGCCAATGCCAATCGTCTTTCTCCACGTTGCCAAGGCTGGCCGCAATGCCGCCTTCCGCGGAGCCGGTGTGCGAACGCAGCGGCTGCAGTTTGGATATCACCAGGACGTTCGGTTCGATGCCGTCCGCCCGCATCTGGCGCATCCGCTCGCTACGGAGCATTCCCAACGCTGCGGACAGGCCGGCCGCGCCTGCGCCGACGATCACTGCATCATACATATCTTCAACATGTTTCGGACTCATACCACCGATTCTCGCACAAGGTGTGACCTCGCACGTTCGACGCGGCTGAGGTGGAGGTGCCGGGCCTGCTATCGCTGCTCGGCGATGATCCATCCGGACCGCATGCTGATGCGGCCTTCAAGCTCCAAGGAGCCCAGTTCGCGCATGATTCGCGAGATGGGATATTCTCCCGGATGCGTCTTGTCCATTAGATCGAGCAGATCGTCGGCGGAGACGTGGCCGTTTGCTTCGGCGCAAGTTTTAATGGCGGCGAGTATGGCATCGTCGGATTCGTCTGTCGATTCCTGCGGATGTTCGGTGTCATCCGGCAGGTCGACATGTTGCGGGCGATGCGCGCTATGGCATAGTTCGTCGATCTCCGCCAGTGAGCAGATGATGGTGGCTCTGCCGTCTTGGATAAGGCGATTGCAGCCGGTGTTATGCGGCATGGTGATGTCTCCCGGCACGGCGAACAGATTGCGGTTGAGTTCGTTCGCCCAGCCTGCGGTGTTGAGCGCGCCGGAACGCGCACGTGCCTGCGCCACGATCAGAGTGGATGACAATGCCGCGATCAGACGGTTGCGCAGCAGGAACCGTCTTGCCTCCGGCACGGTTCCGGGGCACAGTTCGGAAATCAAAGCGCCCGAATGGCTTTCGATCTGCTCGAACAGGTTCTGGTTGCTTTTCGGACCGATATGGTTCAGTCCGCCAGCGAATACGGCGACGGTGCGTCCTGCCAGCGCGGCGCTCATTTTGTCCATGGCTTTGACCGCGCCCCAATGTGCCGCGGCGTCGGTGCCCAGCGCGCCGCCGGATACCACCAGATGTCCGGCACGCGCCATCCGAAGGGCCAACTCGTGGGCGCTTTGCCTACCGTAGTCGCTTACGCCCCGTGAGCCGACGATACCCACCGGCTCGGGGCATGACACCAGCGCCTTCGGATCGCCTTTGCCCCATAGGCAGAGCGGGGAGGCCCAGTCGGTGCGCAGTGAAAGGTCGTTCAGTTGGCTGGGCCAACAGGGGTGATGCGGGGCGATGATCCACTGCGTGCCGTCTGCTGTGAACCAGTCTCGCAATGCGTCCGGATCCTTGCTGGGCAACGATGCCAGACGTTGCTGCCATGACACCAGCGAGCCATGGAACGAAGCCATCCCGCGGGCGTTGATGGTGCGTCCCCAACGAGTGACGCCGTTGATGAACGCCGCATCCAATGACGTGCAGGCCGCGGCCGTCACGTTTTCGTGATTGCCAGGGCCGCTGTCAGCGATCAGCTGTAGCGCGCTTGCCGCGGAGCCGGTGCCTTTGACCAGCGCGTACATCATCGCGTCGGCGCTGTCCAGGCAGAAGGTGAGCACCGCGCGGGCCAGGGTCTCGTCGTCGATCGTCACCATCATGCCAGCCTCGTTCTCATGGATATTCCCTGCATCATTTCCTCAGGTCCTGGGGAAGTCTTTCCCGCCAGATCGGATAATGTCCACGCAAGCCGCATGGCACGGTCGGCGCCACGCAGGCTCAGCCGCTCGCTCGCCAAGGCGCGGTTGACCAATTCGATGGCCTTGGGGGAGGTGTTGGCTCTCAGCCAGGTGCCGGTAGCCTGCGCGTTGCAGCACCAGCCGAATTCGCGGAACCGTTCCTGCGCCATCTGCCGGGCAACGATGACACGCAGACGTATGGCATGGCTCGAATCGCCGGAGGGAGCGTTCCCCGGACTTATCCGCTCCACCGGAGGCACCTCGATCTGGATGTCGATACGGTCGAGGATCGGTCCGGAAAGCCGGCTGAAATACTTGACGCGGTCCTTTTCTCGGCAGGTGCAGCGCTCGCCGTTGCCGTACGCGTAGCCGCACGGGCAGGGATTTGCCGCCATAATCAGTTGGAAGCGAGCCGGATAGTATGTGGTGCCTTTCGCTCTGGAAATCGCGACATATCCGGATTCCAAAGGTTCGCGCAGCGTCTGCAGCGTACGCGCCGAGAACTCCGGAGCCTCGTCCATGAACAGGATGCCGCGATGCGCGCGGGTGATGGCTCCGGGCTGGGCCAATCCCGCGCCTCCACCCACCAGCGCGGCGGTCGACGCGGTATGGTGGGGCGCCTCGAACGGTGGAACGTCGCTGATTCCGTATCCGGGAAGCGTGCCGCATAACGAACGAATCGAGGCCACTTCAAGCTGTTCCGTCTCGTTCAAAGGACTCATGATGCCGGGAATTCGCGAAGCGAGCATGGTCTTGCCGGTGCCGGGCGGACCGGTCATCATCAGATGATGGCCTCCGGCGGCAGCCACCTCCAACGCCCATTTGGCCGCTTGCTGGCCCATCACTTCGCTCATGTCGCCGGGCGGAGGACACATGCCCGTGGCGCCGACATCGGCGTTCACGGCATGCGTGGCTTCGGGAATCCGGTAGTCCGCATCGCCTCCCATCAGTTCGATGAGCTCTCCGACATGCCTCACGCCGATCGCCTTGACATCCGGAACGAGACGGGCCTCATCAAGGTTGGCGTAAGGCACGATGATTGTTGCGATTCCCTGCTCCCGCGCATGCAGCATGATGGGCAGCAGTCCGTTGATGGGCAATACGGTGCCGTCAAGATTCACCTCGCCAAGCACGATGGTGCCGGCCAGACAGTCATGGGCGATTGCGCCGGCCGCGCTGAGCACGCTGGCCGCGATGGCCAGATCATGCGAAGAGCCTTTCTTCGGCATGGACGCTGGGGAGAGATTGACCGTGACACGGGTTTCCGGCCATTTGAAACCACTTGCCTGGCATGCCGACTTGACCCGTTCGCGCGCCTCGGACAATGAGGTGTCGGGCAGGCCGATGATGGAGAAATAGGGAAGTCCAGGGGATACGAACGCTTGAATCTGGACGATGAAGGCTTTCAAACCGATCAGTCCTACGGAAAGGGCGCTGCCGATGGCCATCAGAACGCTCCCTCGATATGATGCAGCAAAGGTCTGTCTCCCTGCACCACGACGGTGACGACGTCAAAACGTACGCCACTGTTCGGCATGCGGTGCTCCGGCGCCGTCAGCCATTGCACGGCGGCATGGCGCAGATTGATTTGCTTGGAAGCGGTCACCGCCTCCTGAGGGGTGCCGTAGCGCATCGTACGTCTGGTTTTGACCTCGACGAAAACGATCTGGCCCATCGGATTGCGCGACACGACGTCGAGTTCGCCGTATCGGCAATGCCAGTTGCGGTCGAGCGTCCGCCACCCTTGGCTTTCCAACCATGCGGCGGCGTACTGTTCTCCCAGCTCGCCGATCTGTCGGGAACGCAGCGTGCCGTCATGCAGACGCCGCGCTAGGGAATCGAGAATCTGCTCCGGCGGCTGCGTTGGGGCCGGAACATCATGTGATGATGAATGGTTCATGGCCCTAGTCCAACAGACAGAAGCCACGCATGACAAGGCCGATGGGCTAATGTGGATAACTTACGTATCTCGGGCGTGTCGTGGATAGTCGGTGGATGAGTCGACGCTATCCACACCTATCCACAACACGATCCAAGGCCTCTGTGCGAAAAGAGTGACCGATGAACCGTCAACGACGGGTCAAAGCGGTCAATTCGTCGAGATTGAGTTCGAAGCTCACGCCTCGTTCCTCATGATTCGGCTGATACTGGGTGCTTTCCATCGCATGGCGGACGAACTCGCCGGCGATGTTCGCGGCCTCGGCCAGAGGACGGCCAGCCATCACCGCGCCGCACAGCGCCGACGCGAACGCGTCGCCGGTGCCGTGGGTCATGAACGGCAGCTTGGCATGCGCCAGCTCCTGTTTTCCGGCGACGCCCGTCGAAGCTGACGCCACATAGTTGCGAATCATGCCATCCCCTCGATCGATGCCCTTAAGCACCACGTTCTTCGCGCCGGCGGCAAGCAACGCCCCAAGAATCTCATCCACCTGCGCGTCGTCGATATCCTGGCCTGGATAGTCACGGCCCGTCAAAATGGATGCCTCGGTAAGATTCGGCATCAGCGCATCCGCGCCATCCACCAGCGTGCCCATCGCCCGACACAGCTCAGGAGTGTACGTGGCGTAGATTTCTCCGCCGTCGCCCATCACCGGATCCACCAACCGCAAGGCATGCGGATACTCCGCGTATAGGCGTTTGATGATTGCGACCTGGTCCGCGGAACCAAGAAAACCGGAATAGACGCCATCCAAATCGACGTTCTCCTGACGCCATGCGTCCAGATAGCCGTCCAGAATCTCGGTCGTATCGTGGAACGTGAATACCTCGTAGCGCGTGTGCGCGGAAAACAGCGCCGTCGGCACCGGACAAACGTCGCAGCCGGCCGCCGACAGAATCGGAATGGCCGCCGTCAGCGAACACTTGCCATAACCGCACATGTCATGCACCGCGGCGACGCGCGGAATATACCGCGGATCACGGTCGTACAGAATCTCATCGCTCATATCGGAACCTCTCTTGCGATTTGCCTGCCCATGACTTTAGCCGTTCCCCTGACCTGACGCGCATCCGTTCCTCACGGTGGGTCACCGGCATGCGGGACTTCGGCGTGTCGAATGGTTCCGAATGTTTTTTTCAACGGTTGGGGGAGTGGGGAAAGCCAATGATTCCAACGGTTTATAAGGGGATATAGGCAAGTGCGATAACGTTCGGCTTGCGTTGCGCTCGCCGGCCGGTTTATTGTCGCTACCAACACCTGGCCAAGCGCCCTACACGGCAGGGCGGGTGGCCAACCAAGACGAGAACAACGAACCCTTATCCAAGGAGAGCGCATCATGGCAAACAAGAACTATCGTTTCGAAACCCTGCAGCTGCACGTCGGCCAGGAGCAGGCCGACCCGGCCACCGACTCCC
>OGXT01003179.1_pt1 | contig 11741 bp, 13 predicted proteins | sample 1576361 | NCBI WGS metagenome assembly OGXT01 (sample SAMEA3541514, study PRJEB24748) | human gut metagenome | biome: human gut; feature: human-associated habitat; material: faeces | place: China | collected 2012 | reverse complement strand
GCAATGTGGGAAGGCTGATCCATGTCAGCTCTGTCCATGCCATACCGGAAAAGCCAAAGGGCTGCATCATTACGGAGGATTGCGAATTTTCTCCGGGGCTTGTGGACGGAGATTACGCCAAGAGCAAGGCGACTGCAACAGAGCTGGTCTTCGATGCGGCGAAGCGCGGGCTGAATGCCAGTATTGTCTTTCCCTCCGGCATCATCGGGCCGGGCGACATACAGGGCGGGAGCTTCACCTCAATGGCGAAGTCTTTCCTCTCCGGAAAGCTGCCCTTTGCCGTTCGCGGCGGATATGACTTCGTGGATGTGCGGGATGTGGCAAAAGGCATCCTCGCCTGCTCCGAAAGCGGAGAACCCGGCAAGGGATACATTTTGTCCGGCCACTATGTCACCATTCGCAAGATGCTTCAGCTCGTGGGAAAGGCTGCAAAGCTGAGGTATCGCCCCATCTGCCTGCCGCTGGGGCTTGCAAAGCTGGCGGCTCCATACTATGAACGCCGAAGCCTGAGGGAGCAAAAGCCGCTGTTTTTCACCCCTTATTCCGTTGCCGTCCTTGCCTCAAACGGCTGCTTCAGCCATGCCGCAGCGTCGGAATGCTTTGCATATCAGCCGCGCCCCGTGGAGGAGACCTTGCGGGACATGACAGCCTGGCTTCTGAATCAAAAAGGAACGTGATCCTCTATCAACCGAAAGCACCTTGGGCAGACTGCGCGTGCTATGGATATGCTCTGCAATCCCGGTTGCCATCAGCACGCATTCTATGTTTTTTGGCGTTCCGGAAGGACTTGTGCATAAGCTTTCTGAACAGCGGCTTGTTGCAGTCCACAAACTTGGAGAGAATGCGGAAGGTCGGCAGGAACAGATTCCCCTCCATTTCTTCGATCTCGGCAAGGCTCGTGACCTCCTTGCAGACCACGTAATAAGCCATCAGCGCCACGCAGTCATAGTTGCCGCCCGCGCCGTTGTGGAAATTTTTCCTGCCGCCAAGGTCGGTGCGCCAGCCGGCAAGATAGTCCGCATATTGCCGCTGCACCTGCTCCCAGACGGCTTCCCGCTCCGTTTCGGGATAGTGCAGGGCGATCTTTTTCTGAATTTCCTTTTTGCACGGTTTGGAGTACAGCACATGGCAACTGCGGTTAAATTGTAATTCGTTGTCTTTCATTCTGCTTTCCTTTCCCGGCCAAATTCAAAGTATTTCACCGCTCATTCTCCGTTCCCGGCGGGCTTTATTGCCGTCACGCACAGCCATCCCCTGTTATTTTTATGAATCTGAATGTCCCGGAATCCCGCCTGCTCCAGCAGTGCTTTCAGCTGGACGTCCTTGTAAATGGTCATGCCTTCAATTTTTCGCGTCCACTTGTCGTCCTTGTCCGTGTCGCCGCTGCACTCGTTGCAGATCAGGAACGTGCCGCCGGGCTTCAGTACCCGGTAAACCTCCCGGAAGCACCGGTGCAGGTTCGGCCAGAAGTACACCGTTTCAAAGGCGGTGACCGCGTCGAACCAGTCCTTGGCGAAAATGATCTGCTCTACGCTCCCCTGCCATATCACGCAGCGGCCGTCGTTAACGGCCTGCTCGTTCAGCTCCCGCGCCTTCGCAACGCTGACGGGGGAGTAATCGATGCCCTTCACGACGCCCTGCGGGCATTTTTTCAGAAGCTTTTTGACGTTCGCACCGCCGCCGCAGCCGCAGTCCAGAACTTTTCCATCCGCGGGAAGCGTCAGGAACTTCATCCCCCAGCGAGCCAACGCCCGATGACCCAGATTCATCATGGCAACCATGATCTCCCCGCCGAAGCCAACCGGCTTGCGGGTATTCTCAAAAAAGGACATTTTTCCGCCTCCTTAACGTTTTTCCATCACAATAATCTTGTTGGAGATATTCCGCACGACGGCCAGCTTGTCCAGCACCTTATAAATCGGGACAAACACCGCCATGCCCTCGGTCAGACCGTGTTCCGCAGCCAGCCGGAAGTCCGGCAGCAGCGCGGCCAGAGCTACGCCGTTTTTGACGCCCCAGGTGAATTTCGCGTGGCTTCCCTCGATGGATTTTTCCTTGAAGCGCTTGACCACCATAGGGTTCATGGTCTCGACAAACACGGTGGCTTTGGGGAACCGCCCGGCGATCACGTCAAAAATGCGCTTTACATCCGCTTCGCTTAGGGTCTATCTGAAAACCGGGAATATGACCAACAGCGAGGGATTTTTCGCCTGCTGAAGCCATTTTTCCGCAGGAATACTTTGTGTATTACAAGGGAAAATGGTGCACAGCAGGCGGAAAAGACCCGCTGTTTGGGCATGTTGACGGTTTTCAGATAGGCCCTAAGTACATGGTCAGCCCCTCGATGATGACCAGCGCCAGCATCCGGGTCAGGCACGCCCCGCCCAAAGAGCATCCGTAGGCCGCGTCCAGGCGGCTGACGCCCCGTTCTTTCAGATACGCCGTGATCTCGTCCACCGTCTGCTCCACGGAGGTAAAGTCGCCGGGATACTCCGGCTGATGGCCGTCGTAAACCACCTTAAAAACGTGCCACTTCTGGGAAAGCAGCTCGACAGTAGCTGTGAACGCCCATACCGGCTCCGCCGTACAGGGCAGAAACAGCAGCGTTTTCTCCTGCGTCTGCCCATGCTCCAGAATCTTCAAATTTCATCCCTCCCGCGCTTATTCCGCCACGAGTTAGGCTAAGCTAACCAGCAGCCTTTTGAAAAGCCGCCCCATGGCAGCCCCCCTTTGTGTCGCTTATATCGTAGCAATGTCCGCCGGAAAAGTCAAGATATGCCGCAGACAAATCCAGCTTTTTTCCGGGTAATCGCCGGATTTGGGACGGAACACGCTGCCCGCTGACCTCAGGAAAAGAGCAGCCAACTTCCGTCAGCTGCTCTTGCACATACTATGTAGTTTCCACTCGCCCTGCCGGATGTTTACAACAGTTTCACAGGACAGACGCCCGTGGCTTTGCCGCCGCGGAAGATGTCCTCCAGCGCCCGGAAGGCGGGGACGGCATAATCATAGGCGGCCAGCTTCCAGACGGTTTCGGGAATCTGGGATAGATCGTACGGGTTGCGCAATGCAGCCACTGCCATGGGCTTTCCCGTCGCCGCCAGGGCTTCCGCCAAAGCGAGCTGTCCCCGGAACAAATGGCCGTTGCAGGTGCCCAGGATGATTTTTTCACAGTTCTCCGCCTGCCGGAGCGCCGCGCGGATTTCTTCTTCGTCCGGGTCTTTTCCGGTGACGAAGCCCTCCGCGCCGAAAGCGTTTGCCATGTACTCCGGGAAGGTCACAGCGCTCCCGTCCGCATTGGCCGCGCCGGAGGCGCGATAGTCGGCGCAGCCGCAGAAGAAGGTGTTTTCATCCGCCCGGAAGGGCGTTCCGGAAATCTGGCTGATCGCCTGGCGCGCCATGCTTTCCGCAGCGCGGCGGTCTTCCGGCTGGTTGCAAAGACCCGGCTCCGCCTGAGCCGCAAGCATTTTCTTATAGCGGAGGATTTTCTCCACGGAAGCGCGGATCTCTTCCACGTCAAATTCTCCCCGCTCCGCCGCTTCGTTGACGGCCTTTGCGGCGGCCAGCTCCAGATCAAAGGCACTGGATATCTCCGCCAAATCCACACCGGCCTTGATGGACGCGACCACGCCTTCCGGCGTTCCGTAATAATCCCGGATGGCGCCCATTTCCATGCAGTCCGTGAGAATCAGCCCCCGGAAGCCCAGCTTCTGCTTCAGAAGCCCGGTGACCATCCGCCGGGACATGGTGCAGGGAACCTGCTCCGGCTCAATATTCGGGAACAGCACGTGGCTCATCATGATGGCCGGTACCCCGGCTTCGATGGCGCGGCGGAAGGGGATCAGCTCCAGCTGTTCCAGCGCCTCCTCCGTTTTATCCACCCGGGGAAGCCCCAGATGGCTGTCCACCGCCGTATCGCCGTGGCCGGGGAAATGCTTGGCGCAGCACAGCACCCCGCTTCCGGCATAGGGTGCGATGGCGGCACAGCCCAGGGACGCCACGCGCTCCGCTTCGTCGCCGAAGCTGCGCACGCCGATCACCGGATTGGCTGGATTGCTGTTGACATCCAGCACCGGCGCCATGTTGAAGTTGGCGCCCAGCCCCCGCAGCTGCCGGATGGTGATCTCCGAAGCCAGGCGGGCATTTTCCGGGTCTGCGGTAGCCGCCAGTGACATGGCGCCGGGGACGTTTACGGCGTCCTGGGGGAGCCTCGTCACCATGCCGCCCTCCTGGTCGATGATGATAAAGGCAGGGTAGCCCGTCTCTTCCTGAACCAGCGATTGAATCTCGGCGCAGAGCGCGCGAAGCTGCTCCGCGCTTTCCACGTTGCGCAGGAACAGGATCACGTTGCCGATCTTGTATTCCCGGAGCAGATTCTTAAATTCCTCAGGCAGCGTTTTCCCGTGAAATCCGAATACCAGCTTCTGCCCGAGCATTCGTCTCATTTCCATATTTTCAGAGATCCTCCAATGTCTGCACCAGCTTATACTGCTCTTTGGGAATCATGAAGCACTCGCAGTAGCCCTTCCGCCCCTGGATGCCCCGCAGACGCTTTAAGTGGGAATAGTATTCCTTATAGGGAAAACTGGTGGAATGCACCGCAAACCAGTGGTGATCGATGGCCTTTTCCCACAGGGCATATCCGTCGCTCACGTCCACATAGACGTATGGCTCAAAGCCGGGGGCATCCTCCCAGTTTTCCGCAAAGTAAAGCTTTTTGGCAAAATGCTTCGGCAGCTCCCGCTGAAAGCCCTCAATGGCGGCATAGAACCAGGCGTCCACCACGATTCTGTGGCAGACAATGTGATCCTTGTGCATACTGTTTTCGTGGTGGGTGACGATGATATCAGGCTTGACCTTGCGGATGATGTCGCAGACGGCAAAGCGAACCTCGTCATTGTCCGGCAGCAAGCCGTCTTCGTAATCCAAGACGTAGGCTTCGCCCCCCAGCTCTTTGGCAAAGGCCTCTGCCTCCGCGATTTTTCCCCGGCGGTATTCGGCAATATCCGCCCCGGCGGGAGCGCCCTTTTCCCCGGCGGTCAGCGCCAGAGTCACGGCCTTGCCGCCGTGAACGGCGCAGGACGCCAGCAGCGCCCCGGCGGTCAGCTCGGCATCCCCAATGTGGGCGCCGATGGCAAGTACAGTCTGTGTCTTCATAGTCCTACAGCTCCTTCAGCATGATGCCGAATGTCCGGACAACCCGGAAACCGGCGTTGAGATAAATAAACCTGGCATGGTTGTCTTCCCCGGTAAACAGTGACATATACTTTGCTCCTGCCTGCTTTTCCCGCTCCAGAAGGCGGTAAAACAGCAGCGTACCCAGGCCGTGCCCCTCAAACTGCGGCGCAACCCCCAGGCCGGCAAAATAGCCCCGCCCCGTTTTTTCCGGGTACACAGGCCCGGTGAATCCGGCGCAGACATTGCCCTTCAGGCCGACCAGCAAATCCATGCCGTTTTTGCCGGCTGCCGGAATCTCCTCCAACCACATGGTGTTGTCCAGCGCCGCCACCATTTCCTCCAGGCCAACGTGCCGCCTGGGGTCATAGCGCTCTACGTGGTAGCCCTCCCCGCCCATCTTCGCGGCCTTTTCCTCCACCCATGCCGGGGTTTCATAATCTGCCAGATTCCGGTACATGGCGCATTCCCGGGTGCTTTCCCGGTAGCCCAGGGACAGCATCCGGTCATGCAGCGGAAGATCCGTCGCCACGCCGGGGGCGTTGTTGTGCTGGTGCCCCGGTGTGCCGGGGAGAATCCATGGCAGGCGGATAGGATTGAAAAATGTGACAGCGCAATAGGTCTTTCCCGCCTTCCGGAAGGCGTTTTCCAGTGCAGAGAGAAGCAGTGCCGTATTTTCGTCGGAATCTGCCTCCGCCGCTAAGATCAGGCAGCTTAAATATCCCCGGATATCTCCCTTGGGGATGCCCGCCCCGGTGCAGCCGTTGACAAAGCCCAAAAGCGTCCCCTTTTCCTCCAGGACGAAGGTGTACGCCGGGGAAAAGTTCGGATGCCGGGTCAGCAGACAGTGGAAATCCTCCAGCGGCACAGGCGCATAGCCCATGACGGCTCCCGCCGTGTTCCACAGAGAAAGCATGGCGCTTTCGTCGTCAGGTGTGTAAGATCGAATCATGATAAAGTCACCTCAGTATGACAGCAGCCCCCACTGAGAAAGCGGGGGCTGCGCGGCGTGTCAAAAAAGCCTCGCAGAGGAAAGCCGTCCGCAGGCGGCCAAGGAGTGCGCGCAGCAGACTGCAGGTCCCTTGTCAAAAAGGCCAACGGCCTTTTTGACAGTCTAATCAGCCCTTGACGGCGCCGATGGTGACGCCTTCCATAAAGTACTTTTGCAGCGCAAAGAACAGAATGAACATGGGCAGCGCGGAGATGGTGGCACCGGCCATCATCGGGGCGAACAGCGTTTCGTTAGCAAACTTGAACTGCTTCAGACCCACCTGAATGGTGTACATGGCCGGGTCGTTGGTCACCAGGAACGGCCAGAAGAAGTCGTTCCAGCTGGCCATGAAGGTGTTGATCGCCATGACCGCCAGCACGGTTTTGGCCAGGGGCAGGACGATTTTGACAAAGATCTGGAACTGATTGCAGCCCTCAATCTTGGCGCTCTCGATCAGCGGCGTGGGCAGGCCGGAGAAGAACTGCTTGCACAGGAAAATGTTGTAGGCCGTGCACAGGCCGGGCAGAATCATGGCCGCATAGGTGTTGGTCATAGAGAATTTCTGCACCATCAGGATGTACAGCGGAACCTGGGTCACCTGATAGGGAATCATCATAGCCACCAGAATCAGGCCGAACAGGATCTTGCTGCCCTTGAACCGGATCTTGGCGAAAGCATAGCCCGCCATGGAGGCAAAAATCACGTTGCCGATGACCGCCCCCGTCGCCACAACCACGCTGTTGAGAATCCACCGCAGGGAATAATCGCTGAAATGGAAGAACGCGTCAAAGGATTCCAGCGTAAACCGGGAAGGCAGGATCGTGCGCATATTGCCCGCCGTGGACACGTTGGGGCCGAAGGACGAGAGAATCATGTAGCAGATGGGGAACAGCGTCGCCGCCGCCAGAATGATCAGAACGATGGCGATGATCGTATTGCGGAGGTGAAGCACCTTCCTGTTGTTCAGGTGCTGGGAATACAAACCGGTAGTAGCCATAATCCTCCTCCTTAATACTCAACGTCCACGCCCATGAGCCGGAACTGGAACAGGGACATGATGGCGATGGCGATAGCCAGCAGGATGGCCTGGGCACAGGCAAGACCGTACTTGCCGTACACAAAGGCGTTGTTATAGATCAGCAGGCCGATCATGGTGGTGGCGTTGTCCGGGCCGCCGCCGGTCATCATGTAGGCGTTCATGAACACCTGGAAGGAACCGATAACGCCTGTGACCAGCAGGAACAGAGTCGTGGGCTTCACCAGCGGCCAGACGATATAGCGCACTTTCTGGAAGAAAGTGGCGCCGTCCAGCTCGGCGGCCTCAAAATAGCTGTTGTCAATGCCGATCAGCGCGGCAATATAGGTAATAATCCGAACACCGTGGCTGGAAAGCAGCGCCATGATGATCAGAGAAAGCATCGAAGTTCTGGTAGAGGACAGCCAGTTCTGCGCCGGAATGCCGAGCGCACCCAGCAGCCGGTTGAATATGCCGTCCGGAGAAGAATCGTACAGCCACAGCCACACCACGGACAGCGCGACGCCGGATGCAATGCCGGGCAGATAATACATTGCCTTGAAAACGGACTGCACCTTCTTGTGGAAGGGCAGGATCATCACAGAGATGCAGAAGGACATCAGCAATGACAAGGGCACGACCACCGCGGTATAAACCAGCGTGTTCCGCGCGGCCTTGTAGAACAGGTTGAACTTGGAATATTTCAGGGTGTCAATATAGTTTTGCAGGCCGATAAATTCCGAGCCGAAGGGCTTGTAATTGAAAAAGCTGGTGTAGATCGCGCTGAACACGGGATACAGCGTGAAGACGCAGAAAATGATCATGGCGGCAGCGATGAAAATATAGCCCCACAGGTCTTCATTGGTAAACTTCAGTTTATGGCGGACTGGCTGCCGCTTTTGTTTTGTGCTGTTCATAGTCCTACCTCCCAGGGTTGCAAAGTCTCCGAAACGGCCAATCCGGCTGAAAGCGGGTAACCATTCCCTCACTGTCAGCCTTTGCCATTTTTCCAGAGCATTCTTATACTGAACTCCAATTAAAATCTTTAGAAAAGATTTTAATTGCCCGAAGGGCAAGGAGTTCATATGAGACTTGTTTTGTGATTTCTTTCCTTATAAATCACAAAACAGGCAGCGCCGTCAGGCGATGCCTTCCTGATTAAAATTAAGATTTTAATCAGGAAATAGTATTTAACAGATGAATGATATCTACGCTCCGGTAGGATCCGGAACACGGGGCAGCGTGTGGTATGTGGACGATGCCGGTCAGATCGGAGTTGCCTGGGACAATGGGCGCAGCCTATCGCTGATACCCGGCGTGGACAGCTTCCGGAAACTGACCCAGCAAGAAATTACTTAGGAACAGTCTATGACAATGGGGGAGATGAAGCTGTGAGTATTCAGAAGATTTCCAAAGAGCAGCTTCGCCGGATGGGCAATCAGGAGGGCCTCATCCTCCAAGGTTGCGGCGGCGATCCGCAGGAATGGCTGGATTGAATCAACCAGATTCTCACCGAAGAAGGTATTCTCAAAAAGGGCGCCAGATTCGAGGAAGCCTATACCTTCGAACACGACGGTCTTACCTGTCTGCTGTTTCCTTTCAAGGAGGGGATGACGATTGAGATGGGAAGACTTGCCATGTGGCGACTGCAAACCCATTCCACCTTCGGTGGCACATGGCTGTCAGATTATGTTCCGAATCGTCTCGGCGGTTTCGTGCAGGTTCAGGAAGCAAAAGCGGAGCCTGAGCATGGTAAGCCGAATTGTCCCCTCATAAGCACTGACAGAAATATCTTTCATCTTATGGGCAAAGCCTCGGAGACGCTGTGAAAGAATGGGATGCAGGAACAGGCAGATGAGATGCGTAACAGGATTTTCCAATGCAAAAGCTATCATTCTGCCTTGAGCATTATCGGGGATTATGTGAATATCACATCTGCCCATCAGGAAGAATGTATGGACATGGAAATGGAATAAAGCCATTATGGAATCCGGAAGGAAACCATCATGGCCTTTTTGCGTTCTATGGAAAAATTCATTCCCACATTCTTATCCCTTACTACCACTCTATACATAATCAGTAGCTATGCCTATCTGTTTCGCAAAAACCTTTAATATTCCCATCCCGTTGAGTTGCAAATCGCGTAAATTAGAAGGCTACAGTTCGCCCACACAAAGGTACAACAGCTCCAACCAGCCTCAAATGCCCCATTTGTTCAAAATCTTTTCCGCCTATTTTTGGCAGTTTTTTCAAAATTACCCCTGTAAGTGAGTTAGAGCAGTAACAAAAAAGATATCATAATCTCATGCTTTAATTTTTCCACCGTTATCTTTCTGCAAAGGATTGTTTTGCGTTTTATTCCATCCTCATCCGGATAATAAAAATCACTGTAGAACAGCAATGCACTGCAGTCATCCAACGCAACCATGGTGGGGTTGTTGCAAGAGCCATCCCATTGATGAAAGTTCGGATGTTCTATTTTCAGATTATTCAGGCAAGTAGGTATTATCTGAACAGATCTGCATAGCTGCTAATTCTTGAAAAGTACAGCGCTTCCAGCGGCAATCTCAACATACGAAGCAATTTTTGTAACGGCCCTGACACCTGAAACCGTGTATAAGTAACTGGACCACATCAACAGCGCTATGGAGATAAAGGGATATATCACATGTTCCTAGCTGAAAGAATTTCTGTTCGTACCTATATGCGTGTCGATGGACAGTAAAAGTGCCTATCTGGACTTCCATAATTATTAAGGGTAATTTTGGAACGATAGAAATACCTTACAAATACCTTGGAAATATCACGGCTTTGGGATACTCCCACCTCTATCCCCAATGTCTCATAGGAAGGCTATTTGTGGACCTGGAGTGTTCCCACAAATTAGAGGACATGAGCAGTTGGATTTTATGAGCAGAATAGACAATTCTGGTATTGTAAAACGAGCACAGATTTGATATAATTTAAATCGAAAAGTTGTAGGTATCTATAGGTATCTGATTTGCAAAGATTATACCGGATGTGTTTGGGGCGATTGTATGAGATATTCATTAAATGTAAAAAGCCAAAGTGTTGAAACATCAGGCATTCCAAAAGACTATAGGGATGCAATCTGCGAATATGTGTGGAATGGTCTTGAAGCAAATGCAACTACCATCGCCATAACGCATACAGAAAACGAATTGCAGGGCTTATCTGAGGTAATCATCTCAGACAATGGCAGTGGAATCTGCTACGATTTAATCCAGGATACCTTTGGTGCCTTTCTTGCCTCTCAGAAAAATGCCCTTTCTCTTCAAATTAAATCGAAGGCTAACCAAGGAAAAGGGCGGTTTGCTGGTTTTTCTTTTGCCGAATGCATCAGATGGGATACTATATGTGACTGCAATGGGCAGAAATTACAGTATTCTATTTCCGTTTTCAGCGCAAATAAAAATGAATATGAACTTTCTAACACCACACCAACAGAAGCGGATACTGGCACTACTGTAACTATCAGTAGCATTGACCATCTCCGGGCAGAGCAGTTATCGCTGGAGGAGTTGGAGGATACACTGCTAAAAGAGTTTTCTTGGTATTTGTATCTCAACAAAGACCGCAATATCAGAATATTGGTTGATGGTAAGCTCCTAGATTATACAAAATATATCGATACTGAATTCAGTGCAGAAAAGCGGCTGGTGCTTGATGGCGTTGGATTAACAATCAATGTAGTTGTATGGAAAGAGAAAATCAGCGAGAAATTCTGCACTTATTTTATGAATTTGGATGGTGTTCTAAAGGGTACTGACACTACTACATTCAACCGGAATACGGTGAATTTTAATCACAGTGTATTTGTTCGCTCTATTTATTTCGATGGAAATGGTGGTATATCGCTTCCCTCAGTCCAGGATGCCGAAAACGACCAAATATCTATGGAGGATTTATCTCAAGATCGCACCTTCCTTAAAAAGCTGAAAAGCGAAATTCAAGAAGTTATTAATGATGTCCTTAAGGCTTTTTTGTCGGCCCAAGCGGGTAAAGCTGTTCAGGAAATGATTGGGCGGAAGTCTTTTCCAGAGTTTTCAGATGATATTCTGGGACATTTTCAAAGGAAAGAACTGATTGCGGTTACGCAGGAACTCTATAAGCTGGAAGCTCGGATTTTTTATAAGCTGAAACCAATTCAAGAAAAATCGCTGCTTGGATTCATTAATTTGCTGCTCCAATCAGAGGAAAGGGAAAATATTCTCAACATTATCGAGAGCGTTGTCCAGCTTACGCCAACACAACGAAAGGATCTTTCTGATATTTTGCGGCGAACACAGCTCGGCAATATTGTGGAAACCATTCATTTTATTGAAGACCGGTACAAGGTGATTGAATCGTTGAAGAAGATTCTATTCGAATACACCGATTATGCAAATGAGCGGAACCATATTCAAAAGATTATTGAACAACACTACTGGCTGTTCGGTGAACAGTACAATCTCGTTACAGCTGATCAGCGAATGCAGCGTGCGCTAGTACTCTGTAAATCCTAAATCTTTATAATGGGGTATAGATGCTTCAGCTTAT
>OGXT01003173.1_pt1 | contig 11767 bp, 18 predicted proteins | sample 1576361 | NCBI WGS metagenome assembly OGXT01 (sample SAMEA3541514, study PRJEB24748) | human gut metagenome | biome: human gut; feature: human-associated habitat; material: faeces | place: China | collected 2012 | reverse complement strand
GCCGGACGGAAGCAACATCTATTATCTTCATAATAAGCCGCAGTTATCCGATTCTGACATTGTATGGAAAATGACTGCAGAAGCGTGGGCTGTATCTACAGATGGTGGACAACATTGGAATGGCGGTATGACGGTTGATGGTGATGTAATTGCCAGAATCCTTACTGCTACAGGCGTTAATGCTGACTGGATTAATACAGGAACTATTAAAGCAATTGACAAAGACGGAAATACAACTTTCCTGGTTGATGTAACAACAGGAAGGGTTGTTATTAATGCAGACTCAGTACAAATCAAGGGAAAAGATGTTAATGCAATTGCAAAGGAAAAAGCAGAAAAAGAAGTAAATAATTTTATAAGCAATACATACACAACTGATATCAATAATTTACAGTCTCAAATCGACGGACAGATTGAGACTTTTTTTTATGACTATGAACCAACCTTGCAGAATATCCCGGCTTCTGGTTGGACTACCAACGAAGAACGAAAGAAACATGAGGGTGACTTATTTTACTGGAAATCCAAAGGATATGCTTACCGTTTTATGCAAGATGGGGCAACTTGGAAATGGCAATTGGTGCAAGATACTGATATCACGTTAGCACTTGCCGCCGCAGAAAAAGCACAGGACACAGCAAATCATAAGCGCAGAGTATTCGTAGTTCAGCCAGAACCACCTTATGACATTGGAGACTTATGGACGCAAGGCTCTAATGGTGACTTGATGAGATGTAAGGTTGCCAGAGCAAGCGGCTCTTATTCAGTGGATGATTGGGAAAAGGCTTCAAAGTATACGGACGATAGCTCTTTAGACTTATTTATTAATGGTGTTTTTAAAGATTCTCTTAATTCTTTAAAAACACAGATAGACGGGAAAATTGAGACTTGGTATCAGCCAAACGATCCATCTGTAAAATGGACAAAAACAGAGGAATATCCATGGTGTGATATTGACGGAAACAAGATTCTGGATGAATCCGGGAATGAAATTGTTTTGGTATGGGAATCTGAGAAGGTAGAGCATGAAGGCGATCTTTGGCATAATACCACGGATAACACCCAGTGGATATACAAATCTGGCATCTGGCAACCACAGTCCATACCAAATGAATTGTTGGACAAGATAGACGGTAAATCATCTGTTTACATGATTCAGCCAACACCACCATATTACGAAGGTGACTTGTGGGTAACGACCAATAGTGAAGGAAAGGCTTCTCTCAAAACTTCTTTTGTAAATCGTATTAATGGTGACTTTACTGCATCCGATTGGATTGACTTCAAGTACGCAGACAAAGACGATATCAAAAATGCAATTGATAATTACGATACCAGTCTTGGACAGGATGAAGTGTTCAATAAACTCACAAAAGGCGGGACAGAACAGGGAATCTACATCGAGGACGGAAAAGTATATATCAATGCAAAATATATTCTGGCTGGATTGCTTGCCGGTGAGAGAATTAATGGTCGTGGGCTAAAAGTCATTAATGATGACAAGAACGTAACCTTAGAAATCGACAGCAAAGGAAACGTCATCCTAGCTCCAAAAACTTTTTCCTTACAAGGCAAAACAGTAAAGGAAATTGCAGATTCTTCTGCCAGCACCGCAGTTTCTGGACAGACACAAGCCGATATTTTCAACAAACTTACCAATGGCGGCAAGGCACAGGGGATTTACTTGGATGAAAATGGAAATGTCTATGTAAATGGTGAATACGTGCAAGCCAAAGGAATTAGGGTTGTTGATGGAAATGGAAAAACCACTTTTTCCATTGACAAAACCACTGGTGCAGTAACAATAGCAGCTTCACAGTTTACATTAGGAGATAAAAGCGTTACTGATATAGCACAGGAAGAAGCTATAAAACAAGTCCAAGATATTACATCGGACAATATAATCAAAGGGTATTATCTAACAGAACAAAACGTTAAAGATTATTGGTCTACACAAAATGCATATACATATGAGTATGGAGTCCAGGATGTAGATGGCGGTAAAAATGCAATCAAAATAAACGGAACTGGAGCACAATTTGGAACGAAAAATTATAAGCCAATAAAAGTTACTGGAAATTATACTTTTTCGTTTTGGATAAAAACTAGTGTTGCAACACAAGTATATGTGTATCTTGGAAGTAAAACAATATTAAATGCTAAAACTACAACTGAATGGAAAAGACTGCAAGTAACAACAACTTTATCTAGCTTACCAAATGATAGTTTAAACAGTTTGAGAATCTTGACATCATCAGTTGGGTCTAGCGTAAAATTTGATACCTATATTTACATGCCAAAGCTTGAATATGCTTACACAAATGAACAAGTGTTCAATATGCTTACAAACAACGGTGCAATAAAGGGCATGTACATGGAAAATGGAGAATTGTATTTTTCATTCACCTATGCACATGGAGGTACATTGAAACTTGGCGGTTCAAATAACGGAAATGGGTTACTTTCCATTCTGAATGCAAGCGGCACACAGGTTGGATATATTGACAATACGGGGGTTCATTTTAACCAAGGTGAATTTTCTGGAAATTTGAAGTCTAATACTGGTGAAATTGGAAGTTGGATAATTGATAAGACCAACGGTATTCTAAAATCAAAAGATGGAGGAATTATACTGGATGCAAAAAACAGTAAAATTTATGCCGTTGTACCGACTGGACATACTGGGACTGAGATATCAAAAGAAAAAATTGTTTCTGGAGATGCGAACTTTTCCAGTGCAACCATTGGGGAAGGAATCATAGGAGAAAATGTTGGTTCTTGGTTTAAAACAGGAAATTCGTTTAATGGCGATAATAGTGCAGAACTAAATATCGAACAATATTTTCACGTTACAAGTAGATCGTTTGAATTACCGGCATTAGACAAAGTTTCATCTGGCGGTCACTTGGTATTTAAATCAGACGGATTGACAGTGGCTTGTACACTTTCCTCTTCTAAAAGATACAAAGTTCTTGGAAACAAGATAACAGAGAATGATATAGAGAACCTTTACAATATTAATCCTGTTTGGGCGAAATATAAGAATGAGTTAATAGCAAAAGATGATGAACGGTACGACACATATATGCCAATGTTCATTGCAGAAGATGTAGAAAAATGGTTTCCAATAGCAACAGACCACAGAAACGGGCTGGCAGAAGACTGGAATCAAAAAATCATGATCCCATCCATGTTCGCCATGATAAAATTCAATCACGAGAAAATCAAGGAACTCAAATGCGAGAATGAAGAATTGAAATCTGAATTAAAAAGCATTAAAGAAGAACTTGCAGAAATCAAAAAAATTTTAAGCAAATCGGTATAAAGAGGGTGAGAAATCATCCTCTTTTTATGAATTAATATCAATAATTAAAGGAGGGCAACAACATGCCGAAATGGACTGAATATACATCAAAAGATACGTTAGCGGATAATGACGAAGTAATGCTGTATGACGCAACTGGGAGAGCGAATAAGCGCGGATTAATGAGCAAGTTTTGGGATTATGTCGTTGATAAAATGGCAACGGCTGTTATCTCGAAATTGGAGACAAATAATAAGACAATCATCGGGGCAATAAATGCACTAAATAGTGACCGGCTCAGGAACTCAGAAAACATAATTTCTAGTTCTGATCTTGCTGAAGATGTACTTACAAAATGTGACTGTGGAGAAATTAGGTTATTCACAATACAAAGCACAGTAAGTATCAATCAAGGTTCTCCGGATGGCCAAGGCGGATTTCTACTTGTATATCAAAGCAAAGCCGGCAGCAAATACGGAATTGTTGTGATTTTTTCTTACACTGAAACCATATGGATGAAAGCCAAAGGTACTACTTGGGGCGAGTGGAAAAAAATACAATTGTCTTAAAACAAAATAGTGAAAGTACTATATCGTCAGGAATTATTAACCGATCAATTACATTCCCAATATCAAAAATGCATTCAATGGTTTTGCTTTGTGTGGGAGACCCGAATGGTTCTTCTATAATAGCGATTCGTGTAGGCGATACTGGAATTCAAGGGACTCAATTATTAGCTGGAAATAATACAAAATTTACTTATGCGTGTGTTAATAAAAAAATCACAGTAACTGCCGAAGAAAATTTGAATTATTACGGAAGATATATCGCTATTTCATAATTTTGTTTTAATTTAACTTTATCCAAGAATCCCATTTACCGTCTTTATTCATACGTACATAAATATTTCCTGAATCTGGTACACATGCAAGCTGTACCCCATATTTTTTCCAAGACGGAATATAAAAAACATTGGCAAAATACTCTTCGCTGGGCATATAATTTAATGCTGAATTATATGCGATTCCACTAAGCATTTGAGTTTGATCTTTTCCAAAATCATTAAGATTACTTATATTAGAATCAATGCATAATTTCGTCTTATCACTATAGAGTTTATTGGAGAGATAAGAAAAAAATAACAAAACACTACCAAACATAAAATGAATATGATATAATCAGTATATCAAAATCAGAACAATAAAAAGGGAGCTGAACTCCCGACTACCAATCAAAAAGTTCAGCTCCAAGCACCACAAAGGGTACAGCTATATTATAACATAGTACCTTCCCTTTGTGAACCCAAAAGGATGGTATTTTTTATGGAAAACTTTGCAAACGAATTTGTAAGTAAGTTGGATGGAAAGATTTCAGATGAAGCACTTAGGACAGTATTACAGGAATTGCAAGTGTTTGCATCTAACTACGATATCAATCAGAGAGAAACGCATGTGGTTCCGTATCAAAGCAATATCCCAGATTGCTACAGGGTTTACATGGTGGCAAAAAAGATTGAGGGCATGTCTCCAGAATCCATGAAAACCTACAATTTTTATCTCACAGATTTTTTTGAACACATTAACCGACCATTCGAACAGGTTACAACAAATGATATACGGATTTATCTGTACGAAACTCAGAAACGAACAGGGGTCAGCAATCGAACACTGGATGGAAAACGGCTTGTTATAAACACCTTTATGGATTGGTGTTGGAAAGAGGGGTATATTCCAAACAATCCATGCGCAAGTATTAAGCCCATTAAATTTGAGGAAAAGCCAAGAGAGCCACTTAGTAACATGGAACTTGAAATAGTGCGTGATGCTTGCGAAAATTACAGAGATAAAGCGATGATTGAGCTTTTCTACAGTACAGGATGCCGCTTATCTGAAATGGTGAATTTAAAAATTAGTGATATTGATTTCGCTTCAAAAGAGGTTCATTTGTTCGGAAAAGGAAGCAAGCACCGAACATCTTATCTAAACGCAAAAGCGGAATATATGTTAAAAAAATACTTTGAATTGGAACGCTCAAAAGAATCAATATCGGATTCTGTATTTGTGATATTTCGAAAGCCTTATAATGGAATGCACAAAGGAGCAATATATGCGAGAGTAAAGGCTATTCAAAAGCGTTCTGGAATCGAAAGAAGCTTGTTTCCGCACTTACTTAGGCACACAATGGCGACAGATGCCTTAAATAGAGGAATGAACGTTGCAGAAGTAAAAGAAATATTGGGGCATGAAAAGCTTGATACCACAATGATTTACGCTAAAATCAGCCATGATTCTGTAAAATTTAACCATGGTAGGTATATTGTATAAAAAGTTTATGTTAAAGAGCATCCCATTTGGGGTGCTTTTTATTATGCGCTTTTTTAACCTCAATAATGAAAGGAGACCACACATGAATATTAACACCTCATTAATCAGCAACAACAACAGCTACGCAGGACAAACACCTCGGTATATTGTCATCCATAATACAGATAATATAGCCAAAACAGCAGATGCCAAAGCACACGCCACTGCACAACATAATGGCAATTTTCATGGCTATTCAGCCCATGTATTCGTTGACGATAAGTCAGCATACCAAGCCTTGCCGTACAATCGTGGAGCATGGCATGTTGGGGTAAATTACGGCGGTAAGCTTTTTGGAACTGTAAACAATCACAACTCTATTGGAATTGAAATGTGCATGAATGCTGGATATAACTACGAAAAAGCATTCCAGAATACTGTTGATGTGTGCAAGCAGCTTATGAAGAAATACGGAATCCCAGCAAGCCGAGTAGTGCAGCATTATGATGTGTGCGCTAAGAATTGTCCATCCGTTATCCGTGGAAAGGGTGACTGGGCGAGATTTAAGAAGCTTATTTCTAGTGAAACCGTGGCAGTACCAACCACAAAGCCGACTGTAAAGGTTGATAAGTATTACCGTGTCCGTAAGACCTGGAAGAATTCCAAGAGCCAGATCGGGGCTTACAAGTCACTGAAAAATGCGAAGAAGGCTTGCAAAGCCGGTTACTCTGTTTTTGATTGGAACGGAAAAGCAGTGTATTCCGTAACAGCAAAGAAAAGTGTAGACAAGGTTGCAAAAGAGGTAATCAATGGCGAATGGGGAAATGGACAAGATAGACGAGACCGCCTGGAATCCGCTGGATACAATTACGCAGAAGTGCAGAAAAAAGTCAATGAATTACTGAAATAATAACACTCCCGGGGCTTTCCCGGGAGCTACTTAAATGTTGTATATTCTTCAAATTCGTTTCTTATTTTCGCAAAGTCTTTTCTTCTGATCGGCACAGTATTCCCAGAAAACATAAGGAACAAATCGTTTATTTCTTTTACCTCATCCATGTTTATTATGTAGCTTTGGTGGCATCTTAAAAATCTGGAATCCAGTAATTCTTCAATATCAGACAGTTTACATCGTTCCGTATAAACAATACCGCAAGTGCAGTGGATAATGATGTATTTGTTTCGGCTCTCAATATATTCGATATTTTGAAACTCCACCCGATGAATAAAGTCTTTTCCTTTTATCATAAGAGTGCTTTTACTGATATGTTCCAGAGCATGATTGAAAGCACTATACATTCTGCCGTTTTCAGAACCTTTTATGATATAGTGTACCGGGAGTATATCAAGAGCTTCAAAAACATACTCTTTGTGGGCTGTCCAGAAAATAATATTTCCATTATAGCCATTTAATCTCAATTCCTTTGCGACTTCAATTCCATTTTCTTCTTTCAAAACGATATCCAAAACCACAATATCATACCACTCGCCATCTGCCACATCATCAATAAGCGGCTGCCCTTTATCATACGGAGTAATCAATGCTTTTATATCACCATTTCGTTTGAGAAAATTATTAATCCGATGCATAAATATATCAATCTGGATTTCGCTATCATCACATATTGCAATTCTCATTCAAATCATCTCTTTTCACGTAAAATTCGCCACCAGAGGTGCTAATTTCGCCATTTCCTGTGTGATTGTATATTTTTTGATACAATGTTATTGTAATACATTAAGATGATAGTGTAAAGGGGATGGATTCATGGAGAAACATAAAAAAATCATAATTGTGTTTATACTGATATTCGTGCAGGCGTTCTTGATTCAATACGTTTACTTCCGCCTGGATCGTAGTATTATCTTTGGGAGGAATAAAACTATCGAAACTGCAAAAGCAGAGGTAAAACAGGTTGTTCATGAACGCTATAAATCCCTCGCAGACAAGCATCCAGCCCCTTTATTTCTATCTATTATTATTACGATTTGGAAAAGCAAAAATCACAATATTTACACAAAAAAACTTATAATTCATAGAAAAATCAGAATAAATCAGTTTGCCAGGAAAGATTTAAGCGGAAACAATTCTATCCCAGTATATGGTTATAAAAACATGATATAATTTAATAAATAAGAACAAATGTTTGGAATATTGGGAGGGATTTACGTGGATTACAAGAAAGAAATTATTGAGATGATACAAGAGATACATAGTGAAAAGATATTAAATCTTATCTATTGGTTTGTTAAAAGAGGATACAAAGAAGAAAGGGCGGGAAGATAATTCCCACCCTCAGAACCTAGAAAATAAACTTTTCAAAGAAATCACACAACAAATCTTTTTTATCGGGCGACAGTTTATCGTATTCAAGAATAATTTTCATGAATCGTGGATCTGTTAGCCCGATTTTCATTGATACATCTGAATATTCTGCATCAATTTCCTTTTCCTCTTTCAAATCCGTTAAGTCAGACATTCCAATTCGGAAATAATCTGCTAACGCTCTGATTTTTCCAGTTCCAGGCATTGAATTGCCTTTGCACCACATATTAAATGTGGAAGGGTTAGTTCCTACTGCTTCGGCAACTTCTTTTTGCTGTTTGCCACTTAATGAAATATACTTGTTGAGATTGTTTGAAAAGATTTTTTTCTGTTCTTCATCTGTCATCATGGTGTTCCTCCTCCTTACATATTGTATTGTACATCATACTAATAAAAAATTCAAGCATAAATTCAAAATAATTGAATTTTAGTGTTGACAATTCAATTAAAATGAATTACAATAAGACCATCAGTTAAGAAAGGAGATGAGCAAATGCCAAAGATTTCATTAGAAGCAGTTCGCGTGAACGCTGGATATAACCAGAAAGAATGGGCTGAAATGTTCGGTATTTCCAATAGTACAGTTGTTAACTGGGAAAAAGGAAAGACAGAACCAACATTATCACAACTTAGAAAAATGAGTGAACTTTCTGGGATTCCTATGGACTTTATTTTTGTGCCCAATAGATTCAATTAAATTGAATTGAAAATTTATTAAGAAAGGAATTGCATGAAAAAATCAAAAATTGAAATTCGTCAAGTAGATGGCGAATGTGGAATATTTACAGAAATCCTTGTGGACGGTCACAAACTCGAAGGGGTAAGAAGCTTTGAGCTGAAACAGGGAGTTGGAGATTCAGAACCTATTCTTTCCATTGATCTGAATGCTTTAAATTTATCCACGGACTTGCAGATGTTGCAGGTGAACCAGAAAGGTATCGGGGAAATTGAGGGAATCAAGTTTAAAGATTCACCAAGGATGCTGAAATTTCAAACAGAATAGGCTCCCATATCTCAGAGAGCCAAACAGAATTATTTTGAAGCTTTTAAAATGGAACATTGTTTCGGATTTGAACAACATCCAGTTTTGCTTGCATAATTACACTTAATTCGACCTATTGTGTAATTAGGCGTCAAATCATCCAATGATCCAGTATTAATGAGAGAAGCTTCAATGGAATAATTTTTGTTCTGCTTATCGCAGAAACCATTAAATACCAATAATCATCACCTCCACTCTTATAGTGAGTATAACACAAGAAAGGAGAGATTATAAGGAGAAGATGACAATTATCAAATTTAAAAATGGGGAAACAATCGAAATTCCGTGTGTGTTCCCGGATGATATTGTGAAACCAGACATTAGAGATAAACTGATACGTTTGGAATGGGATGACGCTGGAAAGCAATATTGTTTGAAATTTAACCCAGTAGATGTGCTCTATGTAAAAGAGATTACACCTTCCTAAAGGAGATTATATCACAGAAAGGAGACTAATGAACGAATTACAGATTTTTAATTCGCCAGAGTTCGGAGATATTCGGACAATAACTATTGATAATGAACCTTGGTTTTGCATGATTGATATATGCAAAGCATTAGAAATTTCAAATCCGAGCCAGGCAAAGACAAGGTTAAATGCAGATGGGGTCATTACAAATGAGGTCATTGATGGTATCGGGAGAAAGCAGAATGCTAACTTTGTAAATGAACCCAATATGTATAAATTGATTTTCCAGAGCAGAAAAGAATCTGCCGAAAGGTTTACAGACTGGGTGACAAGTAAAGTTCTCCCAGAAATTCGAAAGACAGGTTCCTACAGAAAACCATTGACGGTTGCCGAACAAATTCAGATTCTTGCCCAGGGCACAGCAGATCATGAGGAAAGAATCGAAAAACTTGAAAATACAATGACAATTGACTACGGTCAGCAAAAATATCTTGGGGATCTGGTTTCGCTAGTGGTTATTGAAGCGTTGGGCGGAAAGAAATCTAATGCCTATTCAGAAATCGGAAAGAAAGTATTCGCAGAATGTAATCGAGATGTGAAATCTTATTTCGGTGTAAACGCAAGAAACAACATTCCAAAATTAAGATATGAGGAAGCTGTGAAGTACATCAAGGGATGGCAACCGTGTACAAATACAAAAATGCAGATTCGCGATTGCAATTATGATATTAATTCAGAAAGAAAATGAGGGTAAAACAGTGAAAGATATTAAAAGCTACGAATTTTATGGAGATAATCCAGAAATTTTTCATTCTCTTGTAGGTTTTGAAATTGCAGATATTTTGTTCACACATACCAAAGAAGAAAATGAGAATGTAGTTGTTGTGAAGTGTGCAAATAAGCAACATGTTGAAATTGATCTTCTCTTTAAAGAAGATGGAATATTTGTTACTGAACCATTTGCGGTGGATGAAGATCTTACAATTATTGAATAGGGGAGGTGAACAAAGAATGTTAGCAGATGATTACGTTGCTGAAAGGTTATCCGATTATGATTCCAAAATATATCAGTTATATCGCCACAAAAACGGACAGAAGGCAAGCGACCTTGTAGAAAAAGTAAAAAACGAAATTGCCGAATGCGGTCTGTCCGCCACTGAAGCGAAAGGCTTTTTAGAGTACATGAAGATTGTTATTGACGCTCAGTCACATCTTCCCATTCAGAAATAACGGAAGTTTTTATTGTTTCTGCTCCGGGAACATTGCCATCATCAATCTCATTTGCGGCATGAAGCATTGAAATTATTTTATGAGAATAAGGATGTTCCTTTCCGCAATTCGGGCACACAACCTTGTCTGTACTTATTCTTTCACTTATATAGTAATCGCAATGACAAGTACAGGAAACTTTTAATTTGAGAAACATTTTAACATACCTCCTTTCTGAACACATTATACCATTCAGATGGAGAGAATAAAAGAAAATAGGGAGGAAAAACAATGATTAAATTTGAAAACGGATTAGTTAATATTTCTGGTAAAGGGATTGATATTCTTTCAGAGTATGCAGTTATCACCCATGAAATTAAAGAGATGTTCGCAAAAAATGGTGGAGAAGAGAAAGAAATAAAAGAGCAGCTTAGACATTCATTTGAGTATGGCCTTATGAACGAGGAAGAACTTGATAAAGAAATCAAGGAAACTTCCAAACAGATAGATGCAATTATTCCGTTTATTTCGCATCTGAAAGAAATGCTTAAAAAATTTGGAGCAAAAGATAAGGAGGACTAATCATGGGAGAAACTAAGAGCACAGATTATATTCCAGAGAACGCCAATGAAGAATATGCACTTCTGGTTGGAAGATTAAAGGCATTTGAAGCTTGGGCGAATAGCGTGAAAGATTATGATTTCACAAAGGACATGGCATTTAGAATGCTTGGGCTTGATGTAGAAGAATCGAAGGAGGAAAAGGAAAAATGAAATGTTTTAAAGGCTTTGACAAAGATTTAAAGTGTAGAGATTTCCAGTATGAAATTGGAAAAGAATACACAGAAGAAAAAGCAGACATTTGTAATTGTGGATTCCATGCTTGCGAATTCCCGATGGATGTATTTAATTATTATCCTCCTTCAGATTCCAGATATTGTGAAGTTGAGCTTGAAGCGAATAATCAGAAATCATCTGATGATAGCAAGAGAGTTGGGAAGAAAATTTCCGTGAAAGCAGAAATTGGAATTGCTGGAATTATCAAAGCTGGCGTTGAATACATCAAAGAGCAAGTTAATTGGGAAGACGATAAGGCAACCAATACCGGATATCAGTCAGCGGCAACCAATACCGGATATCAGTCAGCGGCAACCAATACCGGATATCAGTCAGCG
>OGXT01003170.1_pt1 | contig 11784 bp, 10 predicted proteins | sample 1576361 | NCBI WGS metagenome assembly OGXT01 (sample SAMEA3541514, study PRJEB24748) | human gut metagenome | biome: human gut; feature: human-associated habitat; material: faeces | place: China | collected 2012 | reverse complement strand
CATATATTCGCTCATGTCGATGCGCACGATGTTCTTTTCGTCATCGAACAGCGCTTCCGCCAGTGCTTTGGCAAGCTCCGTTTTGCCCACGCCCGTCGGGCCCAGGAACAAAAAGCTGCCAATGGGGCGGTTTTCGTCCGCGATGCCGGCGCGGCTGCGCAGGATGGCCTCCGTCACGCGCTGTACGGCTTCGTCCTGGCCGATGACCCGCTTGTGCAGGATGCCGTCCAGATGCAGCAGCTTTTCGCGCTCCCCTTCCATGAGCTTCGCCACGGGGATGCCTGTCCAGCGGCCCACGATGCGGGCGATTTCCTCCTCCGTCACACGGTCGTGCAGCAGAGTGGAATCCTTTTCCGCCGCCGCGCGGGCCTCCTCCTGCTCCAGCTCCTTTTGCAGCGCGGGCAGACGGCCGTATTTCAGTTCGGCAGCGCGGTTCAGGTCATATTCACGCTCGGCCCTGGCGATCTCGCCGTTTACCTGCTCGATCTCCTCGCGCAGGTGCTGCACCTTGCCGATGGCCGATTTCTCGTTCTCCCAGCGGGCGCTCATGGCGCTGAATTCCTCGCGCATGGCGGCCAGCTCTTTTTGAATGTCCGCAAGGCGCTCGGCGGAAAGCTTGTCGGTCTCCTTTTTCAGGGCCGCCTCCTCGATCTCGTGCTGCATGATCTTCCGGCGCAGGTCATCCATCTCCGCCGGGGCGGAATCCATTTCCGTGCGGATCATGGCGCAGGCTTCATCCACCAGGTCGATGGCTTTATCCGGCAGAAAGCGGTCAGTAATATACCGGCCCGAGAGCACTGCCGCTGCGATGAGCGCGTTGTCCTGGATCTTCACGCCGTGAAACACCTCGTACCGCTCTTTCAGGCCGCGCAGAATGGAGATGGTGTCCTCTACCGTGGGTTCATCCACCATCACCGGCTGGAACCGGCGCTCCAGCGCCGCGTCCTTTTCAATGTACTGCCGGTACTCGTTCAGCGTCGTGGCGCCGATGCAGTGCAGCTCGCCCCGCGCCAGCATGGGCTTGAGGATATTGCCCGCGTCCATGGCGCCGTCCGTTTTGCCCGCGCCCACAATGGTGTGCAGCTCGTCGATAAACAGGATGATCTGTCCCTCGCTCTTTTTCACTTCCTGCAGAACGCTCTTGAGGCGTTCTTCAAACTCGCCGCGGTATTTTGCGCCGGCCACCAGCGCGCCCATGTCAAGGCTGAACACCTTGCGGTCCTTCAGGTTTTCGGGTACGTCGCCGCGCACGATACGCAGGGCCAGGCCCTCGGCGATAGCTGTTTTGCCCACGCCCGGCTCGCCGATGAGCACAGGGTTGTTTTTTGTCTTGCGCGAAAGGATACGGATGACGTTGCGGATCTCGGCGTCGCGGCCGATGACGGGGTCCAGCTTCTGCTGACGGGCCAGCTCCACAAGGTCCTGGCCGTATTTGGCCAGCACGTCATAGGTGCTTTCGGGGTTGTCGCTGGTGACGCGCTGGTTGCCGCGCACCTGCGCCAGCACCTCCAGAAAGCGGGTCTTATCAAGGCTGAACTGGCGCAGCACCTCCTTGACGGCGGCGTTGGGCGCATCCATCATGCCCAGCACAAGATGCTCCACGGAAACGTATTCGTCCTTCATGGCGGCAGCGGATTTTTCGGCGGCCGTCAGCGCACGGTCCAGCTCCGGCGTGATATACACCTTTTCGGGGTCCCGCCCGGTGCCTGTTACATGAGGCAGCTCACCCACCTTTTTGGCAAAGGCGGCGGCAAGGTTGCCCGGCTCGGCCCCCATCTTCTGAAACAGCTGGGGGATGAGCCCATCCTGCTGGCTCAGCAAAGCGCAGAACAGATGCTCCGGGCACAGGGCCTGGTTTTCATACTCGACGGCCAGCGACTGTGCAGCCTGTAATGCCTCGAGGGATTTTTGTGTCATTTTCTGTGCATTCATATCATTTCACTCCTTATCCGCATATTTTGTCGGATGAATCTACGGGGCAGAGCCGTGCGGCGCACGGCACTGCCCGATGAACGTTCCGGCCCGCAGGCGGCTACAGGGCCGCAGTCTCTGCGTCCAGGCCGGAGCGGTAACACCCCTCTACGGCGCGGGGCGCGCCGGCGGGGTCCTCCAAATGGTCAAAAAAAGTTTTCAGGCAGGCGTCGAACAGCGCCACATAACCCGCAATAGCGCGGCCAGCCTCCTCGCTGGCGGCGATATTCCGGGGCAGAAGCAGGCGGCGGGTATACCGCCCTCCCTGCGCCTCGCTGCGGCGCGGCGGGCCTTCCAGATACGCGCGCTCCAACCCGGCCCACAGCTTATAAAACTGGCCGATGTACAGCAGCAGCGAAGGGTTCTGTGTGCGCAGGCCCGCGCGCACCTCGCCCAGCTCCTCGGTGGAATGGGGGTACAGCTCCACCACGTAGCGCATGCTGGGGTTGTATTTATAATGGATGGCGCTGCGCATCGAGAGCATCGCGTCCGACGCATTCAGCATAAGCTGAAGCGCATTCTGCCCGCTGACAGCATCCATGATGGAAGAAAAAATGTCCTGCATGCGCTGCTCCGGCGTAGCCAGCTGCACATATTCCGCCAAAATGCGGTTGATCATATTCGAGCGGTTCGTGCCGGCTTCATAGGCCAGGCGGTCCACAGCGTCCACCACATCGTCCATCAGCACAACACTGTATACGCTTTTGCTCAAGGTCCTGCACCTCCATGCTTTGAGTGTAAATTTATTGTATATCAGATATAATAATTTGTCAACAGATTTATATAAATTATTTTTCAAGTTTTGCGGAGCAAAAAGCGGCCGCACACAGACAGGGTGTCCTGCCGTGTGCGGCTTCATACAGTATCAATAGAAACTTCCAGCGCAGCGCGTCACTCGTGCAGCTCCAGCGGCAGGCCGTCCGGGTCACGAAAAAAGGTAAACGGCTTGCGGGAATATTCATCCATGCGAACCGGCTCACACGCAATGCCCTTTGCAGCCAGCTCTGCAACCGCCTCAGCCACGCTGTCCACACGGAAAGCCAGATGGCGCAGACCCGCGGCCTCCGGGTACGACAGCCGCGCGGGCGGCTCGTGGGCGTTGAATATCTCCAGTTCGCCGTCGCCCAGGCGCAGGTCCAGCTTCCACAGGCCGTTGCCCCGGCAGTTTTCACGCACGACGGGCAGCCCCAGAAGATCCACATAAAAATGCTTTGCCGCAGCGTAATCCGAAACGATGACCGCCACATGATGCACGCTCAGGTTCACTCCCGGCCCTCCTGCTCGGCACGGCGCGCCGCCTGCTGCTCAGAGATGTGGAACGCCTGCTCCATCACGGGCCAGGCCCACATATCCCCGATGACGGCCACCAGTGCAGGCATTCCCAGGAACAGCAGCAGAAGCATGATGGGAACGGGCACGAACAGCACCACCCCGATGACGATGACCAGCGTAATCAGCCCTGCGGGCAGCGTGCGTTTGGCGTAGCCGAACATAATGAGCAGGCTGTTCTTGAGCATACCGCCCAGGGGCATGTCGAGATACAGCATCTGCAGGGTCGTGAACAGCCAGCAGATCGTGAGCAGCAGCAGGCTGAACGCCACGAATGCCACCAGCAGCACGTTCATCTCCGACTGCATGAACATATAATACCAGGCCGCGATGCACTCCATTGCCAGCAGCGTGCAGAACAGGACACCCGCGGGCACGCTCTGCTTCCAGTTGCCCTTCCAGCATTTTTTGAATTCATGCCACATATAGCAGGGCTCATCCCGCACTGTTTTTATGGTGATGCCGTGCAGGCACGTCATGGCCGGGCCCACCAGCACCGCACACAGCAGATACAGCACGGCCGCAATGAGCAGCATGCCCAGATACTGGTGGAACAGCAGGCCGAACAGCACCACCGTCACCATGGGCAGGCAGCACAAAAGAAACAGAAAATTCACCTTCAGCAGATGGCCGTAGTCGCGCATCAGTATTTCAAAAAAGCGCGGAATCCCCTTTTTGGGCGGCTGATCCTTGCGCACGCCCGGCCCCTCTTTGGTATACATGTTTGAAAAAAATCCCATATCAACCGCTCTTTCCCCGCATACGGGTAAATTTTCACCGCAGAAAACGCGCTTTTTTGCACCGGATTCCCGGTACACTATCCAGGCGCCGCTTTCACAGCACATCTATTATACTATATCAAACCCGCACAAGGATTACAAGAATGTGAATCTTTTCTCATTTTTCGTTTGTACAGCGGCCGGCCCGCAAATGATTACAACAAAATGACAGGCCGATTGTTTTATGCCGTAAAGGTGCACAATAAACAATAGTTCAATTAAATCAATTTGCCGAAATTGCCAAAACCCTCTTGCAAATTCCTCACGCGTAGGTGTATGATAAGCAACAGAAGGAGCTGGAAACGTTTCCGGGAGCGTTCCCGATAACGGTTGCAGCCTTTCAAAAAAGGGGGATGCAGCTGTTGACGATCAAGGACATCGCAAGGGAATCCGGGTACGCCGTATCCACCGTTTCCCGCGCGCTGAACGACCATCCTGACGTTTCCCGTGAGGCTAAGGAAAAGATCAAGGCCATCGTCGCGGCGCATAAATTCGTGCCCAACAGCAATGCCCGCCAGTTGAAGGTACAGCAGAACCGCAGCATCATCATTGTGGTGAAGGGCGCGTTCAACATGTTTTTCGCCGCCATTCTGGAACGGATGCAGAGCCTTATTTCCTGCTCCGGGTACAGCGCCGAGGTCCATTACCTGGACGAGGACGCCGATGAGGTGCTGGTGGGCGAGCAGCTTCAGCGCGAGCGCAAACCTCTGGGGTTCATTTTCCTGGGCGGCAACACCTGCAGCTTTGAGGCACGCTTTTCCGCCATTGCCGTGCCCAGCGTGCTGGCTACCACACTTGCAGATCACCTGAACTTTGGAAACCTGTCCAGCGTGGGCATCGACGATACCGCCGCCGGACGGCGCGCGGCCCGTTTTCTGCTTTCCCGCGGGCACCGGCGCATTGCCGTTATCGGCGGCAACCGGGCGGTCTCCTCCATCAGCGACCAACGCTACCAGGGGTTCCTGCAGGGCTTTGCAGACGAGGGGCTTTCCCACGATGAGGCGCTGTATCAAAAGGCGAATTACAATCTCGGCAGCGGATATCGTGCCATGAACAAGCTGCTGGCCCGGGACGCGGGCTTCACCGCCGTGTTCTGCATGTCGGATATCATGGCTGTGGGCGCCATGCGCGCCCTCACAGATGCGGGGCTCCGCGTTCCGCAGGATATCTCCGTACTGGGCTTCGACGGCATCGAGCTGGGGCAGTACGCGGTACCACGGCTGGCCACGGTATCCCAGCCGCAGCAGGAGATTGCCGACCAGAGCGTGGCCCTTCTGCTGGGACAGATCGAAAAGGCTGCTCCTCCGCAGACGCGCGTGGTGAGCACCGGGCTTCTGGAGGGCGAATCTGTCGCCTCCGTAACATCTGATATTTGACGGCAGCTTCATACCGTCTTTAAAGCCGCATCTGCCGAAGTAAGCGCAAATGCATTGTTTAGAGACGATCAGTTCTGCCGTTGAATGATAAATTTTTTTAGGAGGACCAATATGAAAAAGGTACTTGCACTTGTACTTGCGCTTTGCCTGGCTCTTTCCCTTGCCGCCTGCGGCGGCTCCGGCTCGAGCAGCTCTACGCCCGCGGCTTCGGGCTCCGGCAGCGAACCCGCCGCCAGCACCACCCCCACGGCCGCAGGTTCTGTTTATTACCTGAACTTCAAGCCTGAGCAGGACGAGGCCTGGCAGGCGCTCGCCAAAGCCTACACCGCGGAAACGGGCGTTCCCGTAACCGTCGTGACGGCCGCCTCCGGCGAATACGAAACGACGCTTATGGCCGAGATGGGCAAAAGCGAAGCCCCGACGCTGTTCCAGGTGAACGGCCCCGTCGGCCTCGCCAACTGGAAGGATTACTGCTATGACCTTTCCGGCTCCGACATCTACACCCAGCTCACCAGCGACGACTATGCGCTGAAGGAAGGCGACACCGTCTACGGCATCGCGTACGTCATCGAGAGCTACGGCATCATCACCAACAAGACCCTGTTGGAGAAAGCCGGCTATACCCTCGAGGACATCCAGAGCTTTGAGGATCTGAAGAAAGTTGCCGAGGATATTACCTCCCGCAAGGACGAGCTGGGCTTTGCCGCGTTTACCAGCGCGGGCATGGACGGCAGCTCCGACTGGCGCTTCAAGACCCATCTGGCCAACCTGCCCGTTTACTTTGAATATCAGGAAGATGGCATCAGCACCACCGACGCCATCAAGGGCACATATCTGGACAATTACAAGGCCATCTGGGATCTGTATATCAACAACAGCACCTGCGAGCCCAGTGAGCTGTCCGCCAAAACCGGCGACGACTCCCGCAATGAGTTTTTGGCCGGCGAGGCCGTGTTCTTCCAGAACGGCTCCTGGGAGTACGGCAACCTGACGGGCGAGGGCAAATATACGGACGACGACCTCGCCATGATCCCCATTTATATCGGCGTGGGCGACGAGGCCAACCAGGGCCTGTGCACCGGCACCGAGAACTACTGGTGCGTGAACAAGGAAGCCTCCGAGGACGACATCCAGGCCACGCTGGACTTCATCAACTGGTGCGTCACCTCCGAGCAGGGCACCAAGGCCATGGCCGACGACATGGGCTTTGTCATCCCGTTCAAAACCGCGCAGGAGTCCCCGAACCTGTTCGTAAAGCAGGACGCCGAGATGACCGCCGCGGGCAAGACCCCGGTGTCGTGGAACTTCACCACCATGCCTTCCGAGGAATGGAAAAACGGCGTTGGTTCTGCGCTGACAGCGTATGCCGCCGGCACGGGCGACTGGAACGGCGTTGTCTCCGCTTTCGTGGACGGCTGGGCCAGCGAGGCCGCGCTGAACGCGGCGTAAGCGAATACCGCAGCAAAATGGGGGAGCTTGGCTCCCCCATTTTATAAGTAAGCAAAAGAAAAAGGAAAGGAAGGGACCGCAGCCGCTATGGAAAAGACGCTCAAAAAATATTTCCCGCTGTTTGTGCTGCCGACGCTGGCCGCGTTCATCATCGGGTTCATCGTCCCCTTTGCAGAGGGCATCTATCTCTCCTTCTGCAAATTCACCACGGTGGGCAACGCCTCTTGGGTGGGCGTTTCCAATTATGTCAAAGCGTTTTCGGACACCACGTTCCGCAGCGCGTTCTGGTTCACACTGGGCTTCACAGCCGTGTCCACCATTCTCATCAACGTGCTGGCCTTTGCCATCGCGCTGCTGCTCACGCGGGGCATCAAGGGCACCAATGTATTCCGCACCGTGTTCTTTATGCCGAATCTCATCGGCGGCATCGTGCTGGGCTACATCTGGCAGATCCTCATCAACTGCGTGCTGTCGCTGGTCAAACAGCCGCTGCTGCAGCTCAACACGGCGGCCGGCTACTGGGGGCTCATCATCCTGATGTGCTGGCAGCAGGTGGGTTATATGATGATCATTTATATCGCCGGGCTTCAGAACGTGCCCGGGGACCTTATCGAGGCTGCGCAGATCGACGGCGCGAACCCCTGGCAGGCGCTGGTGCGCATCAAGCTGCCGATGGTCATGTCCTCCGTCACCATATGCCTGTTCCTGTCGCTGACGAACTCATTCAAGCTGTTCGACCAGAACCTTTCGCTGACAGGCGGCGAACCCAATCACGCCTCCGAGATGCTGGCCCTGAACATCTATAACACGTTCTATACCCGCTCCGGCCCGCAGTGGAAGGGCATCGGCCAGGCAAAGGCCGTCATTTTCTTCGTGCTCGTGGTAGCCATAGCCCTTGTTCAGCTCAGGGCAACACGTTCCAGGGAGGTGCAGCAGTAATGGTCAAGGCAAAAAAAGGCTTCAATCTGTTCTGGACGGTGCTGCTCTCCGTAGCATCTGTCCTGTATGTGTACCCAATCCTCATGATACTGCTGAACTCCTTTAAAAAGGAGACCTCCATCAGTACTTCTACGGCGTTCCTGCCGCCCACGGCAGATACCTTTGCCGGCGCGGCAAACTACGTCAACGCCATTTCTTCCAAGGGCTTTTTACAGAGTTTCTGGTACAGCACGCTCATCACCGTCACCAGCGTGGCGCTCATCCTGCTGTGCTGTTCCATGTGCGCGTGGTACATCACCCGCGTCAATTCTCTGATGAGCAAGGCCATGTACTATCTGTGTGTGTTCAGCATGGTGGTGCCGTTCCAGATGGTGATGTTTACACTTTCCCAGACGGCGGACAGTCTGGGCCTGAACAAGCCCTCCAACATTGCCATCATCTACCTGGGCTTCGGCGCGGGGCTGGCGGTGTTCATGTTCTGCGGTTTTGTCAAAAGCATCCCGCTGGAGATCGAAGAGGCTGCCATGATCGACGGCTGCAACCCCATCCAAACGTATTTCCGCATCGTATTTCCCATTTTCAAGCCCACCATGATCTCCGTCGCCATTCTGGAGGCCATGTGGGTGTGGAACGACTATCTGCTGCCCACGCTGGTGCTGGACATCAAAAAATACCGCACCATCCCCATGCTCATCCAGTACTTCCGCGGCAGCTACGGCCGCGTGGAGATGGGCCCCATGATGGCCTGCATCATGCTCACGGTGCTGCCCATCATCATTCTGTACCTGGCGTGCCAGAAGTATATCATTGAGGGCGTCGTGGCCGGGGCGGTGAAAGGCTGATGCGCACCAGCGGCATCCTGATGCCTGTCTCCTCTCTGCCCTCGCCCTACGGCATCGGCAGCCTGGGGGCGGAAGCCTACCGTTTTGTGGATTTTCTGGCGGCGGCCGGGCAGCGGTACTGGCAGATCCTGCCCATCGGGCCCACGGGTTACGGCGACAGCCCGTACCAGAGCTTTTCGGCCTTTGCGGCCAACCCCTATTTCATCGACCTCGATGCGCTGGAGCAGCGCGGCCTGCTGACGCACGACGAGATCGCACGCTTTGATTTCGGCCCTGACGCGCCCGAAGGCATCGACTACGGCGCCCTGTTCCGCACGCGCTTTGCCGTGCTGGAGCTGGCCGTGCGCCGCTTTGATGCCGGGGAGGACGCATTCCGCGATTTCTGCGCCGCCAACGCGTTCTGGCTGGACGATTACGCGCTGTTCATGGCTTTGAAGGCGGAAAACGGCATGCGCGCCTTTTCGCTGTGGCCCAAAGACGTACGCGCACGCAGGCCCGCGGCGCTGGCCGCAGCACGGGCGCGTCTGGCAGGGCAGGTCCGCTTCTGGCAGGTGGTGCAATACCTGTTTTTCGAGCAGTGGGCCGCTCTGAAGGCCTACGCCAACGCAAAGGGCGTGGAGTTCATCGGTGACATTCCTATCTACGTTTCGCCGGATTCCTCCGACCTCTGGGCCGACCCTTCGCTGTTCCAGGTAGACGCGGACGGCGCGCTGACGGAGGTGGCGGGCTGCCCGCCGGACGCTTTCGCGGCGGACGGGCAGCTTTGGGGCAACCCGCTGTACAACTGGGATGTACACTTAAAGACCGGGTGCGCCTGGTGGATACGACGGCTGCGCCATGCAAGCGCCGTATACGATGTGGTCCGTATCGACCACTTTCGCGGCTTTGAAAGCTATTACGCCATTCCCGCCCGGGACAAAACCGCAGTGAACGGCGTGTGGCGCAAGGGGCCCGGCACGGCGTTCATCGACGTCATACGCCGAAAGCTGCCGGACGTGCGCATCATTGCCGAGGATCTGGGCTATCTGACGGACGATGTAAAGGCACTGCTGCGCGCCAGCGGCTTTCCCGGTATGAAGGTGCTGCAGTTCGCCTTCGATTCCCGGGAGGAAAGCGACTATCTGCCCCACAACTACACACAGAATTCTGTTGTGTACACAGGCACCCACGACAACACCACCACGGCGGACTGGGAGCTTTCGGCTCCGGCCGGGGACGTGGCGTTCGCCAGGCGTTATCTGGATGTGGAGGGCGGCGCCGATTTCACGCGGCGTTTTATCCGCGCAGCGCTGGCAAGCGTTTCGGACACCGCCGTTATTCCCATGCCGGACTGGCTGGGCCTTGGCGCCGAGGCGCGCATCAACACGCCCTCCACGCTGGGCGGCAACTGGCTGTGGCGCATGGACCCCGCCGCGCTGACGGACGCTCTGGCGGCCGATATTCTGGCTTTGACGAAGCTGTACGGCCGCTGCTGATCCGCACCTTCCCCTTTTCCTTTTTCTTAAAACGAAAGCGCGTCCCGCACGGCTGAACAGCCGGCTGGGCGCGCTTTCGCTTTGTGTTTTTCTTTTTCCGAATGCCTGTATACTTTTCCCTGTATTAACAGATAATAGTATCATGCATCAGAAATTGGGAGGCAGCAATTATGAAAGCAACCGGCATCGTGCGCCGTATCGACGACCTTGGGCGTGTGGTCATCCCCAAGGAAATACGCCGAACCCAGCTCATCCGCGTGGGCGACCCGCTGGAGATCTTCGTCTCCGGCGCGGGCGAGGTGATCTTCAAGAAATACAGCCCCATCGGGGAACTTTCGGCCTTTGCCGCAAGCTATGCGGAGGTGCTCTACAAAGCGGCGGGCGCGTCCGTCGCCATTGCGGACCGGGACCGCGTGGTGGCTGCGGCCGGAGCAGCGCGGGACGCCGTTGAAAGGTCTCTCGCTCCCGTTTATACCCGCGCGGTAGAGCAGCGCCGTCTGTTCACGGCGGCGGACGCCGCCAGCGCCCTGCCCCTGTGCGAGGGCGTGGACACAAGCGCCACAGCCCTGATGCCCATTTTGTGCAACGGAGACCTCATCGGCAGCGTGGCGCTGACGGGCAGCATGCCCGACGAAGCCATGGTGCTGCTGGTAAAGGTAGCCGCCGCATTTCTGGGCAAGCAGATGGAAGAATAGCGGACGTCCTATGCAGCCCCTGTAAGCTTCTTTCCGCCTTCGTGTTTTTGCGTTTTTTCACAGCGATCGTCAATTGAAAACTTGGACAAACGTATTTTCGCTCAGCTGCTCCGGCAGCAGGGCCGGCACATAGGCGTAGGTCACGCTCTTGTAGCCTTCCGGGTCTCCGTCGTCAAAAAAAGGCGCTTCGCCGTCCGGGCTGTCGATCAAAAAGCAGTAAACGGGCTGGATGGTATCCATCAGGCGGCTCCGGTAATAGGTGATCTCCCAATGCAGGATATTCACCGCACCGCCGTCGTAACCGCCCTGCGTGCCGCCGATCCAGGCCTCACCGGCCATCAGCGCGCCCTTTGCGTCGTCCAGCGTGCGCAGGGCATAGGTGCCCAGCACCTGTGGTTCCAGCGGGAACGTCACAGCGGTCAGGTCCCCTTCCGGCGCGGAAAGCTGGATGCGCCGGAAGCTGTAATTGTACAGCTTTTGCGCCAGCGTGTCCGAAGCGCTCCCCGCTTCATAAAACGCACTGATGGCCGTACTGTACTCTTTGTAGATATTATAATCGCCCGTGGATTCAAACGCAGGATTTTCCAGCGTCACAAACTTCGCGCCGAAATGATCGTAGAAATAGCGGTACAGCGCTTCGCCAGACAGCCCTTTCGGCGCAGCCAATAAGTTATCCCCCTGTTCATACCGGTAAAAACGTACCTCCTGCCCGTTTAGGGAATAGCTTACGCCGTCCGCCTTGCCGCTGGCATAGGGGCTGTAATACGCCGTGTCCAGCGGGCCGGAGGTATCGTATGAAAACGCCTCCAGCGTGCCGCCCAGTTTGGCCGCCGTGTCCTCCAGCGCCGCGCGCATCTCTGCTTCTCCGTCCGGCAGAACCTACTTTGATGAATTCACCGCTCTCGAGCACACGCAACAAGCGTGCCTGG
>OGXT01003168.1_pt1 | contig 11790 bp, 9 predicted proteins | sample 1576361 | NCBI WGS metagenome assembly OGXT01 (sample SAMEA3541514, study PRJEB24748) | human gut metagenome | biome: human gut; feature: human-associated habitat; material: faeces | place: China | collected 2012 | reverse complement strand
CTTTTTGATGTTTGAGGATTATACTCCGGAGCAGATGGTAGCTATATTCAAGATGCAGTGCAAGAAGGGCTGCTATGTGCTGGCCCAGGGCACCGAGGAGCTGGTACGGGACTTCATCGCCGAGGAGAGTGCCGACGATTCCTTTGGCAACGCCCGGGGTGTGCGCAATCTCTTTGAGCATATCCTGGTGGCTCAGAATAACCGCCTGGCAAAAATGGAGAACGTGACCCGGGATGACCTGATGCAGATTCTACCGGACGACGTGCTCCATGCCCGGGGCAAGATAGACGAATGATAAAAGCGAGGCAGCAAGACCCATGAACGACATCACTCTGCGCCATGTGTGCAAGTCCTATACCACCCAATCCACGGATATTATGATCGACCATGCACAACCTCCTACCCGCACACGGCAAGTGCTGCGGGACGTGACAGTGACCTTTCCGCTGGGAAAGCTCACCGTCCTGGTGGGCCGCAGCGGGTGCGGAAAAAGCACGCTGCTGCGCCTGCTTTCCGGGCAGGATCAGCCCGATTCCGGGGAGATTGGAATTCCGGAGGGCTGGCACAGTGCCGTACTCAGTCCCGACCCCTATGTCATCACCTGGACAAGCGTCCTGCGCAATGTAGCCATGGCCTGCGGCGTGGGCCGCACCCCGGAGGAGCGGCTGCAGCTGTCGGAGGATTTTGTGGAGATGGTGGGCCTAACAGACTATGCGGACCTGACCCCGGCGGAGCTATCCACAGGCATGAAGCAGCGGCTGGGTTTGGCGCGGGTGCTGGCCGGTCAGGCGGAGCTGCTCTTAATGGACGAGCCCTTTGCGGCCCTGGATTTTCTTACCCGGGCAGAGCTGCAGAGCCAGCTTTTGCAGATCCAGGCTCGGATGCCCCGGACTATTGTGCTGGTGACCCACCAGCTGGACGAGGCGATTTTGCTTGCACAGAAGATTGTGGTGATGCACTCGGACAGCAGCCTGTGGGAGTGCAGCTTGGCAGACAACGCCTACCCCCGGGATGTGGACGAGCCGCAGATGCGGGAGCTGAAGCAGCGCATCACGGAGGAGTGCCGAAAATAAGAGCTTGTGGGAAAAACCAATGGTTTCCCACAAAGAGGCAATAGTCCGCTGTGTATATAATGTTAACGCAGCGGCAGGGAGAACGGATTACGGAGCCAGTGTATACTGGCTCCGTAGAGACTGTCGAAAAACCCTCCGGGTTTTTCCGACAAAAGGATTTGCAGTCTGCTGCGCGCATAATTTGTCCGCCGCAGACGGACAAATTCCACACTGGCAGCCTGAGCGGTATTTTCTCTCACGCACATGTCGCGAGAGAAAATGATTTTATTTCTTTGCCGCCTGCGGGCGGCAAACTCTGCGAGGCTTTTTTGATACGCTGTACGGAGCCAGTGTATACTGGCTCCGTAATGACAAATGCTATAGGAAAACAGAACGCCGCAAGGAATGAACCGCACCCCATTTGTTAGATAAGAATGGTATAGTACTTGAACTAAGAAAGAGAGCGTTTTTTATAGCAAAAGGTATGTCAAACAAGGAGTATGCAGCGGAGCTGAGGAAACCCGCAATTGAAACCGTGCGGAAGCCTTTGACGTTGAGCACAGAAGATGCCGCAGTATTCCCTGCAGCTATACTACATCAGATCAAATGATGCTGAATATGGTCACCGCCGGAGTGCTGCAGCAATTGCGGGATCAAGGCAAAGCTGAAGGGGCTTGCCGTCTGTAAATTACAGATGGCAAGCCCCTTTGTCGGCTTAAATATATTTCATTACAAAGTATTTGCCAGGTTTTTGGGGGGCACTTGGCAATGCGTTTTGGGACCTATTTTTTGCAGTTTAGCCGGTAGATCCGCTCCATGCCCCGCAGCAGCAGGCTCTCGTCGTAGATGAAATCCTTGCGGCAGTAGGGGACAATGCAGCCCGCCAAGCCGCCGGTGGCCAGGAGCGTACATTTCTGCCCCAGCTCTGCCTCAAATCGATCGGCCAGACCGTCCATCATGGCTGCGGCGCCGAACACAGCGCCGCTTTGGATGGATTCCAGCGCCGTGCCGCAGATGGCCTGCTTCGGTGCCTGGATAGGCACCGACGGCAGCTGCGCCGTGCCTGCAAACAGGGCCTGGATACCCAGCCGCACCCCGGCCAGGATAGCCCCACCGATGTACCGCCGGTCCTGATCCACTACCGTTACGGTGGTGGCAGTGCCCATATCAAAGATGATAGCAGGCAGGGGATATTCTGCCGCAGCAGCGGCATCGCCTGCCAAAATATCATTTCCCAGAGTGTCCGCTTCCGGGATGGCCAGGGTCAAGCCACTTTCGGAGCGAGGGGTAATGACGTAGGGCACGATTCCCGTCAGGTGCTGCACCACTTGGGACAAAACCGGCACCAAAACCGGCACCACGGAGCAGATGACCGCCCCGTCCACCTGAGAAAAATCCACACCCTCCCGGGCAAAGAGACTATCTGCCAGGGCGAAGTATTCCTCCGCCGGGCGATCTGCTACGGTGCCCAGGCGGTAGAGCTTGCGCGACCGGCCATCGCCCTCCGGCAGGCCGAAAACGATATTGGAGTTGCCTATATCAACGGTCAGCAGCATTCCGTCCACCGCCTTACTTCTTCTTGCCGATGGCGATAAGCCGGGAGATCACCGGAGCCAGCACCACATTCACGCCGATCTCCAGTAAGAAGTTGCCGCCCGCCAGACCCAAAACCATGTACGCTCCGGCGCTTTCATAGCCCAGAGCGGCAGCCCAGCCGTTGAGAGTGTCCATGAAGAACACCAGGCAGCCCAGCAGAAACACGCCCGTGTTCACTACGGGGCAGACAATGGCCGCCATGATAATGGCCAGCCACTGATTCTTTTTGCTTAGGGCTGTGTACACAAGGCCGGCGATAAGGCCGCACAGCGTACCTTTCACCAAAACCGTTACGATCGTGCCCAAGGGACTGATAGGCAGGAAAGCCGCTGCCTGCCCGGCAACGAGGATCACTCCGCCGGACATGAGGCCCAGCCAGGCGCCTACCTTCCATCCGTATACCGCAGCGCCCACCACAATGGGTACCAGGGATACATTGATGTTTAGCCCTCCGATTTGGAAGGTACCGCCTAAAAATTGCAGCACCAACACAATGGCGGTGAACACACCTGCGCCCACCAAGTTCTTTGTTTTTTGATTCACTTTTCAAACCTCCTGCTGCCGCTCCGGCGAATCCGGATGCAGCGCATATTTTTGGCGTGTGTTTGGTATACGCCGAAGGCATTGTACCCCATACGACAGTGAAATGCAAGATATTTTTTTCACGAACTTGGGAGGGCATGTGTTGTAGTCCTACAAACGCTGGGCCTGGGACATTTATTTTAGCCTTGAAAACGGCGGCGCTTTCTGCTACAATTATTCAGTTAAAGTATGCCATCGAGTGAAAAGGGCAGTATTTTGAATCGAGGTGAACTGCGTGTACTTAAAGGCTTTGGAAATTCAAGGCTTCAAGTCCTTTCCGGACAAAACGGTGCTAAACTTTGGCGAGGACATCACCGCCATCGTGGGCCCCAATGGGTCCGGAAAGTCCAATATATCCGATGCCATCCGCTGGGTCATGGGTGAGCAAAACAGCCGCCAGCTTCGCGGCGCCAAGATGGAGGATGTAATCTTCGGCGGCACCGAAAAGCGCCGGGCCATGGGCTTTGCCCAGGTGACGCTGGTCATTGACAATACCGAGCATATATTTAACCGCGATGAGGCGGAGGTGGCGGTGACCCGCCGCTATTACCGCAGCGGGGAGTCTGAGTATTATATCAACCGCCAATCCGTGCGGCTCAAGGACGTGAATGAGCTGTTCATGGACACCGGCATGGGCCGGGAGGGCTATTCCATCATTGGCCAGGGTAAGATCGATGAGATCCTCTCCGTCCGCAGCGACGACAGGCGGGAGGTATTCGAGGAGGCGGCGGGCATCAGCAAGTACCGCCACCGCAAGGAGGAGTCCGAGCGGAAGCTCCAGCGCACAGAGGAGAACCTGGTGCGCATCAACGATAAGATCACAGAGCTGGAGCTGCAGGTGGAGCCCCTGCGCAAGCAGGCGGAGACGGCCAAGAAATACCTGGTGCTTCGGGATGAGCTGCGGACCCTGGAGATCAGCGTCTGGCTGGAGAACCTGCAGAAGCTGAAGGCGGACCGGCTGAAGCTGCAAGCGGATTTTGAGACGGCCCAGGCCGACCAGAAAAAGGCCCAGGACGAGCTGGACCGGGTATATGCCCAGGCGGAGGAATGCTCCCGCCTGCTCCATGAAAACGACTGCGCTGCCGAGGAAAAGCGAGGAAGGATCTCAGCCCTGGAGAGCGCCATCGGCGAGCATGAATCCGCCGCCGCCGTGGCTCGGACCACGGCTCAGCACCACGCCGAGACCATCGAGCGCATGGATCGGGAGATGAGCGAGAGCCGCAGCCGCACGGAGTCCCTGCACGAGCAGATGCAGGTCATGGCCCGGCGCATGGAGGAAATAGACGCCTCCGCCCGGACCCTGGAAAACGAGATAGCAGCCCTCTGCGAGGAAATGCGCGGCAGTAGCGATGCGGCAGCGGCGGCGGCGGCCCAACTGGAGCAGCTGCGCCGCCGGGAGGCCCAGGAGGTGGCCGGGGCGGCCCAGGCCCAGGCAGAGCTGTCTGCTATTACTGCCGGGTCGGACGAGATCGCCCAGCGCACGGCGGAGCTGACGGAGGAACTGACACAGAGCGAGGAAAAGCTGACGCAGACCCGCCGGGAGGCCGCACAGAACGAAAAGGAGCTGCTGTCCGCCCGGGAGGAGGAGCAGGCTGCCGCCAACATCATCGGCGGCCACAGCCTGAAAATGGAGGGCCGCCAGCGCCGAGCCAAGGAGAGCATAGAGCAGAAAAATCAGCTCTCCCTACAGGAAAAGACTATCTCCGACCGGATCCGCCTGCTCAGCGAGATGGAGAAGGAGTATGAAGGCTTTTCCAAGGCGGTGAAGATCGTCATGCGGGCCGCCGAGGCCCGGACACTCTCGGGCATCCACGGCCCGGTGGGCAACCTCATCCACACCGATAAGGATTGCAGCGTGGCCATTGAGATCGCCTTGGGCGGCGCTCTGCAGCACATTGTGGTGGACACAAAAAACGACGGGAAAAACGCCATCGGCCTATTAAAACAGCGGGACGGCGGCCGGGCTACCTTCCTGCCGCTGGACACCATCCGGGGCAGGAGCCTCCGGGAAAACGGACTGGAAAACGAATACGGCTTCGTGGGCATCGCCTCGGAGCTGGTGCGCTGTGACGGGCGCTATGGCAGCGTCATTGAGAATCTGCTGGGTGCCACCGTGGTGGTGGAGGATCTGGATTGCGGCATACAAATGGCCAAGCGCCACGACAACCGCTTCCGCATCGTCACTTTGGACGGCCAGGTCATCAACGCCGGCGGCTCCATGACCGGCGGCAGCGTCAGCCGCAATGCGGGTATCCTGTCCCGATCCGGGGAGCTGGAGCAGCTGCACAAAAAGCTGAAAAAGATCCAATCTCAGCTTCAGGATGCCACCCTTCTGGCCGAAAGTGCCAACCGGGAGCTGCAGAAGGCCCAGTACGAGCTGGAGGTGGCCCGGGACCAGCAGCGCCAGGCCAATGACCGGGTGCTGACCCTGGAGGGACGTAAAAATCACTATGACATGCTCATAGAGAGCCTGGAGCAGCAGCAGGAGAGCCTGCGCATCCAAAAGGAAAACCTGCAAAAGCGCAGCACCGACGACGCCGGACGGATGGATACTATCCGCCGGACTATTGCGGACTTTACTGCCCGGGCGGAAGAGACCCGGGAGGAAATAGAAATGCTGCAGCGCCGGCAGGAGACTGCCCGGCAGGGCTTGGGTGAAATGACGGACCGGTTGACGGAGAAAAAGGCCCAACAGGCGGCGCTTTCCGCCGAGGGCGAAAGCGCCCGGCGCAGCATGGAGGATCTGTCCCGATTGCGGGAGAGTCTGGAGGGCGAGCACACCGACCGGGAGAGTCTGCGCGCCCAAATGGAGCAGGCTATGGCCCAGGCTCGGGCCGAGGAGGAGCGGCAGCAGCAGGAGGCCCGGGAGCTGCGCGGCGGCATCGAGGAGCATCGGCAGGCACTGCAGAAGCTCTCGGAGGAGAAGATGGCTCTGGAGACCCGGCGCAGCCAGACGGACCGCCTTAGCCGCACCTGCAATGACACACTCCTCAACTGCGAGCGAGAGGTGACTCGCCTGGAGGGCAAATTAAACGGCAGCGCTTTGGAGGAAAAGCAAATTCTGGATAAGCTGTGGGAGCGGTACGAGCTAAGCCACAGCGATGCCCAGGCCCTGCGTGTCGAGCTGGAGAGCGTGCCCAAGGCCACCCGGCGCATCGGCGAGCTGAATCGGGAGATCAAGGGCCTGGGAGCCATCAACATCGGCGCCATTGAGGAGTTTGACCGGGTGAACACCCGCTATACCTATCTCTCCGACCAGCGAAACGACGTGGAGAAGGCCAAGGAGGAGCTGCTGGGCATCATCGAGGAGATCACCAAGCAGATGACGGAGATCTTCGCTGCCCAGTTTGAGATACTCAAGCAGAGCTTCCAGGAGACCTTCCTGGAGCTGTTCGGCGGCGGCCGGGCCACCCTGGAATTAGAGGATGAAAACGACATTCTCCGCTGCGGCATTGAGATCAAGGCCCAGCCCCCGGGCAAGCAGCTGAAGACCCTGTCGCTGCTCTCAGGCGGGGAGAAGGCATTTGTGGCCATCGCCCTGTATTTCGCCATACTGAAGGTGCATCCCACGCCGTTCTGCGTGATGGATGAGATCGAGGCGGCACTGGATGAATCCAATGTGGTGCGCTACGCCAGGTATATGCGGCGCATTGCCGGCAAGACCCAGTTCATCGTCATCACCCACCGGCGCGGCACCATGGAGGAGGCGGACGTGCTCTACGGCATCACTATGCAGGAGCGGGGTGTCTCCACGGTGCTCACGGCCAACCTCAATGAGCTGAGCAAGGAAATGAAAATCAAGTGAGGGAAAACGGATGGCCGCATCCGGTGTGCGTACTGGCCGCACAATGACACATTGGACATATTGCAGAAAATGCAGTGCAAGTGTGTCTCGGATCATCCGGGAGGCCGACCCCTGCATGCCGTTTTTCGATAGAATTTCGTAGGGGGCAGCGTCCTCGACGCCCCACTGCTTGAGTGGCGGGCGACCGTGAGGGGCGCCCCTATGAAAGGGCATGGAGCGGCCCGGCGGGTATTGGCTCGCCGAAAGTGGAACGATACATTTTGATTATTGCAACAGGAGGCAGCATATGGGTATTTTCAGCAAGCTCAAGCAGGCCTGGTTCGGGGATGTGAACTGGGAAAAGCTGGACGATGAATTTTTTGATAACCTGGAGGAATCCCTGATCCTGGCGGATGTGGGGGTGAACATCGCCGCTGAGTCGGTAAACTCCCTGCGCAACGCCGTGTTCAGCTACGACATGAAGGATCCGGAGCAGGTGAAGGCGGAGCTGCGGAAGATATTGCTGCAGAAGCTGTCCGTGGGTGAAACTGCTCTGGACACCGCCAAGAGCCCCACGGTGATCCTGGTCATCGGCGTCAACGGCGTGGGAAAGACCACCTCCATCGGCAAGCTGGCCAACCGCCTGAAGGCGGAGGGCAAGAAGGTCCTGCTCTGCGCGGCGGATACCTTCCGGGCCGCTGCCGCCGACCAGCTGGAGATATGGGCCAAGCGGGCGGACGTGCCTATTGTGCGCCAGCATGAGGGGGCCGACCCCGGAGCGGTGCTGTTTGATGCATTGCAGGCGGCCAAGGCCCGGAATACAGATGTGGTCCTGTGCGACACCGCCGGGCGGCTGCACAATAAGCAGAACCTGATGAACGAGCTGGCCAAGCTCCGCAAGATCATTGACCGGGAGCTGCCGGAGGCGGGCCGGGAGACGCTGCTGGTGCTGGACGCCACCACCGGGCAAAACGGGCTTATCCAGGCCCGGAGCTTCAAGGAGACGGCGGGCCTAACGGGCATCGTGCTTACCAAGCTGGACGGCACGGCCAAGGGCGGTATCGTTATCGCCATCGCAAGGGAGCTGGGCGTGCCGGTTAAATTTGTAGGCGTGGGTGAGGGCATCGACGATCTGAAGCCCTTTGACCCGGAGGAATTTGTAAACGATCTGTTTTAACAGGGGGGGAGACTATGACCAGAGCAGACGGACGGGCCTTTGACCAGCTTCGCCCCGTGGAGCTGACAAAGGACTATATAAAATTCGCCGAGGGCAGCGTCCTGATTCGCTGCGGCGACACGGTGGTGCTGTGCAACGCCTCGGTGGAGGAGAAAACGCCGCCCCATGTGCCGGAGGGACACGGCTGGGTGACGGCGGAATACTCCATGCTGCCCCGGGCTAACCGGGAGCGCTCCCGCCGGGACATTGACAAGCTGAAGCTCTCCGGCCGCAGTGCGGAAATTCAGCGGCTCATCGGCCGCAGCCTCCGCTCGGCGGTGGACAGGGAGGCTCTGGGGGAGCGGACTATCACTGTGGATTGCGATGTTTTGCAGGGGGACGGCGGCACCCGCACCGCCTCCGTTACCGGCGGCTTTGTGGCCCTGGCCCTGGCCTGCCGCAAGCTGCTGGCGGAGGGGAAGGTAATGCGGGACCCCATTATCCACCAGGTGGCGGCAGTGAGTGCGGGCATCATCGACGAGGTGCCTGTGCTGGATCTGCCCTACAGCGAGGACAGCCGGGCCCAGGTGGACCTGAACTGCGTCATGAACGAAAAAGGGGAGCTCATTGAGCTCCAGGGCACCGGCGAGGGCCGGAGCTTTACCCTCTCGGAGCAGCAGGAGCTGGTGCGCCTGTGCGCGAAGGGCATCCGGGAGCTGATGGAAAAGCAGCGGGAGATTTTGCGGCGGTAAAGGAGACGGCATTATGAAATTCATATTGGCATCCCACAACAAGGGAAAGCTGGCAGAAATGCAGAAAATCTTAGGTGAGCTGGGCGTGGAGGTGGTGCTCCAATCGGATCTGGGTCTGGACCTTGAGCCGGAGGAGGACGGCGCAACCTTCACGGAAAACGCCCGCATCAAGGCCAGGGCTGTCATGGAGGCCAGCGGTCTGCCGGCCATCGCCGACGACAGCGGCCTGTGCGTAGACGCCCTAAACGGCGCCCCGGGGGTATACTCCGCCCGGTACGGCGGGCTGGATGACGACGCGGCCCGCTGCCGCCTGCTGCTGCAGAACATGCGGGGCTCCATGACCCGGGCGGCCCATTTCCACACCTCTGTGGTGTGCCTATTCCCCGACGGCACAGAGCTGACGGCGGAGGGCGAATGCCCGGGTACCATTGCCTACGCCCCTATGGGAGACGGCGGCTTCGGCTACGACCCGGTATTCTTTGTGCCGGGCCTGCGCAAGACCTTTGCCCAGCTGACAGCTGAGGAGAAGAACGCCATCAGCCACCGGGGCAATGCCCTGCGGGCCTTTGCGGTGGAATTAAAAGAGTATTTGGAGAAGAACTGATTATGGAACTGACAAGCAAGCAGCGTGCCCAGCTGCGGGGCCTGGCCTCTACCCTGGACACCATCATTCATATAGGCAAGGACGGCATCAGCGACAACCTGGTGAAGCAGGCGGACGATGCCCTGGAGGCCCGGGAGCTGGTTAAGGGCAAGGTGCTGGAGAACTCCATGCTCACCGCGCGGGAGGCTGCCGAGGAGCTGAAGGTGGCCACCCGCAGTGAGGTGGTGCAGGTCATCGGGAACAAATTCGTCCTGTACCGCATGCAGCACGATAAAACCAAGCGCAAGATCGAGCTGGTGAAGGCGCCCCGCCGGAGCGTGTGACCATGCGGATCGGAATTTACGGCGGCACCTTCAATCCCATCCATCGGGGGCATCTGACGGCGGCCGCAGCGGCGGCCAAGCAGCTTTGCCTGGACAAGCTCCTGCTGGTGCCGGATGCCATCCCGCCCCACAAGCCCCTGCCTGCGGGCAGTGCCGATGCAGCGGATCGGCTGGAAATGGTGCAGCTGTGTACCGGGGAGCTGCCGGTTCCGGCAGAGGTGACGGACCTGGAGCTGCGGCGGCAGGGGGCCAGCTACAGCTGCGACACCCTGGCGGCGCTGCGGGAGCAGTATCCGGCAGATGAGCTGTTTTTCCTCATGGGGTCGGATATGTTTCTCTCCTTTGAGAGCTGGCACCGGCCGGAGGAGATCTGCCGCCTGGCCACCCTGGCGGTGTTCAGCCGCAGGACGGCGGACGAGGCGGCGGCCTTTGCCCGGCAGAAGGAAAAGCTGGAGAAGGCATTTTCAGCCCGGGTGACCGTGGTGATGAACCCGGAGGTCATCGAGATATCCTCCACGCAGCTGCGGGAGGAGCTGGCCCGGGGACGGGGCCGGGCGTATCTCACCGAGCCGGTGTACGGGTATATTCTGCGCAAGGGGCTGTATGGCACGGCGACGGATCTGAAGCGTCTGACGCCGGAGGAGCTGCGGCCCATTGCCCTGAGCTATTTAAAGCCCAAGCGTATGCCCCATGTGCTGGGCACGGAGCAGGAGGCGGCCTTCCTGGCGGAAAAATACGGCGCGGATGTGACGGCGGCCAGGATCGCGGCCCTGCTCCACGACTGCACCAAGAAGCTGGATCTTCCCCAGCAGCTGTCCCTGTGCCGACACTACGCCATCCCGCTGGACGAGATGGAGCGGAACTATCTCAAGCTGCTCCATTCCAAGACCGGCGCGGCGGTGGCCCGGGACCGCTTCGACGTTTCGGACGAAATTTATAACGCCATTTTCTACCACACCACCGGCAAGGCGGACATGACCCTGCTGGAGAAGATTATCTATCTGGCGGACTATATTGAGCCCAGCCGCCGCTTTCCCGGGGTGGAGGAGCTGCGCACGGCGGTGCATGAGGACCTGGACCGGGGCCTGTGCCGGGCCCTGGCGGATTCCATCGTGGAGCTGCAGGGCTACGGCAGCCCGGTGCATCCCAATACGCAGGAGGCTCTAAGCTATATACAACGAGAGATCGGAGGAACGATAGAATGAATAAAACACCCAGAGAACTGGCGCTGCTGGCGGCCCGGGCACTGTCGGAGAAGAAGGGCCGGGAGATCCAGGTGCTGGAGATCGCGGACCTGACCACCCTGGCGGATTATTTTGTGCTGTGTACCGGCTCATCCAACACGCAGATCAACGCCTTGGTGGACAACGTGGAAAAGGTACTCACGGAGCAGGCCGGCGAGGAGCCCCTGCACCGGGAGGGCTATCGGGGCGGCACCTGGGTGCTGCTGGACTACGGCTGCATCGCCGTGCATGTGTTCAGCGGCGAGGCCCGGGAGTTTTACGGCCTGGAGCGCCTGTGGCGGGACGGCAAGAGCGTGGACCTGGCCGGCGTCGTCACCGATGGAGATTGATTTCCGGCCCATAGGCACCTTTGCGCGGGCCCATGAGACCACGGCAGACCGCACCGCCACGGTGGCGGTGCTGCGCCCCGGGGGATGCACACATCTTTCACTAAGGCTGCACCGGGCGCAGGAGCAGCAGGCAGCGGACAAAAAATATACCTTACTATTGGTAAAAACAGCCCTGTGGCTCCAGGGTGGCTGCACACTGGTGACAGCGGATGAAACGGTTTTCCGCTGGCTGCAGGGGGCCTATGGCCCGGGCGGCGTCAGGACCTTTGACCGGGATTTTATGTCCGGCATCTATGGGGCGCCTTTTCGAGTGGAGTTGCATCCGACGCTGCCGGCGGTGCAGGAGGCTGTGCATCCCATATCCGCCA
>OGXT01003165.1_pt1 | contig 11810 bp, 7 predicted proteins | sample 1576361 | NCBI WGS metagenome assembly OGXT01 (sample SAMEA3541514, study PRJEB24748) | human gut metagenome | biome: human gut; feature: human-associated habitat; material: faeces | place: China | collected 2012 | reverse complement strand
GCGTGCACCACGGAGTGCTGACGGAACTCCATCTCGACCATGTGGAAGCCGAAGGACTCGACCTGCCAGATGATGGTCTGGACCGGGCCGTAGGCGGCACGGACGGCACCGCAGGCGGCCAGGGAGCGCTGAACGACGCGCAGGTCATCCAAGAACTCGTCTGCGCTGTGGTACATGGTGTCGGTGATGCGACGCACGGTGGCGTTCAGACGGTCGGCCATGACGAGCATAACGGCGCGATGCGGCTCGTGCTCGGAGATCAGTTCAGCACGTGCGGTGTACTGAGTGCTCATCTCGACCTGATGGTTCCACAGGTTGATGAGCTCGGCAGACGGCTTGCTGTAGGTGGCCTCGAGCGTGAGGTTGCGGCCGATGCGGCGGCACTTGTCCTCGAGCTTGAGCACCATATGGGTGAAGTACTTGGCAGCAACCTCGCGGCTCACCTTGGCGGTGACATTGGGGTTGCCGTCGCGGTCGGAACCGATCCAGCTGCCGGGATGGAAGAACGCCGGGCACAGCGGCGGCACGGTACCCGCCTTGTCGCCCAGCACCCAGTCGTCAAAACGACGATAGATAACGGGGATGACGTCGAACAGCGTGTTATCGAAGATGTCGATGATGGTATCGGCTTCCTCGACCGGCGTGGGCTTCTTGAGCGCGATGGGGCTCGTACGCACCAGGGCGTCGATTTCCTGCAGCATATGGCGCTCGTTCTCCACTAGGTCGGAGCCGCCCAGGCGCGGACGCTCCTCCAGCAGGTTGGAAATACGGCGAATCTTGCCCTCGACGGCCTTACGACGGGCCTCGGTGGGATGTGCGGTAAAGACAGGGTGGAACTCGAGCTTGTCGAGCAGCTCGTTGGCGCCCTCGACACCCATCTCGTTTACCAACTGGTGATAGGCGACGGTGAGCTCGTTGGCGGGATCGACCTCGGTATCGTTCGATGCGCCGGCCTCGCGCTCGCGCAGCTGCGCCACGCGGTAGTTCTCCTCCGACAGGTTTGCCAGATGGAAGAAGCTCGTAAAGGCGCGGACGATAACCTGCTGCTTATCGAGCGGCAGACTGTCGATCAGATCAACGACCTCGCGAAACGCCACGGCGGTGGGCTCGTCGGCAGTGGGCACGCCCTGCTCGTCGACGGACTCGTCGGCAGCACGGGTGCCGGGGTTTCCGGCGTTGGCCACAATCTCGGCTGTCAAAATCTTGTCGAACAGGTCCGCGATCTCGGGATCATACTCGCTAAGCACACGGCGCTCCAGGCGCAAGAACAGCGCCAGATTGTCGCGCAGCTCCTCGGGGATCTCGATCTCAGCGAGACGCTCCTTGGATTCGGCATTCGAGCCGATTCGGTTAACGAGGCGGTTGACCACGGCAGCGACGCGCGCCGCGGCTTCGGGTACAGACTGGTTGCTTAGGTTCTCAGCCACGTTTCCTCCCATTCCTCCTTCTATGCACGTAACATGCGGTATTCATTATAGGCGCTTGCGAAATACTTTCGACACTGATTGCGCTTTACCACACAAAAGTATTTTCTGCATTGCAAGGGTTTTTGCTCTAAATGGTCGTATTTCTCGGTGGACGGCATACACAAACGGGGGCATTCCGCATAAATGCGAAACACCCCCGTAACAATCGCTCTCAATGAGCTGAGCGCTTTAGTGAGTCCACAGCTCAAAAATCATGCGCTACAGGCGCTCACGAACCGCCTCGACCACGTTGGCCAGATCGACGAGGGCCTCGTCATGGCTCTCCATGTCGCGCACCTTGACCTTGCCGGCGGCAAGCTCGTCGCCGCCCAAGACCAAAATGAGCTTAGCGCCCACCTTGTCGGCCTGCTTAAACTGAGCCTTAAGCGAACGACCCTGATAGTCTGCCTCGGTCACGATACCTGCGGCGCGAAGCTCCTGCGTAATGGCAAAGACGTTCTGGCGCAACTCCTTGCCGGCGTTGGCGACGTAGACACACGGGGTCTCATCGGCGCCCAGGTCACTGCCAAAGGCCTGCAGGGCCAGCAGGGCGCGCTCAAAACCGACGGCGAAGCCGACGCCGGCCGTGGGCTTACCGCCCTCGAGCTCGACCAGGCCATCGTAGCGGCCGCCGCCACCGATGGAGCCGACACCGGCGCCAGGGGCCTCGACCTCAAAGACGGTACGGGTGTAGTAGTCCAGGCCGCGCACCAGGGTGGGATCCTCGACGTACTCGATACCGGCGACGTCCAGATAGCGCTTGACCTGCTCGTAGTGCTCGCGGCACTCATCGCACAGGTTGTCGCCCATCAGCGGGGCGTCGGCCATGATCTCGCGGCAGTGGTCGTTCTTGCAGTCGAAGGCGCGCAGCGGGTTAAGCTCGGCGCGCTCGCGGCACTCGTCGCACATCTCATCGGCGTGGTCGAGAATGAACTGCTTAACCTGCTCGCGATAGGCCGGACGGCATTGGGCATCGCCCATCGAGTTAATGAGCAGACGGAGCTTGGAAAGATCGAAGCCCAGGCGCTTGTAGAACTCCATGAGCATAATGATGCACTCGGCGTCTGCCGCCGGATCGGGAGCGCCGAGCCACTCGATGCCCACCTGATGGAACTGGCGCAGGCGGCCCTTCTGGGGACGCTCGCCGCGAAACATGGCCTCGGCGTAGTAAGCCTTAAACGGCGTGGAGCCCTGGGGCACCAGGTTGTTCTCCACGACGGCGCGCACCACACCGGCCGTACCCTCGGGACGAAGCGCCAGGCGCTGCTTGGGCTTGAGCTTGGTATCGGTGCCCTCGGTAAAGACGCGCTCCAGATTGGCGCCGCTAAACACGCGGAACATCTCCTTGCGCACGACGTCGGTCGACTGGCCGATGCCGTGGACAAAGACGTCCACCTGCTCGATCGCGGGCGTCTCGATGGGCTTAAAGCCAAACGGCTCGAATACGCCGGCAGCGATCTGCTGCATCTTTTGCCAGGCGCGCATCTCGGCGCCGATAAGGTCGCGGGTTCCCTCCGCCTTCTGTGCCTGCATGGGCAAACACCTTTCTTTTGTATCGCGTCATAGGTAGTGGACATTATACGGCACAAAGCAGCAACGCGGCGGCGTGTCTGACCGAACGAGGGTATGGGGACTCGTTCGGCCAGATGCGCCGCCGCGGCAGCCGATCCGCTTTCCTCCGACCCCTTTGGGTCACATGATCTGCTGGGGACGGAGGAAAACGGATCATTTCGTAGGCCCGTGGCCGCCTTGGAAACCGAATGATGGTACGAGCATCCATTCGGCTTCCAGGGCGGCCACGAACAGAACGGGGCAAACAGAAAAGAGCGACTGACGTCTACTCCCCCGCCACGCTCGCGCGCAGCTTGGCGGCGATGGGCTCAGACGCCAGCAAGAACGCCAGCATGACCACGGAGCACGCCAGGCACACAATCCAGATGCTCGCAAAGGAGCCCGTGGCATCGAACAGCACGCCCGAGACGATGGCGCCCACGGTGCCGCCGACCATCTCGAGCGAGGTAATGGTGCCCGTGACCTTACCGAGGTCGGCCATGCCAAACTGCTTAGACGCAGCGATCGTGGGCGTTGGAGATGGTGTACTGCGCAAGGGAAATGCCCAGGTCGCTGACGATGAGCGGCTGGAACAGGCTCATGCAGTTGACGAAAATCGTGTAGCACGTGGCCATGACCACGAAGCCGGAGGTCACCACGAGCCAGCCGGGGAAGAACTTACGCTGCTGGGACATACTGCTCCTTATTTAACAAACGAATAGCCGGCGCCGGGCGCCGGTAGTGCCCAAGATTGCCTTGAAAGACAAGGGCATAGGCCTTACGGCCATGCCCGCAGGCTTGAAAGGCAAGGTTGGGTGCTACCGGTGGTCGGCGATATAGCCCAAAGCGACGGCGGTATAGGCCGCGGCGCCAAGGGGAAGCTCGGCATCGCTAAAACGTGCCTTGGGATGATGCTGAGCAAAATGCTCGTCCGTATCAGTCACGGCAGCGCCCACGGTAAAGTACGCACTCGGGATCTCGCTCGAGATCAACGCGAAGTCCTCGCTCGCCATGGCGTGGAACAGCGGCAGGAAGGCGGACTTGGGCAGCACCGCGCCCACGTAGCCAAGCGACGCCTGCGTCATGCCGTCGTCGAGTACCAGCGGCGGAACATCCGAAAGCGTCTCGATAGTCGCCGGCGTGCGATACGTTGCGGCCACACCGTTGACGACCTCGGCGATGCGGGTCTTGAGGTGCTCCACGAGCTCGACGTCGAAGCCACGCAGCGTTCCCTCGAGCACACAAGTGTCGGGGATGACATTTGCGGCCTGACCGCCGGCGAACTTGCCAACGGTAAGCGCGACCTCCTTGGCCGCCGGCACCTCGCGAGAGATAAGCTCCTGAAGCGCCAGATGCACATGGACGCCGGCCGTGATGGGGTCGATGCAGATCTCGGGGCTCGAGCCATGGCCGCCCTTGCCCTGAAGCGTGATGCGAAAACCGTACACGCCCGAGAGCGCCGGGCTGCCGTAGAGCACCAGGCCAAGCGGCGACTGGCTATTGACATGCATGGCAAAGGCGGCCTGGGGACGCGGGTTCTGCAGCAGACCGTCGGCGATGGCGGCGCGGGCACCCTCAAAGGTTTCCTCGCCCGGCTGGAACAGCAACTTAACTGTGGCGTTAGCGTCGACAAGCTCGGACTCGCGGGCCTTGAGCAAACGGGCCGCGCCGAGCAGCGCCGTCGCATGCATATCGTGGCCACAAGCGTGCATGCAGCCGTTGGTGGAAGCGAAAGGCTCGCCCGATTCCTCGACAACGGGCAGGGCATCCATGTCGCCGCGAAGCATGATGACCGTACCGGCCTGTTCGTCCGTGCAGACGCCATTGCCCTGGGCCGCGGCGGCACCGGCGCCGACAAGGCCCACGACACAGGAACCATCGACGAGCGTGGCAAATGGGATTTCCATCTCGGTCAGGCGCGCTTGAATATACGCAGAGGTCTGCGGGAGGCTATTACCCAGCTCGGGCATCTGGTGTAAATCGTGTCGCCACGCAGCGAGCTCGTCTGCAAAAGCCTGAGCTTCTGCAACGAGACCGTCACCGATAGCGGCCTGCGCCGCTGCAGTGGCCTTGGGCGCTGATTGCGGTTGAAGATCGGACTGAGCTGGTGCCATAAATGCCCTCCAGTAACGTTTTTGCAGTAAGTACTTTGATAGCGTAAAGTGCAAGGTACAACTTTAAAGGCGAGGCATAAAAAAACGCCGCCCCAGGAGGGCGGCGCAACAAGTTGTTTACAATTGCGGGCGCGGCTTTCGACGCAAAAAATCGAAGTGAGTCTCGCTCAAGATAATCGACAGGAAGATAAGCACAAAGCCGGCGAGCAGGCGCGAGGTGAGCGCCTCCCCCATCAGCAGCACCGAAAACAACACGCCCGAAGGCGACTCCATCGAAAGGAGCAGCGAGCCCGTCGAGGCCGGGACATGTGCCAGGCCGACGTTTTGGATGAGCAGAGCCACGCATGTGCAGCCCACCGAGAGAAACGCCATCACACAGATAAAATTCGGCGTCCACACGGACAGAGGCGCCTGGGTCTCGAATAGCAGCGACGAGATCAGGCTCAGCACGCCATTGCCCACAAACATCCAAAACGTGATGACGTTGATGTCCATTTTGCGACCGTACTTGGCGGTCACCGCCATCTGGATGGCGAAGAAAACCGCGCCGCCCAGCGTAATGGCATCGCCGATGTTGAACTCGACGCTATCAAGCGCCACCAGGCCAATGCCCGCCAAGCACAGCAGTGCCGCGCCCAGATTATAGCGGGTGAGTTTTTCGCCGCTCAGAAAATAGCTCGCAAAGGGCACGAGGATGCAGTACGTACCCGTCAAAAACGCGTTCTTGCCCGCCGTGGTGTGCGCCAGACCGACCGTCTGCAGGACGTAGGCGGCCCACATAAGTGTGCCCATTCCAAGTCCGACGATAAGATTGCGGGCGTTGAGGTGCGCGATGATGCGCTTGTGGAAGATGACAAACATGACCAACGCCGCAGGCAGAAAGCGCACGTAGAGCAGTTCAAACACCGGAATGGTGTCGAGCGCGTCCTTCATAGTGGTAAAGGAGTAACCCCAGATAATCGCCACCGAAAGCAGTAGAACTTTCCAGAACAACGGCGAACGAGCACCGGCACCACGGGAGGTGCCGCCCGCACCCAGGTCCTCGCGAGCCACAGGGCCATCGGGCATCATTTCGATATTGTCAGTGACATGCTGGGGCATAGGGCATCCTCGCGCTCAATCTGGGCGTGGTGTCCGCACGCGCGTGACCGCATGCCGCCTCATGGTCAAATAAAAACAGGGCGCACCGGACCCCCGGCACGCCCCGCTACTGTAGCAACAACCAAGCAGCCCATGCAATTCACTCAACTAAAGCGTCGGAACAGAAATCCTCGATGTTCCGACGGCGTTTACGTTGCTGTATTAAATCAATTTGGTCGACTCCAGCTTTTCGATGATCCAGTCGTTGGCTTTGATGACCGGGCGGCGGAAGACGACGCCCAGTGCCAGCGATGGAATCAGATAGCTCGCCAGAATGCCTAGCTCAATCCAGTACTCCATATGGTAGGCGCCAGCCATGGCGGCATGCATGGCGTTGATGCCGTGAGTAAACGGCAGGAACGGATAGATCGCCTGGAACACAGGGCCGGTCATCTCGATGGGGAACGTACCGCCCGAACCGCCGACCTGCATGACCAACAGCACGACAGCGAGCGCCTTGCCGATATCGCCAAACGAAACCGTAAGCGTGTAGACGATATTGGAGAACACGAGACTCGCGACCCAGCCCGCCAGCACAAACTGCAGCGGGTTGTCGCACTGAATGCCAAAGAACAGAATGTCGCCCGCGCACACGAGCGTTGCCTGCAGCAGGGCCAAACCGCCAAAGAACAGGTAACGGCCCAGATAGATCTCGTGCAGGCGTACGGGGATGAGCTCGTTGATGAGCTCGTCGTCGACCGAGACCTTCATCATGGCCGCCAGTACGATCGAGCCGACCCAGAGCGACAGAATCGTATAGAACGGCGCCATGGCCGAACCGTAGTTGCGGATCGGATAGACCGGCTTGCGGTCGAGCGCAACGGGGCCGGAAAGCGACACGGCCAGGCCCTCGGGGTCGTTGCCGATCATCGTCTTGATCGTCGCCAGGTCACCCGACATCAGGGCGCCGTCGAGCTCGTCCTTGAACGCGCTGATCTTGTCCGACGCCTCGCCCAGCTGATCGGAAGCCTTGTTGACCAGCTTTGCGGCCTTGGAGAGACCCTTTGCCAGCGAACCGGATGCGTCGGTCAGGCCGGCAACAGCGCTATCCAGGTCGCCCGAGACGCCGTCGAGCGAATCCAGAACGCCCGAAATAGTTTTCTTGAGCTCCTTGGCCTTGACCGAGAACGTGGAATCGTAGTCGGACTTAGCGCCCGAGATGCCCGCCTTGGCATCGGCGATGGCCTGGTCGACCTCGGCACGCGTGCTGTTGACCTCTGCCATGCTGTCGGAAAGGGACTTTGCGGTTGCCCTCAGGTCGTTGGCATTGTTACGATACTCCGTCGCGATCCTGCCCAGCGATGTAGCCACAGACTTGAGGCTGTCCTGGAGTTTTTCGTCACTCACCTGATCGGCAAAGCTGCGGAGCTGGTCGGCCGTGTCGTCGATTTCCTTGGCGCGCGATTCGAGTGCCGACGCGGCTTCGTTGAGCTGGGTCACCGTAACGTTGACATGCTGGTTTGCGGCGTCGAAAGCCTTCGCGAGCTCGGCGGACACGTTGTCAAACGAGCCCGCACTTCCGTCAATCGCGGCGTTGATGGCGTCGTTGGCGGCCTTGAGTGCTTCCTTGGAATCACTAATGCCGCTCTCGGCGTGCTCCATCAACTGCTTGGTAGATTCATCGACCTTACCCGTCTGCTGGAGCATACCGCTCGCCGACGTCAACGAATCGGAGGTCGAGCTCAAAATGCCCGCCAGCGAAGTCGCGTTGGCTTGAACGTCCTGCAGGTCCTCGACCGAATCGCCCAGTGTCGAGGACAGGTTGGCGATAAAGCTGCTGACCTGATCGGTGCTCATGTAATCGAGCAGGCTGGACACGGTCTTAAGGCCGATGGTCGTGATGGTCTTGGTAAAGGTCTCATTCACCTGGCTCTGGACGGCGCTCGAACCCTTTTCGGTCACGATCTGGGCGATGGCGTTAGCCTTCTGGTTTTCGTAGAACTCGATGTCGGCGTGCTTCACGTTGGTCGAGAAAAGCGTCATCATGTCGGCGCTAAACGTCTTGGGGATAACGACGGCGGCATAGTATGTGCCCGACTTAACGCCCTCAATCGCCTTATCGCGGTCGTTGAGGACAACCCAGTCAAAGTTCTCGTTACCGCGCAGGGTCGCCGTCACGTTTTCGCCCACGTTGATCTCGACGGGAATCAGGTCGCTCTCGTAGCCCTCGTCGGTATTGACCACGGCAATCTTAAGGTTGCCGGTATTGCCGTACGGATCCCAGCTGCCGGCGATGTTAAACCACGCGTACAGGCACGGCACGATAATGAGGCCCATCACGACGACCATGCCGATCACGGAGCGAGACACGTTTTGGACATCACGCTTAAACAGGTGCAGGATGTTCTTCATTTATGCCTCACCTCCTTTAGAGTGCTTGCCAAGCGGGGCGCCATCCTCATTCATCACAAACGTGTCGTCCCCGTTCGCGGGCACATGGTGCATATCGTGGTGAATGGACTGGTCGACAGCCTGATCCTTGGAGTTAGAACCTCGCTCGCTGGCATTCAGGCCAAACATGCGACGGGCGGCAGGGATCGCCGCTGTGTGCTCGCGCATCTCGCGGCGCAGGTCCTCGTCCGAAAGCGCCGAGATGCGCATCTGGGTGTTGAGGCTTGCACGGATGTACTCGATGTTGATGAGCCATCCGCAGATGGCAATGACCGAGATAATCCAGATAACGAGCAGGATGATCTTGCCGTTATTGTCGATATCGAGCACCGTCGAAAGCACAAAGAGCAGAACCTGCACGCCTACCACGGCGGCAAAACCGCCCTTGATGTAGTACGGGTAGCGATGCTCAAACGCCACGGCATGATCGAGCAGCTCGCGACGGTACGAATCCGAATCGAGCATGACGCGCATGGCCGTGCGCAGCGAATAGCGCTGGCGCGGTAGGTCGTTGGACTCGCAGATCATCAGACCCGTCGTGGAAAGCTGCTTATCAAAGAGCAGATTGAGGTTGAGCAGCAACGGGCGCAGCTGCAGACCGATAAAGAGCGCGATGGCAAGGAACACGCCCAGGATGCACAGGTTGAACAGGTAGTTGAACGAATACATGCCACCGACGGTCTCGCGCAGCAGGTTGATGCCATAAGTGAAGGGCAGCAGCGGATGCAGCCATTGGAAGAAGCCGGGCATCATCTCGATGGGATACATGCCCGACGAGCCGGGGATCTGCACAATGACGAGGATGACGCCAATGGCTTTACCGATATGCTTAAACGTGGTGGACAGCGCATAGATGATGTTGACGTAGGTGAACGAAATAGCGATGCCGCCCAGTACAAAGAGCAGCGGATTGACGCACTGAACGCCAATGACCAGGTCGCCCACCGTAACGATAATGGCCTGGAACGCGCCCAGGATCACCAGCAGCAGCCAGCGGCCAAAGTAGCCCTGACGCGCCGTAAAGCTACCGATGCCCTCGCGGTCGACCTCGAGTTTATAGATAGCGATGAGCACATAGCCGCCTACCCACAGCGCCAGATTGGTGTAGAAGGGCGCGATGCCCGAGCCAAAGCTCTTGACCGGATAGATTGACTTGGACGTCAGCTCAACCGGAGATGCCATGAAATCTGCCACGTCATTGACGTCGACGTCCATGAGGTCGGCTAACTCGCCCATAGACTCAGAGGTCTGCAGCGCCGCAATGTCATTGGCGGCGGTCGCGAGCTTGTCCTGAACCTTGGCAAGGGAGGCGTCGGTTTGGGACAGCGTGGTCTTTGCCTGCTTGAGCGTGGCGTCGAGCTGCGCCAGCGTGCCGCGCGCGCTCGCTATCGTGGGGGTCATACCCGACACAATGCCGGTCAAATCGCCCGAAACGGCGGCAAAGGAGTCAAGCGCGCTCGAAGCCTTCGGAAGTGCGTTCTGACCCAGATCGGTCTGAGCCTGACCGAGGTTAGCCGTACCGGTCTGAATTGCCGCGTTGAGTGCGTTGCTCGCGTTCGAGATTGCCGTAGCGTCGTTTGCCATGGCGCTCGACTGTGCAGAAAGGCCATCCTTGATGCTCTGCAGCTTCTGGTTTTGCTCGCGAAGCGAATCGATGGTCGATACAATGCGCGCGTCAATTTCCTCGGAACCTGTCGACGTGTCATTAACGAGAATCTCCAAGTGCCCGATAACGGCCTTATTGTGATCGATCGTCGCCTGGAGAGACTCGAGCGAGTTGTCGATGCGGGTGGTCGTAGATGTGACCGTACCCGTTAGCTTGCCAATCGCAGCGTTCGCGGAGGCTGACGTCTTGGTGAGTGCAAGGCTACCTTCCGAGAGTGCCTTGGAGAGCGAGGTGATAGAGTTGCCCGCCGTGGCGCGAGCCTCGCCCAGCAGGTCGTTGCCCTGGGAGATTGCCTGCGTCAGCGACGGTGCCTGACCTTGCAAGCCGGCAAGCGCCGCATCAGCCGAGGCAATCGAGCTGCTCGTCTTGTCGATGGCGGTGTTCATGTCGCCGATGGAATCGCGTACTTCGCCCAGGGTATCAGACGCCTCGGACACCGAGCCCGCCAGCGAATCCCGGGTCTGGGTCGCCTTGTCTTTAAGGTCGATGCCAGCATCTTTAGCAATGCCCGCGACGGTCTCGCCCACCGTGGAGACAAACTCCGAGTTGATCTGCTCCTCGATGGTATTGGCGCCAGTGTCGGTGACCTTGGGCGCAATAGCGCTCTTCTTCTCGTTGACGTAGTACGTGAGCTTGGGCTGATGGTAATTGCCGTCGAGCATCGAGACCAGGTTATCTGAGAAGTTCTTGGGGATTACGATGGCCGCATAGTACTCACCACTCTCGACGCCCTCTTTGGCATCGGCGGCCGAATCGACGAAGGTCCAGCCCAGCTGATCGTTTTCCTTGAGCTGATCGACGACCTGGTCGCCCGCATTGAGCTCGCCCACCAGGTCGTTTTGGGTTCCCTGGTCGTTGTTGGCGATAGCAATCTTGATGCCCTGGGTGTTTCCGTACGGATCCCAGTTTGCCACGATGTTGTACCAGGCATACAGCGAGGGAATAACACACACGCCGAGGGTAACCACCAAGGCGACGGGGTTCACGAGCAATCGCTTGATGTCACGCTTAAAGATCGCAAAGGATACCTTTGCGTTGGATAGTTTGCTGCCGAGACTCACGCTTAGACCATCCATCCTGTCGTTGAATCGAATCGTACTATCGACAACCATTGTACGTAGGCGCTTTAGTGCCTCGCGGCACAATGGTGCTGAGTTTTGCGGGTAGCAATATACTACGAAGATGAGTTAACGTACAGTTGTACAGTATCTTAAATTTCAGCAGGTCACAAAACCACAACCCGCACAAATTAGCAGTCCGGATAAATAGTCATTGGGGACGTTCTTAAACGGACTAGTCAAACAAGAACGTCCCCAACGACTAAGGAGTGTCCCCAGGTGCCGGCAGAAAAGGAACGTCCCTAACTGCCGCATCGCCAACGGCTACCAACAACAAAAACGCCGATGTTTTGGCGCAGACAGCGAAAGCCCGCCAGAGCGAGCAAGGTGCCTTGAAACGAGGCGGCATTGACCTTCTGGTCAT
>OGXT01003162.1_pt1 | contig 11811 bp, 8 predicted proteins | sample 1576361 | NCBI WGS metagenome assembly OGXT01 (sample SAMEA3541514, study PRJEB24748) | human gut metagenome | biome: human gut; feature: human-associated habitat; material: faeces | place: China | collected 2012 | reverse complement strand
GCAGCTTTGCTGTCCGGATGTGTTTCAATCGAGTTCTCCGGCGTCTCCTCTTCAATCCGGCGCATCAACGGTCTGCGCATCAATTTGATTCCGTCGTAATCGACCACTTCCCATGTGGTATTATGGACACGGAATTCCATCCGCTGTTCTCCGGGTGCAGGATAAACCATGGTGGCCTGCCCTTGGCTGACAGATTCACAGATCCTGCTCCACAGCTCTTCCCGCACCCGTGCGGATACATTTCCTACATAGACACCGGTATTGATTTCAAACAACCATTTGGACAGATCCCCGCGCAGTTTTGGCGGGCAGTTCGTCATGGTGAGAACTACGATGTTTCATCACCCTCTTCTTCAAAATAATTGATGCCGTTGGCCACAGTGCCCACTTTGTTGTCCCACAGATAAACAGCTTCCGGCTCCTGTTCCCGCTCATCCGCATTCAGGAGCAGATACCGGATATCGTGCACCATGCGCTCCAAAATATGATGCTCTACCATGGCATCCCGCACCCGGCGGCGCACTACGGCCGGCAGGTCGTCCGGAGCCTGTGCCGCCACTTCAAAGGCGATGGGAATGGTCACCTCGGCCTTGTACAGGTCGGCAATATCGTACACAAAGGAGCACTCGTGCCCCACATGAACAAAGCCAAGACCCGGGGCGCAGCCCAATGCCACGATCACCGCGTGCGCCAGACCGTACAAACAGGCGTGCCCGGCAGAAAGCGCCTGATTGACGGCATCTCCCGATGCAAAATCCTCCGGGCGGTACAGTCGGCCGCTCCACGGAACACCGGTATCCTTGGAAGCTTTGCGGTATACCTGCCGCACACGGCTGCCCTCGCGTCCCCGCAGCTGCTGCATCGTCAGCCGGGAGATATCTTCGTCCGGGAAACGGAGCTGATACATCTTGCGTACCACATCCAGGTGCTTGCGGGTGTTGCTGACAAGCTCTGCCTGCCGCAGCAACAGCTGCGAGTGGGTGGTCAGGGGACGGCCATGGGCGTAATACCGCACACCGTGCTCACCTACCCAGACAGCACCCACGCCCGTGTCACCCATAAGTTCCATGGCACGGTGGGTCACCCGTGTACCCGGCCCCAGCAGCAGCACCGAGATGCCCGCCGCCGGGATCTGAACGATCCCTTTTTCGTCTGTAACGGTGATTGCGCCGTCCTGTCGGCCAAGGGTGCAGTGTTCCAGATACAGAAAGGTCATCCGGTCTTTCACCTGCGGCAGCGCCTGCAGGTCCGGCCGGATCATGCCCGGCATCTCGTCCATCTCAGTTTCCTCCGCGCATAACGGTCATCAGTCCAAGGCCATAGGCCTTGCCGCGCCCCATGCCCTGACACAGCAGTGCCCGGAACTGCTCTGCATCGGTCACCTGCAAAATGCCCTCATAGGTCACTGCCAACAGGGTCACCGGCCGGGTGCCGTGCTTGGCAAAGTGCTGCCACTGCACCCGGGTCACGGTAAATTCCTCCTCCCGCAGGGCAAAGCCGTGCTTTGCGGCGCGCTCCAACAGCCACTGCTTCTGGTACTGTGTCGTGCAATGTGCGGCTACAGTTCCCCGCGCTGCGGGGTTTTGGGGGTCTTTGCAGCTTTTGGTGGGGTTTGCGGTCAGCCGAAACTGCCAGCAGCTGCCCGGCTCCACCCGCTGCAAAAGCGGGTCGTAGCTGCGTGTCTCCGCAGCCGCTCCGGTGCCAAACTGCTCCACCACGCCGGACAGCTCTGGCGCATCTTCGCTGAGCAGCAGCAGATACAACCGCTCTCCCAGACGATCCAACCGCCACAGTCTGCGGCGGCGCTCCCCTGCAAAAGCGCTTTCCACTGCGCCATGCAGTTTTTGCGGTGCCGACAGCGCAGCCATGGTGCTGCGGCGGGTGGGATCTAGTTCTACCCGTGATAAATACATTCTCTCGCCCCCTTTTTACAATTCCCGGAATGGATCGTGCTCCATAGTCTCCGGGCTGTCCAGCACTTTCTGCCAAAGCTCCCGTACCGAGCGGTAGCCGTACTGCCGATGATGCGGGTCAAAGCTCACCGGCACATCCCGCTGCGGAGCCGTGCCCGGCTCCAGCGGGTCGGCGTCCAACAAGATCCGGCTCTGCCGTCCCGGACACAGGGGCGGTTCCGCTTGCAGCACCTCCTGCAAGCTGCCCGGGCGTACTCCCAGACAGAGCGGCAGGGTAGGCGGGCAGCAGCGGCGGCCGAGATACAGCGGAAACGCCGGGTGTAGCAGCGCCTGCTGCAGCTGCTGCAAAAGGGCGGCATCCTCGCTTTCAATACCGGCCAGAAACACGGCGTCCTGCAAATAATGGCGGTAGGTCACATAAGAGGTCTTTTCATCCTGCGTCTTTGCGGTGTGGTAGTCCACCAGCAGCTGCCCTTCCCGCTCCACGCGGACGCCGAACCGCAGCCCGGTCAATCGGAGCAGTGCTTCGCGCTCGTCCCGCCGCAGCCCCAGAGCTGCCGCCAAAAGGCCGATCACGCCGCTCTTGGTGGGTTCACGGCCCGTCTTGCGGGTCTCAAATTTGGAGTCTGCGCCCCACGCCTGTAAAGGCGCTGCCAGCCGAAGCAACAGCGTTGCCATTACCCCACCTCATTTCCGGCAAGTGCATCCCGGACAGCCTTTTCCAGTGCGTCCAGCATCGCCTTTGCCGTCTGCGCCGGAGCCAGTTCCTCCAGCCCGCTGCCCACGGTAAAGCTTTGCGCCGGGGCCTCGGCAAAGCTGCTGTACATCTGCTGCGCATACTGTGCCAGTGCCGCCTTGGAAGGCGCGGCATACCCCTGCACACTGCGGGGCACGGCACACTCGAATGCGCCGCACAGGTTCACCGGCTGATCCTCCCGCAGGGTCACATATACCGCATCCGGCAGAGTGCGGTTTGCAAAGGTGTTCTGCTTGCCGGTGGGCATGGAGAAGAGGAACGCCTCACCAAAGGCCCGCACCGTTTCCGCGGCCTGCGCTGCGCCCAGCTGCCCGGCCAGCTCCATCACGTTCACTGTGGCATAGCGGTACAGGGTGGAGGAGTTGTACTCCACCGTGCCCAGATGGCCTGCACCGGCGTTGTCCTCTGCTTGACAGTCATCCACGGCGGTAAAGTAATCGTACTCGTTCTGCACGGCATGGGTAGAGATACTGTGCGCCACCTGCGCAGCGGCGTCATAGTTCAGAGAAGGCTCATCTGCCACCATGCGGCCAAACAGCGCCATGTCCATCGAGGGCGCTGCTTTCAGGGCATCCCGATACTGCTTTTTATCCGCAGAGCCCTCCACAGCCAGCTCTGCCAACGCCTTTGCCTGCGCAGTGCTCATGAAGAACAGCGCCTTGGTGACCGTATCATCCTTCTTGCTCTTTTCATCGAACTTGATGCCCGCATTCTCCAGCGCTTTCTTTGCCAGCTTGTCTGCTGCATCCAGTTCCGGGTCCAGCACAAGGATCTGCTCCTTTACCAGTTCTGCGGCCTTTTTAGTGCGCTTGCCCACGTCCAGCTGAGTATTCTCCGCAAAGGCCGCACGCATGGCGTGCTTCCATGCCTGTGAGGACACCCGGGCGCGGAGCACACCGCCGTACACTGCCGTTTTTGGGCTGCCGGTATCGTCCCGGTTGATGCAGCTGGGCGGGACGGTCTGCAAAATGTGGAAATCAACATACAGGCGCTTATTCATGGTCAATTCTCCTTTTCTTTCTCATCCGGTGCAGGCTTCGGGTCGCGGTACAGGTCCTGTCCCCACCGTAGACGAACATTGGCGGGGGTCTGCGCATATCGCGGGTCGGTGCATTGCAATTCATACAAGTCTGCCGCAAGCTGCGGATAATCCAGCGGGATGCCGCCATCCTTTGCCGCGCTCAGCAGCTGGATCATGCCCCGCAGATGGTGGCTGATCTCGGTGATTTCTTCTGCGGTGGCCAGCGCGTTGAACCGCCGGAGCACGCTAGCCTCGGTCCAGTCCTGTCCGGCACTGTTCCGCTCTGCCAGCTGCCGCACCGCACGCCCCAGCGTGTTGCCGGGGCAGTTCATAAGGCGGTCGTTCCCCTGCTGATGCATAGCATACAGGGTCAGGGCAAGGTAGACCGCCCACTCTGCCGCCGAGGGAGCACTGCGGCCCTGAAAGCTTTCCGGCATTCCCAGCAAAAAACTTCCCCACAGTTCCGGCAGCTCGCCGGGTGCGTGGCCGATGCCCCGACGCAGCTTTGCCAGTTCTGCCCGCCGCTGGTTGTCCGGCAGAGCCTGAAGCCTGTGCAGCTGCTGCGCCGCATACAGTTTGACGTCCTGTGTTTTCATACAATTTCCCCTTTATGGTTCTGTTTTGGGATAGATTTCCCAAAGTCTTGTGCGGAAACGATTATAGGCCTTTGGCGAGGTATACAAGATGGTGCGCTCGGTCTTTTTATCCTTATCCACCACAATGCGGTGTCCCTTCAGAGCGGCATTTCCGGCCTCCATCACCATCTGTTTTCCCAGCTTTTCCGCGATGTTTCGCGCCTGCGCCTGCCAGCGCAGCGCTGCCTCATCCGGGTCGTCCTGCTCCGGGTCGATCGCCTGCAGCCACTGCCGAAAAGGCTGATCCACTGCAAAGTAGAATTGTGCACGAACCGCGCCGCCTGCATTTTCATTCCGGTCACCGGCGGCAATTGCCAGTTCCTGCGCAAAATGTCCGACCAGCGCCGCTGTCTGTTCACAGCGCTCGATTTCTCTGACGATCCGACTCTGCCATGGACGCCCTATCTCATCCAGAATCCCTGCCTGAAAGGTCAGGCTGTCGCTGAAAGAATCATTTACAAAGAAGTCCTTATCGCCATATTGGACACCGGAGATACGGAAATGTACCTTTCTGCGGGGATCCAGAAGTTTCAATCTCTTTTCCTGCAACTTTTCGATCCAGCATACAACGCCCGGGCGATGCCCGCTGTCCTGACAAAAGACAGCCGGGAACTCCCGCCAGAATTGTTTAGCCGGGTCATGACGACAGGGCACAAACACCACCGGTTCATTTTTCTTGATTGGCATCGTGCGCCAGATGGTCATCTGTTCGGCAAAGACGTTTTCTCTGGGGAAGAAATCTCCTCCCAGCAGACAGAACCCATCCACATTCTCCCCTGTCCTGTGCAGCAACAGCCTTCTGGATTGCAGGGTGAGCAGCTGTGCCGGGTTGTCCGGGCAGCAAATTTCTGTCCGTTCCGCGCTCTTTGGTGCTTCCAATTCCCAACAGGGCTTGCTTTCGCCCCAGCATTCCCGGCTGTCGCGCAGCAGCGTCAGGTTCAGCATCAGGGTCTCGTACAGATTATCGCCCTGTGCCTGAATAAACCCGATTTTGCCCAGCCACCCGGCTCCTACTGACGGAAGTCCCTTTCCTTTTGGCTTCGCGGAGGTGTCATCATAGCCGTTCACGCACAGCAGCCACCGCGCCGCCTGCGGATAGCTCAGCTGCTCCTTGCTCTGCCCCGCATACAGTGGAAAGAGCCGGAGTTTATTGCTGCTTTCCGACATTTCACCGTTGAGTTTGGCCGCGCCGTATTCCGTGCCGATCTTTGCCTGCGGCACCTGCCAGAAGGGGTGTGTCGGGTGGAACAGCCAGAAGCGGTCCTTCCACTGCTCCAGGTAGTCCCGGACAGGCTCTGCCGGGAAATGCCCAAGCTGCCACAGCTCGCTCCAGCGCTCCAGTGCATCATCGCTCTGTGCCAGCGGTTGGGGTTTTCCCTTTGCATCCACCCGGGAGAACACGGTGAACAGCACCGCCAGCAACAGCCGCAGTACGGCGGCGTTCTGGGTGGGCATCTCGCCCGCAAGGTCCACATAATCCTGCGCCGACACCAGCGCCTCGGTCAGGGACACCTCCCGCACCGTGTTGTCCCGCAGCCGCACCCGTATCCACGGTTCGGTCAGCAGGTTGAATTCAATTTCCTTCATCCGTTTCCTCCTTTTGGTAGGTCAGGCCGTTTTCACGGTCATAACAAAGTTCCATGCCCGCAAGCCGGGCAGTCAGGTTTTCATCCAGCAGCAGGATCAGTTCTCCGTGCAGCAGCGGCGACAGCTGCCACGCCGCAAGGCGGCTGCGGTTATCCGCTTCCAACTCCCGGATGACCCTATCCACCTTCCACGCTTTGCCGAACACCGCCGGGAGCCGCAGCTTCTGCCGGGCAATCTTCAGTGCCGTTTCCGGCGGGGGCGGGCTGTCGGCAGCTACGGCGCTGCCACCCTCCTGCCACGGCAGAAAGTGGATGCTTCCGTCTGCCCGGCGCTGCATTACAAGCACCTCTACCGAGGGGTCGCCGTCCCGCACTGCTTCCCGCGCCGCCGGGTCGGAGCGGGCACCCTCGTTCTGCATCCAGTCGTCCAGCGTATTCAGCTGCGCCAGCCGGTGCGTTTCCGGCTGCGGCACAAGGTACACCTCGGCGCGCGCTTTCTTTTTCTCCTGCGTCTGCTCATATACGCAGCGCATTTCCTCCCCCTGCGCTCCACCGGGAGCTTCCCGCTCCCAGCCGTAGACCTGCTGCACCAGCGGAGAGATTTCCTCCGGCAGCCGAATGCTCCGGGGCAGAAACTTCCGGGTGCGCCAGAGCAACCACTGTCCATATACCGCCTCGCTGCCCGCGTCAAAGGCATCTTCCCCGGTGTCCAGCACCGCGCAGCAGGCCTGCTGCAATGGGGCGGGGCGGCTGCGGCGGTGACGGTGCAACCGTCCGATGCGCTGCAACAGCAGATCCATGGGGCAAAGCTCTGTAACAAGAACATCCAGATCAATGTCCAGCGACTGCTCCATCACCTGCGTGCCCACCACGATCAGGTCGTTCCGGCACTCCGGTGCAGAGCCCTTGCCAATGCGTGCCATCAGCTGGTTTTCCCGCGCTGCGCGGTCCGGCATCAGGAACTGCGCATGGAACAGCTGCACCTCTTTGTCCGGCAGGCTTTCCCGCAGCAGCTGCGCGATCTTCTGCGCTTTTTTGACCGTGTTGACGATTACTCCCGCGCAGCCGCCCTCTGCCAGCTTCCGGCGCAGCAGCGCGGGCAGCTCCGGCTCTGTGAGCGTGGTCAGCTGCACCGTTTTACCGGGTGCGTCTGGTGGGATGGCCGTCTGCTTTACCTCTGCGCCGTCCGTCCATGTCAGCAGCGGATAGCCGCAGCTGGTTTTCCATGGGACGTCCGGGACAGCCTTTTTCTGCTGGTAAGCCTCGACCAGTTCCGCGCGCCGCCGGGCAGGCAGGGTGGCTGACAGCAGGATGACCGGCACCTTGTACCAGCCCAGCCATTCCAGTGCGCGGTCCAGATAGCAGTTCATGTAGGTATCGTAGGCGTGGCACTCGTCAATAATGACCACCTTGCCCGCAAGCCCCAGATGCCGCAGCATAACGTGCTTCTGGGCAAGTGCCGCCAGCAGCAACTGATCCACTGTGCCAATCACAAAGTTTGCCAGCAGTGCCTGCTTGTTTCCCCGAAACCACTGGTGTACCTGCACCTGATGCGCTTCCTGCGCGTCCTCCTCCAACTGCACCCCGCGCCCCTGCAGCCGCAGATAGCACTCGTTCAGTTCTGCCATGCCGTGTGCCAGCTTTATAGCCTGCGGCAGCGTCTCCTCAGACTGTGTGTCTGCCCAGCCAAGCAGCCGGGGAAAGATGCCGTTTGCCGTGGCCTGTGTGGGCAGCCCGAAAAAGACACCACCCAGCCCGAACCGGCTGGCCATGACCTCCGCAGCGGCCAACGCCGCCTCGGTTTTACCCACGCCCATCTGTGCTTCCAAAATCAGGATGCCCGGTTCCGCTGCGGTATCCACAGCCTCCAAAACAGCCCTCTGCACCGCATTGGGCGCAAAGCCGAACCGAACCGCAAACTCCTGCGGGTCTGCGATGCCCGGCTGTGCCTCCCACGGGAAGGGCAGCGCCAGCTTTTCCCAAGCCCTGTCCACCCGCGCCGGGTAATCCTCCATGCTGCCCAACTCCTCTACCGGGATCAGGGGAAAGTATTCCGTATTGCTGGCGATCCAGTCTGCCATGATCAGAAGTCCGGTCAGAAGCACTTCCTCCTGCGGATTCAGATCATCCAACTCCGCTGTGTCGTCAAAGCCACAGTCCTGCAAAACAGTCATGAGCAGTTCTGTCCAGAAGTCCTCCCAGACCTTTTTCTGTCCCTTGGGGTAGTAGTTGCTCTCCCAACCCTCTAACTGATCATCGACCGCCGCGCAGCTCTGTGGCTTGCCGTGGTGCGCCCCCACAATGGAGGCGATCCCGCCGGGGCAGTCATCCCACAGCAGGACTGCCTCGCCCGCCCGGGCATGCGGCGACTCCCGGCGATTCTGTTCAGGACAGTCCAGCGGCGTCAACGTTTCCAGCCGCTGCCTCGCCTCCGGCAGGGTGCGCAGGATATTTGCCTGAAAGGCTACCGTAGCCTTGCCTATATCATGGATTCCACCCAAAAACCGGGCATGTGCGAGCAACGCTTCCTCGCGCTCAAAGCCCATGGCCCGTTTTACGCTTTCGGGGAGCCACTGCCGGACTAGCCGCTCCATGATGCCCGCCGTATCCCACAGATGCATCCAGAGCGGCAACCACAGGCTGGTATTTTCCGGGTCCGTTTTACCGGCCAAAAACCTTGTTTTATTCAACGTCCTTCGCATTTTTGCTCCTTTTCCGGTGTGTGCCTTCCATGTACCGAGCATAACAGATAATGTGTACTATAATCCGTACTTTTTGTATTTTATCTCCGCAAATGAAAAAAGCGGCACACCGGGTCGTGCCTCATCAAAACGAAAGTGTCCTCGCAAGGTAAAGAAACCTGCTATTTATAGCCCGGTTCCGTTTTCTGTTTCAAAGATACGCTTCTGCCCTTCTGCTGTCAATGACTCTGCGCCAATTCATCAAAGCTACAAAAAAACGATTTCTTTTTTGTATAAAAAACCGCCCCGGCTTCCATTGCGGAAACCGGGGCGGTTCGTTTGCTTTATTTGTGCTTTTTCAAGCGCTCACGCGATCACTTGCGGGGGTTCTTGATAGCAGCCTGTTCTGCACTTTATAAACAGAGAGTACAAGAAAACACACATTTACGTTATTTATTTTTTCGGATACTCGATTTTTTGTCCTTTTCGTAATATTTTTGAGAAATAACACATTTTTGCTTTTGCAGTTTTTGGAACAAACTACAACGCATTTTTTCATCTTTTTTCCATCCATTTTTTCTCAAAAATGGAACTTCAAAAAATTTTCCATATCACAAAAAGGAGGTGTTTTTCCACATGAACGCACCCATACAGTTGAAAATCCGAGGTCACACCAAATGACGCTGGACTACTTTTATGGTCAGTCGGGCGAGTTGTTCTCCTACTTCCGCATCCCGAAAGCACTGTTCCAAGACAGCCGTTTTCGGCAGCTCTCCACCGATGCCCGGACACTGTACGGCATTCTGCTGGACCGCATGAGCCTGTCGGTGAAAAACGGCTGGCTGGACGAGCAAGGGCGGGTGTATATCATCTACACCGTCCGGGAAGTGCAGGAATCCCTCTGCTGCGCCGAACACAAGGCAGTCAAGCTGTTCCGGGAACTGGAGGACATAGACCTCATCGAGCGCAAACGCCGTGGTCTGGGCAGACCCAGCCTGATCTACGTCAAGGACTTTTCGTCTGGACTGCCAAAAGCGCAAGTACAGAATTGCCCAAACAGCAATTCAGGTGCTGCCGAAAGCGCAACTCTGGAGCAGCCAAAACCGCAAGCAAATAAGACTGATAAGAATAAAACAGAGTGGAACGATCCTGACCCTATCTATTCCGGGGGCATCCGGGAACAGCTTGAGGACTATTTTTATCAGGTATTGGAGGTGAACCTCCTGCTCCGGCTCTGCCCGGACGATGAGGACACCATCTACCAGATCGTGGATTTGCTTGTGGATACCTGTTCTACCAAACGCAAGATGTTGCGGATTGCAGGAGATGACAAGCCCACCGAGGTGGTACGCAGTCGGCTGAAAAAGCTGAACGCCGACCACATCCGTTTTGTGCTGGATTCTCTTGCAGAAAACACCGCCCCAGTGCGGAACATGAAGCAGTATCTGCTGGCAATGCTCTACAATGCACCCACCACCATGAACCTCTACTATCAGAACAAAACGAACCACGACTTTGCGCGTGGTTCACCGAAGGCGGGGTGATGTTATCGCAAAGAAAGCTACGATTATCGCAGTCACCAATCAAAAAGGCGGTGTAGGGAAAAGCACCACCTGTGAGAACTTAGGCATTGGGCTGGCAATGGAGGGCAAGAAAGTCCTGTTGGTGGACACTGATCCACAGGGTTCACTTACCATCAGCATGGGCTGGCAGCAGCCCGATGAACTGCCCACCACCCTTTCCACCCTGATGCAGAAAGCCATGAACGATCAGAGTATTCCGCCCGGTGAAGGCATCCTGCACCATGCAGAGGGCGTTGACCTAATTCCGGCAAACATTGAACTGGCAGGGCTGGAAGTTTCCCTTGTCAACTGCATGAACCGGGAAAAGATGCTCAAGCAGGTTTTGGAAAGCGCAAGACGCGAGTATGACTATATCCTGCTGGACTGTATGCCAAGTTTAGGGATGCTGACGGTGAATGCTCTAGCTGCTGCCGACACCACATTGATTCCTGTGCAGGCACAGTATCTTTCGGCAAAAGGCTTGGAGCAGTTGCTCCAGACCGTGCAGAAAGTGCGGCGACAGATCAACCCTAAGTTGAAAATCGAAGGCATCCTGCTCACCATGACGGACAGCCGCACCAACTATGGCCGACAGATCGACACGCTGATTCGTGAAGCCTACGGCAGTAAAATCAAGGTGTTTGAGCAGACGATTCCCCGCTCAATCCGTGCTGCGGAAATCAGCGCAGCTGGCAAAAGCATCTTTCAGCATGACCCGAAAGGCAAAGTGGCTGAAGCCTATCAATCTTTGACAAGGGAGGTGTTGGCCGATGCCGAAAAACGACTTAAACGTAGCGCTGAAAGGGTTCGATGATATTTTTTCCACCGAAGAAAGCCGTCAGGAGGAAAAACATGAGCAGATTCGGCAGATTCCCATCAATGAACTGTTCCCTTTCAAGGAACATCCGTTCAAAGTTCTGGACGATGATGCCATGCAGCGCACGGTGGAAAGCGTAGCGCAGTATGGCGTGCTTGCTCCGCTGATTGCTCGTCCCAGAGCAGAGGGCGGCTATGAGATTATCTCCGGGCACCGCCGCCAACACGCTGCGGAGCTGGCTGGCCTTGAAATGCTCCCGGTCATTGTCCGGGAGATGTCGGACGATGCTGCTGTGATTCTTATGGTAGACAGTAATTTACAGCGTGAGCATATCCTGCCCAGTGAACGCGCCTTCGCTTACAAAATGAAGCTGGAAGCTCTAAAAAATCAAGGTGCTAGGTCAGATTTAACTTCTGACCAAGTTGGTCAGAAGTTGTGGTCTGTTGAACAAGTAGCTTCTGATGCAGGTGAAAGCAAAACACAGATTCAGCGTTTTATCCGTCTGACAAACCTTGTTCCTGAACTGCTCGACCTCGTAGACGAAAAGAAAATCTCATTTAACCCTGCTGTGGAGTTATCCTATCTGGATGAAAAACAGCAGAGAGATTTTCTTGAAGCCATGAATGACACGCAGAATGCACCGTCCTTGTCGCAGGCCATCCGACTGAAAAAGCTCGCACAGGAGGGCAAGTTCACCTATGAGGCAGCTTTTGCCGTTATGGGCGAGGCTAAAAAGGATGAGCTGGACAAGGTGGTCATCAAAAACGACACCCTGCGGAAATATTTTCCCCGCAGCTACACCCCGAAACAGATGGAGGACACCATCATCAAGCTGCTGG
>OGXT01003153.1_pt1 | contig 11859 bp, 10 predicted proteins | sample 1576361 | NCBI WGS metagenome assembly OGXT01 (sample SAMEA3541514, study PRJEB24748) | human gut metagenome | biome: human gut; feature: human-associated habitat; material: faeces | place: China | collected 2012 | reverse complement strand
TTACACCAACACGCTTTCCAAGCGTGCGCCATAGACCACTAGGCGAATCCTCCATGCACTGCAGTGCTTGCTAGAAGTAAGCTCCGTAGGCAACTCGAATAAGCTACCACAGCTTTCGGATAAATGCACATTCAGTGCCGGCTGCGGCGTGTCGCTTTGTGGACAAGGACCACCAATGAGTGCCTGCGCTGATGTGCAGGTCGTTCGTACGGCGTGTGCAACAGGTGATCTCACCGGGGGATAAACCAGTGCAAATCAAAGCGACTCAAGGCAAGTCAGCAAACCCGAGGCAAACCAGAATGAACATGCGCATGCCATCGCGTGAATTATTGCCAGCCTCTTGCCGTGATGCAACATAGTGATTTTAGGCTATGAACCTTGGTGAAACAGTTGGTCATGCAATATGAGGGATGGGGAGTGGCCAGTCGCGGGGAGTTCATAATTCGGGAAGTCTCCCATCTGTGAGCGGGACAATATCGAATATTGAGACAATCTGCGGTAATAATTGATCGAAAAACAGTGCCTAATACCTCTTAAATCCTAAAAAATCAAGACTGTTCCTCAAAAAAGTTTTTCTTTATATTGAGTAGTTGGTTTTTGATTACTTAGCCGCGCAGAGAGAGGGATAGGCATGGTTCGTCGCGCCCAGGCTGCTCTTCGGTCCGTTGAACACACCAGCGTGAGGCAGCTGCGAGTTCTGGCTGCGATTGTATTTCTGTTCGCCATGGTCATCGCCACTGTGGCTCCTGCAGTCACGGCTCCGATGGCCTTCGCCGACAGCAGCACCAGCTCGTCCAGTTCATCAAGCTCGTCCAGCGTTGACTACGCCACCTGGGCCGAAGTCTCCAAGGCGATGGACAAGCAGCTGAACAGCGGTCTTGAGACGTACAAGGATGGCAACACCGCTGGCGCCACCTCCGATTTCATGGGCGCGTACAACAAGATTTACGTGGCCTCCAACTTCACCGCGGTCGTGCACGACACCATTGGCGCGGACAAGCAGCTCGCCCAACAGCAGGCATTCCAAAGCGTTCAGAATCTTTCCTACACGCCTAGCAACGACGATCAACTGGCTCAGCAGATTGATGCGTTGACCGCCGATCTTGACGCCACGGCCCAGCAGCTCGACGCCAACGCCGATCTCGCCAAGCCGAAGGCGTACGCCGAAGCGCTGCAGGCGCAGCTGGCCAAAGAGCGCAAGGAGCTCGACGCCAAGAAAAAGAAGAACCCGGGCAAGGGCAATCGTTCATGGACCGACGTGGCCAACGAAATGACCCCGATTCTCGACAATGCATACAAAGCTTACGAAAAGGGTGATGGTGCCAAGGGCGCCACGCTCGTGAACAACGCGTACTACCAGTATTACGAGAAGCTCGGCTTCGAAAAGAACGTGATGAACGCCATCAGCGGCAACCGCGTCTCGCAGGTGGAATACCAGTTCAAGATGTGCCGCAAGTCCATGAACGCCGGCGCATCCCTGAAAGACACCAAGAAGCTGATCGACGACCTCAAGGCCATGCTGATCAAGGACGCCGGCATTCTTGACGGTGGTGCCGCCGATAAGGAAGACGGTTTCACCAAGCTGGTCACCAGCTCCTCCGGCCAGGCGTTCCTCGTGCTTATCCGTGAGGGTCTTGAAGCTCTGCTGGTGGTTGCAGCCATCGTCGCCTACTTGGTCAAGTCCGATAACAAGCGCTTCGTCAAGTGGATTTACTTGGGTGTGCTCGTCGGTCTGCTCGGCGCCGGCTTGGTGGCTGTGATCTTCGTGTTCGCCTTCGGCGGCTCCGGCCCGATTCAGGAGATCATGGAAGGCGTGTGCGCCCTGATTGCCATGGCCATGCTGCTATGGACCAGCAATTGGATGCTCAACAAGTCCAGCGTCGAGGCATGGAACCGGTACATCAAGGAGAAGACCGAAGCTGCGGTGGCCTCCGTCTCCTCACAGGTCGATGCCGGCGAAAAGGTCGCGTCCCGTACGGTGATCTCGCTCGCCATGCTGAGCTTCCTCGCCGTGTTTCGTGAAGGCGCCGAGACGGTGATCTTCTACCAGTCGATTTACACGATGAGCCGCGATACGCATGGCATGGTGATTGGTGCCGTCGCCGCCGCGGTGGTGCTGCTGATCATCTTCTTCGTGATTCGCTTCACGTCGGTGAAGATTCCGATCGGACCGTTCTTCCTGGTCACGTCGATCCTGATGTCGGTGCTGGTGGTCGTGTTCGCCGGCGGCGGCGTGCACTCGCTGATCGAGGGCGACGCACTCCCGGCAACGTATCTGCAAGGCGTTCCGACGAACGACTGGATCGGCTTCTACCCGTACGTCGAATGCATCATCGCCCAGGTGATTGCGGCCATCGCGGTGATCGCCCTGTTCGTGGTCGGCTTCATCAAGCAGCGCAAGGCGAAGGCCAAGGCTGCCGTGACGGCCGGTGCCCCGAACAATCAACCCAACAATCTGTGAATACCATTCACTACACAACAAAGGAAATAGAGAAATGATGAAGAACAAGAAGATCGCAGCCCTGCTCGGCGTGCTGCTGGCCGGTTCCATGGCCTTCTCGCTGTCCGCGTGCGGTTCCACCAACAATGCTTCCGACAACAAGTCTTCGGGCAGCTCCTCTCAGTCCAGCGACAAGAAGGACGACTCCAGCTCCGGCGCAGGCTTTGAAGAGGTTCCGGTCGGCCCGTCCGGCACCGCCGAGGAGCAGGACAAGGACGCCGGCCCGCTGACCGTCGGCGCCGTGTACTTCCAGCCGATTGACATGGAGCCCGCCTCCATGGGCCTGAAGGCCGCTGATTCGAGCTTCCACCTCGAAGCCGACATCCACGCCAACCAGAAGGGTACCGAGCTGGGCTACGGCAAGGGCGACTTCGTCCCCGAGCTGACCGTGAACTACACGATCATCGACAAGTCCACCGGCAAGGAAGTCGAAGGCGGCAAGGCCACCTCCGGTACCTTCATGCAGATGAACGCCTCCGACGGCCCGCACTACGGTGCCAACGTCAAGCTCGACAAGGCCGGCACCTACCAGCTGAAGCTGTCGATCGAATCCCCGGCCAAGAAGGGCTGGATGCTGCACGTCGATCCCGAGACCGGCGTCAAGGGTCGCTTCTGGACCGAGCCGATCGAGGTCACCTTCGACAACTGGGAATACACCCCGCGTCAGTGGTGATTGACATTGCCTGAGTGAAATGCTCCTCTCTGCCCAAGAGGAGCTTTCGCTGTTTTTATGACGGAATGAACGGAACATAATAGACGGAACAAGGAAAGGGTGCGAATGCTCGAACAGTTCGTAGCGGTGATGCCGGGCACGCTGGGGCCCGCGTTGCTGGTCATGTGCATGAGTGTGATGCTGACCGTCGGCGAGGGGCGTGACAAGCCGATCAGCTCCCGATGGCGTCTGTGGGGAATCCTCATCGGATTGGTGGCGGCGATCGTGTTCGCCGGACTGCGTGCATCCGCGGTGATTAACCAGCGTACATTCATCAACTACCCGGTGCTGTGGTGCTGCGTGGTCATCGACCTCCTGCTGATCGTGTTGGTGTTCGTGAACCGACTGATCACCCGCAATTGGCGTCGGCACGCCGCGGTGATGCATCTCGCCAATCTGGTGGCGGCGTTGGGCATCGCGCTCACCGTGTTCTATGCGCTGCCGGACGTGATCCTGCAGCTGACCATCTGGGTCGAGCCGGGAGACCCGATCTTCACGTCCGATATGCTGCTGCGTGCGCTCGGCTTTGTGCTGGGCATCATCGCGTCCGCGGTCATCGCCGCGATCTTCCGCACGATGCGTTCGACGGCGGTCCGTCCGGCGTTCCTGTCCGCGGTGCTGGTGGTGCTGGTGATCCAGCTGATGCAGCATCTGACCGGCCTGCTGCAGATCATGCAGGCCCGCACGCTGCGGTTCCCGCACATCGCGTTCGTGATGCTCGCCTGGCTGATCAACAACAAGTCCGGTTTGATTATGGCCCAAGCGTTCATATTCCTGATTCCCGCCGTCGCCTCGGTGGTGGCCGGCTTGCGTATGCCGGTTTCTGCGAAGCGACTCGCGGACGACGTCAATGCGGCCACGGTGCGCAAGCACAAGGCGTTCCGGCGCCGTGCGATCGCCGCCGCCGCATGGAGCGTGGTGGCGATGATCGGCGTTACCGCGACGCTGACCTTGGGCGTGGCCGCAATCAACCAGCAGCCGACTCTCTCGCCGCCGGAAGCGTATTCGCTCAAGGACGGCGTGGCCACGATCCCGTTCAGCCAGGTCGAGGACGGCCATTTGCACCGCTTCGAATACAAGGCCAAGGACGGCACCGTGATGCGCTTCATCATCATCAAGAAGAACGGCGGCGCGTACGGCATCGGCCTCGACGCCTGCGAGAACTGCGGCGACGCCGGATACTACGAGAAGGACGGCAAGATCATCTGCAAGAAGTGTGAGGTGGCCATCAACCTGGCGACCATCGGCTTCAAGGGCGGGTGCAACCCGATCCCGTTCCCGTACAAGACCGGTAGCGGCAAGATCACCATTCAGACCACCGACCTGGACGCGCTGAGCGCCCACTTCCAGTAAGGCAGGAAGGGGTTTAGACCATGTTCTTTCTGAGAATGATCAGGCGCTCGTTCACCCGCCAGTTACGCAGGCGCCTGCTGATCGCGCTGACCGTGTGCCTGTCGGCCACGGTGTCGGTGTCGATGCTGGGCGTCGTGTTCGACGTGGGCGACAAGCTCAACGCCGAGCTGAGCACGTATGGCTCGAACATCACCGTGCAACCGAAGTCCGATGCGGTGGTGTCCGACCTGTACAACATGGAGGGCGGCCCGCAGTCCGACGCGGATCCGACCTCGTTCCTGAAGGAGTCCGACGCGGCGAAGATCAAGACGATTTTCTGGGCGTTCAACATCACGAATTTCGCGCCGCAACTCAACGTCCACGCGCAGGTGAACGGCACGGCGGCGGCGGTAGTCGGCACGTGGTTCAACAAGACGCTGAAGCTCGCGTCGGGCGAGACCACCGTCGTGGGCGTCGACGGCATGCGCTCATGGTGGAAGCTCGACGGCAGCTGGCCGAAGGATGACACCGATCAGGGCGTGATCGGCACGACGCTCGCGCAGCAGCTCGGCGTGGGACGCGGCGATACGGTCACCTTGCGCAAGACCACGGCGGCCGGGAACACGCACGAACAGAAGATTCGCATCACCGGCGTCTACGATTCCGGCGACGACGACAACAGTGCCATCTACATCTCCTCGTCGGTGGCACAGGTGCTGTCGGACCTGCCGGACTCCGTCGACAAGATCGAGGTGAAGGCGCTGACAACGCCGGAGAACGATCTGGCGCGCAAGGCGGCCCAGAACCCCGCCGCGCTCAGCCAAGACGAGTGGGAGACCTGGTATTGCACGGCATACCCCAGCTCAATCGCCTATCAGATCGAGGAGGTCATTCCCGGCGCGGTCGCCAAGCAGGTGCGGCAGGTCGCCGCGCTGCAGGGCAACGTGCTGCAGAAGACCCAGGCCGTGATGATCCTGATGACGGTGCTGAGCCTGCTCGCCGCGGCCGTGGCAGTGGCCAACCTGATGGTCGCCTCGATCGGCGAGCGGTCGAGCGAACTGGCCCTGCTCAAGGCGATCGGTGCGACCGATGGCGCGGTGTCGCGCCTGATGATGGCGGAGACCGCGGCGATCTCGCTTCTGGGAGCCATCGTCGGCGCCGCTTTGGGCTCGGGCGTGGCGCAGATCATCGGGCAGGTGGTGTTCGGTTCGGGCATCACCATGCGCCCGATGGTGTTCGTGCTGGTGTTCGTGCTGCTGGCGCTGACCGTGCTGCTGGCATCGGCGTCGTCGATTCGCTCGATTCTGAGCCTCAAGCCGGCGGAGGTGCTGCATGGACGCTGATCGTAAGACGATGATGAAGGAGGCGTGCTGAGATGACCAATACCGGTATGTTCTTCAGGATGCTGTTGAGTGCGGTGTTCCGCAGGCGGTCTCGCGCGGTCATGGCCGTGGTGGCGTCGCTGGTCGGCGCCGCTACGCTGTTCTGTCTGGCGATGATCTGCATCGCCGTGCCGCAGCAGATGAATCAGGAGATGCGAGCCTATGGCGCCAACCTGATCGTGACGTCGCTCGCCGATTCGGAGAACGGCAAGTCCGGCATCGATGACGCGATGGTCGAGCACACCACGCAGATGGTGAGTGCCAAGGGCTCGGAAAAGCACGCCACGTACCGTTACGAGAACGTGCGCGTCAACGCGGCCCCGTACGTGATGGCCGGCGTCAACCCCGCGCAGGTCAGGAACCTCAACCATCATTGGGTCGTCGACGGCTCCTGGCCGTCCTCGGGCAAGGTGCTGGTCGGCCGGGACGTCGCCGATGCGATGGGCTTGAAGGTCGGCGGCAGCATCACCATCGGCTACCGCGCATCAGACAACGCCGCGTCCTCGGGACAGGCGAGCCAGCCCGGCACTGACGGCACGTCAGACGGCCAGACCTCGTCCGGCTCCACCGGCGCCCAGCAGACCCAGAACGGCCACGTCTCCAGCGACATCATGGACACGTCCGGCACCGAGTTCCGTGTGGCCGGCATCGTTGACACCGGCGGCAGCGAGGATTCGATCATCTACGCGCTGGCCGGCGACGTGGACAAGCTCACCGGCTCCACGCGCGGCGTGGACGTCATCGAATACTCGTCGGGCGCCTCGGACCTCACCGCGCTGGTCAACAGCATCAACGATATGACGTCGATGCATGTCAAGGCGCAGCAGGTCACCAAGATCACCGCTTCCGACACGCGCGTCATCACGATGCTGCAGACGCTGTTCTGGATCGTGTCGCTGGTTGTACTGGTGTTCACGCTGGTCGGCGTCGGCACCACGATCAGCTCCATCGTCTCGCAGCGGCGCAACGAGATCGGTCTGCGCAAGGCGCTCGGCGCGAGCTCGCATGCCATCGGCGTCGAGTTCTATGTGGAATCGGCGGTGTATGGCCTGCTCGGCGGCCTGCTTGGCACGGCGACAGGCTATGGCATGGCTCGCTGGCTGTGCGCCACCGTGTTTGAGCGTTCCATCGGTTTCAACTGGTGGCTCGCCGTCGTGTCGGTGGTGTTCAGCGCGCTGGTCGCCGTTGTCGCATCCATCCCCCCGGTGCATCGCGCCACGCGCATCGACCCCGCGGTCGTGCTGCGCGAGGAATAGTTGGAATAGTTAAGGAATAATCATGGATATGCTGCTTGAACTCGATCATATTTCCAAGATCTACGGCGACCTGCATGCGGTCGATGATCTGAGCCTGACCGTTCCGCAGGGCGAATGGCTGGCCATCGTCGGCTCGTCGGGTTCCGGCAAGACGACGCTGATGAACATGATCGGCTGCATGGACACGCCGAGCAAGGGCTCCGTTTCGCTGGAGGGCCGCAAGCTGGAGGATCTGAACGCCGGCCAGCTCGCCGACGTGCGCAAGAACCTGATCGGCCTGGTGTTCCAGAAGTTCTATCTGGTGCCGCACCTGACGGCCGTCGAGAACGTGATGGTCGCGCAGTACTACCATTCGGTCGTCGACGAGAAGCAGGCCCTTGAGGCGTTGAAGAAGGTCGGTCTGAAGGACCGCGCTCACCATCTGCCGAGCCAGCTGTCCGGCGGCGAGCAGCAGCGCGTGTGCGTCGCGCGTGCGCTGATCAACAACCCGAAGCTGATTCTCGCCGATGAGCCCACCGGCAACCTGGACGAGAAGAACGAGAAGATCGTCCTCGACCTGTTCCGCCAGCTGCATGACCAGGGCACCACGGTCATCGTGGTCACCCATGACGCTCTCGTGGCGAGTTGCGCCCAGCGTGAAATCATGCTCAACCACGGCGTGCTCGTGGGCGAGAAGTGGAATGATAAAAATGCACATGATGCGTACGTAGCGGCCGGTGGCAAGCCTGCGTCCACCGGTTCTGACGCCGAAGGTGCGCAGCATGGCGATTCTTCCATTGATTTCATTGATCCTACCAAGGCGGCGAAGACAGGTGGTGACCATGAGTGACGGCAGCGCTCTGCAGCATGACGGGCTTGCGGACGGCGGTTCCCCGTCGAAATCCCGCACGCTGAAGAGCGTGACGGTGGCGGCCGCGGGACTGATCGCGGCGACCACGCTGCTGGCCGGTTGCGGCGAGCCCAAGGCCGCGCCGATGAACGACGAGTATGCCGGCAATTCCGGCGAGACCGAGAAGTCGCAGGAGAGCGAGTCCCAGTCATCGAGCGGCTCCGACAGCTCCTCCAAGCGCAAGTCCACGACCTCCGACAAGAAGGACACCGGCAACTACAAGGACGGCACCTATTCGATCAACGGCCAGTACGGGCCGGTCGGAGAGGATTCCATCGACGTGCACCTGACCATCGCCGACCAGAAGGTCGAGAAGGTCGAGATCGTGGGGCATCCGTTCACGACGATCTCCAAGAACCACCAGAATGACTTCGCCGAGGCAATCAATGGCGTGGTCGATGGCAAGCCGCTCAAGGACCTGAAGGTCGACAAGGTGGCCGGAGCCAGCTGGACGTCGGACGCCTTCAACAAGGCGTTGGAGGTCGCGCGGCAGGAGGCCTCGATTCAATAATCGCATGTCGGTTCGTATGGCGCTTGGGTGGCATGGCATGTCGCCCAAGCGCCATTGTCGTATAAGGGGTGCCGAGGCGCACGATATTACGATTATCATGTACGATTGTACATGTTGTTATTCGAATAACCGTGTGTTGTGCGATAAAATCATGATGTCATGGGATGCGGTGTCTCTGGCGGTGATGGGGGCCGCTGCATCGGGCGGAATCAGACGGTAGGAGGAATGATGGCTCAGGATTACCGCGAATTGGCCACGACTCTCAGAGGCCGTATCGATGCCGGTGAGTTCCGGCAGACCGGGAAGCTGCCCACCGAGGACCAGCTGATAGAGGAGTACCAGACCACGAGGTACCGCGTGCGCAATGCCATCGCGGTGCTCGCCGAGGCCGGCGACGTGTTCCCGGTGCGGGGCAGCGGCGTGTTCGTGCGCGAGGACCGTGAGGGCGATTACCTGTCGATCGGCACCACGCGCGGCATTTCCGCGGAGTACCCGCATCGCAAGGTGACGTCCGTGGTGCAGGAGTTGTCGCTGCTGCAGGCCGACTCCGTGCTGGCCAAGCGCATGCACTGCGCCGAGGGTGATCAGGTGTGGCGTGTCGTGCGTCTGCGGCAGGTCGACGGCAATCCGCTGGCATATGAGACGGCGTGGTATCTCAAGGAATTCGTGCCGTTCATCAATGAGCAGATCGCCGAGGGGTCGCTGTTCGGGTATGCGCGCAACGACCTCGGTCTGAATTTCGGCTTCGTCGACAAGGTGCTGTACGCGGGCAAGCTGGAGGCGGACGCGGCCCGGGTGCTTGGTCTGAACGAGGGTGATCCCGCGCTGTACCTGGAGGATGACTCGTTCCTGACCAACGGCCGTCTGTTCAACTCCTCGTTCATCGCATACCATTACGTCAACGCGAGGTTCTTCACGATGACCTCGATGCGCTGACGCACGGCAGCCGGCTCCGCTCGTAAGGCCGCATGGCCGCCACGACCATCGACGAAAGGCGGACGACGATGTCCAAGATCATCCTGTTGGACGTGGACGGCACACTGGTCGACTACGACAACAACCTGCCGGACTCGGCCGTGAGGGTCATCCGCGCGGCCTTGAATTCTATCTGGAAAGCAACAACGGCCTGTTCGCCAGCGAGGGCTTCGAGGAGGGCGCGCTCGACGCCATCCGCGAGTATTCCGCCCGCAAGGGCAAGGAGAACGTCAATCGCCTGACCGTGCGCGAGGCGTTCCCCGACATGATCTTCGACGGTGAGCTGTACCGGCACGACGTGAACAAGATCAGCTACGTGCTCGGCTCGTACCGGGACTTCCTCGACACCCGCGGGCGTTTCCCCGACCTCGAATCGGGCACGTGGGGCGGTAGGGGAGCGACGGCGCTGTTCGGCGATCTCGGAGTCAAGGGCATCACCAAGGCCCATGCGATTGACCGGCTGCTCGCGCATCTCGGCGCGAATCGGCAGGACACCGTCGCGTTCGGCGACGCGGCCGTCGACATCCCGATGCTGGAGTACTGCGCGGTCGGCGTGGCGATGGGCAACGGGTCGGAGGACATCAAGGCGATGGCCGGCATCGTCGCCGGCGATGTGGAGGAGGACGGGCTCGCCCGCGCTTTCGAACGGCTCGGCCTGATGTGAGCCGTCGAAGTAAAAACGATTAATTTATTCGAATAAATTTTGACCACCGGCGTGTCGCAATCTTGACCAGTGAGCGCTGACAATGGCTGAATTATGCCGATAATCGGTGTAATAACAGCGATGTGACCATATTTGACAGGATTCCCATAATCCGTATACTAAAAGCACAAGTTATTCGAACAACAAAAAGTATATCGAATAACTGAAGGCTGAAAAGCCGTGCTGGAAGTACAACAGAAGATGCGGACTACGAAGTCCGCAGATGTCCAAGGAAGGACTCCTGTGATGAAGGAAAGGTTCACCAACGTCGCGCAGAAGACGCTTGACGTGTTCGTGAAATTCGCGAGCACCAAAGCCATCACCGCGCTCAAGGACGGCTTCGTGCTGTCCATGCCGATCACGCTCGTCGGCTCGATCTTCCTGCTGATCGCAAACCTGCCGATCACCGGCTACACCGATTTCGTGGCCCGGATCTTCGGCAGCGATTGGAATCTGGGTCTCAACCAGATCAACAACTCCACGTTCAACGTGCTCGCGATGGTCATCGCCGTCGGCATCGGCTACTCCTACGCCCGCAACGAGAAGATGGACGGCATCTCCTGCGGCATCCTGACGCTGGTCTCGTTCCTCATCGTCTCGCCCTCCACGCTGACGGTCACCAGCGACACCATCAAGGCGCTGGGCGGCGACACCGCCACCATCTCCAACGTCCTGCCGAACACGTGGATGGGCGGCAACGGCATCATCTCCGCCATCATCATGGGCCTGATCGGCTCGTGGGTCTACACCACCTGCATCAAGAAGAACCTGCGCATCAAGATGCCCGACGCCGTGCCCGAAGGCGTATCGAACGCCTTCTCCGCGATGATCCCCGGCTTCTTCATCATGTGCTACTCCGCGATCATCTACCAGGTGTGCCAGGTCTTCGGCGGCGTTTCGCTGACCGAGCTCATCTTCAAGATCATCCAGACCCCGATGCAGGGTCTGACCGACAACTGGGCCGGTGCCATCATCATCGTGCTGCTCATGTCGCTGCTGTTCTGGTGCGGTCTGCACGGTCCGAACATCGTCTCCGGCATCATCTACCCGGTGCTCACCGCCAACTCGCTGGTCAACCAGAACCTCATGGACCAGGGCATCAAGGCCACGCAGGCCAACGGCGGCCACTATCTGGTGCCGCAGCTCATCGACTGCTTCTGCAAGTTCGGCGGCGTCGGCCTGACCCTCGGCTTCATCGTCGCGGCGCTGCTGGTCGCCAAGTCCGCCCAGGTGCGCGAGCTGTCCAAGCTGTCGCTCGCCCCCGGCATCTTCAACGTGAACGAGCCCATGATCTTCGGCCTGCCGATCGTCTACAACCCGATCATGCTCATCCCGTTCATTTGCGCCCCGCTGGTCGCCGTGATCCTCACCTACGGTGCCATGGTCATCGGCTTCCTGCCCGCCTTCGGCGCCATGCAGGTGCCGTGGACCACGCCGCCGATCATCTCCGGCTTCCTGCTCGGCGGATGGCAGGGCGTGGTGATCCAGGTGCTGATCTTCGCGGCCTCCATCGCCATCTGGTTCCCGTTCGTCAAGATGCAGGACAAGATCTGCCTCAAGCAGGAGCAGGACGCCGCGGCCGAGTAACCGTCAGGCCGC
>OGXT01003146.1_pt1 | contig 11878 bp, 7 predicted proteins | sample 1576361 | NCBI WGS metagenome assembly OGXT01 (sample SAMEA3541514, study PRJEB24748) | human gut metagenome | biome: human gut; feature: human-associated habitat; material: faeces | place: China | collected 2012 | reverse complement strand
ATGTCCTTTACCCACTCATGGGCAAGCTCATGTGGGCTTAGACCTTTTGACCCTAGCATCTTGATAAATTATGCTTTGCTGTGTACTTCAAATTTGTAGCCGATACCCCATACAGTGGAAAGAGCCCATGTGTCGCTGTCGTGAATTTTTTCACGAATTCTTTTAATGTGTACATCGACAGTTCTGGTGTCTCCGGCATATTCATATCCCCAGATATTGTCTAATAACTGTTCTCTTGTAAATACCTGATTTGGAGAGGAAGCAAGGAAATATAAAAGTTCAATTTCCTTAGGTGCCATTTCAAGAGTTTCACCTTTATAAACTACTTCATAATTAGAAAGGTTAACTGTAAGGTCTGGGAATTTAACGACTTCAGCTCCACCGGTAGTAGTAGAAGTTGTCTGGTTTGCGCGACGTAAAAGAGCTTTGACTCTTGCGACGAGTTCCTTAGAATCGAATGGTTTAATCATATAGTCATCTGCTCCAAGTTCCAATCCAAGAACCTTATCAAAAACTTCTGTTTTGGCAGAAAGCATAATAATTGGTACATTTGACTCCATTCTTATTTCACGGCATACCTGATAACCGTCTTTTCCGGGAAGCATAATGTCTAACAAAACAACATCAGGCATATATTCCTTAAATGCTGTGATTGCAGACTGTCCGTCATGCTCAATACGGGTATCAAAACATTCTTTTGTTAAATAAAGAGAGATTAACTCTGCAATATGTTCATCATCATCTACGATTAAAATTTTCTGTTTACTAACCATAATATCCTCCAATAATATTCACATAAATATTTGAAATTATTTATACATATACGGTTGCTTTCGCAAAGAAGCAACATTTTCATATGCATAAATTAACATAATAAAGTGTAACATACATAAATGAACAAACATTGTATATATTTTTATTTAAATGTAACGGCAGAAACTTAAAAAATAATATTCATTGTTACATTCGATTATTGTTATTATTTAAATGTAACAACAGTAGCTCCTGCACCACCTTCGCCATGTTCACCGTTTCGATAAGATTTTACATAACTCAAATTTTTTAAATGATTCTGAATGGCACTTCTAAGAGCACCGGTTCCCTTTCCGTGAATTATGTAAACCTGAGGTAAATGTGCTATATAAGCGTCATCTAAATATTTGTCTAATTCAAATATAGCTTCATCTACAGTTTTGCCAATCAAATTTAATTCCATTTTTACGTTTTTAGCCTTGTCCATTTTTATCTTACCTGTGCTGCTTCGGACAAGACCAGGTGCTTTTACATCAGGCTCATCTATAATCTCTAAATCAGAAATGTTAACCTTGGAATTTAAAATACCCATTTGTACATTAACGTCTCCATTGGCATTTGGTAAAGTAGAAATCGTTCCTTTTAAATTAAGACTAAGGACCTTAACTCCTGTTCCAATTTTAAATTCAGAAGGCTTGTGCTTTTTCTTTGCAGCGGAAGCTTTCATGGAAAGACCGCTTTGGTTTTCCTTTAATTTGCTGCCGAGTTTGCTTCTGGATTTTTCCATAGCCTTTGTATTATGAGATTTAGAGCCCTGATTAATTGTTCTTATTGACTCGTCAGCTAATTCTTTTGCATCCTTTAAAATATCAACCGCTTCTTCACGGGCTTTAGTAATAATTTTTTCACGTTGTTCATCTAAACGTTTATTTTTTAATTCATAATCCCGCTTTAATGATTTAATTTGCGATTTATAGGCTGCAATTTCCTCACGGTCTTTTTCAATTGTAAGTTTGCTCTCTTCTAATTTTGCAATGACATCTTCAAATTTTTCATTTTCTGAATCAATACGTTTCTTTGCATCATCAATAATGTAATCAGGAAGTCCGAGCTTTGAAGAAATGGCAAAAGCATTACTTTTTCCGGGAATTCCAATTAACAGTTTATATGTTGGACGAAGAGTCTCAACATTAAATTCGCAGCAGGCATTTTCTACACCGTCAGTAGAAAGGGCAAATAACTTCAATTCACTATAATGTGTTGTTGCCATTGTGCGTGTTCCGATATTTTTTAAGAATGACAAAATGGAAATTCCAAGAGCAGCACCTTCTACAGGGTCAGTTCCCGCGCCTAATTCATCAAACAAAACGAGAGAATTTTCGTCAGCTTCGTTTAAAATATTTACAGTATTTACCATGTGGGCAGAGAAAGTACTAAGACTTTGTTCAATACTTTGTTCATCACCGATGTCGGCAAATACCTCATTAAATACAGCTAACATACTTCCTTCAAATGCAGGAATGTGAAGACCGGACTGTCCCATTAATGTAAGTAAACCTACAGTTTTTAAAGAAACTGTCTTACCACCGGTATTTGGTCCGGTTACTATTAATAAAGTAAAATCTTTTCCTAAATGTATATCAATAGGAACTACTTTATGTGGGTCAAGCAATGGATGACGTCCCTGTTTAATATTAATTTGCTTATTATTACTAAATATAGGTTCACTTGCTTTCATATTCTTAGCAAGTATAGCCCTTGCAAATATAAAATCGAGTTCAGCAAGAATATCCATATCTGTTTTTAATTCGTATAAATGCTCAGCACATAAAATACTTAAATTTGCTAAAATGACCTGAATTTCATCAGCTTCTTTTGATGCAAGTTCACGAAGTGTATTATTCAAATTGACAACCGCCATAGGCTCAATAAAAAGAGTAGAGCCTGTTGAAGACTGGTCATGTATCATGCCGGGAACTGCACTGCGGTATTCCTGCTTGACCGGTACACAGTAGCGACCGTCACGCATTGTAATTAATGCATCCTGCAAATAAGTACGCCCTGACTGAGAATTAATTATTGAATTCAATTGAGAATGAATTCTATCATTAGTAATCTTTATCTGTCGACGGATATTTTTCAAATTAGCTGAAGCGTCATCGGCTATCTCATCTTCTGAAAGAATACAACCTGTAATTTCAGAATTTAAGTTTGACAAAGGTTCAATGCTGTCAAATAATTGGTCAAGACTGTTGGGTTCACCATCTGCATCTTCTTTACGTGCAAATGTTTTTACGCGCAAGGCAATTTTTAACAAAGAACTGATTTTTAAAAGCTCTCCGGCACCGAGTGCACTGCCAATTTCAAGTCTTTTAAGACTTGCACTTATATCATGTAATCCGGAAAATGATACGCTTCCCTTTTGCCACACGAGTGATAGAGCGTCAGCAGTTTCCTTTTGTAAATTTTTTATTTTATTTAAATCTGATATCGGCTCAAGCTTGCGACATTTTTCTTTTCCAAGCTCAGAGCACGCACAATCTGAAAGTCTGTCTATAATTTTGTTATATTCAAGAGTTTTTAAGACCTTTTTGTTCATGATAATACTCCAATTCTTGTATTTAAATTCATAATCAATTATAATAAAGAACAGTTGCAAGGTAAAGGGAAAAATGCCTTAGTAAAATTAGTGTAGTGGCCATTTGGCTTAGAAAGAGGAAGAAATGAAATATATTGAAGCATTGAGAGAAGGCGAAAGGATTCAGGAAATCTATTTATGTAAACAAAAGAATGTTGCAATGACAAAGACAGGTAAAGAATATGAAAATGTAATCCTTCAGGATAAGACAGGTTCTTTGGATGCCAAAATATGGGATCCAAGATCAATGGGAATAGATGATTTTGATGCATTAGATTACGTCGAAGTAAGTGGTGACGTAACTGTATTTAATGGTCAGACACAGTTATCGATTAAAAGAGCAAGAAAGGCAAAAGAGGGAGAATATGATCCTTCTGATTATTTGCCTGTTTCAGATAAGAATCTTGAGGATATGTTTAATGAATTATTAGGATTTATTTCAAAAGTTGAGAATACATACTATAAGCAGTTGCTTAGCAAATTATTTATAGAAAATCAGGAATTTGCTAAAGCATTTAAAAATCATTCAGCAGCAAAAAGTGTTCATCACGGATTTATTGGTGGCTTACTTGAGCATACAGTTTCAGTAACAAGATTGTGTGAATTCTACACAAAGCAGTATCCAATGTTAAATAAGGATTTGCTTATAACTGCAGCAATTTGTCATGATATTGGAAAAGTATATGAATTATCTTCATTCCCTTTAAATGATTACACAGATGTAGGACAACTTTTAGGTCACATAGTTATGGGATCAGAAATGGTAGGAGATATTGCCAGAACAATTAGTGGATTTCCAAAGACTCAGTTAGTGGAATTAAAGCACTGTATTTTGGCTCATCACGGAGAACTTGAATATGGTTCACCAAAGAAACCGGCATTAGTTGAAGCTATGGCTCTTAATTTCGCAGATAATACAGATGCTAAGATGGAAACAATGGCAGAATTGTTTAAGGCTAATGCAAATAAGTCTTCAGATGAATGGTTAGGTTATAACCGCTTACTGGAAACAAATATCAGAAAGACAAGCGAGTAAAGGAATATTCATGGTTAAAAAGAACGATATTATAGATTTAACAATTGAAGATTTAGGAGTAAACGGAGAGGGTATAGGCAAGGTTGATGGCTATACTCTCTTTGTTAAAGATGGGGTAATTGGTGATGAAGTTACTGTCAAAGTAATGAAGGCGAATAAAAATTTTGGATTTGCAAGACTTATGGAGATTAATAAACCATCAAAAGATAGAGTGACTCCGCGTTGTAGTGTGGCAAGACAGTGTGGTGGATGTCAGATTCAGTGCTTAAGTTATGAAGAACAGCTTAAGTTCAAGCAGAATAAAGTGTATAACAATCTTGTACGAATTGGTGGACAGGATGACTTTGTAATGAAAGATATAATAGGGATGGAGGAATCATTTAATTATAGAAACAAAGCACAGTTTCCTGTGGGCATAGATAAAGAAGGAAATATTGTTTCAGGATTTTATGCCGGAAGGACACATTCAATTATTGGAATCGACAGTTGTGATTTAGGACTTAAATTAGATGGCAGAGACATTAATAAAGAAGTTATGGATATTGTGAAAAAATTCATGACTAAATATCAGATTGAACCATACAATGAGGTTACACATAAAGGATTAGTGCGTCATGTCCTTATAAGAATAGGTGCAAAAACAAAACAGATAATGGTATGCACCATTATAAATGGTAGAAAGTTACCAAATAAAGATGAATTGGTAGAAAAGTTATGTAAACTAGAAGGTATGCACAGTGTGTCCTTAAATGTTAATACAAATAAGAGCAATGTAATTTTAGGCAGCAAAATTATAAACTTGTATGGACCGGGATATATCGAAGATTATATTGGAGATGTTAAATTTAGAATTTCACCATTGTCATTTTTCCAGGTAAATCCGGTTCAGACAGAAAAATTATATAATAAGGCATTGGAATATGCTGATTTGTCGGGAAATGAAATTGTATGGGATTTATATTGTGGAATCGGAAGCATTTCCTTATTTCTCGCAAAGAAGGCAAAGAAAGTGCTAGGTGTAGAAATTGTACCTGAAGCAATTGAAGATGCAAGATTAAATGCAAAAATAAATAAAATAGATAATTCGGAATTTTTCGTAGGAGCAGCGGAAGATGTTGTTACAGAGTATTTTTCTAAACACGAAAATGAAGCTGAGTGTAAACCGGATGTTATAGTTGTTGACCCTCCGCGAAAAGGTTGTGATGAAAAATTATTGTCTACGATTGTAAAAATGAATCCAAAGCGTGTTGTGTATGTAAGTTGTGACAGTGCAACACTTGCAAGGGATGTAAAATGGCTTAGCAAGAATGGATATAAATTAAAGGAAGCAACGCCATGCGATATGTTTGGTCAAACCGTTCATGTGGAGACGGTCTGCTTGCTCAGCCGAAAAGAACCTAACTAAGGGGCAGGTAATGCTAGATAAAGATTTGGCAGAAATATATGGCTATAAAGGCCAAAAGTTAGAGGCTGACATTTTGATATGTACCCCTTTTACTGGACATCCAATGAAAGGGATATATATCATTTTGTACAGTTTCTAAATAAAAACAGAATCTAAAATACATAGGTGTTCATTGAGAAAGATTTAGTGCTACAATAAAAGAAAAACTGAAAGGCTGAAAAATGAAAATAAAACTATTACATACTTTAAAAAATTATGATAGAAAAAATCTTATAAAAGATATAATTGCCGGAATTATAATAATGGCCGTGTCTATTCCTATATCAATGGGATATGCTCAGATTGCGGGATTGCCGGCAGTTTATGGAATATATGGTTCAGTATTTCCGATACTTGCATTTGCACTTTTTTCCACATCACCACAATTTATATTTGGAGTCGATGCGGCTCCAGCGGCTCTTGTTGGCTCTGCTTTATTAAGCCTTAATATAGAGTTAGGTTCAGACGAGGCAATTGCAGCAGTTCCGGTAATGACATTTTTTGTGGCAGTATGGTTGCTTGCATTCTATTTTATGAAGGCAGGAAAGCTGGTAAATTATATTTCAGCACCTGTAATGGGTGGATTTATAACAGGAATATGTACAACGATTATATTAATGCAGATTCCGAAAATAATGGGTGGCAGCTCCGGAACAGGAGAATTTTTTGAGCTGGCAGAGCACATATTTGAAACAGGAAAACACATAAATATTCCATCTGTAATAATGGGGGTGATAGCTCTTGTTATATTATTAGTTTCAAAAAAATTAATACCAAAGTTTCCAATGGCAGTAGTGCTTATGTTTGCGGGAACAATAATAACATTAAATATGCCAATAAGAGATTGGGGAATAAATACTTTAAGTGCCGTGGAACCGGGGCTCCCAAAGTGGAGCATTCCGGATTTTTCTATTATTTCGATTCAGCAGACAATAACAATAAGTTTATCTGTAGCAGTAGTAATAATGGCAGAAACCTTATTGGCAGAAAATAGTTTCGCACAAAAAAATAATTATCGTATAAATGATAATCAGGAAATCCTGGCTTTTTCAGTTGGAAATTTTATGGCGGCATTTACAGGATGCTGTCCAATTAATGGTTCCGTCTCACGTACTGCAATGGGAGAACAATATCAGGCAAAAACTCAACTTACAGGAATTGTTGCAGGACTTTCAATGATAGTGTTGCTTATTTGTGGAACAGGGTTTATAGGTTATTTGCCAATACCAATTTTAACAGCAATTGTTATTTCAGCACTTTTGGGAGCAACAGAGTTTGACCTTGCAGCACGACTTTGGAAATTGAGCAGAACAGAATTTCTTATTTTTGTAGGAGCATTTTTAGGCGTACTATTACTTGGAACAATAAATGGAGTTTTAATAGGAATAATTCTTTCGTTTACAGAAATGATTATAAGAACTTCAAAACCATCAAGATGTTTTCTTGGAATACAGCCTGGACATAGACATTTTAGGGATTTGAAAGAAGGAAATCAGATTCATGCCATAGAAGGTGTAATTATTTACAGATTTAGCAGTAATTTGTTTTTTGCAAATATCGGAGTGCTACAGCGTGATATAGAAGACAGTATAAAACCTGATACAAAGGCAGTAATTTTAGATGCAAGCGGAGTAGGAAGCATAGATATAACAGCAGCAGACAGACTTGCAATGTTATATAAATCCTTGAAGGAAAAAGGAATACGATTTTACATGACCGAGCATATAGCAAAGGTAAATGAGCAGATAAGAACTCTTGGGCTTGGATATATGATTGAAGAGGGAAGGGTAAGAAGAACAATACATATAGCATTAAAAGATATGGGAATCGCAAGACCATATCCGTTAGAGGGTGGAATTGAAAATGAAGAAAGAAGTGCTTCAAGAAAGCGTGCGGATAACAAAGTACAGGAATTCGTATGGGCGTTTGGAGCTGAAAGCGAGGAGCAAATAGAAAAACAGATAGTTTTACAGATTCAACAGCTAAAGAAAACGGGAGATATCGAAAAACTTTTCCACGGAAGCTGGTCACACATGGATGCATTTGACGAGGATGAATGGTTAGAACATTTAGAAGAACATTTGAAGGAAATCGTTAATATTTCAGGAAAAGATGAAAAGAGCATTGCTACCAGATTTGAGGAACATAGAAAAGAAATCCATGAGAGAATCAAAAATGAGCATCCGGAAATGGCAGAGCGATTCAAGAAAAGAAGGTATATTCTTGATGAACATTTAAGACAAAGACATCCTGAAGTATTTAATCTTATTGAGCATTTAAGGGAAAGTGATGATAGTAACTAAATCGTTCATATACCGGATTTCTAATATTCGGTCTGTATTTTTTATAAAATGATGATAGCAACTTAATTTTTCCTGTACCCAGTATAACAGAATCGGGTATAGGAAAAATTAAATGTATTATTTTAATCTAATACACAATACAACTAATAGCGAATCTGTTTAACTAACCGCAATTATATAAAATCATCAATTTCGCATAAGCAGCTTCGCAAGAAATATTGTAAAGAGGAGTTACACCGGTATCTATAATTTTTGCACTGCTGTCGTATAAGGCTGCATCTTTGCTTTTAAATGATGCACAGTAAAAATCTATTCCTAAATCTATACATTTTTTTGCAAAATCAATAATAGAATAACTGTCAGTTGTACATGCCGTTGCTGAATGATACATATAATGAAGGACAGCTTTTGGCTTTGCACTTAAATCAATGTTGCCATATTTTAGACCCGGATAAGGACGAATTAATAATATCCCATTGTTAAAGTTCCCACTCCATAAAGCAGAGTGAGCGTCTGTAGTTTTACAGTGCTCCGAATTATTGCAAATATTATTAAAATCAGGTGCATTTTTAAATGATATATTTAATTTATGGGATTCTGACAAATGAGGATAGCTCTCGTTAGCAAAAAATCTTTCATCAATCATTTTGCCAAAATATTTGCCTGTAAAACTGCGAAACTGGTCCGTAAATGGGTCTGATTCTACAATATGAGTAGAAAGATAAACAGGCATTTCCCCCTTATTATTTTCAAAAATAGTGAACACACCATGCATGTGAGATTCTTTAATAAAACATACAGCATTTCTGAAATTGTTCATGCCATTACTGCCGGGAAGTCCCAAAGCAAGATTGCTTGCAACAAGTACAATTGGAATAGAACAATTTTCAAACATTGTTCCAATTAAAGCTGATGTATAGGAAAGTGTATCAGAACCATGTGTTATAATGATTCCCTGATATTTTTCAAAATCTAATTCCAAAAGGCAATTGCATAAAACGCCCCACTCTACAGGAGTAAGATTTTCACTTAAAATATTAATCGGCTGAATTACTTCAAATCCAGTATCATCAGCATATTTCTCATTATATAACTGAAGAAGTCTATAAGAGGAAGCAGCAGTGGTATTGATAATTTTTCCCTCGACTTTGCTTCCAATAGTTCCTCCGGTTAAAATGACTAAAATTTTCTTCATAAATTGCTCCTAAGTATTGGAAGCGTTGCAAAATTATGTACGAACCTTAATAATTTTTCCATAGTTTATTGCAGGAACTCCCATTTTATATGGACGGATTCTAAAATAATATGTTTTCTTCTTTTTCAAATGTTTTTTATATGTAGATGTCTTGCCGCCTGATGCACGGACGGTTTTGACACCTTTTTTAAATGACTTATCATAGGAATACTGAATAAAATATCCGTCACAATTTTTATCAGTTTTCCATGTAAGCTTGAGTTCTTTAGACTTGTTTAGTTTCTTCTTTGCAAATTTAACGGAATCAAGTTTAGGTTGCTTTTTAGTTTTTGCTGAAACTGTTTTACTCCAATTCCCAATTCCTACATTATTAGTATAAGCACGCATACGTATATAATATTTTGTATTATAAGGAAGCTTTTTTATTACGGTGCCTGAATTTTTTGCACTAATATTTATAGTTTTAACATGTTTTTTAAATTTTTTATCCGTAGAGTATTGGAGGGTGTAACCACTTACTCCGGCTTGAGTACTCCATTTTAAATTAATTTCATTAGAACGGCTGACTTTCGTAGAAGTAATAGCTCCTTTCTTAGGTAAAATAAGAAAATCAGCAGAACATGAACTTAAATATTTGATTTCGTTTCCCGTAATTTTAACTGAACCTACACCTGAATTGATATTGTCCGAATACTCTACAGTATAATTATCAGGAGATACAACTTGTCCATTATATGTTACTGTTACGTCAGGGCGTTGCTCTGAGTCGTTGCACGTATAAATGTTCTGACTAAGAGTTACAGAAGCATTTTTCAAAGAAACATATGGATTATTTTCCTGTGCATCTGTAGTTATTTCGCCATTTACAAAGTTAATTTTAACATTACCGTCTGTAGTACGGTAAGTTTTAATAAATCTTCTAGCCAATCGTTTAAGAACAGATGGTTTTGGAAGAGTAGTCTCATTGCCCCTTTCGGATGAAATAACAGCCATTGATGGTGCACATGCATCTAAAAAATCCGCACAAGAAGATAATGCGGCACCATGATGACCAACTTTTAATACATCGCATTTAAAATCAATTCCCATTGCCAATAACTTTTCTTCCATCGTAGAAGGCAAATCTCCGGTCAACACAACTGATCTGTCATCGCAGGTAACTTTTAAAACAAGACTACATTCATTATAAGTTGAGCCCATGGTTCCATCATATAAGCATGTGACTGTGGCATCGCCAAATGACCAGCTTTGAAGATATGAAGGGTTAGAATAAGGGCATCCTTCAGCTTTTAAAGCTTCCATAAAGGCATAAAATACATCTAAATCTTTTGAGCATGGAGAACAAAAAGTTTCTCCGATTTCAAATTCTTTAAAGATACGGGCAAATCCACCGACATGGTCTCCATCAGGATGCGTGGAAACAACATAGTCAATTTTTGAGATTCCGAGCGATTTAAGATAAGTAACAATATTTTCAGTTTCTGTATTAACACCTGAATCAACAAGCATATAATGTCCTTCACTTTCCATTAAAATGCAATCTCCACGTCCGGCATAAATGGCAGTCATTGACATTTGTCCTGCGTTAGCATCAACAATAAATTGAGGCAGATATAATTGTAAAATAAAAATCAGGCATACAAAAAATATATGCCTGACAGATTTTTTCATTCGTAATGAAAAATTAATACTCATAATGTTAAACCTCGGCTTTAATATTATTTTTGTGAATTATAATTTTCATTAATATAGTCTAAACACCTTTTCGCTAATAAATAGTATACAACAATAAGACAAATAATTACAAACGTGAAAAGATTGCCGGTTACAATTAAAGCATGATAATCGGAACCGAGCCAGTAAACAAAAGTTGCCAATACAAATCCAACTACGCTTACATACCATGCAGCTTTTATCCAACTACGCTCATCACGACATGCAATTCCCGGAGCTAATTTAAGAAAGCCGTGAGTGTAAAAAAATGTTGTTATAACACCAGCGAACAAATATGCAAAACCAATAGCAAATACTAAATTACAAAGCAATATTCCATTAACGAAAAATGGCAGAATATAAATAATAATGCTGAGAATTAAAGAAATAATACTGAGTAATATAGCATAATTAAATTGACGGCTGCCTTTGTTCTTGAGAAGAAAAGCGGCGATTGCAATTAAAATAAATCCGACAATATCATTAAAAATATCTATATGAATATTGTCAAAAAATACTTTATCAATTACTTTGGCCTCGTTAGTTGAAACTGCATCTGAATTATCATCAGACAAAGAGCTGTCATGCTTGTCTTCTATCATTTTATAAGTACAGGAAGCTCCATAAGTTGATTTGATATTGTAATATTGAAATTCACCAATAACGTTGTCAGAGTTATTGTAATTATTAGGATATGCTATTCCTGTGTCGATATTAACATCTAAAACAATAAATAAGAAACCAAGTAAAAATAAAATTATACTAAGTTTACCACGGGATACTTTCATAGAATCCT
>OGXT01003143.1_pt1 | contig 11891 bp, 10 predicted proteins | sample 1576361 | NCBI WGS metagenome assembly OGXT01 (sample SAMEA3541514, study PRJEB24748) | human gut metagenome | biome: human gut; feature: human-associated habitat; material: faeces | place: China | collected 2012 | reverse complement strand
CGTTGATCTCGGTGGAGCCGTCGGCGGGGTTCTCGTTGAGGTCGCGGATGTTCAGCAGCACCTCGGCCATCTTGTGGATGGCGTTGTCGCCGCGCTCGGGAGCGGAGCCGTGGCAGGACACGCCGTGCATGTCCACGCGGATCTCCATCCGGCCGCGATGGCCGCGATAGATGCCGCCGTCGGTGGGCTCGGTGGAGATGACGAACTCCACCTGGTTCCGGGCGTCCTCGGGACCGTTGAAATATTCATTGACGATGGACTGCCAGCACATACCGTCGCAGTCCTCCTCCTGAACGGAGCCCACCACCATGATCCTGTAGCCCTGGGGAATCAGGTCCAGATCCTTCATGATCCTGGCGCCATAGGTGGCGGCGGCCATGCCGCCCTCCTGGTCGGAGCCGCCCCGGCCATAGATGACCTCGTCGGTTTCATAGCCCTGATAGGGATCGGCCTCCCAGTTCTCGATGTTGCCGATGCCCACGGTGTCAATGTGGGAATCCAGGGCGATGATCTTGTCGCCGGTGCCCATCCAGCCGATGACGTTGCCCAGCTTGTCGAACTCCACCTTGTCATACCCCAGGCTTTCCATTTCCTGGGCGATGCGGCGGACGACGCCCTCTTCCTGGCAGGATTCCGAGGGGATGGCGATCATGTCCCGCAGGAACTTGGCCATAGCGGGACGATAGTCCTGCGCGGCCTTTTTGATGGCTTCGAAATTCATGGTGTTACCTCCGTTTGCTTTCCTTATTTTCTGTCTCAACAGGGGGGAGATTTGTTCTCTATGCTTTTATCATATCACAGAGAACGCAGATGTCAAACAAAAAATCTGGATTCCTAAAAATTTTTTTGGGAAAGCCGTTGATTTCTGAAAAAAGTGTGGTATCATGGGGGTGTAGAAAAATTGCGGAGAGGTGGGCTATGGAGGAAAAACGTTTGGAAATGCTCAAGCAGCTGGCGGCGGGCATCGCCGCGCAGTTCGGCAGCAACTGTGAGGTAGTGATCCACGATGTGTCCAGCAATCATCCGGACCACTCCATTGTCCACATTGAAAACGGCCACGTGTCCGGCCGGAAGGTAGGCGACGGGGCGTCCCAGGTGGTGCTGGATCAGATGGCGACCCAGGCCGAGCACCCCCGGGACCACCTGTGCTATCTGACCCGGACGCCGGACGGCAAGATCCTCAAGTCCTCCACGCTGTATATCCGCAACCGGCGGGGGGCCGTGACGGCCATCTTCTCCATCAACTACGACGTGTCGGGGCTGATGATGATCCAGAGCACCATCGGCGATCTGCTGTCCACCCAGGACAAGGAGCAGACGGAGCCCGAGCGCATCATCAATGTCAACCACGTCCTGGACGAGCTCATCGAGCAGTCCGTGGCCCTGGTGGGCAAGCCCGTGGCCCTGATGAACAAGGACGACAAGGTCCGGGCCATCCGGTTCCTGAACGAGGCCGGGGCGTTCCTGGTGACCAAGTCCGGCGACAAGGTGGCAAAATACTTCGGTATTTCCAAATACACCCTCTATTCCTATATCGACGCAAACAAAGACGGAGACAAATAAATCAGGAGGAAAAGAAAACATGATCGATCTGACCATCAACAAGACCGGCCTGGAGCACAATATCCAGAAGGCTAAGGAGAACCACATCATCATCCCCACCATCGCCCAGATGCAGAACCCCGACCTGATCCCCGAGAAGATCAAGGCCAAGCTCAGCCACACCGGCCTGTGGGACGTGGACCCCGTGAACCTGTTCCGCATCTCCTGGCACAACGAGGCCAAGGAGCAGGGCGGCCTGTTCCAGGCGGTTCCCAACTATGTGGAGATTCCCAGCAAGCTCTCCGGCGTGCCCTGCCGCATCATCGCCATGTCCGGCAAGTGGTTCCCCACCGGCTGCCATAAGGTGGGCGCCTCCTTCGGCTGCCTGGCCCCCCGCCTGGTCACCGGTCAGTTCGACGCCACCTATCACCACGCCGTCTGGCCCTCCACCGGCAACTACTGCCGCGGCGGCGCCTTCAACTCCAAGCTGCTGGCCTGCGAGTCCGTGGCCATCCTGCCCCAGGATATGTCCAAGGAGCGCTTCGACTGGCTGAAGTCCATCGCCGGTCAGATCATCGCCACCCCCGGCTGCGAGTCCAACGTCAAGGAGATCTTCGACAAAACCTGGGAGCTGAAGAAGGACCCCACCATGATGATCTTCAACCAGTTCGCCGAGATGGGCAACCCCCTGTGGCACTACAACGTCACCGGCTACGCCCTGGCCGAGCTGTTCGAGGCCGTGAAGAAGCCCGGCCAGAACTTCGCCGGCGCCTGCTTCACCTCCGGTTCCGCCGGCACCATGTCCGCCGGCGATCTGCTGAAGGAGCGCTATCCCCACCTGAAGCTGGCCGTGGGCGAGGCCCTGCAGTGCCCCACCATCCTGGACAACGGCTTCGGCGGCCACCGCATCGAGGGCATCGGCGACAAGCACATCCCCTGGATCCACAACGTGAAGAACACCGACATGGCCATCGCCATCGACGATGAGGATTCCCAGCGCCTGCTGCGCCTGTTCAACACCGCCGAGGGCAAGGCTTACATGAAGAACGAGCTGGGCATGAGCGACGAGGAGATCGAGAAGATGTCCTGGCTGGGCATCTCCGGCATCGCCAACGTCCTGTGCTGCATCAAGATGGCCAAGTACTATGAGCTCACCGAGAACGACGTGGTGGGCACCGTCCTCACCGACTCCGCCGCCATGTATCAGTCCCGGGTGGACGAGCTGAACCAGCAGCACGGCGCATACAACGCTCACGAGGCCGCCATGGATCATGCCCGTCATATGCTGGACCTGAAGACCGACAGCATGCTGGAGCTGACCTACACCGAGCGCAAGCGCGTCCACAACCTGAAGTATTACACCTGGGTGGAGCAGCAGGGCATGACCGTGGAGGACCTGAACGCCCAGTGGTACGACACCAAGGGCACCTGGGATGCCGTTCACGCCCAGGCCAAGGAGCTGGACGAGCTGATCAACGAGTTCAACGAGGCCACCGGCCTGCTGAAGGCTCTGTAAAAAATCGCTTTCCGATAACGCCTCAGGGCGGGGCTTTGCCCCGCCCTGATTTTTATTCCATGCACCAACCATAATCCCGCCCGGTGGGCGGAGGACGAATGTTTCATTTCGCCGGGGATCCATCCTCCTGCGCCAGGATGATCTCCTCCGCCTCCTGCATTCCCGAAATCAATGCATCTCTTGCGGCCCCGTAATTCTGCTGCTCCAATGCATCGATGGCGTCCGCCACCCGGGCGCACAGGGCGGTGTAATAGGCCGGGAACTCCTGCTGCATATTTTCCGACATTTGAATATCCTCCTTGCATTATATTTTGTGCTACATATATAATGCATGATTTCGCGGCAAAATGCAATACCATATGTATGACAAATGTATTGCGAGGTGCTTGCGATGAAATTCAAAATCCCCAAAACACCGTCATCCACCAATAAAAGCATTCGTTTTCCCAATGATTTGATCGAACGGGTGGAGGATGCCATCCGTGGACAGGATTGCACTTTTTCCGCCTTCGTGGTGGAGGCGGTGCGGGTGGCGTTGGAAAATTTGCAGGATGACGAAGATTAAAATTATTCTGTAATTTTGTAAATGAGGTAAACACCATGAAAAACGTGAAATACGGCAAGTGCGTCCGCTGCGGCCGGACGTATGAGGCCAAGCCCGACCTGACCAACTGCGAATGCGGCGGCATTCTGGACATCGTGTACGACTATGACTACATCAAGACCGTCCTGACCAAGGAGAAGCTGGTCCGGCGGGAAAACCGCTCCATGTGGCGCTATCGCGAGCTGCTGCCGGTGGAGGAGACCACCCCCGACACCCCCCTGCGGGTGGGCTGGAGCCCCCTGTACGAGGAGCCGAAGCTGGCGGAGCTGCTGGGCATCCGGCGTCTGTGGGTGAAGGACGACGGCCAGAACCCCACCGCCAGCCTGAAGGACCGGGCCAGCGCCATGGCCGTGGCCAAGGCTTATGAGGCCGGGGCCAAGACCATCGCCTGCTCCTCCACCGGCAACGCCGCCTCCTCCCTGGCGGGCAACGCTGCCGCCGCGGGCTTCAAGACCTATATCTTCGTTCCCGAGCGGGCCCCCAAGGGCAAGGTGGCCCAGCTGATGATCTTCGGCGCCAACGTCATCTCCGTCAAGGGCAACTATGAGGAGACCTTCAAAATGTCCGCCCAGGCCATCGAGAAGTACGGCTGGTACAACCGCAACGCCGCCATCAACCCCTATCTGTCCGAGGGCAAGAAGACCGTGGCTCTGGAGATCGCCGAGCAGCTGAACTGGGAGATGCCCGACTATCTGGCCATCTCCGTGGGCGACGGCTGCACCATCGCCGGTGTGTGGAAGGGCTTCAAGGATCTGTATGCCATCGGCTTCATCGACAAGCTGCCCCGTCTGATCTCCGCCCAGTCCTACGGCTGCTATCCCATCAACCGGGCCATCCAGGAGAACAAGCCCTGGGAGCCTATGGAGGAGAACACCATCGCCGACTCCATCTCCGTGGGCGTGCCCCGGAACGCCGACAAGGCCCTGGCCGCCATCCGGGAGTCCAACGGCCTGGCCGTCTGCGTCACCGATGAGGAAATCCTGGCGGCCCAGCGGCTGCTGGGCCGCACCTGCGGCGTGTTCGGCGAGCCTGCCGGCGTCACCGGCGCCGCCGCCCTGAAGAAGGCTTGTGAGCAGGGCCTTATTGAAAAGGACGCCACCGTGGTGTCCGTGGTCACCGGCAACGGCCTGAAGGACGTGGCCAACGCCATCAAGTCCGCCGGTGAGCCCCTGCACATCGAGCCGGACCTTGACCTGATGGTCCGGGGCTTCGCTGAGCGGGGCGTCACCGTGGAATAATGCAGTACGGCTGCGTGGTCCCCGCCCGGTTTTTGGCCCGCCCCAACCGGTTCATCGCCCGGGTGCGGCTGGGGGAGCAGACGGTGGAGTGCCATGTGAAAAACACCGGCCGGTGCCGGGAGCTGCTGGTACCCGGGGCCACGGTATATCTGGAGCGGGGAACCAACCCCAACCGTCGCACCGCCTGGGACCTGATCGCCGCCGACAAGGGCGGAAAGCTTATCAACATGGACGCCCAGGCCCCCAACCGGGTGTTCGCCCAATGGGCCCGGGAGCGCTGGGCCGATGTCCGCCCCGAGGTGCGGTACGGCCGGTCCCGGCTGGACTTCTGCCTGGACGGCCATCACCTGGTGGAGGTGAAGGGCGTGACCCTGGAGCAGGACGGCCGCTGCCGCTTCCCCGACGCCCCCACGGAGCGGGGGACCCGGCACCTGCACGAGCTGATCCGGGCGGTGGAGGAGGGTTATCAGGCCACGGCGTTTTTCGTGATCCAGATGGAAAACGCCCTGGACTTTGCCCCCAATGACGACACGGACCCGGCCTTCGGCCAGGCCCTGCGCCAGGCGGCCCGGGCGGGGGTGGAGATCGCCGCCTATTCCTGCCGCGTGACCCCCGGCAGCATCGAAATGGACCGCCCGGTCCCGGTGCTGCTGTAAGGCGGGGAAACGCCGAATAATCGCAGAAACGCCCGCTGGCACATGGCCAGCGGGCGTTTTTTGCGGTGATATCGTTTTTTTTACAGCATAGTCACCATGGGGATCACCATGGGGCTGCGCTTGGTGTGCTTGAACAGATAGCTGCTGACGGCGGCGCGCACGGTTTTGCAGACCTCACCCTGGTCCTTCCGCCGTCGGGCGGACATACCGTCCACGGCGTTCTGGGCAATGTCCCGCAGCTCCTGCAGCAGCTCCTCGGACTCCTTTACATATACAAAGCCCCGGGTGACGATCTCCGGCTGGCACAGCAGCTGGTGATCGTGGGAGGACATGGGCAGCACGATGACCACCATGCCGTCCTCGGCCAGGAGCTTCCGGTCGTTGAGGACCACGGCTCCCACATCGCCTACACCGGAGCCGTCCACAAAGACCTCGCCGGCGGGAACGGAGGCCTCGCACTTCATGTGCTTGGTGGTCAGCTCAATGACGGAGCCGTTTTCCGCCACGCAGATGTTGTTGGGGTCCATGCCCATGGACTCCGCCACCCGCTTGTGGATCTGCAGCATCCGCTGCTCCCCGTGGAGGGGGATGAAGAAGCGGGGACGGGTCAGGGCGTGGATGATCTTCAGCTCCTCCTGGCAGGCGTGGCCGGACACGTGCAGCATGTCCGCCTTGTCATACACCACGTCGGCTCCCTTGCGGAACAGCTCGTTGATGACCCGGCCCACCGTCACCTCGTTGCCGGGGATGGCGGAGGCGGAGATGATGACCTTGTCCTGGGGGCCGATGTCGATCTGCTTGTGGGTGGAGAAGGCCATGCGGTACAGGGCGCTCATCTCCTCGCCCTGGCTGCCGGTGGTGATGATCACCTGCTGCTGGGGCGGCAGGCCCTTGATGCGGTTGATGTCCATCACCGTGCCCTTGGGCAGCTTCATATAGCCCAGCTCCGTGGACACCTTCATGATGTTCTCCATGCTGCGGCCGGTGACGGCCACCTTCCGCCCGCAGGCGGCGGCAGCGTCGATGACCTGCTGGATGCGGTGGACGTTGCTGGCGAAGGTGGTGACGATGATGCGCTTTTTGCACCCGGTGAACTGCCGGATGAAGGTCTTGCCCACGGTGCGCTCGCTCATGGTATAGCCCGGGCGCTCCACGTTGGTGGAGTCCGCCAGCAGGGCCAGGACTCCCTCCTTGCCCAGAGCGCCGAACCGGGCCAGGTCGATGACCTCCCCGTCGATGGGGGTGGAGTCGATCTTGAAGTCGCCGGTGTGGACCACGGTGCCCATGCGGGTGTGGATGGCGAAGGCCACGGAGTCGGCGATGGAGTGGTTCACATGGATGAACTCCACCTGGAACTTTCCGGCCTTCACCGTCTGCCCGGCCTCCACGGTCACCAGCTTCGTGCTGTCCAGCAGGCGGTGCTCCTGGAGCTTCAGCCGGATCAGCCCGGCGGTGAAGCGGGTGCAGTAAATGGGCAGGTTGATCTGCTTGAGGACATAGGGGATGGCCCCGATGTGGTCCTCGTGGCCGTGGGTGATGAACAGGCCCCGCAGACGGGACTTGTTCTTCACCAGATACGACACGTCCGGTATCACGCAGTCGATGCCGTACATATCGTCGCCGGGGAAGGCCATGCCGCAGTCCACCACGATGATCTCGCCGCCGTACTCATAGGCGGTCATGTTCTTGCCGATCTCGTTGAGACCGCCCAGGGGGATGATTTTCAGTTTTTCTGCCATATTTTTTGCAAATTCTCCTTTATAGTGGGTTGTTCTCCCCACGGCACACGCCGCAAAATGGGCGCAGAAAAACCGGGACGCACCCGTCCGCCGGCCGGCCCTGCATCGCCGCCGGAGTCCGGGAATCGCGCCCGTCTGCCGTGTGGATCAAGAGGGAAGCACGGGGAGGGAGTGGACCTCCGGCGCATCCCGGTTATACATGAACGCATGGGCCCATTGGCCCCGCGCAGCATACAAAAACGTCCGTCTCCGGCCTGTGGACCGGAACGATTATACACAGTATAGCACATTCATTCGGGTTTGTACAGTGTTTCCCTTCGCTTTTTTCCCTGGGCCTTCGACAGGGGCAAAAAATCCCCGGAAAATCCATTGTGAACGGCGGGAAGATATGCTATAATAGAAAATCAACTATTGTAAAGTGGATCTGTATGCCTGAGGGAGGGAACACCCTTGAACAAAAAGCTCACCAATATCCTGCGCACCAACGTTACCCTGTATTTCATCTGCCTGGTGCTGTTTGCCCTGGCGGCCATCCCCTTCGACGTGCGGCTGGCCATCGGCGAGGGGGCGGCGGCGGTGCTGCTGCTGATCATCGCCCGGCGGCGCAGCCGCTCCGTGCAGCAGAGCATACGCCAGTATATGGACCGCTTCACCGGGGGCATGGATTCCGCCCGGTCCAGCAATATGCTCTTTGCCCCGCTTCCCATGATGGTGTTCGACATGGACACCCAGGCCGTGGTGTGGTGCAACGACGGCTTCCTGGCTCTGACGGAGCAGAAGGAGGGCGTGTTTGACGCCCACCTCAACGCCGTGGTGCCCACCTTCTCCGTCCGCTGGCTGATGGAGGGGAAAAACGAGTGCCCGGAGCACGTGGTGTGGAACCACCGGATCTATCGGGTGTATGGCGGGCTGACCCGCCCCACGCCGGATACCCCCGCCACCATGGCCACCACCTATTGGATGGACGTCACCGACTCCGAACAGCTGCGCCAGACCTTACAGATGACCCGGCCGGTGGTGGCCATCCTGATGGTGGATAACTACGAGGACCTGATGAAGGCCTGCCCGGAGAGCAAGCGCTCGGCGGTGCTGGCCCAGCTGGAGGAGAAGCTGGATCAGTGGTCCGCCGGGGCCGACGGCCTGATGCTCCACTATGACCGGGACCGGTATCTGTTCGTGTTCGAGGAGCGCAGCTATTCCGACTATGCCCAGCACCGCTTCGCCGTGCTGGATACCGTGCGGGAGGTGGCGGCCGGCGGCGTGGCGGCGACCCTGTCCATCGGCGTGGGCCGGGACGCCGACAGCTTCGACGCCCTGTTCAAAAACGCGTCCCTGGCCCTGGAGATGGCTCTGAGCCGGGGCGGCGACCAGGCGGTGGTGAAGGACCGGCTGAACTTCCAGTTTTACGGCGGCCGGGCCAAGAGCACCGAGAAGCGCACCAAGGTGAAGTCCCGGGTCATGGCCAACGCCCTGGGCGAGCTGATGGACGACGCCCGGCAGGTGTACGTCATGGGCCACAGCTATGCGGACATGGACTCCCTGGGCGCGGCGGCAGGCGTGTGCTGCATCGCCCGCAAGCGGGGGAAGAAGTGCCAGATCGTCATCGACACCGAGAACAACGCCGCCCACCCCATCCTGCGCAAGCTGGTGGAGCAGCCGGAGTATCACGGGGCCTTCCTCACCGGCAGCGAGGCGTTTCTGAAGGTGCAGCCCGGCACCCTGCTGGTGGTGGTGGATACCAACCGCCCCGGCAGCGTGGAGTCCGAGCAGCTGCTGGAGACCTGCAACCGGGTGGCGGTTATCGACCACCACCGCCGGGGCAGCAGCTATATCGAGAAAATGGCCCTGAACTATCACGAGCCTTACGCCTCGTCGGCCTCGGAGCTGGTGACGGAGCTGCTGCAGTACCTGGTGGAGCCGGGGGACATCCTCAAATGCGAGGCGGAGGCCCTGCTGGCGGGCATCGTGCTGGACACCAAGAACTTCACCAACCGCACCGGCGGCCGCACCTTTGAGGCGGCGGCGTATCTGCGCCGGGCCGGGGCCGACACCTCCGACGTGCAGCGGATGTTCCAGGGGGACCTGAAATCCATGATCGCCCGGTACGACATTATCCGGCAGGCCCAGCTGTACCGCGGGGATCTGGCGGTGGCGGCGCTGGACACCACCTGCGACCGAGTCACGGCCGCCAAGGCCGCCGATGAGCTGCTGACCCTGAAGGGCATCCGGGCCTCCTTCGTCCTGTATCCCAAGGACCAGGGGGTGTATATCTCCGCCCGGTCCCTGGGGGAGGTCAACGTGCAGGTGATCGTGGAGGCTCTGGGCGGCGGCGGCAATTCCACCACCGCCGGGGGACAGCTGAACGTCCCCGATATCGCCGTGGCCCGGACGGCGCTGCTGCGGGCCATCGACGAGTATTTTGAAAAATAAGAAATCATATGACACAATAGGAGGAACCAACCATGAAAGTGATTTTGCAGAAGGATATCCGGGGCAAAGGTAAGAAGGGCCAGATGATCGAGGTGGCCGAGGGCTATGCCCGCAACTTCCTGCTGCCCAAGGGCGACGCCATCCCCGCCACCGCCGACGCCATGAACACCATGCGCCTGCAGGAAAAGGCCAAGGCCAAGGCCGACGCCGAGGCCAAGGCGGCGGCACAGGCCATCGCCGAGCAGCTCAAGGGCATCCAGGTGAAGATCCCCTGCAAGGGCGGCGAGGGCGGCAAGCTGTTCGGCTCCGTCACCACCAAGGAGATCTCCTCCGCCCTGAAGGAGCAGTTCGGCCTGGAGCTGGACAGCAAGAAGCTGGTGCTGCCGGACGCCATCAAGTCCTTCGGCAGCTATCAGGTCAAGGCCAAGCTGGGCTTCGAGATCAGCGGCCTGGTGAACGTTCTGGTCTGCGAGGCCAAGTAACCGGGAGCGAAAGCACCCAACGAAAGGAGCTGTTTCCGTGGATGAATTACTGATCCGCCAGGCGCCCCACTCCCCGGAGGCGGAGCAGGCGGTGCTGGGCTCCATGCTCATCGACGCCGACTGCGTCAAGGACGTCATGGACAAGCTCCAGCCCGAGGACTTCTACCTGCGCCAGAACCGGGAGATTTTCGAGACCATCTATTCCATGTTCGTGTACTCCAAGCCCATCGACGGCGTTACCGTGGCCGGGGAGATGGAGCGCAGCGGCCTGTATACCGACGACACCCGGGGGTATCTGGTCCAGCTGATGGAGGTGACCCCCACCAGCGCCAACGTCATGGAGTATGTGAAGATCGTCCGGGAAAAGGCCCTGCTGCGGGCGGTGGCCTCCGCCGCGGCGGACATCACCGCCATGGTCCAGGAGGGCACCGGCGAGGCCAACGCCGTTCTGGAGGCGGCGGAGCAGAAAATCTATGCCATCCGCCGGGGCCGCAGCGCCCAGAACATGGTGCCCATCAGCATGGTGCTGCAGGCGGTGCTGGAACGGCTGGGGGAGCTTACCGCCGCAGGCGGCGAGACCATGCCGGGCCTGACCACCGGCTTTTCCGACGTGGACCGGAAGATCAACGGCCTGAATAAGTCGGACCTGCTGCTGCTGGCCGGCCGCCCCGGTATGGGCAAGACCAGTATGGGCCTGAACGTGGCGGTGAACGCCGCCAAGGCCAGCCGGAAAACCGTGGCCGTGTTCTCCCTGGAAATGTCCCGGGAGCAGCTGGTGACCCGGCTGCTGGCCGGGGAGGGGCTTATCGACAACACCCGGCTGGTCACCGGGAACCTGCGGGAGAGCGATTGGGTCCGCATCGCCGAGGGGGCTTCCACCCTCAGCCGCCTGGACATCCGCATTGACGACAACCCCCTGCTGACGGTGGCGGACATGAACGCCAAGTGCCGGCGGCTGGACGACCTGGGCCTGGTGGTCATCGACTATCTGCAGCTGATGACCTCCGCCGGAGGCAAGGGCTACAGCGGCGAAAACCGCCAGCAGGCGGTGTCGGATATCAGCCGTATGCTGAAGATCATGGCCAAGGAGCTGCAGGTGCCGGTGCTGTGCCTGTCCCAGCTGTCCCGTGCCAACGAGAAGCGGGACGACAAGCGGCCCATGCTGTCCGACCTCCGGGAGTCCGGCGCCATCGAGCAGGACGCAGACATCGTGATGTTCCTGTACCGGGACGATTATTACAATTCCGATTCCGAAAAACGCAACATTGCCGAGTGCATCGTGGCCAAAAACCGCCACGGGGAAACCGGCAAGGTGGAGCTGCGGTGGCTGCCGGAATACACCTCCTTCGGCACCCTGGAAAACCGCTATCAGGAGGAGAACTGATGGATCTGCGCCCGTTTATGGAGCGGTGGCATATGCTGCCGCCTTCCGGCGGGGTGATGCTGGTGGCCGTGTCCGGCGGGCGGGACTCCGTGTGCCTGCTGCACTATCTGGCCGCCATGCCCCGGGATTTTTCCGTGGCGGCAGCCCATCTGGACCACGGTCAGCGGCCCACGGCAGGCCGGGACGTGGCCTTTGTGGAGGAGCTGTGCCGGGAGCTGGACGTTCCCCTGACGGTGGAGCGGGCGGACGTGCCCGCCCTGGCCCGTGAGCGGGGCATCGGCCTGGAGGAGGCCGGGCGCA
>OGXT01003141.1_pt1 | contig 11894 bp, 7 predicted proteins | sample 1576361 | NCBI WGS metagenome assembly OGXT01 (sample SAMEA3541514, study PRJEB24748) | human gut metagenome | biome: human gut; feature: human-associated habitat; material: faeces | place: China | collected 2012 | reverse complement strand
CGCACTGGTTCCGGCGCTGCCGATGATGCTGCTTCTGATGTACTTCATCAACCGGCGACCGGGGTCTTCTGGCCCAGGGCGCTTTGGACGCCGCCGCCTTCCTCCAGGGAAAGGCCCCAGGGCTGTACACCATGGAGGATTTGGTCAAATAACCCCAATCCGCCAGCGTAGGGAATGGGCACACCCTTTCCCATAGGTCCGGAGACGCGAAGCCGTCCGAGGCATGGGCCCTGTGGCTCCGCCGGACTTGTCAAGGAGACATGGAACCATGATAACAGCCAAATTTGGCGGCACCTCTTTGTGTGACGCCTCACACTTTCAAACGGTCCGGGAGATTCTCTCCCGGCGGGAAGACCGCCGGTTTGTGGTGGTCTCCGCCCCAGGCAAGCGGTTTGGAGACGACGTCAAAATCACCGACCAGCTCTACCGCTGCCATCAGGAGGCCCGACAGGGGGGCCAGGTGGAGGCAGCCTTTGCTCCCGTGGCCACCCGTTTCCGGGAAATCGTGGCAGGGCTTGGCCTCAGCCTGGACCTGGAGGAGGAATTCCGGGCCACCCTCTGGGCCATGGAGCGGGGCGCGGGCCAGGCATTTTGCGCCAGCCGGGGAGAGTACTTCAGCGCCAGAATCATGGCCGCCCTGTTGGACCTGCCCTTCCTGGACCCGGCCCAGTGCACCTTTTTCGACCAAAGCGGCCAATTTGACGGGGAAGCCGCCCAGGATACCCTGGCGGAGAAGCTCCGAGGGCTGCCCGGCGCGGTGATGCCGGGCTTCTACGGTGGAATGCCGGACGGGGCCGTAGCCACCTTCTCCCGGGGTGGTTCGGACATCTCCGGGGCCATCCTGGCCCGGGCCTCCGGCTCGGCGGTCTATGAGAATTGGACCGACGTCTCCGGGGTTCTGGCCGCAGATCCCCGGGTGATTGCAGCGCCCCCACCCATCGGAACCATGACCTATGTGGAGGTCCGGGAGCTGGCCTATCTGGGCGCCACAGTCCTCCACGAGGACGCCATCTACCCGGTCAAAGCCGCCGGTATCCCCATTCATATTTGCAACACCATGGATCCCGAAGCCCCGGGCACCTGGATTGTGGCCCAGGCCCGGGAACCGGCGGGCGCCATCACCGGCCTGGCCGGCCGCCGGGGCTACTCCGCCATTCAGGTGGAGAAGGAGCGCTCCAACAGCGAGGTGGGCTATTGTCGAAAAATCCTGTCCTGCCTGGAGCGAAACGGGGTACCCTTTGAGCACCTGGCCACAGGCATCGGCAGCGTCTCCCTGGTGGCTCAGACCGAGCTCCTGGAGCCTCACCGGCAACAGCTCCTTTCGGACGTGGAGGCCGCCGTCCACCCAGACAGCCTGCAAATTTGTGACGGCCTGTCCATGATTGCCGTGGTGGGCCGGGGCATGGCAGGACAGCCGCACCTGGCCTCCCAGCTCTTTGCCGCCGTGGGGGAAGCCGGCGTCAACATCCGGCTCATCGACCAGGGCACCAAAGAGCTGAACATCGTCCTGGGCGTGGACGACCAGGACTATGAGACCGCCATGCAAGCCATTTTTAACAGCTTTTTCCCCAAAAAATAAGGAGGATCTAACATATGGAATACAAAAAATTCGGAAATACCCTGATTGTCCGGCTGGACCGGGGGGAGGAGATTGTGGAGCGGCTCCTGGAGCTGGCCCGCCGGGAGCACATCACCCTGGCCTGCGTCCATGGCCTGGGAGCCGCAGACCAGGTGACCGTGGGCGTCTACTTCCCCGCCACCAAGGAGTACAAATCCAATTCGTTTGAAGGAGAATACGAAATCATCTCCCTCCACGGCACCCTCACCACCCAGCAGGGCCAGCCTTACGGCCACTTCCACATGAGCATCGGCGACGAGGAGGGCCGGGTGTTTGGCGGTCACCTGAACCGGGCCGTCATCAGCGCCACCTGTGAGCTGGTCATCACCCTGTTGGACGGCCGGGTGGAGCGGGTCATGGATCCGGAAATTGGCCTCAACCTCATGACATTTGAGGCATAGGCCATCCCAACTGTGCATAGCCTTCTGCCTTCCTGGAAATACTACAGCCATCCACGAAAAAAGGGAGGCTTGCATATGGATACCCTTGCGCTCATTCTCTCCATCATCGGCGCCGTCAACTGGGGCCTGGTGGGAATCTGTCAGTTTGACCTGGTAGCCTGGCTGTTTGGCGGGCAGACCGGTGTGGTCAGCCGTATCATTTATACCCTGGTGGGTCTGGCTGGGCTCTGGTGTGTCAGTCTGCTGTTCCGTCGGCAAAACCACGTCGGCATCGCAGACTGAGTTTGCCACATCCTTTCCGGTATTTTACGCAAAAGCAGTGTAAAATACACAGGTGGGGCCTGCTGCAACGGGATTGGCCCAGACCGTCCCCCACGGGATCTTGCCCATGACGCTGTGTCTTGGCAAGATCCTGTAGGGGCGAGTCTGGACGCATCCGCCTTGCAGCAGGCCCCATTTTTTTGAATTTGTTAGTTTACCCGCACAATGCAGGTATAGGTAGTCCCCTCATAGGTCGTGGTAATCTCCGTGTAGCCGGAGCCCACGGCGGTGATGGTATTGCCATCCACGGTGCAGACATTGCTGTTGCCGGCAGACCAGGTCACATCCAGGGTCTGCCCGTCGCCATCGCGCAGGCGCAGGGTGAAGCTCTCGTCGACATCCAGGGTCACATCGGTGTGGCTGATGACCGCTTCGGCGTCCTCCACATCCTCAAAGTTGCAGCGCACCACACAGGTGAACTCCTGTCCCTCATAAACCGCCCGAATGTGGGTGGTGCCTGGGCCCTTGGCTGTTACCACACCGTTTTCCACGGTGGCAATCGCCTCATCCTCGCTGGACCACTGCAACTGGCTTCCTGCCAGAGATCCAACCGTCAGACGGGCCGTCTCCCCCTTCTGGAAGAGGGTGATATCGGTAGCGCTCAAGGTCAGCTTGCTGGTGGGCTCCGTGGTTTCCCCAGGCTCACTGGTAGGCTCACTGGTAGACTCACCGGGAACCTCTGTGGGGGCCTCCGGGGCGGTGCTCTCAGCCGGTGTAAAGGCGCAGGTGACGGTACACACGGCGCTGGCCTGACCGCAGGTCACCGTAATCGTCGCCTGACCCGGCCCCACTGCCTCCACCCGCCCCTCCGGGGACACGGTAGCAACCGAAGGATGGTCCGAGACAAACTGCAGCGCCTCTGTGGCGTCCACCGGGGTCTTAGCCACATGCAGGGTCTGGCTCTGCCCCTGGGCCGTCAGGGTCAGGGAGGTCTCCATGGCCAGGCTCACGCATGGCACCGTCTCGCTGGTGGGCGGCGTGGTGACAACCGGCTGATCGGCACTGCTCCAATGTGGACCCAGAATCCGGTATCCGGCGTACAGCAGCAGGCACACCACGAAAATCCCCAAAATCACACAAATCGTCTTATCCCGCCGGGATACCTTCCCAGCGTAGCGGCCTTTGGCATGCCCATCCTGAGGCGGAGCCTCCCGCTGCTCTGGCACAGGCTTGCCCTTGGGCTTTTTTTTCTGGGGTATGTCCGGAATCGGGATGGTGGGCGCTTTGGGCGTCTCTTCCGGGGCCAGGGCGTCGGCCTGTTCCCCGGATGGCTCTTGATACGGCTTGCTGTTTTCCGGTGAATAGGGGCTGCCGCAAATGGAGCATGCCCCTTTTTCTGCGTCGTAAACGGTGCCGCAATACTCACATATGACTTTCTTCAAAAAATATCCCTCCATTACGCTGTCCTCTGCCTCCAGATCGGCTCGACCATATCATACCATTTTCCCGTCCATAAAACAACTACAATCCTGTTGCTTTTTTCGGTTTTTTCGCTTATGATATAGGGTAGTCAAAGGAGGCGATGAATTTGGCGGATGCAAACAACGTATCTCCCCTGCTGGACGAATTTTCCCTAGGGAGTCCCTACAGCAGCCACAATGGCATCATTTGCTGCCCTGCGATTCATGCCGTCACAAAAGAGAAATTCATACTGAAACAAATCTCCATTCCGGAGTCTCAAACCCAGGTGAACGCCATGCTGCTCACCGGCGCCTGCGCGGACAAGGCCGCCGCCCAGCGCTACTATGCGGATATGACCCAAGGGCTGGTGGAAGAAATCCACCTGCTGGAGCGGCTGGCCCAGACCCGGGGGTTTGCAGCCTTTTTCAGCCATCAGACCACCCCAAAAGAGGGGGACGAAACCGGCATGGATCTGTGGGTGCTCAGCCCTTACCGGACCACCCTGACCGCTTATGCCAAGCGGAACGCCATGACCCATCTGAACGCGGTGAATTTGGGCATCGACCTGTGCGCCGCTCTGACCCTGTGCCGGAAGGCCGGATACCTCTACCAGAATCTAAAGCCGGAAAACATCTTTGTGACGCCCCAGCGTCAATTTCAGGTGGGCGACTTCGGCTTCCTGCCCCTGGATCACCTTACATACGCCACCTTCCCCGCCAAGTACCGGAGCCCCTTTGCCGCGCCGGAGCTGTTTGACGACTTCGGGGAAATGAATGGCACCATTGATCTGTATGCCCTGGGTATGGTGCTCTACCTGATATACAACGGAGGCCAGGGGCCCTTTGCAGAGTCCCAGGATGGCGCTGAGGCGCGGCGGCTGAAGGGAGACCCCCTGCCGCCCCCGGCCTACGCCGACTACGAAATGGCAGCCATCATTTTGAAGGCAACCGCCTTCCACCCCGCAGACCGGTGGCAGAGCCCAGAGGCCATGGGACAGGCCCTTGTGAGCTATATGCAGCGCAACAGCGTGAACGACTCTGTCATCGCTGCGCCCATTGTCACCACCCCCACCCTGGACGCAGAGGCCGACGCTCTGGACGCCCAGGCGGAGCCGGAGGCCCAGCCGGACGGCTCCACAGAGCCGGAGCCCGCCCCCGATTCCCCCGCCCAGAGCGAAACACCGGAATCCCAGAGCGTATCCGGTCCGGAAACGTCGCCGGTCCAAGAGGAGGATGCTCCGGAAGACGAGGAGGCAGACGGGGGGCTCCTCCAAGAGGAAGATCCCGAGCCCCATGCAGCCATGGAGGATTCGGAGCTTGCCGACATCCTCTCCCGAGCAGAGACCTTCCTGGCCCCGGCCCCGGAGGAAGATTCCACCCCTGCTCCGGCCTCTCCAGCCCAGGAAGACCCTGCGCCAGTCTCCCCCCAGACGCCGGAAGCAGCAGAAGAAGAAGCGCCAGAGGAGCCGGGCCGACGCCGGTCCTTCAAGGGGCTCATTGTGTTCCTGTCTGTCCTCCTGGTTTTGGCCGTGCTCACCGTGGGCGCCTATTACTACTACATCCACTACTACTGCCTGCCCATTGAGCAGCTGGAGGTGGTGAGCGGCACCTTAAACAGCTTCCAGGTCCACCTCACCACAGACGTGGACCCCAGCCTCCTGCGGGTCTCCTGCCAGGATACCTATGGCAACACCTATGGGGCTCCCCTGACCGACGGCGCCGCCACCTTCACAGGCTTAAATCCCAATACGCAGTATACACTGACCGTCACTGTGGAGGGCTTCCACAAGCTAACCGGCGCCATCCGAACCACCTACACCACCGGCGCCGAGACCAAAATCCTCAACTTCACCGGCGTCACCGGGCCGGAAGATGGCTCTGTCATCCTGAGCTTCACCTCCGATGGGCCAAAGCCGGAATCCTGGACCCTCACATACCAGGCCGAGGGAGAGGCGTCCCAGACCCGCTCCTTCTCCGGCCAAAACGTCACCGTCCCGGGCCTGACCGTAGGCAAGACCTATACCTTCCAGCTCACTGCCGGTGAGGGGTATTACCTCACTGGCAACAGCCTCACCTACACCGTCTCCCCCGCAGTCGTTGCGCAAAACCTCCGGGTAACCGGCCACACCGGCAGCGCCATGACCCTGGCCTGGGATCAGCCGGAGACTCCCGTCACCGGCTGGACCGTCCGGTGCTACAATTCCAGCGGCTTTGACCAGAGCGTAACCGTCACCGGCTGCTCCGCCACCATCGAGGGCGTAAGCACAGACTCCGCTTATACCGTGGAGGTCACGGCCGCCGGTATGAGCCAAAACGCCTGGATTGCCATCACCGCAAACCCCATTTCCATCACAGACTGCGCCATCCAGGCAGACGACCTCAACCAGATCATCCTGGCCTGGATCCCCGGCAGCCATGCTCCCGCAGGCGGTTGGATCCTCCTGTACACTTACGGCGCCGGGGAAGAAAACACGGAGGCCCTGCAAACTGCGGAATCCGCCGCCGTCATTTCCACCGTATTGCCCAATACCACGTACACCTTCTCCATTCAGGCTGCCGATGGGACCACCGTACTCAACGGCGTCCACACCGTCACCACGCCGGAAGCTCCCGCCTTCTCCCAATATGGTCTGGACGCCAGCCAGGTGTTCATGGCCGCTTTCCCCACCCCGGAAGACCCGGACTGGGCCACCCGGGACGTGGAGCCGGACCAGCAAACCACCCAGTTTTCCCCCAGCAGCTCCATCGCCTTCGTCCTGGAAGCCACCCAGGGCATAGGCCGTAGCGACGAGGAGGTGGAGACCCTGATCCTCGTCCGGGACGCCCAGGGAATCCCTGTGGATTACTACATCGGCTCGGCCCAGTGGCACACCATGTGGACCAACGACAAATATCTGGGGCAGCTGGAGCGGACGCCCCAAATCCCCGGCGACTATCAGCTGGAAATCTACTTCAACCGGCAGCTGGTCCACTCTATGACCTTCACCATCACCCAGTGACCCCGGTGCGCCAATCTCAAAATTTTTCAAAATTCGCTTCGTTTCCCCGTTTTTGCGCATACTAATGGCGGAAGGAGGCGTATGGAAATGAAAGCTTATTCATTTGCTCTCACCATGGGACTGGGCGCGGCAGTGGGCGCTGTCGCCGTCCTGATGATGCCCCGGCAGAACCCCGCCCGCCGGCTGGCCGACCAGGCTGCCGCCAGTGTGGAAGATGCCGTCTGCCAGGCTGCATCTAAAATCGCTCAATAAAGCTTGCGGGAGTGCACCGTCCAATGGGGCGCACTCCCGCAGTTTTATTGGGGTTTCTCCGGATTTCCCTGACACCGTCACAGCAAAAATTGAAAACCTCTCCTTTCAAAACACCGGTATCCGTGGTAAAATAGCATGGGGAGGAATCCTCCTGATCTTACACGCAGATCCCGGCGGAGGGGCTGCTGTGACAAAGGAGTCATATTATGCCAGAAACCATTCAGCGACTGGGCAGCCGGATCGCGCTATATCGAAAGAAAATGGGCCTGACCCAGGGCGCCCTGGCGGAAAAGCTCTGTATCTCTACCCAAGCGGTCTCCCGATGGGAGCGAGGCGGCGCACCGGATGCGGCCATTTTGCCTGCCCTGGCCAATGCCCTGCATGTCACCATCGACCAACTATATGGCATTCCCAGCGGCCAACATATGGACATCCCCCAACTGCTGGCGGAAGCGTTCCAGGACATCCCCCGGGAGCAGCTTTTTGAGGCGGCCTACCATTACGCCTACGCCATTTTGAAAGCTGCGCTGGACTCCTATGAGCAGTCCGGCGAGGAATTTCATAAAATGCTGGACACCCACGAAAGCGTAGACCGACGCGCGGCGGCCACGCCACCGTCTTATCTTGTCCACGTCTCCTCAGACCTTGGGATGATGTCCGCTTCCTTTGCCAACGATTTGCACTATCTGTTTGTGATGCCAGAGCCAAAGGATGGATTTGCCTCCATCATGAAGAACCAGGAGGCATACATGCGCCTATTTCAGCTTCTGAGCCAGGAGCACAGATTGGACGCTCTGCTATTCCTTTACGGAGACAGCCGGGAGGGATTTACTGCCTCCAAAGCTGCCAGGGAGCTGGGAATTTCAGAGTGCCTGGCGGAAGAAATTCTGGAGGAATTGTACGACCTGAATTTTTTGAAAATTATGCGTTTTTCCTCCGCAGACGGAACCTTGAAGGTCTATCAGCCCAGCGCAAGCTATGCCCTCATTCCATTTTTGTACTTTGCTTCGGAGCTGATGGTCTCCTGTGGAACCTCCTGGCTGCGGTACGACACCCGGGAGAAGGCCTTCTTCTCCGCGCCTCTGGGCGCCAACGGAGTCGCCACCGAGTGGATCACCAAAAGCCAGCACAGCAGCAGCGACGCGAAGCCCGGTTTCTATGGAAAACTCTAACGTAATATCGCATCCCATACCCCCAAGTAGGAGGCTGCCTCAGCGAAACGCTGGAGCAGCCTCCTGTTTGTTGATTCCGGTCCAATGAAACGGCTTCTTCTGCCGCCCAAATTGACACGGTACCGCCCCAGTCCGGCGGTAGTTTGGGGCCTGTCAGTTCCAGTCTGGTGCATATTGGAAAAAACACTTGTGCACACACCAACGACTTTCTCTTTTCTTGTATCTGCTCCATGCAAATACCAGCAAAACGACGCTCCCTCAATTGACACGACACAGGATGTCGAATTGGGCTTTTGACTTTCTTTTTTCTTATGCTAAAATGTGATTGTAGGCACTTGAAGTGATGTATCGCTTCGGTGCAAAAAATGGAAAGGATCTGAGAGGCATGAATATGACACCATGAAAGCGTCCGGATAGACACGTACTGGAAGGTAATACAGCCGCGCAAAAGGGTGGAATTTCCACTCTAAATTTTTAAGGAGGGCCATATGAAACAAACAAATCGAATCAAACGCCTGTTTTCTCTGATTTTGACTGCTGCGATGCTTCTGGGCTTGATGCTTCCAGCCCATGCCGCAACGCCTGAAACCAGCGCCCTGCGTTTCCGGCAGGTGGACAACAGCGCCGTTTCCGCAGAACTGCGGCAGGACACTGCAGACGAAATTCAGGATGCGCCAGACTATGCCAGCACCGATCTGGTCCGTGTGTCCATCGTTCTGGACCAGAAATCCACTCTGGAAGCCGGGTTTTCCACCGCAGACATTGCCGGCAACGCCTCCGCCATGTCCTATCGCGCCGATCTGCGCGACAACCAGGCCGATGTGGCAGCCCGCATTGCGGGTGTGACCAAGGAACCGCTGGATGTGGTCTGGAATTTGACCCTGGCGGCCAACATCATCTCTGCCAACATTTCCTACGGTCAGATTCAAACCATTCAGAATCTTCCTGGCGTGAAGGACGTGGTGGTGGAGACCCGCTACGAGCCCTGTGTGGTAGACACCCAGGAAGCTGCGGATCCCAACATGGCCACATCCTTCCTGCAAATTGGCAGCAGCCATGCCTGGGCCGCCGGTTATACCGGTGCAGGCACCCGGATTGCAGTCATTGACACCGGCATTGACACCGACCATCAGAGCTTTGCGGCGGATGCCTTTGCATACAGCCTGTCCCGCCAGGCTGAGCTGCATGAGATCCCCGCAGACGAATATACCAACCGTCTGAATCTGCTGGGTCCAGAGGAAATTGCCGAAAAACTGGGGCTGCTGAACATCTCCGGGGCAAACGCCCAGCAGCTGTATGTCAATTCCAAAATTCCCTTTGGCTACAACTACATCGACAAAGATCTGGACATCACCCATGACCACGACACCGCCGGTGAGCATGGCTCTCATGTAGAGGGCATTGCCGCTGCAAACGCCTTCCTTTCCAACGGGGACGGCTCCTTCTCCCCTGCGCTGGAGGCCGTCAAGGTCCAGGGCGTGGCGCCGGACGCCCAGATCATTACCATGAAGGTCTTTGGCAAAGGCGGCGGAGCCTATGACTCCGACTACATGGCGGCCATTGAGGACGCCATCGTCCTGGGCTGTGACTCGGTCAACCTGTCCCTGGGCTCCGGCAACCCCGGCTTTGCACGCAACACCACCTATCAGGAAATCCTGGACGGCCTGGCGGACAGCGATACCATGGTGGTGATGTCTGCCGGCAACTCCGGCCACTGGGCGGAGAACTCCAAAGTCGGGACCGGTTATCTCTATGGAGACGACGTCAACTTTGCCACCTCCGGCAGCCCCGGTACTTACACCAACGCGCTGAATGTGGCCTCTGTGGATAACATCGGCTTCACTGGCTACTATTTCTCCGTTGCCGGCAACTCCGTGTTCTACACCGATTCCTCTGCCAACGGGTATTCCAACGCCCCCTTTACCACTCTGGCCGGGGAATATGACTACGTTCTCATAGACGGCGTCGGCACGGAGGAAGAGCTGGCAGCCTTGGGCGATGTGGTAAAGGGAAAGATCGTTCTGGTCTCCCGGGGCAGCACCTCCTTCTACCAGAAGCACGACGCAGCTGCAAAGGCCGGCGCCCTTGCCTGCATCGTCTACAACAATCAGCCCGGCACCATCAACATGGACCTGTCCAGCAGCTCCGCAACCATCCCCTGTGTCTCCATCACCCAGGTCGACGGCGCTGTGATTCGGACCAACTCCACACCGGTATTTGCCGAGGGTAGCGAAACCGTCTGGTACTACACCGGCAAGATGCAGGTTGCCACCGAGGTGGATTCTGTGGTCTATGACGCAGACTACTACACCATGAGCGATTTCTCTTCCTGGGGCGTGCCGGGTACCCTGGGTATCAAGCCGGAAATCACCGCCCCCGGCGGTTCCATCTACTCCGTGAACGGCGTCGTTCCTGGCGGCGAAGCATATGAAGTGATGTCCGGCACCTCCATGGCCTCCCCCCAGGTGGCCGGCATGGCGGCGCTGATGGCTCAGTACATCCAAGAACATCATCTTGACGAAAAAACCGGTCTGTCTCCCCGCCAGCTGGGGCAGAGCCTCCTGATGTCCACAGCCGTTCCCGTGATGGAGGACTTTGGCGATGGCGACGGCTACTATCCGGTTTTGCGGCAGGGCGCGGGACTTGCCAACATCGGAAATGCCCTGGCGGCAGACACCTATCTGCTGATGGGGCAAGACGCCACCCGGTCCTATGCCGACGGCAAGATCAAAGCGGAACTGGGCGACGACCCAGAGAAGAAGGGGGAATACGGTTTCACCTTCTCCGTCAACAACCTGTCTGACCGCGACCAGTCCTATACCATGGGCGGAGACTTCTTCACCCAAGATCTTTTTGAAGATCTCGGCTACACTTGGCTGGACACCCAGACCACCGCCCTGGCGGCTCATGTGACCTTTGCCGTGGACGGCAAGGAATACAAGCCGGTGTCTAAGGTGGACTGCGACCTGGATCAGGACGGCGATACCGACGCAGACGACGCGCAGATCATCCTGAACTATGCCGTGGGAGCCATAGATGACATCGATCCCAAGGCCGACGTCAACGGCGACGGGAGCATCAGCACCTACGACGCCTATCTCCTGCTGAGCAGCCTGGAGACCGAGGCATTCTCTGTGCCCGCCGGGCAGAGCGCTCAGGTGACGGTCCGGATTGTCCTGCCCGAGACGGTCAAGGAACAGCTGGACGCGCAATATGTCAACGGTGCCTATGTAGAAGGCTATGTCTATGTGACTCCCCTTACCAATGCGGAGGGCGCCATTGCCCCCGAGCACTCCATTCCGGTGCTGGCCTTCTATGGGAACTGGTCCGACGCCTCCATGTATGACAAGGGCACCTACGCCAGCCGCCTGTATGGGGACGAAACCCCCACCTACACCGGCGTCACCACCACCAATTTCTTCACCTACACCATGGAAGACGGCGGATCTGCCCATTACCAGGTGGGAAATCCCTATGGCCTGGAAGCGAAGTACCCGGCAGACCGTCTGGCCATCAGCGGCAACGCCGTGTTGAACCGGTTCCAGACCTCCCTCATCCGAAATGCCGCCGCGATTGCCGCCTTCATCGCCGACGACACCGGCAAGGTGATCGAGATGTCCACGGTGACCAACAGCCTGCCCAGTGCGTACTACTATGCCAACGGCGGTACCTGGCAGAACACCACCGCGGGTCTGTCCTGGAACAAGCGGCTCTCCTCCCTGGGCCTCACC